>Ga0306866_1000149_pt1 | contig 27756 bp, 22 predicted proteins | sample AntRauTorckE5432_FD_190450 | JGI IMG/M metagenome (GOLD analysis project Ga0306866, IMG submission 190450) | Saline lake microbial communities from Rauer Islands, Antarctica - Metagenome Torckler E5 #432 (v2) (version 2) | ecosystem: Environmental > Aquatic > Non-marine Saline and Alkaline >...
ATTTCTTGTCTAAAATGCTGTTTTCTTTCATAGCAGTGTGTCTTTAACTTAACTCTCCTTTAAATGCCCTTTGTAAAAGGCTATTAAACAAATCTTCTGCTTTTGCTAAACTAGCCTGTGCTTGTGCTTTTTGTGCTTCTATAGCTTTCACACTGTCTGCAAACTGGTTTTGTTTAGAATAATTAGGAAGGTTGACTTTTAACTTAGTAATATGCTCTATTTTAATACCTTTTACTGTTGCTCCTGAGGACACAGAATCAAAATAATTTTTCTTACTCTTGAAAAGATATAACAAATACGTTATGTTTATTTTTCCTGTAGTTTGTATTGCTTTTAAATCCTGATTTATAGCAACATCCATTTCACATATAACTGCTCTTCCTACAGCCATTCTAGTTGCAACGATTAAACTACCATTCGGAACGACTCTTGTAGCGCTATTATCTACACCTGATTGAGTTATAAAGTCCTGTGTCTTAGTTAATCTGTCCGACTTTAAATCTTTAACACTAGCCCATGGTATGTTACCATTCCAATATTGCTCATTATCCTTACTTGGTGTTCCACCACCAACCGTTTTAATTACTTTACCTAACTCAGTTAAAGTTCCTGTATCATCCCCAAACATATCCAAAAACAGGCTTTGTGTCAGTTCCTCATACTTTGTAATGAGTGCTTTTGTTTTTTGCCGGTAGGCATCTGCTGCATCCAAAATGGCAGCTATTTTTTTTTGCTGGTCTATTGGTGGGAGAAGAATTTCAATTTTCCCCATATGACTTGGACCAAAATTTAATTGAGCTGAACCTGTAATTAGTTTTTGAATTTGTTTAGTAAAGTACTTAGTCTGAAGATAATAGAAGAAATAGCGTAATTCAATACCTGCTAATGACTTAAATCTCATAGTGCTTGTGTTAAGACATAGAGGCAAATCTTTACTTTTAATAAAAGCAATTTTCTTGTAGAAGGTATTAATCGTAATTCCTGAGCATGCAATTAGTAAATCTCCTTCATCAACTAAGAAATGTTTATACTTATTATACGCCTCATCTTCAGATAAATAATGTTTCGTTGAATTTAAGTTGATTGTGTTATTGTTAATGTTGCCGCCATTTAACAATTTAACACCCTCTTCTTTGAATTGCCATTTTCTTACTCCCGGTCCTTCTTGAAAAAATAAAACATCTGAACTAAGTTTTACTTTCCATCCAACAGGAATGTTTTTAAACTTACTTACCATTTAATAAATCTTTTAAAACTGTCAAAGCTTGGTTTCTTTCTTGGTCTAAAGTTTCAATATCCTTTATAATGTCAGAAGGCGCAGCATATGTAATTTCTTCATAGACTATTTCTTTGTATCTGTTTATAGATAAATCCCAGTCATTCCCTTTAATTTCATCAAAAGGTACTAAGAAGCTTTTGTCTGTTCTAGCCCTGGTAGCTTCTTCTTTTATGTTGTGGTATCTGTTTAAAAGATCAGGAATGTCATTGTCCTTAATTTCATTCCGCTTGTCATCTAAACTATAGCCATCTGCAGTCATGTCGTAAAACCAAACCTTGTCCGTGCCTCCTGTGCCTGTCTTCGTAAAAAATAGCACCGCAGTGCTTACCCCAGCATACGGTTTAAATACGCCACTAGGCATCGAAATTACGGCATCTAGTTTGTGGTTTTCAATGAGTTCTTGTCGTATTTGTTTGTGGGCATTAGAGCTTCCGAACAATACACCATCTGGCACAATTACTGCCGCTCTTCCGCCTGTTTTTAGCATGCGTAGCATTAGACCTAAAAAGAGCAATTCTGTCTTTTTAGATTTTACCATTTTTAAAATAGAATTCTCTACCGCATCATAATCCAAACTTCCTTTAAATGGCGGGTTGGCTAAAACTAAAGAATATTTATTTCTAAGATCTCCTGCACTTTCGCTCAGCGCGTCATTCTTTATTAAATTGGGGTTTTCAATTCCATGCAACTGTAAATTCATCGCACCAATACGCACCATGGTAGAATCGATCTCTACCCCATTAAACATTTCATTATTAAAGTGTTCTCTAAAATCTTTGTCTAAGAAAAAATCGTCGTGGTTGTCTCTAAAATATTCACCTGCAGCTACTAAAAATCCTGCAGTACCCGTAGAAGGGTCACAAATAACATCATCCTTTTTAGGCTGTGTCATGTCTACCATCATCTTAATAATATGTCTTGGTGTTCTAAACTGTCCATTGGTTCCAGCAGTGGCAGTCTTAGAAAGCATGTATTCATACAGGTCTCCTTTGGTGTCTCTGTCTTTCATGTTGATTTTGTCAATCAACTGCACCACTTGGTCTAATAAACGAGGAGTCGCAATAATAAAGGAGGCTTTGCTCATAAACTCTGCAAAAACCCCTGCAGAGTCCCCTACTTGTTTCATGTGATCAAAAACTGTCATGGCACCAACCTTAGGTTTGGTAAAGACTTCAAACATTGCTTCTGGATCTTTATTTTTAAAAGAGCTCCATCTTAATTCTTTTTGCGCGTCTGTGAATATTATGTTTTTGATAGAAATGCCAACCGTATTGGCTTTTTTCTCTTCCAATAACTGACGTTCATCTAACCTTCTTATAAATAGTAAATAGGTAAACTGTTCTATGACAGATAATGGGTTCGAGATTCCACCTGTCCAAAAGGCTTCCCATATTTTATCTACTCGTGACTTTAATTCTCCTGTGATCATATCTTGTTATTGTTGTTTTGTTGTTTTCTTTTGAAAAGTGAATTTATGAATTTTTTGGGGTAATGTATTTAAATTCTTTTTGCGTCTTTCCTAAATAGGCTACCACATTAGAATTGCGATATTGTTTCCGGATATCCTAGGATGCTATCTTCCCTACAAATTCAATTCTTCCCTCCTCTTTATCAAAAAGTTTGTTTGCTTTTCTATATCCTTTTTCACGTTCATCCATCGTTTCATTGCAAGAATGCCAAGATTCAATTTCGTATACCTCAACAACTAATCCTGCAGAACAACGTTTTAAGCCATTATTCTAAAAAAATAAATTTAGGAAGAAATGATCTCTACGATTGTGGTAGTGGTAAAAAATACTGTGCTTGAACAAAGTAGAAACAAATAAAAGACATCCTCAAAACATAAGTCAGTTTCATCAGATTTTGGTATACAACTATTTTGAAGAAAGCTTTAAACCAAAAAGCGGAGACGAATTGTAAATTCGACTGGTTTATCAATTCCCATACGGAATCTCATTTTGGTAAATATTTTAAGAATATACATAAGATTTTTGATGAACTTAATGGAGACTTATTTGCCAATCAAAATAAGCGTATCTCGAATTTGAGATGCGATGCGTACTTTGGAGGAAAATATAATCTGATATTTGAATTCGACGAATTTCAACATTTCAGTTCAACTCGATTAGCGACTTTGAACAAATATCCTAAACATATTCAACTTAACTTTTTAACCTCTGTCTGGAGAAAGTATTGTTTGGATAATCTGCAAAAAGCTGACCGCTATCGTTACTCTAAAACTACGGTGGACTTTAATTTTGAAGGTGGACCAAACGGAATAGAAACAGGACCTTACATTAGTTCAACTTTTGAAAATCCTGAGGAATTTGACAAATCAATAGCTGAACTTAATAAGCAAATAAAAAAAGGAGAGTTTAAATCAGGTAACGTTGACATCTCAAAATATAGTAGAAATAAATAACTAGAGCTAATAATTAAACAAATGGCTTGTCGATAGGCCAAAACTTCTAGAGGCCTGCCTGCCAAAGCAGGAAAAGCAGGCTCGTGGATTCATAAAACTGATTCTTTGAGCTTTTTTAATTCATTTTAGTCTGTTTAGGCAACACAGAAACCTTTAACTTTATAACCAACGAGGAAACAAGGTTATTCAAAAGCCATTGGTCTTCTAATCCAAAGTGATTTATAAGCCATTAAAGACCATTAATTAAATAGTGATTGGCCTATTACCGTTTATGAAACATAATTTTAATAGGGGTTTGGAAGTTGTTTTTTAGGTATTTATAATAGAGAGTACTTTATTATTGTGATTTAAGTTTTGTAATAATTACTTCCAAAATTTTACCCTTTATTAAAGCCTGCTTTTAATAGGAAGACTTTTAAGACCATAAAATAATCACTAAATTTATACTGATACTAAAATTGGGCAACGCAACCTTTTGCTTTATCCATACAGTGGTAAAAACAAAAAGAACTATTACCAATTGAAATTTAAAAAATGAAATTTAGCAAAAAATTATTGCAGATTGTCTCGTTTGCCTTTTTATCAATCGGGTATTCTCAAGAAAATAAAACGAACATAACCGCAGCCGATATACTTGGAAATCCAGATTATTTGGCATTTTCGTATGGAGGATATAGAAAAAATACAAGGGAGGCCGTTCCCACGGTCAAGGAGTTAAAAGAGGATATGAAAATAGTATCTGCAATGGGAATCAAGCTAATAAGGACTTACAACACTCAACAATTTGGACATACGGCTAATCTCTTGCAGGCTATTAGACAATTGAAAGACGAAGATTCAAATTTTGAAATGTATGTGATGTTGGGGACTTGGATAGAATGTGAAGGTGCATGGTCTACATCTGCCAATCATACTGCTGGAAATGTAGAAAATAATACGGCAGAGATGGACGCTGCAGTAAAAATGGCCCAGACATACCCAAATATAGTGAAGATCATTGCCGTAGGGAATGAGGCGATGGTGCAATGGGCCATAAACTATTTTGTCTACCCAAATATCATTCTCAAGTGGGTGGATCACCTCAAAGAATTGCGAGATAGCGGGAAAATTTCAGCAGGCTTATGGATAACGAGTTCTGATAACTATGAATCATGGGGAGGGGGAGCAAAAAGCTATCAGACAGATGAATTAGAAGCATTGATAAGGGCAGTTGATTTTATATCGCTTCACACCTACCCTTTTCATGATTCACATTACAATCCTATATTTTGGGGGGTACCGGAAAAAGAAGAGGATCTAACTAAAGAGAAACAGATTGAGGCAGCAATGGATAGAGCCAAAAATTATGCGATCTCTCAATATCAAGCTACAGCGGATTATATAGAAAATCTGGGAATTAATAAACCTCTTCATATTGGTGAAACAGGTTGGTCAACCAAAGCTAATTCCTCTTATGGAGCAACGGGTTCTAAAGCTGCAGACGAATACAAGGAAAAATTATACTATAAGCACATGAGAAATTGGACCAGCACTAGGGGTATGTCTTGTTTCTATTTTGAGGCCTTTGATGAGCAATGGAAAGATCAGGGAAATGCTATGGGATCAGAAAATCATTTTGGGTTAATCAACCTAAAAGGAGAGGCTAAATTTGCATTATGGGAGATGGTAAACGAAGGTGTATTTGAAGGATTGACCCGAAACGGTTTACCTATTACCAAAACCTATGGTGGTGATAAAGATAAATTAATGGCTGATGTTCTTGCACCACCATTAGAAAGTGAAATGGGAATGCTTGAAATCGCTACTGTAAATGAAGATAGAAAAATTGGTCAACATGTAACTGAAAGTAGTTATTTAGTAGTTCATGAAACCTTGGCTCCAAAAAATAAAAATAACATTTCATATCCCAGTGAAAAGCTGAAATTAAACGCTTGGGAGGGAACATGTGGTATTGAAATGTCACAAGATGGAGTCATAGAAGTTAAAACCGGAACTGGGGCATGGTGGGGATGTGCGTTAGAGATAGCTGGAGGAGTAGGAGAAAATCTTTCTGATTTTAAATCAGGGAATTTGAATTTTGAAATAAAGGGAAACACCCTATCCTCTTTCCAGATAGGCTTTCAAACAGGATCATTTGCGAAAGGAACTCAAACAAATAATCAGATAACTTTTAATCAAAATAGCGATTACTCAATTACAGATAAATGGACATCCTATTCCATTCCAATAACTGAACTCTATCAAGGAGCAAATTTAAGCGACGTAACAGCCCCTTTATTTTTTAGAGGAGAAGAGAATTTTGATGGAAAAGAGATCTATGTAAAAAATATTTACTTTTCTATAGAATAACAGTTATCAATCGAACAAGATGTTCGAAAGTAAAAGGCTTAAAGTTATGTCATGACGAAACCTACCCTTGCTTACTGCGCTGATTATCCTGAAGTCAATCAAGCTTGCTCCTCACCCATATAGCTTTTATGGCAGTCGTTGTATATAAGGTAACTAGGTGTAGCATAAATCTATATGTTTTATCCAATTCGTATGAATAACATTGAAAAAGCTATTGACACTTCCTATGGTATCCAAGCTAAATACTAAATTTGAGTACAATCAACTCTGCTATGCATCAGTAGGAAAGATTATGTATAAAGTGAGTGGTGAGCACTTTACAGATCATATCATAGAGAATCCGTTGCAAAAAGGAGGTATAAAAAGAACTAAAGAAGCTGATTTATTAAACCTCAATAGTATGGTTCCTCGTCTGGCTAGACCTTATACCTATTATTATGGTCCACCTATTTCAGATATAAAAATGGAAACTTTTCTTTCACTACTTCAGATAGCTGCAGAAATGAGTTCAAAAGCGCACAACAATTTATAAGGATCAGCTTCATATTTATCACTTAAACTGAATTTTATTACTATATATATCAGCACGGGTTTTTCGATGGATTGAAATTAAGAATAGACTAAAAAAAAGCAATTTATTGTGACATTTTAAATTTAATTTGGAACTAATGCTCAGTTTTAGGTCTAACCAAAAATCATTGCAAATTTACTACGCCTTATTTTCCTTCGGAAAATCCTCATCCATAAAATCTTAACTTTTTTTTGCAAAAACACCTTGTTACTTCAAAGCAAGTCAACTAAAATTAATCGCCTTTATAATCTGATTAACTGGTAAGAAGCCAAACCATTTACCGAATACTTATAGAATATTATTTACCTTTTCACTGTGTAAAACCATAGTAGTTTGAGTACTGTGTATATAGTCTAAAGTAGATAATCTATCGAGAATAAAGCTCCTTAACTCGTCAGTGTCTTTTACTGCGATATGCAAAATAAAATCATTGTCACCAGCCATATGAAACAATTGAATAACACCAGGTAATTGGGAGGCCTTCTCCAAGAAATCTGTAATGATTGAACGGTGTTGCTTATTTAGCTTAATAGCTAACATTACCTCAATATTAAGTCCCAGCTTTTTTTGATCAATTTGGGCATTTGCCCCTTTCAAATATCCCTTCTAAGTTAATTTTTTAATTCTATCGTGTGCGCTAGACTGAGCAATTTCAATCTTTGCAGCAATCTCTTTGTTTGATAGCCGTGCATTATTCAGCAAAAGGCTTAAAATCTGAATATCTTTCGAATCTAATTCATTCTTCATATTTAAAACGAATAATTTTTGGTTTGTATAAAATAATGACAAATATAATTTGGTATATATTCATTTCAGCATAATTTTGCACAAATATATCTTTTCATACAGAATTTAATATATTAAGATACCAATATGACAGCTCCTTTAAATTTTGCCAAGCCGTTTAAATCCTATTTTATTATTGCGTTTGGACTTTTTATAAATGCCTTAGCGTGGACTGGTTTTCTTATTCCATCAGAAATCGTTGGAGGAGGAGTAAGTGGAATTGGAACTATTATTTATTTTACGATGGGTTTTAAAGTTGGGTATTCTGTTTTTATCATCAATGGTTTATTAATTATTGCTGCTTTGAAGATTCTAGGCTTTGGCTTCGGAATAAAAACAATATTTGCCACATTTGTATTATCCTTCTTTTTATGGCTATTGCAATCTATTATTACCGAACCATTTGTAAGTGATAGATTTATGAGTGCTATAATTGGAGGTATGATGGCAGGTGCTAGTGCGGGTATTATTCTTTCTCAAGGAGGCAGTACTGGAGGTACGGATATCGTTGCTATGATGATTAATAAATACCGAAACTATAGTCCTGGTCAGCTTATTTTGACTTTGGATTTAATCATTATATCGTCTTCCTATTTTGTTATGGGTTCTATAGAGCAAGTTGTTTATGGGTTTGTAGCGATGAGTGTAAGTGCGTATTGTGTTGATCTGGTGATTGAGGGCAGAAAGCAATCTGTTCAAATTTTTATCTTCACAGAAATGTTTGATAAAATAAAAAATGAGCTTGTTTCAAACCACGACCAAGGCATCACCGAACTTCAAGCAAAAGATAGTTTCTCGCAAAAAGATATAAAGATCCTAATGCTTTTAGCTAAAAAAAAAGAGTCTCAATCGATTCTTAAAACGGTGAAGATTATAGATCCAGAGGCCTTTATTTCGATGGGTTCAGTAATGGGGGTTTATGGTTTTGGATTTGAAAAAAAAGACTGATTTAAAAGTTGTTGGGAATAATAGGGGTCAGGAATTGTACCTGCTTTTAAGATCTGTAATTGGGAAAGATAAAGCGGCAACTACTATTTATACTTAGGAGGATTTTAAAGAGCCTTTTTTGGAATAGCCTGGCTTAAATTTATATGAAATTAAAATAACGAAAGCATTGCAGTGATCTGAGGTGAAAAACATCTGTAAAGGTTAATCCTTAAATGTTTGAAGATAAAGCCTTCAGTCGTTTTCCTCATTTCAAAATTTATCTTAAGATTTATAATCTATACGCACATCGGACGGAGGCTATAGTGAACTTAAAACTTTAAAACTGGATATCGAATATCAGTTAAAAAAACGGAGGCAAAATCAGAATAAGAAACCCGCTTTAAAGAGGATATACTTCTATTTTTAAAAACAAAAAAGCCTTAATCGATAGATTAAGGCTTTAGATTAAAACTAGCTAAAGTTTTAGTTTTCAAAATCTTTAAGTGTGGTTGTTATGATGTCTAAACAATCCATCAATTGTTCTTCAGTGATCACTAATGGTGGAGCAAAACGAATGATATTACCATGTGTAGGTTTTGCTAATAGACCATTTTCTTTTAAAGCAACACATATGTTCCAAGCTGTAGAGCTGTCCTCAGAATCGTTGATAACAATAGCATTTAGCAAGCCTCTCCCTCTTACGAGATTTACAATGTTGTGATTTTCTATAAATTTATTCAGTTCAGATCTAAAAAGATCACCAAGACGTCTTGCATTTTGAGCAAGCTTCTCGTCTTTAACCACTTCTAGAGCTTCCATAGCTACAGCAGCAGCTACAGGATTACCCCCAAAAGTTGACCCATGTTGTCCTGGTTGAATAACGTTCATAACCCAATCATCTGCTAGAACTGCAGACACTGGATAAGCTCCTCCAGATAAAGCTTTACCTAAAATCAAAACATCTGGTCTAGAATAGGTGGCTTCTTGACGTTCACAGTGTCCTTGACAATCACATTTACCGCAAACAGCAAGCAAGGCTCCTGTTCTTGCAATTCCTGTTTGTATTTCATCTGCCATAAATAAAACATCATGTTCATTACACAGCGCTTTCACCTTTTGCATAAAATCATCTGATGGAGTAAAAACACCAGCTTCACCTTGGATAGGCTCTATTAAAGCACCCGCTATATTTTTGTTTTCTTTAAGTACTTTTTCTAAAGCTTCAGGATCGTTATAAGGCACCTTGATAAAACCAGGCGTGTAAGGACCAAAGTTTTTTCTCGCTTCTTCATCATTGCTAAAAGAGATGATAGTTGTGGTTCTACCGTGAAAATTATTTTCAAAAACTACAATCTGAGCTTCTGTTTCTGCGATGCCTTTGCATTCGTAAGCCCATTTTCTGCATATTTTAATGGCAGTTTCTACAGCTTCAGCTCCACTATTCATCGGTAAAAGCTTATCAAACTTAAAGTATTCTGTAGCATATTTTTCATACACCCCTAACACGTCATTATGGAATGCTCTAGAGGTTAAAGAAATAGTTTTAGATTGCTTGTACATGGCCTCTACAATTCTAGGATGGCAGTGACCTTGGTTAACAGCAGAATAAGCGGAAAGAAAATCGTAATATCTTTTATCTTCAACATCCCACACAAATACACCTTCTCCTCTTTTTAAAACTGCAGGTAATGGATGATAATTATGAGCTCCATACTTGTCTTCAAGATTTATTGCTTGTTGTGAAGACTTAATGTCTTCCACCCTTAATTTATCTATTGTATCAGTTGTCATAGCTTAAGTTTTATCGATTCTTACAAAAGTAGCTAATTCACAGACTATTAAAAATTATTAACTAAGAGTTAGGTCAATTTAGTATCAGTTTAAATAAAAAAGATGAAACAAAGATTAATTAATATTAAATTTTAAAAGTACTAGAACTCAACGTATATATCTAGTTTCTAGAAGGTACGCAAAAAGAGTGAAAATTAACTAAACAATTTTGGAACCACGAAATCGGAAAAGTCGTTCACTTAAATTTATACTGAGTTTTTGGTTAGCTCTAAGCCTCTTTAAGTGCTCTTTAAGTGCTCTTTACACCTTGCTTTTGCCCTTTCAATGCTTCCAAAGGCTATGGCTTACAGCACAACTAGACCGATTTGATTTTAGATTTGTTGGTATTTCAATAGGAATTTTAAGGCCAGTTTTGGTTTGTATTTTTCTGATTTTACTGGAATTAGTGTAAGAGTTACTTCATTTTAAAAGAAATGTAATCGAATAAAGCAGTAATTCAAACAATACTTTATTTTTGCGTTATGGCAAGACGAAAAAATACTAAAAAAACCTTTGAAAATGTAGAGGTCCTCGATGCTGGAAGTAAAGGGAAAGGCATTGGTAGAGCAGATGATGGCAGAGTCTTAATCATAGATCAAGTCGTTCCAGGCGATATCGTAGATGTTACCACTTACAAGAAGAGAAAATCATATTACCAGGCTAAACCTCATCAATTCGTAAAATTATCGTCCAAAAGAACAGAACCTGTTTGTCAACATTTTGGAGTTTGTGGGGGATGTAAATGGCAAAATATGGCTTACGAACACCAGCTTTTTTATAAAGAAAAAGAGGTTCTAGAGAATATAAAACGCATTGGTAAAATTGAAATAGCAAAAACTCACCCCATTTTAGGAAGTGAAAAGATTTACTTCTACAGAAATAAAATGGAATTTTCCTTTAGCAATAGTCGGTGGCTAACTGAAAAAGAAATTTCAAGTGAAGTCGATATTACAGATAAAAATGCGCTTGGATTCCATATTCCAGGGATGTGGGATAAGATCTTGAATCTTGAAAAATGTCACCTTCAAGCAGATCCTAGTAACGCCATCAGAAATAAAGTTAGAGACTTTGCGACTGAACATGATCTAGAATTTTTCAACCCAAGAGACAGAACCGGATTGCTTAGAACTCTTATGATAAGAACAAGTTCTACGGGTGAATTTATGATTTTGATCCAATTTTTTAAAGAACAAAATGAAAAGCGAAAACTTCTCCTAGACTATATTATTAAAGAATTTCCTGAAGTTAACTCCCTTCTTTACGTCATCAATGAAAAGGGAAACGACACTATTTATGATCAGGAAATTTATACCTATTATGGAGAAGATCATATTTTTGAAGAGATGGAGGGTTTAAAATTTAAAATTAATGCCAAATCCTTCTATCAAACCAATTCTGAACAAGCTTATGAGCTTTACAAAATCACCAGAAGTTTTGCGAACTTAACGGGTGAAGAACTGGTTTACGATTTATATACAGGAACGGGAACCATAGCTCAATTTGTGGCTAAAAAAGCCAAACATGTTGTCGGTATAGAGGCTGTACCTGAAGCTATTGAAGATGCTAAATCAAACGCAAAACTCAATGGTATTGAAAATACATCGTTTTTTGCTGGAGATATGAAGAAGCTATTCAATTCAGAATTTATTGAAAAGCACGGACACCCCGATGTCATTATTACCGATCCACCACGTGAAGGAATGCATAAAGATGTGGTCCAACAGATCCTAAATATAAAACCTAAACGCATTGTTTATGTAAGTTGTAATTCTGCCACTCAAGCTAGAGATTTAGAGCTCATGGATGAATTTTATAAAGTGGACGAAAGCCAAGCAGTAGATATGTTTCCTCAAACCCATCATGTTGAAAATGTAGTTTGCTTAAGTTTAAGAGCATGAAAAAAGGTCTAGTGTATGGTGTTATTTCAGCGTTTTTGGCCCTGAGTATGTATTCGTGTGAACGAGATGATATTTGTGCTGAAGCTATCGCAACTACTCCAAAATTGGTCATCGAATTTTTTGATGCCAATAATCCTGAAAGAAACAAAAATGTGAACAGCTTGCTGGTGAGGGAAATTGAAAAGGATAGTACTCTAGGATTCACCTCTACATCAACCATAGCTATTCCATTAAAAACAAATGCCATCGAAACAAGATATATTTTCAATATCAACTCTCAATCAGAATCTGGGGGCTTAATTGATACTTTAAATTTTTCTTACGCAACTGTTGAAACCTATTTAAACCGAGCTTGTGGCTACAAGGTAGACTTTATCGATTTTAGGGCACGGAAAGAAACTGATGACATCAATTGGATAAAAGATATCCAAGTTAGAGAAACTACAATAGATAATGAATTTGAAACTCACCTATACCTTTTTTATTAGCTGTACTATACTGTATTTTGGCATGCAATCGTATGCACAAGAGAGCTCAACCGACGACTACGTACAAGTTAGCGACTCTATATTTTTTAAGGATAAATATGGACTTAACATCGGTTTGGATTTGAGCAGGATTGGTCAAAGTTTTTTGGACTCAGATTATCAAGGCCTAGAAATTTCAGCTGACTATAGGTATAGTGAGAATCTTTATATAGCAGGAGAGTTGGGCAATGAAACCTCTACCTATAACGAAGAAAACATCATAAATAAAACCGATGGTAGCTATATTAAATTAGGGGTTAATTATAATGTGTATGACAATTGGATTGGGATGCAAAACCTCATATACATTGGGGTTCGTTATGGCTTTGCTAATTATTCTCAAAATCTACAAAGTTATAGGATTTATACAACCGATGACTACTTCCCTTCAGACATAAGGGAAGTAGATGCGTCTTTCAGCAACCTCACGGCAAGCTGGATTGAACTTCAAGCTGGCTTAAGGGTTAATATTTTCGGTAATTTCTACTTAGGTGCACACGTTCAATTGAAGAATATGATATCGGTTTCTGAGATCAATAATTTCGATAATCTATATGTTCCTGGATTTCGAAGGACCTTCGATAATTCAAATATTGGTGCTGGCTGGGGATATTCCATCAGCTATCTCATTCCCATATATTCCAAGACAAAAACTCAGGCTGTAGATAATTAATTCTATTGCTTAGCGGTCTTTTTAGAACCCTCATAGATTTGATAATTCAGAAGTCTAGATTCCAACTTGGCGTTGTAAAGTTTAATCTTTCGAGAAGGTCTTAAGCCAACATGTTTGATAGCTTCTAGATCTGCCACTATAAACCAGGCAGAGGTTCCTGGATAACTTCGTTTTAAGGTATCCCCTACTTTGGCATAAAATCCTGGTATATCTACATCCAATCTTACTCCATAAGGAGGATTAAAAACCATATGTAAATGACGTTCTGACGTTTTAATAGATTCAAAGAAATCTTGACGTTTTACCGTAATAAATTCAGATAGATTTGCATTTTCAATATTTTGAGTTGCTTTTTCGACTGCTGAAGGGGCTTTATCGTAGCCTTTAATTTCAAAGTTAAAAGATTTTACTTTCTTTAAAGTTGAATCTTTTATGACTTCAAAAAGGGATTCATCATAGTCTTCCCAATTCTGAAAAGCGAAATGCTCCCGGTTGATGTTAGGGGGAATATGACAAGCTATCATTGCCGCTTCTATCAAAATAGTTCCACTGCCACACATGGGGTCCAAAAAATCACATTGTCCAGTCCAACCAGATTTTAAGAGGAGACCCGCGGCCAGCACCTCATTTATGGGTGCTATGTTAGTAGCGGTTTTATATCCTCTTTTAAAAAGGGGGTCTCCAGAAGAGTTCAAACTAATTTCACAATTTCCTCTATCGATATGAACACTTACTTGGCAGTCTGGCTTGTCTGTATCTACATTGGGTCTCGACTGAAATTTATCTCGAAATCTGTCCACAATGGCATCTTTAGTCCTAAAGACGACATATCTAGAATGTGTGAAAATTTCTGAATTTACCGTAGATTCTACAGCAAAGGTCCCGTCCTTATCAATTAAATTTTCCCAAGGATAAGCATTGAGTTTATTATAAAAATCCTCTTCATTTGAAATTTTAAAACTAAAGATGGGCTTTAAAATACTTATGGCAGTTCTTAGAGATAAATTGGCCTTGTACATAAAACCTATATCTCCAACAAAAGAGACGTGCCTCACTCCTTTCTTAATATCCAGTGCGCCAAGATCCCGCAACTCTTTTGCAAGTTCATCTTCAAACTCAAAGAGACACTTGGCAATCATTTTGAAATTAATTTCCATAAAGAAGGTATTTTTAAGTACAAAAATACATTAATTTTGCTCCCTTGTTTTATAAACCAACAGCAAGCTTACAATTAATTGAACGCCTCATATTTTAATAGTTTTTATGAATTTACTGTTACCCATTCTTGCTGTACTCATTGGCTTCGGAATTTCATACTTCCTTTACGAGAAATTTGTCATTATAAATCTACTGCTAGCCTTCAGCGGTTCTTTTTTATTATCGGTGACAGTTTTAGAGTTTCTACCAGGGATTTATAACTCTGGGGTGAATTCCATTGGAGTTTTTATTTTAGGAGGGATTTTACTTCAGATTATGTTAGAATATATGTCGGGAGGTGCAGAACATGGCCATCTTCATTTTTCTAAAGAAAACACAAATTTCCCATGGGTACTATTCATCAGTTTGTGTATTCATGCATTTTTGGAAGGAGTGCCAATTCATGGAAATGACCATTTGCTCTATGCCGTGATTATCCACAAAGTCCCTATCGCCATTATTATCTCGTCCTTCTTATTCAATACCAGTTTATCTAAGGTTAAAATAATTCTGTTTCTATTGATCTTCGGGATCATGACACCATTTGGCAGCTTTGTTCAAGCAAACACGACTCTTTTTGACGATATCGGTGTGTATTTGAATGCCATTGTTATCGGTATTTTCCTTCATGTCTCTACAACTATTTTATTTGAGTCTTCCAGAGATCACAAATTCAACATTTATAAATTTGGAATCATAGTACTAGGGATTTTTTTAGCCTTGGTCCTTTAAATAAGACTACTAATTTGAGTGTGAAATTTATTGATTATTCTTAATTTAGCTGTTTTAAAAATCTTAGCAAACAAAATGTTATGAGTAAATACGATATTATAGTTTTAGGGAGTGGACCAGGTGGCTATGTAGCTGCTATTCGTGCTTCGCAACTCGGTTTAAAAACGGCTGTCATAGAGAAAGAGAGTTTAGGAGGTGTTTGTTTAAACTGGGGATGTATTCCTACCAAAGCTTTATTAAAAAGTGCGCAGGTTTTTCAATATTTAAATCATGCTGCAGACTACGGTCTAAAGGTTGATAATCCAGACAAAGATTTTACAGCTGTTGTAAAACGAAGCAGAGACATTGCTGGAGGAATGAGTAAAGGAGTTGGATTCTTGATGAAGAAGAACAAAATTGACGTCATCATGGGACATGGAACTTTAAAAAAGGGAAAAAAGATTTCTGTAGAAGACGATAAAGGTAAAACGACTGAATACGAAGCAGATCACATTATAATTGCAACTGGTTCTCACTCTAGAGAACTTCCTAATTTACCCCAAGACGGTGAAAAAGTAATAGGATATAGAAAAGCAATGACCCTAGAAAAGCAACCAGAATCTATGATTGTTGTTGGGTCTGGCGCTATTGGATGTGAATTTGCAAGTTTTTATAACGACATGGGTACTAAAGTGACTCTAGTGGAATTCCAATCCCATATTGTCCCTGTTGAAGATGAAGAAGTGTCTACTCAATTTAAACGTATCTTTAAGAAGAAAGGCATTAAAGTAATGACCAATTCTTCTGTGGAAAGCGTAGATACCTCGGGTGAAAAAGTAAAAGCTACCGTTAAAACCAAAAAAGGAGAAGAAATTATAGAGGCAGATATTGTTCTTTCTGCTGTAGGCATCAAAACCCATATCGAAAATATCGGTTTGGAAGATGTGGGTATCATAACACATAAGGATAAAATCACTGTAAACGATTTCTACCAAACTAATATTCCTGGCTACTATGCTATTGGAGATGTCACACCTGGATCTGCTTTGGCCCATGTTGCTTCTGCTGAAGGTATTCTTTGTGTAGAAAAAATTGCAGGAGAGAAAGTAGAAGCTTTAGATTATGGCAATATTCCTGGATGTACCTATTCAAATCCAGAAATTGCCAGTGTTGGAATGACTGAAAAGCAAGCCAAAGAAGCTGGATATGACATTAAAGTTGGGAAATTTCCATTTTCTGCTTCCGGTAAAGCAAGTGCTTCTGGAGCGAAAGATGGTTTTGTAAAAGTTATTTTTGATGCTAAGTACGGTGAATGGTTAGGTTGCCACATGATAGGCGCTGGCGTTACCGATATGATTGCTGAAGCTGTTTTAGGAAGAAAACTTGAAACCACAGGTCATGAGGTTTTGAAAACTGTACATCCACACCCTACTATGAGCGAGGCTGTAATGGAAGCTACTGCAGATGCCTATGGTGAAGTTATTCACCTCTAGTCGTAAAGATTTAATTACATTTAAGGCTTCTGAAACTATGGCTTCAGAAGCCTTTTTTTTATAAAACTCCATGAGGAAAAAAATCTCAAGTCTCAGTAACCCTTTTATTAAAAATCTACTCCTTCTTCAGAAGAAATCAAAGCTGAGAAAAAGTCAAGAGGAATTTGTGATAGAGGGCCTTCAGGAAATAAGTTATGCACAGAAAGCGGCTTATGCGTTTTCTCAAATTTTAGTGTGTCTAGATCTATTTGATGATACCTTTGACCTAGAAAAATTTGATTGTGAAATTACTGAGATCTCTCTAGAGGTTTTTGAAAAACTAGCTTATAGATCGTCGACTGGTGGACTAATAGCCATTGCAAAACCAAAAGACTTAAGAATAGCAAATTTAAGGCTGTCTAGCAAAACACCTCTTATATTGATTGCAGAAGCTCCAGAAAAGCCAGGGAATATTGGTGCTTTACTTAGAACTTCTGATGCGGCAAAACTAGATGCTATAATTATTGCCAACCCCAAAACAGATCTTTATAATCCTAATATCATCCGCTCTAGTGTAGGGACGGTTTTTACCAACACCATCGGAGTGGGGACAACTTCAGAAATTATTGATTTTTTAAATAACAATAGTATTAAGATTTACGCTGCAGCCTTACAAGATTCTTCCTCTTATCTTATACAAGATTTTAAGGAAGCCACCGCTATAGCTGTAGGAACAGAACATCAAGGCTTATCTGAAGAGTGGAGAATAAACGCCGATAAAATTATACAGATTCCTATGGAAGGCCAAGTAGATTCCTTAAATGTATCGGTTTCTGCCGCTATTTTGATTTTTGAAGCCAAAAGACAACGTCAACTTTCTTGATTTTTTAAACAAGCTCAAAATTTTCCGCCCATGTATTTAAAAATATTTTTATATCTATTCACATTAAGTCTTAGCTTGTCTTCTTACAGTCAAGATGTCCCTAAGGATTATTTTGAGTCACCTTTGGATATCCCTTTATTACTTTCAGGGACCTTTGGTGAGTTGCGGTCCAATCATTTCCATGCGGGGATGGATATTAAAACAAAAGGAACGACAGGTCTTTCTGTTTATGCTTCAGCAGAGGGTTATGTTGGAAGAATAAAAATTCAACATGGTGGTTATGGAAAAGCCCTGTATATATATCATCCCAACGGCTACCAAACTGTATATGCGCACTTGAACGACTTTTCACCAGAGATTGAAAAACTAGTCAAAGAAAAACAGTATGAAAAGGAATCATATGAAATTGAACTTTTCCCAGAAGAATCTGACCTTGTAATTTCACAAGGTGAAACTATTGCTTACAGCGGTAATTCCGGCTCTAGTGGAGGCCCTCATTTACATTTTGAGATTCGGGACTATCAATCTAAACCGATGAATCCTTTTTTATTTGGCTTCGATGAGGTTCAAGACTCTCAGAAACCCACTGTTTTTGCCTTGCACAGCTATGCCATAGGAGAAGGCTCTCATGTGAACGGAAATTCTACTAGGAAACAACTCAAGTTAATACAAAAAAACAACGGTGATTTCATGACCGAATCCATCAAGGTCTATGGAAATATTGGATTTGGTATTGAAGTTACAGATAGACTTGACCTAAGCTATAATAAAAATGGGGTGTATTCCATAAAAACCAAGCTGAATGGAAAACTGATTTTTGAAAATACATTTGATAAATTTTCATTTTATGAAACACGATATATCAATCGCCTGATAGATTTTGAATTTTATAAAACAGAAAAACGTAGAATTCATAAACTTTTTGTTGAACCCAATACTCCGTTAAGTGTTTATAAAGAGGCTTATAACCAAGGTGTTGTAAGTGTTTTTAAAGATAGCCTTAACCAGCAATTTGAAATTGAAGTTTTAGATTTTAAAGGCAATACCCGATCCATTACTATTCCTATAGAAAGTGACTTTAGAGTGGGTATTGAATCCAACACACAAAAAGAAACTGAATACTTAGCCAAAGCTGATGCTGCTAGTGTTTTTGAAGAAGGTAAAATTGATATCTATATACCTAAAAATGCACTGTATGAAGATGCCTATTTAGAAGTTAATATAGAAGGCTTACGTGTAGATTTCCACAACTATACAACGCCACTTCACAAGTCAGTCACTATTGGATTTGATGTAAGTCAATACTCCCTTGAAGATCAAAGCAAGCTATATATCGCTCAAGTTAATCCTTGGGGTGGTCAATATTATGTGAGCACTTACAAAAAGAGAGATAGGCTTACCACTAGGACCAATCAATTTGGAAGCTATGCTTTATTTGAGGATTCTGGACCTCCTATTATTAAGCCAAAGAATTTTAGAGATAAGCAATGGGTATCAAATTTTAGATATTTAGAACTGGAAATTAATGATGAAGAAACTGGAATAGAAAGCTATAGAGCAACCGTAAATGGTGAATTTATTTTAATGGAATACGATTATAAGACCAACACTTTGATTTACGATTTTAACGATGGTAAAATTTCAGATACTAAAAATGAATTAAAAGTCGTTGTTAGTGATAAAGTTGGGAATACTTCTATATTTGAAGCAGAATTCTCCAGAAAAAACTAATACTCGATATCTTGAACTATTTTTATACACTCCTCTTTCTTTTAACAACTTCTGCTGTCTTTTCCCAAACTGCTACCGTTCAAGGGATTATTTTCGATGAAAGTAGAAATCCTATTGCATTTGCAAATGTAAGTACGTCTCAAGGAGGAACTGTGAGTAATTCCAATGGATTTTACCAACTAAAAATCCCTGCTGAGCAAACTTTAAAATTGAAAATATCCTACATAGGATTTAAACCGATTACCGCAAAGCTTAACTTGAAAAACAATCAAGTTGAAGAGCTTAACTTTATCCTTAAAACCAGTGTCGAGCAAATCGGGGAGGTTATTCTTAAAAATGATGGTAGAACTAGGATCGAAGGAATTACCACGTTAGATCCAGAAACCATCAGAAAAATTCCAGGAGCCAATGCCGGTGTTGAAAATCTGCTTAAAACTTTACCAGGAGTCAATTCGAACAACGAATTAAGTACACAGTATTCTGTAAGGGGTGGGAATTTTGATGAAAATTTAGTCTATGTCAATGATATTGAAATTTACAGACCTTTCTTAATAAGAAGTGGTCAACAGGAAGGCTTGAGTTTTGTAAATACTGATTTGGTTCGAAATGTTGAGTTTTCAGCTGGCGGATTTAAAGCGAGGTACGGTGATAAAATGTCTTCAGTTTTGGACATCGAGTACAGAAGACCCGTCAATTTTGGTGGTAGTTTTGAAGCGAGTTTTCTCGGAGGAAGTGCCTCTGTAGAGGGTGTTTCTAAAAATAAAAAACTTTCTGCTATAGTTGGGATGCGCTATCGGGACAATTCTTTATTCGTGAATGCAAATGAAACTGAAGCCAATTTTAAACCCAGATTTGCAGACGTCCAAACCTTCTTAACTTATCAATTCAATCCCAAATTTGAGATCAGTTTTTTGGGGAATATAGCTGTAAACTCTTACAGTTATGAACCCTTCACCAGACAGACTAATTTTGGAACTATAGACGACCCCCAAGCTTTATTGATTTTTTACGAAGGTGAAGAAGAAAGCCTCTACGAAACCTATCTTGGAGCTTTTAAAGCGACCTATAAACCCAATGATAGCTATACAGGAAAGTTTATCGCTTCTGCTTACCATACAAAAGAACAAGAGTATTTTGACATTTTAGCAAATTACAGATTAGGAAGTGTGAGTACAGATTTTGGGGATGGTAATTTAGGTGAAGTTGAATTTACTGAAGGTGCAGGTTCTCAATTTACACATGCAAGAAATAACCTAGATGCTTTAATCTTTAATCTTCAACATTTAGCTGGCCATCAAATTGATAAACACCTCATTGAATATGGAGCTAGGTATTCTCATGAAGACATCAGAGACCGCTTACAAGAGTATGAAGTCATCGACTCTGCTGGATTTAGTGTTCGTCCTCCACTACCCAACTTTGGAAACGATCAACCCTACAATCCTTTTGAGGCTCCTATTGAAGCGTTCCAAAGCATAAGAGTTCTTAACTCTACAAAAATAGACAGAATTACTGCATTTTTACAATGGAGTTATAGAACTCGACTAGGGAGTTCTAAAGTATGGATGAATGCTGGAGTAAGAAGCCAAGTTTGGAGAGTTTCAGGAGAAGGGATTGAGTCCAACACACAACAAGTGATAAGCCCTAGGGGTCAAGTTTCTATAAAACCAGATTGGGATAAAGACATGGTTTTTCGCTTATCTGGAGGGTTTTATCATCAGCCGCCGTTCTATAGAGAATTGCGTGATTCTACCGGAACTGTTATCCCAGATGTAAAAGCTCAAGAATCTATACATATTGTAGCTGGAAACGATTATAGTTTTAAACTTTGGGATAGACCATTCAAGCTGGTGACTGAAGGGTATTATAAAAAACTCAATAATGTAAACCCGTATACCATAGAAAATGTAAGGTTACGCTATCGAGCACGAAATGATGCTGAAGCCTATGCCTATGGGTTGGATATGCGTCTCAATGGAGAATTTGTTCCTGGAACAGAAAGCTGGTTTAGTTTTGGTTATTTAAAAACCGAAGAACGTCAAGGTGATCGCGAGTATATTTCTCGACCTACAGACCAGCGTCTTAAATTTGCAGCCTTGTTTCAAGATTATGTGCCTAATATTCCAAAATTGAAACTATACCTCAACTTGGTTTATAATACTGGACTCCCTGGAGGGTCGCCTCAGTTTGAAGATCCTTACGACTATCAAAGTAGATTACCAGATTACCAACGTTTGGATGTTGGATTTTTTTATGCCTTAAAAGAAGCTAACGATACTTTTGAAGAGAATAGCTGGCTGAATATATTTGAAAACTTAGATGTTGGTTTTGAAATTTTTAATATGTTCGATAGGTTGAATTCTATCACCAATACTTTTGTAAGAGATTCCTCTTCTAGGAATCAATTTGCAATTCCGAACTTTTTAAGTCCTAGGGTTTTTAACTTAAAACTATCCGCTAACTTTTGAAGTTGATAAACTTTTTAAAGTTGAGACGACGTAATCCAACTCTTCTCTAGTCGTGTATTTAGAGAAAGAGAATCTTAATCCAGGGTAGTCTAAATTTTCACCATACACCTCATTTAAAACGAAAGAGCCAAGTTGAGCTCCACTTTGACATGCACTTCCTTTGGAACAGGCAATACCCTTAAGGTCTAATTGAAATAGCATCATTTCAGATTCTGCCTGTGAAAGGGGAATACTGACGTTAACTAAGGTGTAGGTGCTTTTATCCAAATCCCCAGAATGTCCATTAAATCGTATGCCAGGAATCGCTTCCTTTAAGCTTGATATAAAATAACTCTTTAAAGATTTGATGTAAGTCACGTCTTTCTCGAGATTGCCATAAGCAAGTTCCATAGCTTTTTGAAGACCAACAATGTTATGGATACTTTCGGTTCCTGCCCTTAATTCTCGCTCTTGTGAACCCCCGTGTATCAATGGCTTAAGGTGAGCTCTGTTTTTAACATACATAAATCCAGCTCCTTTAGGGCCGTGAAATTTATGAGCACTTACCGCAATAAAATCCACAGGAAGTTCCGATAAATTCATTTCGTAGTGACCAACAGATTGTACCGTGTCGCTATGGAAATAAGCCGCATAGGTTTGGCATAATTCCCCAACGGTTTTGAGATCCAATATATTTCCAATCTCGTTGTTGATGTGCATTAAGGATACTAAGGTTTTTGAGTCTACATCAGATTTTAATAGAGTTTCTAAATGGGAAAGATCTACAGAACCATGTTCATCAAGATTTACAAACTCCAATTTTATCTGGTTCTCAAGGTTTAAAAACTCAACACAATTCAAGACCGCGTGGTGTTCAATTTTGGAGGAAATAATACGGGTAACTCCTAGATCTCTAACTGCACAATGGATAGCTGTATTATCGGCTTCGGTTCCTCCAGAGGTAAACACGATACTAGAGGAAGGGACATGAAGTAAAGCAGAGACCGACTTTCTAGCGTTTTCTAGAGCTGCTTTTGCCTTTCTTCCAAAAGAATGGGTCGATGACGGATTCCCGAAATTAGTTTGCAAGCTTTCATGCATAGCAGAAATTACATCTCTATCTAACTGGGTAGTTGCAGCGTTATCCAAATAAACTGTATCCATCTTATTCGCTTTGTTATTTCACAAAAGTAAATCAAATATATATGAAATCAATCAAGTGTTTTATATTTGAATTCATTTTAAGACTATGCGAAGACTATTTTTGTTATCTATACTAAGTTTATTTCTTTTCTCTTGTGATGATGGAGATATCATTGTTAGCGATTTTAATTTTGATGAAAGCTCAGCACTCAATTTATGTGAATTTGCAGGCGATAGAAAAGTCTTGCATATCGTTACTGAATCCAATGAAGCTATTTCCTTTATTTTTGATCAGAATATTTTAGAAAATATTGAAAATGTCATCGATCCTTTTATTTCCTTTTCAGTGGCTATCACTAGTTCTAATCGCGTTAATTATAGACGATTAAATGGCAATGTTGAAAGTAACATTTATTTCTGTCAAGAGATTCCACCTAGTGAACCTACAGTGATTGAAGAATTTACGAGCACTACAGGGGGGAATGTAGAATTTAGAGTGTTAGATTCAGAAGTAGATACCGATGGTGATGGGATAGATAATATAGATGAACAAGGCCCGGATAACGATATCCACAATTACGATACAGACGGTGATGGCATACCCAATTTCTTAGATATAGATGACGATAATGATAACGTACTCACAAATGTTGAAATTAAAATTGATTTAGAATTTGGAATCGACCTAGATACGGATGGTGATGGTATTCCAAATTACCTCGATCCCGATGATGATGGCGATAGCGTAATTACTAGATATGAAGATTTGAATGCTTATGAGGAAGGTACGACATCAGAACCTATATTAAATCCACTAAACGATGATACCAATGATAACGGTATTCCAAATTATTTAGACGAAACAGTTTCTGAAAGTTTAATCATAGATGTCTTTAGAGAAAATAGAATTTCTAGAGAATTTAATATCACTGTCGTTTTTAATACTATTACATTGAAAAATGAAGTAACTGAAAGTACCATCCGTTTAAATTCACAAGGTTTTGGGGTCTTTACTTTTGAAACAGTTGATGAGGTCTTAGAATTTAGATAAGTTCTTTGGTCTTGCAAATCTGAGTCAGCATACCATTAAAAATAAAGAAATGGAAAGGTAGCATGGAATACCAATAGAGTCTTCCAATAAGTCCTTTAGGTCTAAACGTAGCATTTTGGTGAACTACATTTTCTTCGTCTATATAAAATTCCAACCAAGCTTCCCCGGGAACCCTCATTTCTGCAAAAAGCAAAAGTCGACGCTCTTCTTTATCGGCCATCAATACTCTCCAAAAATCCAAAGAATCTCCAGGATTAATTTTATCTGGATTTGTTCTTCCACGGCGTAGTCCTACTCCACCTGCTAGCTTGTCAAAATAGCCTCTAATTTTCCAAAGTGTGTCCGCATAATACCAACCATTTTTTCCTCCGATAGCCCAAATTTTTTCCAAAACCTTTTTAGGATCATCTGCTTTCATCTGTTGATGATCGTGTAAACAGCCAAATTGAGGAACTTTTATGTATTTGTTTAAATCCTTTTGTGAATACCTACTGCTTACTTTAGAGTCTTTCCAGCTAGAAATGACTTGGTTCTGCTCTATTTTTATAAAAGCCATTTCTATAGCTTCTTCGTAAGTGTGAGGTTTTATACCTAAAAGATCTTGTAACTTATTGTCTTTTGCAATCACATTTACCCGCATGCTATCGACAAGGTTGGAGGCTAATTTATAAGAAGTTGATGTAACGAAGTATAACCAATAGGAAGAGAGTTTTGGAGTCATAACAGGAACATTAATGACGGTGAGACTCAAACCTCTCACCTTAGCGTAATTTTTCATCATATCCTTGTACGTCAAGACATCCGGTCCACCAATATCAAAAGAAGCATTATAAGTTTCCTCCTTTCCTAGCACACCGGTCAGAAACTTTAAAACATCCCTTATCCCAATCGGTTGACATCTTGTATTCACCCATTTTGGGGTTATCATCAAAGGCAACTTCTCACATAGGTCTCTTATAATTTCAAAAGAGGCACTCCCCGATCCCACTATAATTCCAGCTCTTAAAACCGTAAGGTTATAATTACCTTTATAAAGAATAGATTCTACATTTTTACGGGATTCTAGATGTTTTGAGAGGTTATCTTCATTCACAATTCCACTTAAAAAAATCACCTGCTTAACTTGGGTGTCTTTCATGTAGGTGTTAAAATGATTGGCGGTAATCTCTTCTTTATCAGAAAAGTCCGATATTGAACTGGACATAGAATGCACGAGATAATAGGCCACATCAATGTCTTTTGGAATAAGATTAGGTTTTACCTCATCTAGCAAATCCATCTCTATGATGTCAATCCTTTCCTTGGTTTCTTTATCGACAGAGAGTCGGTCGGCACTTCTTACAGCACAAACCACTTGGTGGCCCTGGTCTAGCAATAAAGGCAAAACTCTCATTCCAATATATCCATTAGCCCCTGTGAGAAGTATCTTCATATATTAATAGTTTTCAAAATCACTCGAAAAGTTATCAGCCTTGTATTTCAGAATCTTCTTTAGAAAATCATGATTACGCCTTTCTTTAGCTTCTACCTTTACAAAGTAATTATCCTTATAAATGGAATATACTGTAGATTGTCCTTTATAGAGTTTCAATTTATAATATGGAACCACTAGAGCATAAGTCTCAAGCAATGATCTGAAGGTAACAATAATTCCCTTAGGTCTCATTTCCACACCGCAAACGTTCAAATTATTATCTAAGACAAGTAAGTTATGAATCTGTATGCTTGTAGAATGAATGTGAAGTTTACCAGAACCTATACCATTCATTTTTAATCTGTCCAAAAGGGTAAAAGGTTGACCTACTTCTGTATCGATTTGTTTTTTAATTCTAGGTCTATTGTAAGAAACATTTAAAAGCATTTTTATTTTTAAATATACTGAATTCGATGCATACATCTTGAAATGACCTCTAATTTTTAGATTATATTTGCAACTGAAATACTTTATTCATGATTCTAGAAGAAAAACTTTCTAAAGACGTAGCCAACTACATTCAAGACCACCATCATATCGATATCCAATCTTTTGAATTTCAACTCACTAGAAAAGAATTTAAAGGGGATTTGACTTTGGTTGTTTTCCCTTTACTCAAGTATATTAAAACCAATCCTGTTCAACTTGGTGAACAAATTGGAGAGTATTTATCAGAGCATTCTAGTTTGGTATCTGAATTTAATGTTGTGAAGGGGTTTTTAAATTTAACGTTAACAGAATCTTACTTTAAAAATCTTGTGGTTTCGATGAGTCAGGATGAAAATTTTGGATTTAGAAAAGCCAAGCCCACCAGTCAGAAAGTGATGGTCGAGTATTCTTCGCCAAATACTAATAAACCATTACATCTTGGGCACATCCGAAATAACTTACTAGGGTTTTCAGTCGCTGAAATTCAAAAAGCGGCTGGTAAGCACGTCTATAAAACACAAATCATCAATGATCGCGGTATCCACATCTGTAAAAGTATGGTGGCATGGCAAAAATTTGGTGATGGAGAAACCCCTGAATCTTCTGGCGTTAAAGGCGATCACTTGGTAGGAAAGTATTATGTTAAATTTGATAAGACTTATAAATCTGAAATTGAAAATTTACTAAAAGAGGGAGGGACAGAAGAAGAAGCTAAAAAACAAGCTCCTATTTTACTCGAAGCTCAAAATATGCTTCAAAAATGGGAAGCTGGAGATTCTGAAGTTGTAAAACTTTGGAAAACCATGAACCATTGGGTGTATAGCGGGTTCGAAACTACGTACACTAACCTAGGGGTCGATTTTGATAAAAATTATTACGAAAGCGATACTTATCTTTTAGGTAAAGACCACATAAAAACCGGCTTAGAAACTGGTGTTTTCTTTGCCAAAGACGATGGCAGTGTATGGATTGATCTATCAAATGAAGGCTTAGATGAAAAAATAGTCCTTCGATCGGATGGTACAGCCGTTTATATGACTCAGGATATTGGTACGGCGATACAACGTGTGACCGATTACAATATCGACAAAATGATATATACGGTAGGAAATGAGCAGGATTACCATTTCAAAGTACTCTTTCTAATTTTAAAGAAGCTTGGTTTCGAGTGGGCAGAACACCTTTATCACTTAAGTTATGGGATGGTCGATTTGCCTAGCGGAAAAATGAAAAGCCGTGAAGGTAAGGTGGTAGATGCCGATGACTTAATCGAAGAGATGACCTCAACTGCCAAATCTATTTCTCAGGAGTTGGGTAAGCTTGAAGGTTACGGTGATGATGAAAAAAACAAGTTGTATAAGATGATTGGTTTAGGAGCTTTAAAATATTATATTCTTAAGGTAGATCCTAAAAAGAGAATCTTATTTGACCCTAAGGAGTCTGTTGACTTTCAGGGGAATACAGGGCCTTTTATACAGTACACTTACGCCAGAATTCAGTCCATCTTAAGAAAGGGAAAAAAAGAATCGAAAGACTTAAATCTCTCCACTTACGAATTCAATGGCAAAGAAAAATCCTTAATTAAAATTTTAAACCTGTTTCCTGAGCTTATCCAGCAAGCTGCAGAACAATATAGTCCAGCGCTTATCGCTAATTATGTCTACGATCTCGTTAAAGAATTTAATTCCTTTTATCAGAATGTATCTATTCTTGGAGCGGACGAGGAATACCAAATTGAATTTAGAGTAGAGCTCTCTAGGTTGGTAGGAGAAGTCATCAAGAAAAGTTTTAAGGTTCTTGGAATCGAGGTACCAAACCAGATGTAATACCAAATGGCTCTAGTTTAGGTCTGCGTTGATATTAAGTTTTCATATCTAGATTCGATTTGATTATACTGTTTCAATGTACCCAGAGCAATTGTTTCCTCCACAAAGGCATTGGCTCTATCGCTTCTAG
>Ga0306866_1000151_pt1 | contig 27714 bp, 25 predicted proteins | sample AntRauTorckE5432_FD_190450 | JGI IMG/M metagenome (GOLD analysis project Ga0306866, IMG submission 190450) | Saline lake microbial communities from Rauer Islands, Antarctica - Metagenome Torckler E5 #432 (v2) (version 2) | ecosystem: Environmental > Aquatic > Non-marine Saline and Alkaline >...
TAGCCCGATTAGAACCAAGCTCAAGCTACACAGAGGCATGAAAAACGAGCACCAAATGGTGCTCGTTAATTGGTATCTTTATAGTCGGACTGAGATGCCAAAACCTCCACGATATTGCCTATAACCCTGATGTAAATACTTTTACTCTGTGTTATTTATCACAATTAGATGTTAATTTCGCTTATGCTTCTGGCAGAAAACGCACAAAACGGCAATAAATAACTATTTTTTAGGCTTTTTTGCGGCCTTTTTGCGTGTTGTTGGAGTTTTTTTAGTACTTTTAGCGCTACTTGTTTTTTTAGCACCTTTTTTAGCAAATCGGCCTCGGCCTTTTTTAGCTGGAGCATCCTTTATCATCTGGATAGCTTCTTCTTCTGTTATGGATTCGTATTCGCGGTCTTTTGGAATTCGGGCGTTGGTCTTGTCTTTTTTAAGATAGGGACCCCACTGACCGTTAAGAACTTCTATACCAGCTTTTTCAAACACTTTCAGCGGTTTTCGTTTTTCAGTGATAATATGTATGATTTCTTTTGCTTCATCTAAAGTAATCGTCATTGGGTCGTGTGGCTTGATTGAAAAAAAAGCTTTTTCAACTTGCACATATGGCCCAAACCTACCGACGTTGGCTTTTATGTCTTTACCGTCGTCTGTTTGCCCAACAGTGCGTGGTAGCTTGAACATCTCTAACGCCTGCTCTAAGGTCACCTTTTCCATTTTGACACCATTAGGCAGCGGCGCAAAGCGTGGTTTCTCCTCATCACTTGCTTCACCCATTTGCAGCATAGGACCAAACCTTCCAAACCGAGTAATAATAGGGAGTCCTGTTTTTGGGTCATTGCCAATATCCCTTGTCTGGGATACAGCAGAACGGTCGATGTCGTCTGAACTTTCTATGAGGTCGTGGAAAGGCTTATAGAAGTCAGATAGCATTTTATTACGGTCGAGCTCGTCACTAGCTATTTTGTCAAACTGCTCTTCTACTCCAGCCGTAAATCCGTAATCAACTACTTTTTCAAAGTGTCCTGTCAGGAAATCACTCATGACTTTTCCAGTAGGTGTCGGAACCAATTTACCTTTGTCAGATCCAGTCTTTTCGTTATCGACAATTCGTTCAATTGAATTACTGCCGCCATCAAACTGTAATTCTATGACGTCGCGTGGTTCGCCTTCTGATTCACCACGTTCTGCATAGCCACGTGCTTGAACAGTACCAATAATAGTTGAGTAGGTAGATGGTCTACCAATACCTAGTTCTTCAAGCTTTTTGACTAAACTACCTTCAGTAAAGCGAGCAGGCGGCCTTGCAAACACTTGGCGACCTGTAGCAGATGTTATATCGAGTATCTGGCCGCTCTTCAGTGGAGGCAGAATGTCTGGATCTTTTTTCCCTCCACCATAGATGCGCAGGAATCCATCAAATATAATAACCTCGCCTTTGCCAGTAAAGGTTTTGTTACCAGTACTTACAGAGACCGTTACGGTGGTTCTTTCCAGTTTAGCTGGTGACATTTGACTAGCAAGTGTTCGGTTACGGATGAGACTGTAGAGCTTTTGATCATATTCATCGGATGTAACATGTTCTTTGGCCATATTAGACGGTCTGATAGCTTCGTGAGCTTCCTGGGCACTGGCATTTTTAGTTTTGAAGCTACGTACTGTTGAGTATTCTTCGCCAAATGCACTAGTAATAAATGATTTTGCGGCCGCAATTGATTGCCCAGACAAGAAGACTGAGTCAGTTCTCATGTAAGTGATATGACCGTTTTGATAGAGTCTTTGAGCGCTTGACATGGTTGCTTTAGAGCCAAACCCAAGCTTACTATTGGCGTCTTGTTGCAAGGTTGAAGTAGTAAACGGTGCTCCTGGATTGCGAGTCCCTGGACTGACCTGTACTTCTGTAACACTATAGCTAGCACCCTTCAGTGATTCTAGAAACTTCTGAGCTTCTTCTTCTGTATCAAAGCGCTCGCTAAGCTCTGTTTTGAGTTCACCTTCTGAAGTCGCAAAAGTTGCAGTGATCTTGAACTGGTAAGAACCCTCAAATGATTCAATTTCTCTCTCACGTTCAACCAGGAGACGTACTGCTGGTGATTGGACCCGCCCGGCTGATTTGCCACCTGGAACCTTTTTCCAAACCACTGGAGATAATTCAAATCCGACAATACGATCCAATATTTGTCTTGCCTGCTGAGCCTCCACGATATGCATATCGACAATGCGTGGATCTTTGATCGCAGATTGGATAGCTTCTTTCGTAATTTCATGGAATACAATTCGTTTTGTTGTCGCTGGATCTAGCTTTAAAGCTTCACATAAGTGCCAAGCGATTGCTTCCCCTTCGCGGTCTTCATCAGTTGCCAGCCAGACTGTTTCAGCAGATTTTGCCGCTTTACGCAGTTCTGCGACTGTTTTTTTCTTTTCGGTATCTATTTCATATATCGTTTTAAAGCCGTTTTTTACATCAATAGGTGGCGTGCCATCTTTAGTCTTCTTTACGATAGAACGCACATGGCCAATACTCGAAAGTACCTTAAAATCGCTACCGAGATATTTTTCGATAGTTTTAGCCTTTGCAGGACTCTCAACTATTACTAAGTTTTTTGCCATTACGCTAAAGTATAACCTACTCACCTAATTAATATAAAAAGCTTAAACACACAATGAGTATTGATGTTTGAGCTATACAGCCATCAACAATAACTTATTACATAATGAAATGCAAACTAAGTATACTATTTCCATCAGTTAAGAGACCATCTACCAAGACTGTCTTGGGTAATTTTGCCTTCAATTTCCAGCATCGTAGAGGCAGTCTGGAAGCCAATTGGATCAAGCATTGTCTCGATTAGTAGTTCATCGCTACTTGTATGGCCTAACGCTATCTTTTGTAAGAGTATCGTCTGTTCAGGCGTGTCTCCATTGAGATCAAGTGATAATTGTCGACGTTTTTTCTTTATGCCAAGTAAGTTCAGTACATCTTGTGCATCAGTAATTGCATGCGCGTACTCTTTTAGCAATTGATTTGTCCCTGCGCTCATTGGACTGGTAACATTCCCAGGTAAAACACAGACAGGTATATTCATTTTTCTCGCGTGCTCAGCAGTGTTAAGGCTACCAGATCCATTCGCCGCTTCGGGTATAAGTACAACGTCACATAAAGCAGCTATAATTCTATTACGTTCTAAGAACTCTACTTTTCGAGGCATAGATCCTGGGCTGTATTCGCTGATTATAGTGCCAGTTGCAATTATTTTTTCGCCTGTTAGCCTATTGGTTGCTGGGTATATTTTACTTAGGCCCGCTGGTGAGACTGCAATAGTTTTGCCGTTCACTGCCAATACTGCATCATGTGCAATACAATCTATACCAAGTGCAAGTCCACTCACGACGACTACCCCTGCTTTTGCCAACTCCTCTGCCAGTCTTTTTGTTTGAGCTATTCCATAAGGTGTTGGTTTTCGTGTGCCGACTATCGCGACAGTCGGTAATCCTTCATATTCCGGTAAATCAACGCCTAAATAGTCGAGCTCCCCTACCCGAGCATTCTTTGGAAGCCTATTAAGCTTCTCTAAAAATGAGTCTTTAACCGTTAGCTTATTCATAATATATATTTGTAATATAGACAAAAATGTAAAATAGTATTGACATTAAGACACTTTTCTGATAGTATTACAACTTGTAAGCATCCATAGAGATGCATTACGTACCTTTACCCCTAAATTCTATCACTATTTAATAGAATAGAATTTATAGTTTTAGAGCTGCATTGATCGTTGTTACCCTCCACGTCTCTTTGCTCCTAGTCTTGAACTAGAAGCTCTAAAGCAACTTATTCCCTTTAACCCCGCACACCAACTCGTTTTATTTGAGCTTTGGATCAGTGACGGTACAACCTATGAGTGGGCCTTTATCGTAAATTTTGTGAGATATGATAAAGGAGGCCTTCAAGGTGGGTTGAAGGGTGTAATGAGTCTACAGCGGTGCCCACCCCCACTGTAGACTCTTTACACCCAGTGAATATTAGATATAGGTATCTCATCCGCATTCTGCGGACCCTTAGCTTCACTAATAGCAACTTGTTGCTATTAGTGAAGCTTCATTCCCAAACTGACCTATGGCAGTTCTCACCCACTTTAGGCTTTTGCATTTCTACGACTTACTAATTTACTATATTAAAAATCCTTTCATTTTATCTGGAAAGAATCTCTGCCTCGTAAAATGATGCATGCTTGTCAATCGGTTAACGAATTTTGCTGAATATCTAAAAGGTGAGCCATTCTCGTTCCTATCCATCAATACACTTATCGCCACAACAACTTCTTCATTCCTTATTTCATCTAAAACATTTATTCCTAGCCAGCCTATAATTGGCCCATTATAATTGCCACCATTTAATCCTAAAATAATTGCACCATATTTGCTGTATTGTATGCCAGAATCAGACTCTATTTCTGTGTAAGCATCATAAGTAACTACCGGTAAGTCTGGCGACCATTCTACTAAGCCCCTCCAATCCAGAACTCTTTCTTGTGCCTGCGCATCTCTGTAGGCATCTTCATTGATTGATTCTGGAAGAGATAGGCCCTTGATATTATCAGGTATAATTCTAGGTCTTGGCATATTGTAACTATACTACATGTACAGCGTAGGCCCAGATACAGCTATAGTTTCTCTAGCCAATGATTAAATGACTTTTATAGTGTGTTCTGGTAATTGGCCAACGGTGGTTTCGTCTAGTAGGCTGCAAGATTCTTTCAGGATTTTTGCTATGCTAGCCTGCTCGTTTTTGGAAAAATCTTGCAATACAAAATCTGCACTATCTATTTGGTCATGGGTTTTTGGGCCTATTCCTATACGCATTCGGCCGTAATCTTCACCCAATTGGGCTGAGAGTGATTTAATACCGTTATGACCAGCGCTACCACCTCCAGTACGGCTACGGATAGTACCAAAGTCGACGTCTAGCTCATCATGTATAACAACTGTATGTTGATTGTATATTCTGTAGAATTTTTGTAATTTTTGAGCGGCATCGCCAGAATTATTCATAAATGTCGATGGTTTAGCGAGAATCACTCTTGTACTGCCGACCTGCCCTGTCGCCACCATCGCTTGTAAATCTTTTTTCATGCTCCATCCGGAAAAGTCATGAGTTGCTTGGTACGCGTCTAATGCCATAAACCCAATATTATGTCTATTGGCAGCGTATTCTTCACCCGGATTACCAAGTCCAATCACTAATAATGTACCCGTATCGCCTATCGTGTAGTACGGCGATGCGCTTTCATAAGTTGTTTTCTTTCGATCAAATAATGCCATGCCTCTTAGTATCTATGAGAGAGATAGAACTATCAAGTAAATCTATTCTTTAGAGTAAACAACGAAGAAATAGAGGAATGGGGCAAAACTTAAAAACAGGATAACAATGTTCCAGATCAATCTATTTTTTTCGTTTATCTTGTTGTTGTGTATGAGGCATTTAATAAGTAGAAATAAATAACCACCAAGAATGACGACTGTAGCAACTGTTTGCAGAATATCGCTCAACACAGGCTAGTCCTTTTTGTCTCTTTTTTCTCTCTGCTCTTTGAATCTGATTGTACTATCACGGTTACCGTTGTTTTTGAATTTTTTGCCCTTTTTGGCGCCTGGTCGTTTGCCACCGAGTCTTACATCACGTTCTTTTTCGACGTCACGGTCTATAAACCACAATTGGACTGGTGTGCCGGTATAATCCCACTCTTCTCTAAACATACGGTCCATATGGCGTTTGTAGCTCCAGTGTAGGAATTTGGTGTGAGCGCCAAAGACCTTGAATGCAGGAATTGGGTTATCTATTTCTTGAGTGATGTATCGCAGTTTCGGTTGCCGGTTTTTTAACCCTGCTGGTGGATGACGGTCAGTTGTTTTCTTGAGCCAGGCATTAAGATCCCGCGTACTGAGCTTCTGTTCACGTCGTGCAGCGATTTCTAGCGCAAGATCGAACAGCTTAGAGAGATTTTTGCCGTCGACGCTACTCGTAAAGATAAGCGGAGCCCACGGGGTGAAATTATAATCATTCATTATTCGGCGTGATACTTGGCTGTGCAAGTCAAGTATCTTTGTCTTACTAGTAGAAGGTGCTTTTACTTCAATATTCTTGTCACCATATTTAGCAACTTTTTTGTTTTTAATGGCTTCTATCTTTTCTATGACGTGTGGCTTTTTCTCGGTATATTCTGTGACAGCTTCTTCTTTAAGCATGTCCCATTTGCTAACAACCAATACGAGTCCTTTGCCAGCGTCTTTGATCATGCCGGCTATTTTCTGGTCGAGTGCGACAGAAAGCTCATTTGCATCTATAAGTAAGAAACAAACATCAGCATCTTCAATAGCACGCAAGCTTCGCAGAACACTAAACTGCTCTATTCCGCGCTCTATTTTACCGTTGCGTCTGATTCCTGCCGTGTCGAGTAGTTCAAGTTCACGACCCATGTATTTGATAATTGTGTGATTGACGTCTCTGGTGGTCCCTGCTCTATCGGCAACAATCGCTTGTTGTTTCTTTGCGAGTGCATTATACATACTGCTTTTACCAACATTTGGACGCCCAAGAAGAGCTATGCGTATTCTGTCGTCAGCTTCTCTGATACTTGCTGCTGGCAGCATATCTTCTAGTGTATCTTCAAGCTCATCGAAGCCTTTTTTTTGTGTTGCACTGGTTGCAATAATTGGTTTAATACCCAGTTTTTCAAAGTTTTTGATCTGCTCTGGTTTTGCTTTGTCAGCTTTGTTAACAAGGAGTATGAGTTGTTTACCAGACTTAAAGGCAAGTTTTGCGACTCGTCGGTCTTCGACAGTAATTTGCGTCGTGCCTTCAACAGTGACTAAGATAATATCTGCACTATCAGCAGCTTCAACAATTTGTTGCTGGATAGTCAGCTCAAAATCGTCAGCTGCGTCTTTAAGTCCTGCTGTATCGACAAGCCAAAAATTTTTACCAGATTCTAATGTTGCTTTTGATGTAATGCTGTCTCTGGTTGTGCCTGGTTCATCAGCGACGATAGCTTCACGGCGACCAAGCATTGCATTAAATAAGCTAGATTTACCAACGTTTGCGCGGCCAACAATGGCGACAATAGGGACTTTGTTTTTACTCATGTTGTAACTATTATAACAGAGGTGATTGAAATTGTAAATTACTGATATAAAATTGTAACATTATCAATTATATATTTTAATATTGACTTTTTAGCTGAAATCTTATAATGTTGCTATCTAAATTAAATTAGAAAGTCAAAAAATGTTTAGTAGTAATGAATTCGGTTTTGGCGGAGAAGACACATCTATCAGAGATGAAACAGTTTTGGAAATAAATAGAAGTATACCTGAAAATTGTGTCGGTTGTCCAAACATAGAGTTGCTTACTGAAGAGGTTGTTGAGGCACGTGAGTCAGCTTCTTTTATTGGTGATATTGGTAATGCTGAGAATGCCGCAGAAGCGATCGTAGATCTTTTTAGTAGAATTGGCATACCAGAAGACATGCCTGATGATATACGTGAATCAACTGCTGAAAGATTTAAACAAAAAAATTCTCAAGACATACAATCTCAAATTCTACAAATGTCAGGACACACCCTTGAGCATATTGACGAGTCTGAAAGTGAAAGTATTGAAGCTATCAAAGATCTAACGTCTGGCTGTGATGGTTTATTAAAAATTCGTATACCTGCTAGAAATTTACGTAGAGACGATCCTGTGGTTTTGGGTGTGTGTCGGACGCAAAAGGAAGGCAACCCCATAAATCAGGTCAATCCTAAAGCAGGAATTGCTGTCACCGTGCGAAGAGACAGCTAAGCATCCTCGGCTCTGTTAAATAACTTTGTATTTGCTCTTAGCTATATTGTCGCATTTATACGTGCCTATGCTTTTGCGGTGAAGTGACTCTACTGACACATGTCGTTTGTTGATCATTTTGCGGATTTGGCGATTTCTTCCTTCGCTTAAGACGACTTCGTAGGTCTTAGTGTCTGTCTTTTCTATTGAATCAAATGTGCTCAATATCTTTTCGCCAATGTCTATACCAGCTACTAATTCTTCTAAATCGTTTGCGCCTAATTCTTTATCAGTTATAACAGTGTAGATTTTGTTCTTGTTGTTGCTTGGGTGAGTTAATTCATTAAGTAGATCGCCGTCGTTAGTAAGAATCACTAATCCTGAGCTATCTTTATCGAGTCGCCCGGCTATGTTTAACCGCTGGTACTCTTTGGGTAGTAATGAGTATATAGTACGACTACCCTGTCCATTTTTACTACAAACGTAACCGACTGGCTTATTGAGTAGTACGGTGATTATTTTCTCGGAACCGTTAGACTGATTAACTTCTCTACCGTCAAGTGTTACGGAATCATCCGGTGTGACTTGTTGGCCAACTTGCGGCATGTTGTCATTAACCGATACTCGCCCTTCAGCAATTGCCATATCGGCTTTTCTTCTTGATAAGAGCGTATGTTCACTCAGGTATTTATTCAGTCTCATTTACTTACAGTCTACAGGAAACTGTTTTAAGCTAACAACTCTAAGACATGTTTAAAGCGCAATATCGTCTGGATCGACTCCGCTAGTAGGTTGCTTCTGCGTTTGTTGTTGCACTTGCTGCTGTGGTTGTGGCTGCTGGTTTACTTGTTGCTGCGCCGTCGGTACTGTCGGAGTCGTCGCGGTTGGTGTCGATACGCCGTCTATGCTTGTCCCGTTTGTATGCGGAATATTCGGTTGCTCTTGTAGTTGAGGTGTTGTTTGTGTTTGAGTCGTTGCTGTAGGTTGTTGTTGATTTGCTGTGGGCTGTGCTGCTGATTGAGTAGCTTGTGTTAGCTGTTCAGCTGCTTTAGTTAAGACTGAATCATCACTTTCTTGAGATACTTCAGTAGCAGATTTTTGATCTGTCGGAGGTGTTGACACAGTAGACTCTTCAAAATTCATAGCGCCCGTCGGTTGCTCAGAGGTATCGTCTGGCTGATCTGTAGATTCATTGCTATCAGGGCTAGACGCTAAATGAAGATTTCCGTCTTCAGAAATTGCTACTTCCGGTGCATGCTGTTCTTCTGGTGAGTTATCTGTGTCTGCTGTTTGATCTTTATTTTCAGCCGCTTGGCGCAGTGCTTCTCCAGCAGATTCTTCATTAACAACTGGCTCTGAAACAGCACTGTTTGTCTTAGTTGCAATATCTTGAGCGATTGCAGCCATTTGGTCTTTTTCGGCCTCTTTTTCTAATAATTTATCAAGATCTGGACCCTTAGAAGTAGTTGGATCATTTAATGGTTGAATTACTTTTTTGCCTGTTGCCGTTCGTTGTGGTTGTGTTCCATCAGAAGTTGTTTCGTCTGTAGGTGGTTGGTGAATTTCTACTGGAGATTGCACAGTTTGAGTCTGATCTGGTTGCCCTGCTGAATTTTGTTGAGGTGAAGTCTTAGCATCTTCTACTGGCGGTGGAGCTGGCTTAGTAGAGTCAATAAAATTATCTATTTGGGCTGTGATATCAGCTTGTTCCTGATCACTCGTCTGACTCATTTGTTGCACGTCGTCGGTTGTCGGAGTTGAAGATACTGCAGCCATTGCTGGTGATGTCTCTTGAATGCTTGTCTGTGTGGCCTGTTGAGTAGTTGCCGTATCGTTCGATGGTGTTGCCGGAGCTGCTACGGGCGTTGGTGACGGTACGGTGGTTGGAGCTGCTGCTACGGTCGTCGGTGATGCCGCTGGAGCCGGTGGCGGCGTAGATTGAACTGGTTGTTGAGTCGGGGCTGCAACTGGTTGATTAGATGATGAAGCTGAAGTGTGAGAAGCATCAGTCGGCTTCGGAGCAGGGCTATTGCTACCATTTAGTACTTCTCTAGCGACTTTTGCAACATCTTCTAGTGTAACTTGTGATTTCACAAGGTAGCGGTCTGCACCAAGCTTATCTGCTCTAGCTTTGTCTTCTGCTTGTGACAGCGCAGTCATCATGATTACTTTTACATCTTTTGTTTCTTCGGTAGAACGAATGATATCCAGCATGTCAAAACCACTGATTTTTGGCATCATGACGTCAGAAATAATCAAATCAGGTCGTTCTTTCATGGCGACGGTCAAGGCCTCTTCTCCGTCTCGAGCAGCGACAATGTCATAACCCTCAGCCTGTAACCGCGCTTCGTATATTTCTCTGAGGTTATTATCGTCTTCAACAAGTAATATTTTTGCCATTATAGTGCCTTTACTCTCTTCGTATATGTTAGTTTAAGCATAATTGCTTTCATTGTATCATCTTCTGATTTGATTCGCTTGCGCTTCACTACTTACCTCATTAAGACTGCGGTGAAATTGTGCTTCCAGGACCACCTGCAAGTTCATTTTCTGCTTTTTTGGTATCAATTCTAGGTAAATTTATATAAAAGGTTGACCCACTACCGGGTTCGCTTTCTACCCATATTTTACCGTTGTAGAGATCAACTATTTTCTTACAGATGAATAGTCCAAGTCCCGTTCCACCAATAGTCCTCGTCGCAGAGCTGTCTACTCGGTAGAACTTCTGGAATAAATGTCCGATATCTGCCTTAGGAATACCCTCGCCAGTGTCTGAAATATGAAATTGCACCACTGATTGATCGCCAGTAATTCCAAAGCTTATTTTGCCTGCGTCTGTGTATTTAACGGCGTTATCAAACAGGTTTGTGATGACCTCTCGAAAGCGGTCTGGATCAATCTTCGCATAGAGGAGAGGTGATACCGAAGCGCGAGAATCTTTTACTAGTTCTAGCTTTAAGCCCTTTTTCTCTGCAGCAAAACGTAAATCTTCAGCAAGCTTTTCAACAAAACCACTCACTTCTACTATCACTGGGTGGCTGGTAAGTCTGCCGTCTTCTGCCTTGGCACTTGTCAAAAGATCTTGAAATAGCTGTCCTAAATGATTGGTGCTGGAGTGAGCTTTTTCTAGATAGCTGCGCGCTTTGTCGTCTATAACTGAAACTTTGTCGTTGAGTGCGAGGGCCAAATAACCCTCAATTGCTGCAACTGGTGTGCGCATTTCATGGCTCGCTGTTGAAATGAAGTCAGCACTACGTTTTTCTTGCTTCCGTTGGTCGTCTACGTTACGAATCACTGCTATAGCACCACTTATATAGCCCTTGCTGTCGATCAGAGGAGATAAACTTACGTCTACTGCAATAGTTAAACCGTCTTTACGTGTAATTGTTGACTTGGTGTAACGGCTTGGTTTACGAGACGAAAATACTTTATAGAAAGGATGCTCTGATTCAATAAATAGTTTTCCTTTTTCATCGCCAAGTTTGACAACAGAGCGGTAATCAATAGTGAGAGCCTCTTCTTCGGACCATCCAGTCAGCGTTGCAGCGGCTGGGTTAAACGTCTGAATAATATTGTCAGCATCTATTAATATGACGGCGTCATCTATATTGGCAACAATCAAATCTGATTTACGCTTTTCATCACGCAAAGACTGGGACATGTTGCCATTTCCCTTTGATGAATTGTTATTGTTTCGTGAAAATAATCCCATAAATAACTGCAAATATGCTTATGGTTTATTATGGTCTGTTTGTCGTATGTTGGCAAGCATAGAATAATGTCAAGTAATTCAAGTACCAAATTTCTTAATTCCTCGATGATATTCAGTTCTAGTAAGCTATAATTACAATCTGATTATTATGTATGAACCGCTTATCGCACTTCTCGCTATTGTATTGATTGCAACATCTGCTCTATGTTCTGGGTTGAATGTTGCTCTGATGGCGCTTGATATTACAGACTTAAAGCGGCTATCGAAGCTCGGTAACAAGGACGCGAAAATAGCCTTAAAAGTCCGCCGTAAGACGCATTTAAGTTTGGCTAGTATTTTATTTACCAATGTTGCTGTAATTTCTGCCACTTCCCTGCTACTGTCTAATTTCTTGAACGGTGTTTTAGCAGGTCTGATCTCTACACTTCTGATTGTTGTGTTTGGCGAAATACTGCCTCAAGCCTTTGCCGTCAAACATTCACTGCGTGCGATTGCTATTTTTGCACCATTTCTGCGTGGGATTACAATTCTGACGTACCCAATAACAAAGCCATTACAATTGCTACTCGATAAGCTTATTGGACCAGAAGATGAAAAGCTTCATAGTCGACACGAACTCGGATTACTGATATCTGATCACTTGGACCACAAAATGAGTGAGCTTGATGACGACGAAGTAGAAATTGTAAAAAACGCTTTGCAGCTTAGTGAAAAACGCGTAAGAGAAATAATGGTACCGGTTGAAAATGTCTATCATTTGAACGAACACGACACTATAGATGCTGCTAAAATTGACGAATTAAAACTAGAGAATTTCTCGCGCATACCTATATTCAATAAGAAAAAAACAGCTTGCGAAAGATTTCTAGTACTAAAAGATCTCGTAGATATAGACTTTGATAGTCGCTCTTACACACTTAACGAACTAAAAACTCATGAAACAAGAACGTTCGGCTCAATGACAGCACTCGACACAATGTTTCGTAAATTCATCTCATCAAAGAAGCACTTGTTAGTAATAGAAAAAGACGAAAAAATTGCTGGAATTGTGACGATAGAAGATTTAATCGAAGAAATTTTGGGTCATGAAATTGAAGACGAAAGCGACGTCGAAAAAGCCGAGATGATTGCGCTAAAAGTAGAGATGCAAAAAGAAAAGCGTCGATTGCTGCGCCGCAAAAAGAAAGAACTGCTCAAGCCTTAAGCCTAAGCCTCATCTCTCCAGACTAGGGCATCCCTGTTGGATCACCACAGAATCGTGCATCTTCGTTCCAGTCATTCATTGTCTGCAAGTCTTCATCAGACAGTTCGAAATCAAATATAGCAAAATTTTCCGCAATGCGCCCTTCGTTACTCGATTTTGGAATAACGACAATATTTTGCTGCACAGCCCATCTTAAAAGTACTTGCGCCGGTGATTTATCGTATTTTGCTGCAATTATTTTCAACTTTTCGTCATTTAGCTTATTGGCGTGAGTAAGCGGGCTGTAGGCCTCAATTGTAATGCCTTTGCTTTCACATAGGTTTTTGAGTTCTTTTTGATTTAAGAAAGGATTGAATTCTACATGATTAACTACAGGCACGATTTTCGAATTCATTAGCAACTCGGAGAGGTGTCGTTCTGTGAAGTTAGACACGCCAATTGCTCTAGCCTTAGCTGTTGTATAGATTGCTTCCATTTTGCTGTAGGCATGTAAACGTGTTTCTAATGGCCAGTGCATCAGGTATAAATCGACATACTCTAAGCCAAGTTTTTTAAGGCTAGTGTCAAAAGCTGCCTGGACATCATCATGGTCGTCGTTCCAAAGTTTTGTCGTTATGAACAGTTCTTCTCTTGGGATACCAGAGTCTGCAATTGCTCTGCCGACTTCTTGTTCGTTGTGATAGATTATCGCCGTGTCGATATGTCTATATCCGGCTTTTAATGCGGCAGTAACCGCATCGTAAGCATCTTGGCCAGTAATCTTCCATGTGCCAAATCCTATTAAAGGTATCTTTGTGTTGTTGTTGAGTGTGAGAGTTTTATTCATGAATATTAGTATGCGCTCTCATTCTGTGTATAGCTGTTCGAATTTTAACAACTGTTTTTTAACGCGCCACAGACGTTACTTTATGTAAATGTTCAAACAGGTGTGCTCCGTGCGTCTGGTACTCTTCTTGAAAGAATTTCCATAGCACTTCTGCATCGTCATATGCGCGGTGTCTGTTCAGTACTTCTACCTGCATGCGCTCTATTACTAAATCAAGTCTGTGTGAGCGATGCTCCGGATGCAGTCTTCTGGATAGTCGAACAGTGCAAGCTCGGTCCATAGAAAACTTCCTTCCAATTTTCTCAAACTCTGCTTTTATAAACCCATAATCAAATGTTACATTGTGAGCTATGAATAATGCGCCATCTAAGAACATTTCTAACTCATCAGCAATAGTCTGAAATAATGGCGCATCCCACAGCATTTCATCATGAATACCAGTCATTCTAGTAATAAACGGTGGCACTGGCTGCTCTGGATTAACTAGTTGTCTGAACTCTTTTACTACTTTGCCATTTTCTACCCGAATTGCGCCAATTTCTGTAATTCGTGATGTCCGCGCCGTTGCCCCAGTCGTCTCAATATCAAGAAATACCAGCGGCCTATGATTGTCGTTCGTCATAAACCTAGTCTAGCATTTCGTCGTCAGAGTTCATGTCCTCTACCCCCTGCCAAGCATAAGTACTATGGATATTCTGCAAATCATATTATTATGTTTTTATGAAAAAACAAGAATGTCTCTTTTGTAAGTTTAAAGATAATTTAAACCACGAACATATAGTCCAGGATGAACTAGTCTTTGCGATATTAGATCAAAACCCTGTCAGTCCTGGTCACGCCTTGGTTATACCTAATAGGCATGTACAATCTTTATTTGACCTCACTCAAGATGAGATTTTGGCAGTTCACAACATGTTGAAAAAAATAAAAGTTACTACTATTGAACCAAGGTTTAAACCTGCTGCGTATAACTTAGGTCTTAATGACGGAAGAGCCGCTGGTAGAACAATAGACCATTGTCATTTCCACCTTATACCAAGATACGAAGGCGACGTTGATAACCCACGAGGCGGCATTCGCCACATTATTCCTGGCAAAGGCAACTACTAGTCACCTTAGTTGCGAAGTACATCCACTAAGGGCTACCTAGCATAAGCACTATGGAAACATAGTGTTTTTTATTTTGCATATGCTTGCTATAAGGTACTCTAATTATCAGAATCGTTAATTAAGTATTGTGATAACATACTTTTATGAAAACAATACTTTTTGATAGAGATGGCACGCTAATATTAGATCCTCAAGATTTGCGAGTTGATAGATTAGATAAAATAGAATTATTCGAAGACAGTATAAGCTCGCTCAAGCGATTACATGAAGCAGGCTACTCTATTATTATGATTACTAATCAAGCAGGAATTTCTGAAGGCAGATTAAGAGGTAATGATTTTTACAAGATCAATGCTGAGGTCATTAATCAGCTAGAACCTAGCGGTATTAATATTCTAGATGTACATATGTGTCCACACGTAAACGAAGATAAATGTGTTTGCCGTAAGCCCAACCCTACAATGCTCAACGAAGCTTTAAGGAAATTCAAACTAGTTCCTAGTGAAACTTTCATGATTGGAGATAGCGTAACCGATATCGATGCTGCAATAAATGCAGGATGCAAATCCATATTAGTTAAAACTGCTAACTCGCCACAATCTGCTCCTCAAGCTACGTATGAAGCAAAAAATCTCACAGATGCAGTAGATTTCATTCTGAAATCATAGATATTATCACATGAGTATTTTTATCGCTATTCTTGGTTTTCTTACTTATGGCTCAGCAGTATTTCAAATGTTTAAAGGACAGTACTCTCCTAGTCTTTTCAGCAGAGCAATCTGGTTTCTTTTAGGTATAAATAGTTTTGCAGGTGTAGCTTTGGGAAGCGGTAGCTCAGCTTCTACTTTGCTTGCATTTACTCTATTGATGGGCAATGGCGCTGTTTTTCTTGCCAGTATTAAGAAGGGTTCTAGAACATTTGGAAAAACTGAAGTTATAAGCTTATTTTTATTTATGATGAGTTGTATAATATGGCTACTCTTTAATGCACCTTTATTAAACTTAGCTATTAGCTTAGTAGCTCATTTCGTTGGAGGAGTACCAACAATAGCGAGAACTCTCAAAGATCCTGATTCAGAAAAAGCAATTCACTGGTATTTCTTCTTTATAGCGAGTATCTTCACGATCATTGCAAGCCCTGACAAAACATTTGAGTCTATACTTTTCCCTGTCTATTTTGGTCTTTTTGATGGTTTAATAATTTTATTGGTAAATCGTAAACGTTTATTAAATATAATCTAGGTTGCGAAGCGCGTCCACTAGGGGCTGCCCAAGTACGCACGTATTGACAAATAATTAATTACATGCTAATATAATTTCTATGATAAAATATTCAGAACATTCTACAACAAGAACAGAACGTATTAAAACGTGGTTTTCTAACGCAGGTATCGAAGAAGCTCTTATGGGCGGAATTGCCGTTGCGTCGTTAGCATTAGGTACGTATGGTATTGTTGGCGGTATAAAGCAAGACAACGACGTCAAAAGGTCTTAAAAAGCTGATGCAGAAGCAACTATTGAGGGTTATGACGACTTAAGTATTGAAGGACATATATATAACATGAGCCCTGGTGCCCTTCATGGTGCAGTTGTGAGTCTTGCGACAGGAGACACATGTGACGTCCAGTTCACGACTATTGATGGTGATGGCATTTTAAATTCGATATTTCCAAATGAAGCAAGAATTGTTAGTTTTGGAACGTGCCCGGCTATTGACGAGTAGACTTTCGAAGAACGTCCTGTAGGCGCTGTCAAACGTAAGTACTCTAGTTTAATGCTAGAATACAGATATGAATATTGTTAGATCTAGTGATGTGAACTTCGTTTCGAAGCCCGAAGGAACTAGTGTGCATTATTATTTATTTAACGACTATGAGCTCCATTATAACGAGCAAGCACCTAATACTTCTCAAACATGGCATCACCACGAAAAAATATGGGAGACTCTCTATATAATTGAAGGAAATCTTCGAGTAGAATGGAAAGAAGATGGCAAAGTTAATTCTGAAATAGTCTCAAACGGTGATCTTATTGAAACGGAGCGGACCCCGCATACATTTGTAAATGCTAGTGATGAAATAGTTAGGTTCATAGTAATAAAACGGATGCCTTCAGATGAAGATTTCAGGAACGTTTTCAAGAACGATAAGGTTCTAGACTAAGCCGTGTTTAAATCTGATTTCCGAAGCGCGTCCATTAGAGGCTGCCAAGCATAAGTACAATTGACGCATAGTATCCATTTATATGCACAAACCTGCTACTGTAGCTTCCATTCTCCTATCTTTCGAATACATGTTCCGTTATCACCCATTTCAAACAACCCTATTCGATCAAAACAGCCTGAGAACTGAGAATGATCCCCTAGAATACCGTTAGTATTAGGCGAGCTAAAAGACTTTAATCTTGTAAAGGTAATATGGGGCCTAAGCAACTCTCCAACACTTGGGTAGCCGTACTTTTTATAGTTATTTAGTATGAGCCCGCTTGCTTCTTTCATCCGGACCTCGTCTTTTATCCGCATGCCTTCCCTTAAAGGATTAACAGCATTTATGACTGCAGATTGTATAGCAACAAAGTCTATTCTTGGATACTCTACGTCAATGTAACCCAGATCAACTGAGTAACCATTTGCTGACGAGTAAATCTGTTTGAAGTCTGATGCAATGCTACTTAATATTTTCTTAATTTCATCGATTGAACCTAAGTTTAGCTGGGTCATGTATAGAGATAAATGAACAAAAGATTTTATATTATCGAGACTTGAAAAAACATCATATTTGTTAGAAATTAACTCACTGGCATGAATGGATTTTTTTGATAAATCTTCATTTGGTAGTAGAACAATGTCGCATGGTATTGAATCATTTTTCATTCTTGTATAGTATCACTCTTTATTGTGAAGTACTTCCGTTGAGGGGCTACAATAAGCTTTCGTTTGTTTTAGATAGTAGAAGCGTATAGCATGAGATCATGAATAAAGTAGATATCTCTAGGTACAATCCTGGATGGACCAATGAATTTGAAGCTATTGCAGCTGAATTAGCAACATTAGATTTGTTAAAAGATGCTGCTGTGTATCATATTGGATCAACCTCTATTTATGGTTTAGATGCAAAAGACGTCATTGACGTTCAAGTTGTGGTGCCTAGTCTTCATGAGTTCGATGTCAGTAGCAGTGAACTCAGCCGTCTAAGCTATACCTATAAACCTGGACTCACTGACCATATCCCTGCTGGAGTTACTCATGAAGATTCAGAATGGGCGAAGTATTTCTGCGTTAGAGCCGACGACGATAGAATAAGAGTCAATCTGCACGTTCGGCAAAAAGGAAGCCTCAATACCAGATTTGCGCTGCTGTTTAGAGATTATCTGCGCTCTAATCAGCAGGTGTCTGCATCTTATGCTGCTCTAAAAAGAACGCTTGCTTCAAAAGTAGGCGCAGAAGACTATCCAATTATTAAAGATCCGGTTATAGATATTATTATGATTGCAGCAGAGACTTGGGCAAAAAATACCGATTGGCAAATTCCTACTCATTAGAATTGCATATAACTCTTCATGAAGTTGCGTCTCAAACTTTGTTTCAGTGTGTAAGTGTTATTATATAAGCAAGTGAAATACAGTAATAATCAAGCCAATGGACGCTCAAAATCCAAAAAGATAATTGGATTACTTGCTAGTGTTTTGGTCGTCTTAGGTATCGGGATAGTTGGTTACAATGTGTTGTCTCGTGATCTAACGGTTGAAGAGGTTATTGCTAATGAGCTTATATTCAACGAGACTGTGACAGAAGACGAAAAAACACTTATTAAAAGTGTCGCTTCTGAGCAACTAGTCGAACTAACCAGCTCAATAAATGTTATTGTTGACACCAAAAAGACTATTACCGAGAGTAGCAATACAACTGCTATCTATGTGCCGGTAACAACATTTAATTCTGTCAAGCAATCCACTTCAGCAAGCGAGATTATAGTAATGACAGATTTGAGCATACCAGCTACAACAGATCCTATCGTTGTCCGTGCATTAGCAGAAGCACTTGGCATTGATGCGACGTCCCTATCGCTAGTTGATGATATCTCGACTACTTTGCTTGATGAGCAAGTTGCCTTTATCCCGTTGAGTGAACTGAATCAATCACTCAAGCTACTCGCGTTTGATGGGTCGTATTATTTAGATGACTTCACTTCAGGTGCTCTGTTTCGTTCGGTTGAGCTAAGTTCGCCTATTGTAGGATTTAAATTGCCCGCTATGTCGACGGATGATGTTTATAAAGTTAACATGACTGGTGTAACGGCATTAACACGCGTCATGCAACGTAAATTAACAGAAATTGGTGGTGATCCGTTGTATTTCAGTGCAAAAATTGGTGATTTTCTGGCTGATGCAGATTTGACCCATGTTTCTAATGAAGTGTCATTTAAGGAAAATTGTCCGTATAGCAATACGTTGTTCTGTTCTCCACCAGAATTTATAGAAACACTAAAAGCCAGCGGTGTCGATCTAGTTGAGCTAACCGGTAATCATAACAATGATCTAGGGAGCGAACTCAATACTCAGACAATTGAGCTGTACCGTTCACTTGGCTGGAATACGATAGGTGGTGGACTCAATACGGGCGATGCCGCCCTGCCCTTCATAAGTAGCGAAAAAGAATCGCAGATTGCTTTTCTTGCCTACAATTTTCCTGATTCACCGAACGGACGAGCAATAGCTGGGGCTAATTCAGCTGGTGCGAATAGCTTCGATTTTGAGCGAATAGAGGTTGAGATTGCTGCTGCAAAACAAAAGAGTGACTTCGTGATAGTCAATGTGCAGTATTGGGAATGCTATTCATATCCGGACGGCTACATTGAGTTTCCGTCGTGCGATAAGCCAATTGGCGAACAAGAGCCGAATTTCAAGAAGCTGGTTGATCTTGGTGCCGATATGGTGATCGGCTCTAGCGCTCATCAGCCACAAACCTATGAACTCTACAATGATGCGGCAATTTATTATGGCCTTGGAAACCTCTATTTTGATCAGACAAGTTGGCCAGGAACGGAAAGAGGTATTGTGCTGACACATTACTTTATGGACGGTGCTTTACTTCAGACTAAATTGACGCCAACTGTGTTCGATAGAGATCTGCAGACTCGGGTTTCTACTGCTGAAGAAGCAGAATTCCTATTGGCTCGTTTGCAAGCAGCTAGATAAGCAGATACACTCTAATTTATATGAATAAACCAGCCTCTCAATCACCTACCGTTTGGAAATACACTATTCCGTTAGTTTTGCTAGGATCATATTTCTTTCTTCAGCCGTATGTAAGTGTTATTTTGTTAGCGCTTTTACTTGCTTACATATTTTTGCCTTTGCAGCGTTTGCTGCAGAAAAAACTATCAGCTGGTGTGTCGTATGCGGTGACAACTATTGCGGCATTATGTATTGTCATTATTCCTGTTGTGCTGATATCTACTCTAGCTTTTTTTCAAATGAAAGGTCTGGTTTCTGACGTCGATACTGGCTCACTAAAAATCGATGGTCTGACTGTCGAGCAAGCCTCTGGGGATGTCGCAGACCGTATTAATTCACTCGCCAATAGTACTATTGGCATTGATGAAGCGGTATCAAGCAGTGATGTCTCAAATTTTGTTTCCAAGAATGCGCCGCAAGCGTTGAACACAGTCGTTGATTTTGCTGCAGGAGTTGCGACAAGCTTGCCGTCACTACTGACTATGTTTATTTTATTCATATTTCTATTCACCGGAGCTATGCGCTACCACGATGAAATAGTTTCTATTATTAAAAAAATCAGTCCGTTTGACGCTGCTCTAGATGAAAAGTATTTGATGAAAATCGGTGCTATGACGAAAGCAATGCTAAAAGGTCAACTGATTATTGCTTTAGCTCAAGGTTTTGTCGGTGCTTTACCGCTGCTACTACTGGGACTTGGTGAATATCTGCTCCTTGCGACTGTATTATTTGCCCTTCTGAATCTCATACCTCTTGGTAGTGGCCTGATAACTATTCCAATCGGTGTTATTGCTATTGTGACCGGCAATATCGTTCCAGGAGTGATTGTACTGCTGGTGCATTTCCTTTTAGTGACAAATATAGATAATTTACTGCGGCCAAAACTTGTCCCTAAAGAAGCTTACTTACCCGCGTCGCTACTTATTCTATCGGCATTTGCTGGAGTAGCAATGTTCGGTTTGCTGGGTGTTATTTACGGACCAATTATCATGATTACGATCACTACAACTATCGAATCCTATGTTGCTCAAAAAGAAAATAACAAAAAAACAACTCAAAATACACCGACAACAAAAAAGAAAAAATAAAGCTTGTAAAGTTAGTGTTTTTACTATGACTTGCTATAGAGTTGCCTAGCAGAGTCTTTCAGGATTAGTTTTTTTGAACTATCATACGGTCCACTTTTAGAAAAATTTCAAAGTCCTAGTCTGCTCCTGTTAGAATATTATGAGTGTAAAGTAAAATAAAAAAACGGAGTATTATGTCAAAGAAAATTATGGCACGTCTACGCGGCAGTGTCCCAAGCTATAAAGTCTTGTTTGATAAAGATCCGTTACCAGACCTAGGTTTAGAAAAACCTATCAGTATAGCAACAGCATTTGAATATTCACCGACAGACACCAACACCTATGATTTATACTATGTTGTACTTAATCAAGAGCAGATAGAAAAAATGGTTGACCCATATATAGAGGCAGCCGGTCTAGAGTCTGAAGCAATTCGTCAGCCAGAATATGCATTTATGAATGCAGTATATATGATCAATGGCCGATCGCTGCTTATAGCAAAAGTGAATAATAGCGCACGCATTGGTGAAAATGGCAAAACACTTATTGAATTCGGCGAAAAAAGCGTTAGTACGTCAACAGTAAGCTTTGCAATCGATGTTCCAAGTAATATAGATGCTTATTATGACGGCAAAGATCGCATATATTTTGAAAAGTTTAGTCGAGCGAAGTCGCTGTTTAAAGATTTTGATGAGTTTTATCAAGAAGCAATGTTTGATGATAAAGAGTTATTTTTACGTCACAAACTGTTTGATGTCGGCGCTGTTAATCCAAATGATATATCGCCGCAACAGACCAGTCAGATTGCTGATATTCAAGCAAATGATCAGCTTAATCTAGAAGACAAAGAAACCGTTGACAAGATCAAGCAGTATATAAAAACTTACCCACTTTCAGGTGTCGTTCTTACGCCTGAGGGAAAAATAAAAATCATGACAAAAGATGACTTACGCTGCACAATCAAACTACTTACCCAGCGTTACTACACTTCAGAGATAACTGGAGAAGTTCTTGAAGCAAAAGGCTCGGCCAAAATGAAAGATCAAAAAGCCAATAAGATTTTCAATGGTGTCGAACAGATGTCAAAAGATAAGTAGATATTTTCATTTAGACGCGTAGGAATAGGCCAGCGACATGATGAGCTGGATAACTGACAAACGCCACTGTCATAGCAGATCACTTAAGCGTCGGCGACTTCTGCGGCAGCGGCTGCTTTACGGACAGACTCTATACTAACTTTGCAGGCTTGCTTGCTGCTAAACCCTTCCTCGGTTATTGCCAGTAGTTCGCCGTTGGCTGCTCGAAGCCTCCATCGGTATTCACCTGCTTTGTCTTGGTATACTTCGAATTTCTGCATTGCTGTTTGCCTTCCTTTGGTTGGTATCTCTATCATAGCCCTGCTGCATGCAGTATGCTAATTTGATTTTCTGAGTAATGCGAGTGTCAATAGTATTGCGACGGATCCAAATACTACCGCGTAGGACGTCCCCAAGCCGGTGTTTTCTAGTGCTGCGCTAGCTGTGGCCGATAAGATGGCCGAACCCCCACTAGTGATAGTGCAGGTTGGTGTACTGGACTCTAGAGCGAAATATTTATTATTCAGTGAATTTGGTAGCGAAGCTATTTGCGATTGAGTCGCATCGGCTATACCAACCCTATTTGCGTCTCCATTTAAATGCGGCTCAGGTTGTAATTATCGTTAGTAAAAAGTAGTGGTGTCGCCCCTACTTTTTACGAATTATCTTGCCTCTTGTTCTTGTGGTGCATCTTCAATGACGGGTTCGGTGCCAGCTGTTGCGTCGATGGCTATCGGAGCAACTTCAATGATGCGGTTAGCTGATTCGCGGTAGAGAATAGCTTTCTTCGCATCTGTGTATATTACTAGTACATCACCGTTTTCAGCGTCTTTGAAAAAAGGCTGGTCAACAAGCTGTTCTTTGTCGCTGACGGTTGCGACTGACGGTTGCTCATCGGTTGGTACATTGATCAGTGCAGCCACTTTGTCTAACAGTTTTCTTTGGTCAGCCTCAATAATAACCTGAGGATTATTTTTAACGTCTTGGTATTTGTACGTCATGAACCCACCAAATGCTAGAGCTGCTATGACGATTATACTCGTTGCAACTCCCGACTTAGTTATTCTGCGTCTTCGTTTATCTGCCTTGACTCTACTGGCTGGCTCTTGTTTATCTGAATCCATAATATCTCCTCTGTTTCAGATTAGTATAGGGCATGTGCCTAGTTCTTTGCTATAGCCCTACTGCTGTTGCTGACTGGCGACAGGACTAGTCTCTTGCGTTGTCGGCAGGGTTGTAGTGGTCTGAGTACTAGCGGGCATACCCTCTATCTCGTCTTGCGTTCCATTGCTGGCTGTTTTGGGTGCAGCGAGCCAGTTGAAGCTTGTTTCTAGCTCGGCATTAGCTGGTAGCATTACTGTGAACCCTTGATTAGTGACTTCACTAATTGTGTAGCTAAAGATCCCTGACGTTGGAGTGATATACACTACTGGCGTCTTGTCGAATGGAGTGTCAAAAGTTAATTTGACACCAATTTTTCCGATACTTATCGTAGCATTACCTAATTGATTCTTATTTTCGTTAACTGTTGTATTGGTGATGTTGTTCACGACTTGCTGAATTGGCTGCGCGTCAGGTTGATTGACTGCTATAGCTTCGGCTTCTTCCATGGCTTTAATGCGAGAACTTAAGTCTGCAATGCGCATATCGATACTATCTAGAGCGTTGGTGAAGTCAGTCACTTGACCCTGAACTACAGTTAGTCCGTCTGTTACGCTGTTAATTTGAGCCTGGAGGTCAGTGATGCCGGTTAGTACTTCGCCCTCCATGGTTACTTTGTTGGCGTCAACCTTGACGCTTAGCTCCTGTATACCTCTCACAAGTAGTGGCGTTACTTTACCGTAGTCTACCTGCCACGGCGAAGCTAATGCACCATTACTATCTAGTTCGTTTGTCCCGACAGTGACTGCACCAGGGAATATTTGTTCTAGCTGCTGAGCAACAAAACCGGTTAGCTTAGTGCCTGTTGGGTCAGATGAGTAACTGTAGTCTTTTACAGTAATTCTTAAAATGTCTTCTAAGCCCAGAGCTGTGTCGCTAATGTTGCTTTTTAATCTTTCGTCAGAGGTAGTGTTGTAGGCTACGGTGCTAGCTCCATTTTGTGCAATAGAACCGATGATAGTACCATCTGTTCGTCTGAATGTGATCAGCTGTGAACCGGCAACACCGGTATTATTACCCCCAGTAATAGCAAGTACATTGTTCTGTGTCGTGCCTCCTGCTGTGTTGGCTAGAGTTAAGCCAGACGTGCCAGCTGCAAGCCCACTCCAGCTCCAAGTCTGGGCAAAGTTTGTGTTGTCTAGCGCTCCAGTAGCCAAGGCACCCTGTAGGCTGTTAAACGAGACCCCTGTCGCAGCAGTCGAGCCGATTTGCTGAATAATAGCATATGACTGACCTTGGTTGTTCGATTGGAGTCCTCCTACTCTTCTAGTTCCTTCCGAGGTATTTTCTAGTCTGACTGTAGTCGTGACCGTTGGCGTTATTACTGCTTCCGAAGTGGTCATACCTGAAACATTATTCGGTGCGGTAGAGTCAAGTGAAAATGACAAATTACCAATAAGCGCACCTGATGTTATGTCTCTCCACTGGAATTGCTGACCACTGCCAGAGCCTGAGTTTTGACCTGATGTTCCAGCAGTAAGCCTGTAGGTTTTCCCTGCAGTGAGTGTGAACACTCCCGCAGAATAAGGGAGATTGCCTGCAACATTCGTATCATATGGAAGTGCTGCACCTGTGGCAACACTCACGTTATTAGTGGTTAATTTTACGTTTATAAAATCTACCGTCTGTCCGACTACTGGTACATTGCCAGCGATAACTTCTATGGTTGCTTGTGGGTTGGCACCAGTGAGTCGTCCTCCAATTTCGTCTAGGCTACTGTGACTAGTAATTCTCAGCACAACCCGAGTGTCTACGCTTGGAGAAAAGGTTGTAAATGAAGGTGCCATTGAGCCGTCATACTCACCGCCATTCCAGTCGGAATTAATAGTTGTACCAGAATTGTTTATTACGACACCAGTATCGGCGTTTACCCAAGCATATTCTACAAAGTTGCTAGTAGAGGAGCCGTTGTATTTAATGTCACCTATAGTGCCGGTTAGTCTATACGTTTTACCTGCTTTCAGGGTGAATCTGCCTACTGAATCTACGTTGTTTGCAGACGAGTAAGCAGAAGAGGTATCTAAGGTAATGTCTCCTCCAGTAGAGTTTTGGACTGTATTAAATCTGGCATGATCTCCCGTGCCTGCAGTATTTCGTAGAGCTGTAGCGGTCATAAAGCTGGCTGCGACGTTGCTACCATTTGCTTGAACAGCATTCCAGGCCGTACCATTCCACAGAAATATTCCTGATCCATTTGCTCCGATTTGTGAACCGTACATGGTGAAGATGGCTGAGCCGACGTTGGCGACAGTCATGGTTTTACCAGCGGTGGTGACGGTTGGGTTAGGCAACGTCAGTGTTCGGCCTGTCGTGGTTTGGTTGATGTTGAGGTTGTTGGCGATATCCACTGTGGCTGCCGCAGTACCGACAACGGTGTTAGTGGTAAAGTTACCGCGCGCAACTGAGGCGTTGGCAGTGGCGTTACCACCACCAGTGCCGCCAACTACGCGCCAGCGAGCATCACCCGCGTCATAGATCAACTGGGTTGAAGCACCCTCTCGCAAAGCAAGGTCTGATCCAGTACCAGTAATAATCCGGTTTGCCGCCACTGAGGCGCTATTTTCATTTCTAAGCGAAAAACTATTGAAAGGATTGTTGTTGACCAGGGTGAGTAATTGTCCATCGGTACCAGCGACGATACCAGTGAAAGCATCGGCATTTGGGACTCGCACAAATGATGCATTGCCGAGCGCAGCGTTGTTGACTATGCCGCCAGTGGTAAAGTCTGCCCCACGGCTCAATGATAGAGAGCCCGTTTGGGTCGTACTACCGCTGAAAGTTTTGTTACCAGCTATCGTTTGAGAACCTGTCGTGACCAGCCCACGAGCGGAGGCGCTAGCGTCAGGGATGTTAATAGTCGTCGTACCGCCTAAGCTGACCGTCGCTGTTGACCAGTTGACATCTGTTCCAGTAGTGCCTACTGCAAATGTTAGTCCGCTGTTGGCTAGTTGATCGTTAGTAATGCCAGCAGATGCGCTGAGGTTGCTAGTTGTTAAACCAGAGATGGCTGTGTTAGCAACATTAGTGAGCTGACCTTGTGCGTTGACAGTAAGCACTGGCACGCTGCTAGCTGAACCATAGCTGCCAGCAGTGACTGCGGTGTTGGCTAGGCTGAATGTTGCGCCAGTAAGCCCTAATCCTGCGCCGTTCGTATAGGTAGTGTCGGTGTCAGCACCACAAGCCCATGACCCAGTGTATTTAAGTATTTGACCAGAAGCACACGTTATAGCCGTTATTGCGTCGCCAGACCTCGTGAACATGCCGCTGCCGCTAAACGTCAGTGCGTTTTCTTTCGAATTAAATACTCCCCAGTCCGTAGATGACAAGTAGCCAGCTAATGAATTTGTTGCTTGAGTAATACCGAATGCACCCGTGGCTGAGCTATAGGTAAGCGGACCATTTGCACTTAAGGTGCTTCGAGTGCGTGCGTCTGTGTAATACAGATTAACGCCTTCAGCCAAGTCAGATGTCGTAAGTGTGACAGTGCCTGTTTGGCCATTCACCGACGAGAGTGGAGAGGTAGGCGTCAATAGCTGTTGCCAGTTACCCAGCACAGATGCTGGTGTAGTAGCTAGAATATACGACTGGCTAACATCAGTACGTACTGCAACATCGCCTTGGTTAGCGCTCAGTGCTAGCATCGCTGCTTGGTCAGCTACGACGTTAGTGCTATTTATAGTAATAGCTGGTAGTTGAGATGAAGGTATTTTGCCAGTTGCATCTAAGCTTGCCAGTCCGTTCGCAGCGGCTTTTTGTAAAGTAATTCGACCATCTGCTCTAGCATTGGTGAAGTAAAGATTACCGTTTTCTGGTACGACAGACGTATCTAGCGTCGCTAGAGTTTGATTGCCACGCAAGTATTCGGTCGTTAGACCGACAGGGAGCGCCGACTGTTTAGCTGTAAATGTCGCAAAATCTGATGCACCTAAGTAGCCATCTATGAGCCCAGTTGATCTGACTATGGATAGTGTTGGGTTCTGTCCACCACTCGAGCCGAGCGGCCCGCTAACGCCAACAGTCAATATCCCGCTATTATCTAATGTATTAGCGTTGATAGTAAGCCCACTACCAACTGAGATGTTTGTTCCTGTGGCTGCAGATCCAGTACTGTTGCCAAAAAGACTGTTAGCGTTAAGGGCTTCAATCTTGGCAAAAGTTACAGCACTATCGACAATTTTGATTGTAGAAACGGAGTCGACTGCTAATTTGACAGAAGTCACACTACTGTCTGCTATTTTTGCCGTGAGTACTGCTCCATCAACAATCTTAGCGGTCGCAACTGAGCCATCGTCTAGCTTAACGCTAGTAACCGCACTGTCGGCTAGCTCGCCAGTGTCTATTGCTGTCCCTAGTACCGAGCTAATAACACCAGACGCAATGGCAACACCTGTGCCTGCAGTGTAGGTAATACCGCCGTCATCACTAGAACATACCCATGCAGAGCCGCTCCACTTCAGAAGCTCACCGCCAGCGCAAGAGGTTACAAGTGATAGCCCTGACGATAGTT
>Ga0306866_1000155_pt1 | contig 27466 bp, 33 predicted proteins | sample AntRauTorckE5432_FD_190450 | JGI IMG/M metagenome (GOLD analysis project Ga0306866, IMG submission 190450) | Saline lake microbial communities from Rauer Islands, Antarctica - Metagenome Torckler E5 #432 (v2) (version 2) | ecosystem: Environmental > Aquatic > Non-marine Saline and Alkaline >...
TGATATAAGTAAAAATGAAGCAATAGATAAGCTATTGATTTTATACAGTGTTAGCAAACGTCATTTAATCGAAGAAATTTTAGATGATGTAAACAGTTGTCACGGAGAATATGCTAGCGAAAAAGTACAAGCTTATTTTGATGATGGTTGCTAACAACGGATATGAATAACAAAACAAAACAAAAATGAAATTAATACAACCAAGAGGTGTACAAGACATAGCAGACTACCTAAAAGAAAACAAATTAAAACTTGAAGATGTAGAAAAATACAAAAGTTTAGAATACCAATATAAAAGATGTGAAGGTGGTGGTAGTTATATTAGATCATCATTTTATATTATAGAAGGAAATTTTTATACTAATTGGGACTGTTAAAACTGTAAATAATGACACTAAGTAAACAAATAAAATCAAAACATTTCTGCTAACATCAAAGTATAAGAAAAAGATTAACACTTCATTAACAAAACAAAAAAAATGGGAAATTTAAAAAGAATACTCAAAGATTTTTACAAGGAATTACAAGAATGGGTAAAAGCTGCAGCAGACGCAGCACAAAACAGAAATTAATATGAAAAACAATGAAATTAAAAAGATTTAAATCATTAATTAAAAATATTATAATAAATATTGCTATTATAGCATTATGGATCAATACTTTATTGTATGTCATTTATGCAGCATTTAGTATTGGAAGCAATGAAAATTATATAGGTATTAAAGCATTAATTGTTATTACATTTTTACCATTTATAATATTAGTACATTATATTTTAGAACTATTAGAATCTTATAAAAATTAAAAATTATGTTAAGTTACATAAAAAAAGAAAAATTAGGATATAACTCTATTAGTTATAATGAACAAATTGAAGCGTGTAAATACGCACGAGCTATAGGATAGAAATAAATTCAATTAACAGGTAATAGCCTGCATTTGTTGCGGTATAGATGAAACAGAAGTATTAAAATACAAGTCAAGCGATGTTAAACCTTATTGATTTTAAAATTAAGCATTACTGCTAACAAGCGGGTGTAACTAATATAAAATTTTACACCTAAAAAATTCGAGTCTATAATCAAATAAACAATAATTCGATAAATTAATCAAATATGGTAATAAGAGATTACATACTTAAGACCCCTCACAAAGCGGAGGTTTTAATCAACAATGGTATGACCAAAGTAGAACTAGCTGAAGAGCTTGGCATCAGTAGACCAACACTAAACTCCAGACTAAGTAGTAAAACAAACTGGAAGAAACTAGAAACTAAGCACATAAACAAACTGTACGATGAAATATAACAAGAAGCAATTTTTAAGTAAGATGCTAGAGCTAGGGGCTCAACTAGATCAATCTATAGAAGGACCGGAGATATTAATGACCCTTAACGATGCATCAATCCTTTACGATGAACAGTTTGAGGAGTATCCTCAGCCAATAAAATCTGATATCTGTGACACTTGCTTTTCAGCTGGTGGTAATTTTACAGATACAAACTGCAGTAAATGTAAAACTGATTAAGTATGAATTTTTGTACAGGTAATCTCTATATTTATGAGGACGAAGAGGCCTACATCATTGTTGAAGGAGTGGAGCCAGTAGATGAGATAAACTTTGTAGCAATACTTTTGGATACGGATCTGGAGGACTACAAAGATTTTATTGGTAAAAAGGTGATGATGAACATCATGACCTTTGAGTTAGTAGTTAGTTACAAACAATTAAATTTTGAATGATGAATAAAGGTTGGACATCAGGTAATATAACATGTGATTTGTGCTACCACGAGTGGATTGGAGTATATCACGTAAGCTCTGATAGGCTAGAATACCATAATTGTGAAAATATGGTATACTTTGAAAGTACACCTCTTGAAGAATAAAACAACAACTAAAAATTGTATCTTAGTATTATAATTAGTGATCATGGTTAAAGTAACTAGAAGAGTAAAATTTAATTTAAACAATTTTGTAGAGGAGTTGACCCTTTGTCTGGAGATGGAGCATAGGCATGAAGACATCGATGATGTAGTTCAGAGTTACAAGACTTTTATAAACAGGGTCGATGAAGACATGAGAGGTAAGGTCAAATCTTACATGGATAAGCACCCTAAAGTAAAGGCCGATGCTAATCTAAGGTCTTTTATATCAGCGTGTTACACTTAAACAACTGATTCTAAATAAAATGTGTTATATTTGTCACTTAGTCTAACAGTTTAAAACAACAAACATGGCAATAAGAAACGCAAGATCAGAATTTAGAGATGTAAATATCACGTTTGACGATGGTACAGCATCTCAGTTAGATGCACCAATTGATTCATTCAAGGCTGCTATCAACAAAGTAGAAGAAATTGAAGGTGAGTTTGAAAAACTAGGTTCTTTTACAGACTTAGATGGAGCAACAGTGATCGTTACAGGAACAAACCCTAACAAGGTTTATGTTTTTGATTTGACAACAACCATTGCAAATGCAGAGTATGAATTTGTATTTGTAGAATCAAGACCAAACGCTTTAGACGAAGCATAGATTAAAAGAAAATGAAAAGATATAACTGCTTTTATTCGAATTCGAATAGTTGGTTTTTTAACCGACAGGGTAGTTATTGTCCAATGTGAAATTAATTTTCATTTAATTACGATAAGAGCCCTGTCTAGATAAGTAGACAGGGTTTTTATTTGGGTTAAATTTGACTATTGGTTTGTTAGAGGGGCCTATAAAACCGAAGGTCACGGGTTCGAGTCCTGTACTACCCTCTAAATACTTGAGGGCGTAGGTTGTGCCAGTGGGTCTCCAAAACCTTACTGTGAGAGTTCAAATCTCTCCTCTCGTGCAACGGGTCAGAAGCTAATCTAGTGAAAGCGCGTGGTTGAAGCCCGTGAGAGGTAGGTTACGCTCCTACCTGTCCCACTAAACATACCAGCACCCAAGTTGGTCCAAGGGAGGCGATTGCAAACCATCTATTCGTAGGTTTGAATCCTATCTGGCATTCTATTTTTTACTATCTTTGTCAAAATTAAATAAAATGGCAAGGAAGTATTCAATTAAATGGCACAAGGAGGAATTGGCCAAAAAGGTAGGCCAAAGATCTGTTGCAGGTAAAAAAGGGGCAGAGGCCAGAGTTAAAAACCACTATGACTACAAAAAGGGTTATGGAAATACTATAAAAAATGAAACTAAGAAACCTTATCCTAGATATAGATCCAGAGTAGAATATGATTTTTTAAAGTACGTAAGATTGGTTTTTAAGTGGGCCCAAGAGAACTACGGTCTTAGTAGACCAAGACTAGAATTAATCCTTTTTCTATACGGTACCGGAGCTTTCTCTAAGAAGCAATTCTCAGACTACCATAAGACAGTAGGCATGTACGCGGACAAGAGTATGGATCAACTTGTAAAAGAAGGTTGGATTGTACTTTGGAGGCCGGCCAGTAGGAAAGAAAAAATACACAGTCTTTACACATTGACCCAGAAAGCTAAGATTATGTGTAATAAAATGCATAAGTACTCAGCTGGAATTAATGAGGTACCAATGTCTTCAGACCATAATGTTCTAGTGCAGAATAAAGAAGAGAAAAGGATTAATGGTTATTACCTAGATGCCATTAAAAGAATGAATAAAGACAAAGCCCCTAAATAATAAGGGTTTACCTATTACCCTCTCCTTTCCTACCCCTGTTTTTAGAGCTTTTTACAAATCGGTTAGTGGCATGATCATAATCTTTACCTTTTATGTTCTGGCCATTCTTATTTGCATCCCTTCTTTTCTTATTCGCTTCCGTTCTTTTTTTTATTTGCTCCGGCCTAGAATTTATTTTCTTATCAGTGGAGGCTTTCTTTTTCTTAGCTAAAGGGTTCTTTGCGTAGTACTTAGCTGATTTACTTTTTCTACCTACCATAAATTATCATGTTTCCATTAATTAATTATATTTGCAAGATACTAAAATATACTGCATTAAAGATAATTAAGGTGTCCATAGAAGAAAAAATAATGCCAGAAATACTTAAGGAATTCTCAGAAGCAATAAAAGTTGCTTTATATAGTTTATTTGCCCTTTTAAATGTAAATTTAGATGTAGTCCATATAATTATGTGGTTGATGTTAATAGATACGATAAGTGGTGTAGCTAAAGCAGTTATATTAGATAAAGTACAATTCACTTTCAAAAAGTTTTATCTCGGTATAATGTCAAAATTTGTATTACTTTTAATACCTATTACGCTGACACTCATGGCTTTAGGAATAGGATATGATTTTACTTGGGCAGTAGAGGCTGTTATGAGGCTGATTATTTTAAGTGAGGGTATAAGTATAGTAACTAACACACTCTCGACAAAAGACAAAAAGGTCTATAGTAATAAGGATTACTTAAGTATAATCTTACATTGGGTCAGGGATAGGTTAATAAAACTATTTGATTCAACCATAAACAAAAAAGATGGAAACACTTAAAATACTAAAGTCACATAAAAACTCAGATCCTAAGACGTTAGATAGGATAGCTCTCTTGCATCCAATTGTTAGAGATGAGGTTTGCTTAATATACTTAGAGATATGCGACTCAGTAGCCTCTGAGTACGTTAGAGTACGTTTTAGTGACACTTTAAGAACCTTTAAGGAACAAGATCAGCTTTACAAACAAGGACGAACGGAGTCGGGTAAGATAGTAACGTGGGTCAAAGGTGGAGGATCCTATCACAACTATGGTTTAGCAATTGACATTGTACTTTTATTAGATAAAGATAAAAATGGTACCTTTGAATCAGCAAGTTGGGATACAACTTACGATGGAAATAATAACAAAGTTTCGGAGTGGTTAGAGTGTGTAGAAATATTTGAACACTACGGGTGGCAGTGGGGATTCATCAATAGTAAAGGTAAAAGATATGATTTACCTCACTTCCAGAAAACATTTGGGTTTAAAGCCTTAGAGTTGAAAGAGAAATCTAAAGATGATGATGGCTACCCTTTAATAGTAAGGTAGAATGAAATTAGACTTAAAGGGTGTTGTGATTTTAGTTTTATTTGGTCTGGTGGCATATCAGTTTTTCTTTAATAAAAAAGAAGTGATAACACCTGAACCAAAGATTATTACTATACCCGAGTCATCTGGAATTATAATAGACACTGTAGAAATTGTAAAAAGAGATACTGTCTATTTACCTCGTGAAGATAGGATAGTAGAGGTAGATGCAGGCTGGAAGCAAAAATATAATGAAGCAGTTGATTCTCTAGAAAGGCAAAAGCTTTTCTATAAGTCAATCACGATAAACGAGTATAGTAACACCCTCATTGATAATGATACTATTCGAATAGACGGGACAGCTACTACAAGAGGCAGTTTATTATCATACTCGGTGGATTACAAAATTAAGTCTTTTGACTTTGAGTATACACCAGAGGTTGTTACAAAGAGACCTGACTTGTCTGTTGGATTTGGGTTAGAAGCTGGGCTACCCACAGGGCCAATGTCTGATTTTAGAGTTAAAGGTACTATGTATTTTGAGAATGAAAATGGAGCTGGTTTTAGCTTTGGTGCAGACACAAAAGAAACATTATGGCTAGGCCTCAGAAAAACATTTAAACTAAAAGATTAATGGCTAGAATTAATAATAAATCAAAGTACCCGTTTGACCCAATTGTAACATTGGATGATTTTCTTGTTGGTACAAATGGAGGGAGTCTAAGGAAAGAGACTAGAAACTATCCAATATCTTCATTAATAAAATTACTAGAGGAAATAGGAGGTGTTTCTACAAACACCTTCAAAGTTGTTTTAGATCCAAACTTAAATAAAACTCCATCTACAGGAGATTTGATAGTTTCTGACTTAGCCTTTATCAATAATACACAAGCCAAAGTATCAAAATCTAACACATCGGGAGTCGATGTAAGTACATATCTAGGTTTTATTTTAAATAATAAAGAGTTTTTCTCCTTAAAAATCATAAGATCTGGAGATTATAATGTAGGTGCTTTTGCGGAAGTGATTGAATTCACTGAAGAGTCAGATCATTACATAGTAGATCTTAAGATATTAGAAGGTAATGCATATGGAGAATTAATAGAGGGGAGCTTGTTTACGATAGACATATCACCAAAACTCTCTATTTTCAGAAACACTCAACCCCCACCAGTAACTATCGGAGGTTATATAGAGGGAGAACCTGCTACACCAGAGGATGGACTTACAGTAGAAGAGTCCTTTAATAAACTTCTATTCCCTCCTTTACCACCTAATGTTTCATTTACTACATCAGGTCAGGCAATATTCAATGAACCTTCACCAGATGTAGAATTAAATTGGTCGATAGACATAAGAACTGTAAATGCAACATTATCTACTATAGAAGTGGAATTTAAAAGAAGTGGGTCTAGCGTTTGGAGCAGTCTATATTCTTATGATAGTGAAACAGATGGAACAAGTTTTGACACTTCTTTTACTCAAGTAAACTCTGGAAACAGTTCCAATGAAGATTATCAATATAGAATAATTGTTGAAGACAGTTCCGGATCTAGTTCAACCATAAATAGGACAATAACCACTAGAGAAGTCAGTTTTTTTGGAGTATCTGAACAAAGTAGCTGGACTCCTTCTATAGTAGATGAGGCAGGTATAAGTAGAGTACTAACAACATCAAGATCAAACACTTTTACAGGTGTAGACCCAGATTCAAATGACTTTACCTATTTTATATACCCAAGTAGTTATGGAGACATATCCAAGATATTTTTAGATGGAGTAGAACCAATACTCGGTGCTTTCACCAAAATAGAATCTTCTACATCAGTAACCAACGACTTTGGAGAAAGTGATAATTATAACGTATATAAATCTAATGCTACAAACGCGTTTGATTCAGTAACCCTAATATTTGAGTAATAATGGCAGTAAAAAAACCAGATTCATATAGACATAATAATGAGACAGAGCCGTTTGTATTACCTTTTGATTATCAGGTAGGTGCAACAGTTGCTGACTTAAATGAGCTAGTTTCTATACCAAACAAAAAAATAAATGTAGGAGGTTTAGTATACGTAGTATCAGAAAACGAGTTCTACAAATTAATTGATAACTCTTCTATTACAGATATCAACACTGGATGGGAAAAGTTTTCAGTTACTGGCTCCATTACACCAAAAAAAATAACCGTAGACACTAATACAATTACAGATCCTGAAGATTCTACTGAAAAAAGAATAGCTGATAAAATAAATGCAAGAAGACAGTTTGAAATATTTGATGGAGAGTTTCCAATTTTTTCAATCCCTTTTATTGAAGAAGGAAAAATATATTTTGCAACTTTTAATGGTATACCCTCTACAGGGTTGTACGGAACAAACAACACTCAAGTAAGTTTTTTTAATATTCAAGTTATAGGAGAAAGAATTTTAAATCTTAACAATTTAAGTGATCCTACAACAGACAGAATAGATCTTGGAGACATAGGTTCTAATGAAGTATGGAATTTTGTGGCTTCAGAACCTTCAAGAACAATACAAGGGCAAGAAGAAGGTTACACAGTATTTGAAGCTACTCAACGAGGAATACAAAAAGCTTGGTTCTATGTAGGACAAACTGGAGGAGTAGGTTCTGGGGAATATGAACCAGTTGAAAGTGATTTTAATCTTGTACCAACAACTTCTGAAATAATAGAACAAATAATAGACTCTGGAGGTAACTACAACAACCTAGAGCTTACAGGAAATGTAATTCAATTCACTAACACCAACGCCCAAGCTATTGTTAATGGATTTAGTTTTGAAGCTTACAAAAGAATCACTTTAATAAATAATTCAGACTTTGACGTAAGGTTAAATGCTGAGGATACAAATTCAGATGAAAATAAAAGAATAAAACTACCTACAGGATTAACCAATATGGGTATTCAAGGAACTACCGAATTGGTTTACGTTAATTCTATTGAAAGGTGGCAAATTGTGGATTCTTTTGCTTCAAAATACAGGCCAGAGCATAGAGGTTTGGATGAATTTCAGGTTGAAGTTGTTGGCCCTGATGCAATATCTGAAACCAGGGAAATTATTGAGTTAATTGTCTTTAGAGATGCTCAATCAACAGATATGACTAGAACGGAACTAGATGCAGCTTATCCTGATGCGGATAGAGGGTTTAATGTAGTATGCAATCAAATAGCAAAGACCTACATATTAGACGACATTAATACAAGCCCTAGCGGATGGCATTACTTAACACACGGCACAGTTAGCGAGGTTTAATTTAAAAGAAAACAAATGTATAGTGTAGGAAGTAAAATAGTATCAGTTGGAAATAAAGTTCCAGAGAAGAGAATTAAATCTATATCTTTTACTGTTGATTCTGGAGGCTTTCCTTTATCTAATTCGAATATAAACAGACCTGGCTATTTTTTTGTACGTAGCTCAAAGCCAATTAGAATGAAAATTATAAAGAATAATGAAGTTTTTAATTTTGGAGGACCAGAAAACTCTCAAAATCCTACTAGAATAGGTATTACTTCTGATGGAAATTTTGTTAATGGTTATAATCAAAGCAGTGACCACATATATGAATCTGTAATTTTTCAAAATATAGAAGGTGAACAATCAAAAATAACTTTACAGTTTGAAGATATTAAATCAATAACAGCTTTAGCCATGAACCGAACAAATGTTTATGGTGATATAGATAAAAACCTAATAAAAATGACTTCTTTAAGGGAGTTATTTCTTGGAAGTCTTGGTTTTGTTACCTCTTTTCCAGAAAATTTAAGACCTCTTACAGAGCTTAGAGAAATTCGTTTATCTAGTCTTGGAAACGTAGTTTACGACAAAATGTTTGACTCTTTATTTGATTTAAGTTTAACTTCTTTTAGGGCACCGGGTGTTTTTAATTTATCGGATCCTATATCTTCAAATTTATTTAAACTAAACACATGGGAAAACCTTGAGCAATTGGAACTTTCAAATTCTAATATTGTAAATTATTTTCCTGATGATTGGCTTGTTTTTAAAGACAGTTTGCAGAATTTAAGAATGATTGGTAATACTTATTCCTCTTTTCCTTCAATACTTTCCCAGTTTAGCAAAATGTCAACTTTTTATTTTAAAATAACTAATTCAGAGACCCAAGAATGGTTTGATTTAACATTATATACAAGACTACGTCTTTTATGGATTGTGGGGAATGTTAGTATATCTTCAATAGATACAGCCTGGATACCCCTTGTTTCCTTGTCTATGATAATTGGTCAAAAGGGCTGGATAGGTAATCAATCTGATTTTGACCTTTTTATAGAAAAATTTTATATTCTAGTAACAAATCAAGGATTTTTAGATATTAATTCTAGTGATGCTATTAATTCTGGAGAACCAGAACAGTTTAGGAACATTATCTGGGGGAGCAACCGTGAAGATTATTTTAGCGTTTTAAATCCAATACAAGCTCCTAGTGGATTTTCTTTAGGTATAAGCAATGGCACTCCTGCAAATAATGCAGAGAAAATATATGTATTAGTAGAAAATTATGGACACTCAGTAACTTTAGCATCCTAAAAAAATAAAAAAATGGTATTAGTAATTTACACAGAAAATAAGATCATCCATGTACTTGAATCTTCTAATGAAGGCACACTAAAGTACAAGGCTGGTAGAATGGTTTTCCAAGGCACTTTGAAAGATGCAGAAGTATTCTTTGGAAACAAACAATTTGATTTAAGTAAAATTGAGGATTATAAACAACAATAAATAGAAATTATGGGATACTTAAAATGGATTTTGAATCACTTATGGAAGATTGATAAACTCTACCATGCAATAGCGGGAATAGTTATTTACATTATAGGAGCGTTATTATTTGAGCCTTACATTGGAGTTCTACTAGCTTTTGTAGCAGGAGCAGGGAAGGAAATTTATGATGAGTTTTATAAAAAAACAGGAGGCGATCCATGGGATTTTTTTGCTACAATAACACCCGCAATAATAGCCTTCCTAATTAACCTTTTGTTCTAAAATAGCCTAACCCTATTTTTATCTATTTTTGTATAAATAAAATTTATTATTATGCAAACAGATATCAGAAAAATCTCAGTAGGGAAGAATTACCCTGAAGGGGTGATGCACTTTTTAGTAGGTAAGTCTATGAATTTACAGGGTGTACCTTATGTGATTTCAAAAATAGACTTAAACCAAACATACGCAAACAAAGACAAAATAGCTTATGATATATACCTTACCAACTACACAGGTACTGTATTATGGAAAACTATTTATGACCTACCAGTAGTAATTGAGAATAATATAAACTTCGAATAAATGCCGACACTTAACTATTTAATAGTAGAACAAGAGGAGGCCTATAATAATGAAGTTGAACTTTCAAGTGGAAAGTCTCTAATTGTAAATTCTACAATAGAAAGCGTTGATCATATCTCTAGGACAGCTAAGGTGATAGAGGCACCTGATTCTATTATTTTAAAGAGAGGAGATCAAGTTGTGGTACACCATAACATTTTCAGACAAAAGAATGATGTCAAGGGTAAAACTATAAAAAGTGACTACCACATAGGAGACAACAAGTATTACATACCTTTGACTGAGGTATTCCTCTACAAGCGTAATAGTGATTGGGTTGCGATAGACCCATATGTTTTTATAAAACCTATTCCACTCAGAGATGAAGGCAATCTATTATTAGGAACCAAAAAGGAGTATAAAGGCAGAGAACACCAAAAAGGCAAAATTTCTTTTATCAACGGAAGGCTTCAAGAACAGGGTCTGAAAGAAGGAGATGAAATATCATTTGCTAGATATAGTGAGTATGAGTTTGACATAGAAGGAGAACTTTACTATAAGATGAGGACCCAAGATATTATAGCAAAGTTATGAGAGGTCTCTCCAGTGAAATAAAGATAGCTCTAGAAACAATAGTTGAAGGACTCAAGTATGACTTCTTAGGCACACAAACCTTAGAGGAGGTTGAGCCAGAAAGGGTGCAATCTATTGCTAAATCTAAAACCAGCTCTCTGAGTGGAGCTAAGAAAATGATCGATAGGTGGATCGACTCTCCTAACAGGCCTTCAGATACCGTAATTAAGAAACACATTCAAAATGTAGTAGATGCAGCAGATACTTCCCTTGGAATACTAAGGAGAGCATTAAGCCTAAAGATTAATTTTGATAAATTAGAGGCTCATAAGCATGACTCTGCTATTAAGTCAAAGCCTATAGTCTTAGAGGCAATCCTAGATATTGATAAGGAAGCAAGAGAACTTCGAGATAAACTTGAATCCGGAGATCTCAATATGAAGGATAATGATTTTGATTTGGGATATCCAGAGAAGTTTGCTAAAGGAAATTTTGTAGACAGATCTGTTTACTATAAGAAGAGGCTAACTTTAAAGGGCGGGGTCATAATAGACCCGCATAGTACAGAAGGAGAGGAGATAACTATCGATGACCTTTCAATCATTTTACCAAAAAAACCCAAGAAAAAAGACATCCTTTATCACAATCTTAAGAAAGAAGATCAATACTGGAGAAGGCCAGAATTACCTAGGATAACAACCAGTAACGTTGATGAGTACCATGACTTTATTGTAGAGGAATTCCGCAGAAGAATGGAAGGGGTTTGGTTCTATAACAATGGAGTCCCAACTTATTTGACAGGACATCATTATTTTGCTCTCGCATACTGCAAGATGCTTGATGATGGAGGCTTTATGAATTATAGGGAATCACAGAGGGACCTCTTCTATTTTATGGAAGCATGTCTAGTTGATAGTAGGTCCCTTGGTCTATTGTTTGGTAAATCAAGGAGAACGGGTTTTACATATTGTGCTGTAGCAGCTCTAGTTAATAGAGCCACTTCAACCTCAAACACAAAGCATGGGCTTATGAGTAAGTCAGGTACCGATGGTGAGGAAGCATTTGCAAAGGAGTCCTATGCATTCCTTAACCTGCCATTCTGGTTCAGGCCAGTGGTAAGAGGAAAACTTGATTCACCAAAAGAGTTATATTTCAGTGCACCGTCCGACAACAGTAAATCTAAGAAAAAGTCTAGAGACATTAATATCTCGGAATACTTAAACACCAGTATGGACTGGAGGAACACTAAGAATGGCAGTTATGACTCTCTTAAGTTAGACACGTATATCCTTGATGAGGTGTTCAAGATAGAATCTCCCAACGATGTAATCACCCACCTTAGTATGGTTGCACCAACCATGATGCCTAATGGTAGAGTGGAGGGTAAAATGTTAGCTGGATCAACTATGGGTATACACTCAAAAGGAGGGGAACAAGGAGTGGAATTAATTACGAATTCATTTGTAAAGGAAAGGGATCCCAAGACTAAAAAAACTTCTACGGGCTTATACTTCCACTTTCTTCCGGCACAAAATAACATGGAGGAATTTACAGACAAATATGGTAAATGTTGGACTATAAAACCAGACAAAGAAGTCAAGAATGTTTTTGGTGAAGTAATAGAGCAAGGATCAATAGAGTTCCTTAAGGCCCTTGAAGCACAGAAAAAGAAGCAGAGTGAGAAAGCATATAATGATCATGTGAGGACCTACCCTAGGACCCTAGAGCACATGATGCGAGATGAGTCCACAGAGTGCGTTTTCAATATGGAGAAAATTTTAGAACAAACTGATTATAACCAAACTCTTGCAGAGGATCAAAAATATACAGTTGGTAATTTTGAATGGAAAGATGGAATAATCGACAGTGATATAGAGTTTCACCCAAGAGCTGACGGTAGATTCAAAGTAAGTTGGTTACCATCAAAAGCAGATGATACTTATGAATTACAGAACAGGGTTAGGGAGACAAACGGTAAATATTTTCCCCTTAACACAAATTGTGTAAGGTTTGGTTGTGACCCTTTTTCATACAAAAGTACACATGGTGAAGGCTCAAAAGGGAGTATACATGGAAAAACTGTAAATTTGCCAGACGGAGGAGCCCCTAGTAATAAATTCATTGTTGAGTATATAGCTAGACCTTCAGATGAAGTAATTTTCTTTGAGGATGTGATAAAATGTATAAGGTTTTACGGAGCACCTATCCTAGTTGAGTCAAACAGGCTTGATTTATTAAGACACATGTACAATAGAGGTTATAGGGGTTTTGCAATGGACCGTTTAGATAGACCTAAGCATAAATTTAATGATAATCAAAAGAAGTTTGGAGGGCAGATGATGAGTGGTCAAGATATCTTAGACTCTCACATAGGAGCAATAGGTACTTGGGTACAGGATTATGTAGGTGTTTATCACGATGAAGAGAAAAGGTTAAGACCCCTAGGAGAAATGGGGGACATGCCGTTTAGAGATACTTTAAACGACTGGTTAAAATTTAACCCTGATAAAAGAACATCTTATGATGCTACCATATCATCAGGACTTTGTATAATGGCTTGTCAGAAAGAAAAGTATAGAGGTAAGGAGAGAGAAAAAAAGAAAATAGATATTGGAGGACTCGTTAAAAAGTACAACAATAAAGGTAATTTTGGACAACCTATAACTAACAGGTAATGAGTAAAACAAATTTTAAGAACGGGAAGGACTTATTTACAAATAAAGGTTTTCCGGATATTTTAGCACCAGATGAAGTTAAAGCAAAGGACGAGTATGGACTGCACTTTGCTAAGCAAATAGAGTATGAATGGTTCTTTAGACCGGAAAGAGGTGCTTCCTCTTATTATGATAAAAGAAACAAGTACCATAACCTAAGGCTATATGCCAGAGGTGAACAAGATACCAGTATATACAAGAAGCTTTTAGGAGGGGAGGAATCAACTTATACAAACTATGACTGGAGACCTCTCCAGATACTACCTAAGTTTGTAAAACTGATTGTCAATCAAATGTCAGAGAGACTTTTTGATGTAAAGGCTGAAGCAGTAGATAAGTTTTCAACTGATTTAAAAGAAACCCACAGAAAGAACCTTGAAAAATTCATGTACTCTAAACCAGTCATGGAGAAAGTTAAGCAAGAATTAGGTGTGGACTTATTACCTAATGATGCCTCAGAATACCCAGATACACAAGAAGAGATAGATCTATTCATGAAACTTAAGTACAAGCCGGCTATCGAGATAGCAACGGAGGAAGCACTTAAGTATACTTTAGATCTTAACGATTATGATGAGACACAAAGCAGGGTTATTGAAGATATCACTACAATAGGACTTGGTGCTATAAAGCACACAACAGATCCATCTAAAGGGATCACTGTTGATTATGTAGACCCTGCTAACCTAGTGCACTCATATCCTACACACCGTAACTTTAAAGATGTAAACTATTATGGTGAGGTTAAAAGGATGACTATAAATGAGCTTAAGAGAACTTCTAACGGAAAGTTCACCGATGAAGAGATTCAAGGGGTAGCAGATACTACAGGAACATGGTCGAGGTACCATGGGAATGAAACCAGTAATAGTAACTTAAGAGAAGATGACATGGATAATATGATGGTCGATGTGCTTCACTTTACTTTTAAGTCAACGAAAACAATCTCTTACAAAAAGAAGCATAACAAGAGTGGAGGATTTAAGATGATCAAAAAGGAAAGCACTTTTGATAAAAAAGACCCTTCTTACAAAGGTTACGAGGTATCCAAAAAAGTAATAGACGTTTGGTACGAAGGATCCTTGGTTCTTGGTACTGAAATGATCTATAACTACAAAATGTGTGAAAACATGATTAGGGAAGATGGGTACTTGAATATTACCCAACCTAATTATATTTTGTATGCACCAGACTTGTACCAGAACAGAACCTTAAGTACAGTTGAAAAAGTTGTTCCTTATATCGATGAGATGCAACAAATCCACTTGAAGTTACAACAAATTATAGCTAAGGCAAGGCCGAATGGTATCTACATTGATGTAGCCGGCCTTAACGAAATTTCCATGGGTGAAGGTAATGTGCTTACTCCTCTTGAAGCAATAAAGATATATAATGAAACTGGTAACGTATTAGGGACCACTTCTACAGCAGAAGGGGAATATAATTATGGTAGGGAGCCGATACGAGAATTGAAGAATGGTGTTATAGACGGCCTCGATCGATTAATAGGTGCATATAACCATTATTTAAATTTAGTAAGAGATGCCATTGGTATAGCACAAGGAGCTGATGCAAGTATGCCTCACCCAGATACTTTAGTAGGAGTTCAAGAAATGGTAGCGGTAAATTCTAACACAGCAACCAGACACATCCTTGATTCAGGTCTAAATATGTCAAAAAGGTTAGGTAAGGGACTCTCCTTAAGACTGAAAGATATTTTTGAGTATTCGGACTTAAAGAACACTTATATAAATGCTATTGGTAAAATAAACGTAGAGGTCCTTAAGGCCATTAAAAAATATCACTTACATGACCTAGGTATTAACATAGAACTTAAACCAGATGCTCAAGAGAGACAGTACCTAGAACAAAATATAAATCAAGCTCTATCCAAGGAAAGTATAACCTTAGATGATGCAATTGACATAAGGGCTTCCTCTAACATAAAACTTGCTAATGAACTTCTTAAGACTAGGAGAATAAGAAGAGAAAAAGACAAGAAACTTAACGAAAAAGAGATGATTAAAGCTCAGGGAGAATCTCAAGCGATGGCATCCGAGAAAGCAGCTCAGGCCAAGCAAATTGAAATTCAAGCTAAGAGTAAGAGTTCTCTAATGGAAATAGAAGCTAAATCTAAAGCTAAGATGATGGAGCTTGAGAAAGAAGCTCAGGTTAAATCGGTACTGATGGAAAAAGAGTTTGGCTACAACATGAAGATTCAAGGAATGCAAGGCGAGGTATCTAGGATGAACTTAAAAGAAAAAGAAGATAGGGAGGACCAAAGACTCGATAGAAATAACTCTCAAAAATCAGAGCTCATAGATCAAAAAACTAGAGACACTAGACCTAAGAACTTTGAGTCTTCTGAAGACAATATTTCAGGATCCGTTGAAATATCAGAGATGGATCCAAGTTAAAAATTAGTATAGTCTTATTTTATATATATTTGTAACATAATAAATAAAATATATTAAAATGTCAGGACTAAGCGCAGGTAATTTTAAAAAGAACCTCGGTGTGCAAGCAGGAGAGGAAGCTACACAAACTGAAGAGGCTTTACAGGAACCGGAAGTAACACCGGATCAAAATCAAGAACCAGCACAAGAACCAGCACAAGAACCAGCACAAGAGCCAGTTCAAGGTGAAGAGCCTGCAGAAACAGAAGTAAATGAAGGTGGGGATGCCGAGCCGGCTGAAGCACCAGAAGATAATACAAGTCCAGAAGGTGGAGAACCATCTGGCAGTTCTTTGAAAGCTGAAAACCTTGATGAAGGTCAAGAAACTACGGAACAGATTGATGATGATGCAGTCTCTAAGTACCTAAGCGAGAAGCTAGGTAGAGAGGTAACCCTCGAAGAGTTAACTGCAGAAAAACCTGATCCTCTAGAATCTGATCCTTACATGAAGGAAGTGTTTGAGTGGAGAAAGAAAACAGGGAGACCTATTGAAGACTTCATTAAGTATCAACAAGATTTTGACAAAGTGTCAGATATGGACGTTGCAAGAGAGTTTCTGCAATTAGAATATCCAGATTCAACACCTAAAGAATTAAACTTGGAGCTTAAAAAGTTTATGGAGTCTGAAGATGACTTAGAAGAGGACCTAGAGCAAAAGCAATGGGAGCTTAAAAAGTACGCTATTAAAGGTAGAAAGGAACTTGATAAGCTTAAAACAGATTTAGGAGAACCTAATCAAAGTTCATTGTCACCTGAGATCAGAGAAAAGGTTGAATTAGCTGACAAAATTAAAAGTCAGGTAGAGACCAACACTAAAGCACAAGAGGATTACTTTAAGGGTATCAAGGACACAGCTAAGTCCGTTGATAAGATGACCTTGAATTTGGGGGAGGACAACAAGATAGACTTTGTTGTATCAGATCAAATCAAAAAGAGTATTCCAGATATGATAGACCAAATGCCTCATTGGAAGAATGAAGATGGGGGCTGGAATCATAAAGCAGTAGTTGAGGATGGTATCAAGATACAAAATTTTGATAAAATGATTCAATTAGCTTTTGAGCAAGGTCAGAACTCTGGGAAGGATAGTTTAATCCGTGAGACTAAGAATACAAATCTTAGTGACACAGGAAGTAACGCTCAGCCATCTAAACCTACAAATAAACCTATTTATGAAAATGAAGGCAAGAAAAAAGAATTAAAAGTAGGATTCAAAAAGAGAAAATAACAACGTAATATAAAAACAAGATGGCATTAAATAACACACCAACTTTTTCAGTTAACCCTAGTTCTACTAAAGTAGCAACTAAAAATAACTATGTATCAAAATTTGACTATACCAGTCAATACGATGTAGACACACACGAGGAAATGGCAAACATTTTCGGTAACAGATCCGTAACAGGTATGTTGTACATGTTAGGAGCAGAAACGGCAATGGCCTCAGATAAGTTTATTTGGACAGAGGAAGGAAGACTCCACACTGTTTACAAAGATGTTACCAGAGCTGGTAATGTGTTCACAAAAGCAAATCACGTATTCAGAATTGGTGAAACAGTACACCTTTCTTCTGGAGCATCTAAGAGACGTGGTATTATTACTGCAGCAGATGCTAACACTTTCACAGTGGCAGCTTACAAGAATGCAGGTTTCACAGGATTAGCGACTACAGGGATTGTAGCGTTCATTGATGGCTCAGAGTTTAGAAAAGGAACTGGGGGTATGAAAGGCAATCTATCTACAGACTTCACAATCTTAGATAACAAACCAATCATCCTTAAAGATAACTTCGAGGTTAACGGATCAGACGTTGCTCAAATCTCTTGGATTAAGCACTCTGAAGGTGGATACTTATGGTACCTAAAAGACCAAGAAGACACAAGACGTAGATGGGAAGACCGTATGGAGTTAGCTTTACTACAAGCTGAAAAAGCTGATGCTGGATCAGATGCCGAAGCAAACGGAACAACTGGTACTGAAGGTCTTTTCGAGGCAATTCGTGAAAGAGGTAACACTTACCAAGGTATTGCAGATGCAGTAGCTGATTTTGATGACATCGTAAGAAGATTTGATGCTCAAGGTAAGATTCAAGACTACATGTTCTACGTAGACAGAGATCAGTCTCTTGCTATCGATGATATGCTAGGAGAATTGAACGCTGGATATGACGGAGGTATCTCTTACGGTATCTTTGACAATGATAAAGACATGGCTGTAAACCTTGGTTTCAAAGCGTTTACAAGAGGGACATACAACTTCCACAAAACTGATTACAAATTGCTAAACGATCCAACTCTTTTAGGAGCAGTTGATGCACAAGCAAAAGTAAGAGGTCTTTTAATCCCAGTTGGAACAAAAGAGGTTTACGAAGGAGTATATAACGGTAACGGAGCCGGAGACAAGATCACCACTCCATTCCTACAACAAATGTTTAGAGCATCTGCTGCTGAGAACCGTAAATATAAAAACTGGTTAACAGGTTCTGTATTTGGAGTTAACACAGATGATGAAGATGTAATGAGAGAGCACCACTTGTCAGAGCGTATGCTTAACACAGTTGGAGCAAACAACTTCATGTTATTTGAGGGACAAGAATAGAAATATTCATAAACAAGCAAGAAGGGGGCCTAGAGCCTCCTTTTTTGTTTTATAAAAATAACTATAAGTAAAATTTATGTAAGTTTGTAACTCAATCAAAATAAAATATAGTAAAATGAAAAAAGTTTTAAGTGATAAGTCTTATAGGCTTACAAATGACAGATCAGGAGAGTCTTTTCTCCTTAACGTAGGAAGAAAAGGTAGTCTGACAGTATTTGATGAAGATGAAGGAACTAATGGATCAAGGAGAGCAATCAGACATGCACCTAATCAAAAGTCTATTTTTATAGATGAGCAAGATAAACACGCTCTAGTCACACCAATCGTTTTTACAAACGGATACTTAAATGTACTTAAGTCTGAACCTTTAACACAAGATTTCCTAGACAGTCATCCATCAAACGTAGCCAATGGAGGTATATGGTTTGAGTTAATCGACGATGAAAAAATAGCTAAGGAATCTATTGTAGATGAAGAACTAAAAATAGACCTTAAGTATCTTGTAAGGAAGAAAGCAAAAGAGGAGGATGGAATTCACGCTTTAACTTCAGAGGCAGCAGTTATTATGGGATCAATTGACCAAGTTGCTTCAAAGGGTACGGAGGAGCTAAAACGAATCTTATACAACGAGATCGAGAACAGCCCAGAGTACTTTACAGATGAAGCTGGGAACCCAGTCATATTTGACAATGGAGAAGTATTTAGAAAATACTTAGTTCTTAAATCAATTAAAGATGGCATCATCAAGAAGTCACCAAACAATAAATCCATCATGTGGGTCAAAGATAAGGAAGTAATTGCTACAGCACCGGTAGGTGTAGATTTAGTAGACTATTTCACGTCTTACCTAGCTACAGATGAAGGAATGCTAGTACTAGAAGAGATAACTCGAAGGAGTTAGTACACAGTAAAGACTAATAAGACAGCCTCAGTGATCCCACTGAGGTTTTCTTTTATAAGGGGTTAATAAAAATGTTATCTTTGCTCTTATGATAAACAAGGTATACGACACATTACTGACCATCCTAAATAAAGAAATCCAAGGTTATATATCACCTGCTGAATTTAACCTGCTTGCAAACAGTGTGCAACTACAAATATTTAGGGAATATTTTGAAGATGAGAACAGAGATAAGAATAGAGAGAACAGAGGCCTAACTAACAAAGGTTATGCTAATTTAAGCTTTAACCAAAGGCAAAGAATAGATGAATTCGCGGATCAGTCTACAATATCACACACAGGGACAAATTATGTGTTACCTTCCAATTTATATTTACTTGAAGAGGATGGGATATCAACTCCTAGTGGAATAGTTGTAGAAGAAGTGGAAAGAAGTCAAATAAACTACATGAGAAGCTCAGAAGTAGCTCCTACAGAACTCTACGCTGTATATGAGATGATAGGCAACACAATTAAAGTTATGCCAGCCTCGTTTACAAATGATTTGGAGGTAAGATATTTAAGGGTGCCAAAAGAACCCAAGTGGACATATTTTACTTTACCAGACTCAACACCAGTGTTCAACCCCTCCTCGAATGACTTTCAAGATTTTGAATTACATAAATCAGAGTTTAGCAACGTAGTGGTCAGAATGTTAGGATACTTTGGAATTAACCTTAGAGAGTCAGATGTAGTACAAGCTGCTGAGACCCTTAAAGATAAGAACAATGCAAAAGATAACGGTTAATGGCAACAAGTGAACAGTATTATAATAGCCCAGAAGATTTTGGCAACTACCAACACATAACTCTACAAGAGATTGTGAATAACTATATGATGTCCAGAGATGGAGATGACTACACTGCTATGGTGCCTAGGTTTAAAGTTTTGTACCAAGCTAGAAGAGGGTTCAGAGAGTTTTATTCTGATGTAGTAAAAGAGGTAAGAGCGATTGAACTGGAGCTATCCCCAAGTCTTATGGTTACACTACCACCAGATTTTGTAAACTATGTAAGGATTTCATGGGTGGGAGAAGATAATCAACTTCACCCAATGGCTGAAGACAGAAGAATGTCTATAGCTCAGGAGTACCTACAAGATGACAACTATAACCTGTTATTTGATGATGAAGGTGAAGTCCTACAAGGTACCTCAACAATCCCTATGGATGACTATGAGGCACCTGTAAAGAACGGGTATGATTTAGGCCCTATGAACAACTTCGTTTTTTCTACTCTAAAGTTCGACCCCAATACAGATCTAAGTAGAAAATTCCCTAATGGGAGGTACAAGATAAACAGAAGTGAAGGTTTTATCCAATTTGGATCAGATGCAGAATCAAAAATTATCGTTTTAGAGTACATATCTGACGGACTGTTTACGGGTTCAGAGGGATTACCAGAAGATAAATTAAGAATACACAAATTTGCTGAGTCAGGTATTATTGACTTCATTCATTACCAGTTGATAAAGAATAGGAGGAATGTACCACAAAGTGAAAAAATGAGGGCTAGAAAAGAATTCTATAATAGTAGAAGATTAGCCATGCAGAGAATAAACACAACCAGAAAAGACGAACTATTACAAGTATTTAAGGGTTCATCTGTCTGGATTAAGTAACAATTAAAATTTAAATAAAATGGGAGTAAGCAAGATGTTAAACAACTACTTGATAGGAATTGATGTAACAAATTACGGAAATGTAACTTCATCAGGGTTTGAAGACAAGAAAACTTTAAACTTCATGACCTTAGAGGTCAAGGAAAGCTCAGAAGAAGATATTCAAGTTGGAGACAAAGTACTTGTACCAATCAACGCACCAAAAGAGGATGAGTTTGATGACGGTGTAGTACAAGTTTTTCATAGAAGAGATGTAATCAGAATTTTGTAAGATGAAATTAAAGAACACCTTTATAAAAAGCAAGCTAAACAAAGATGTTGATGAGAGGCTGTTACCTAATGGCCAGTATTCTCATGCAGAAAATATAAAGGTGGCCAACAGTGAAAGCTCGGATGCAGGGGCCATAGAAAACTCTCTTGGCAATGAACAACTAACTAACTTTAACCTAACTAACGCAAAGACGATAGGGTCTTTCGGTGATGGGTCAAATCAAAAAGTATACTGGTTCACAACTTCAGATGAGAAGGATCTTGTGATAGAATATGATATTGCCAATAGCCAGACTGATATCTTACTTGAGTCATCTAAACCAGATAGTTTACTAAACTTTGATTCTTCGTTCCTTATAACAGGTGTGTCTAAAGTTATCAATGGAGAGTCCGGCAGGGATCTCCTTTTATGGACAGATGACCTCAATCCACCAAGGATGATTAACATTGAAAGAGCTAAGACTTACGGGGTTAATGGTTTCGAAGAGGAAGACATATTACTTATTAAGAAGCCACCGAGATTTGCACCGGAGACTGTTTTAACTTTTACACCCTCAACACTTGAGAACAATCTAGAAGATAAATTCTTATCTTTTTCCTATAGGTATAAGTACCTAGACGGAGAATACAGTTCTTTGTCTTCATTCTCTAATTACAACTTTGCTCCAAGCAGGTTTGAACTTGACTACCAAACCATGGAAAATAAAGGAATGGTCAACTCATTTAACGCAATTTCTATTTCATTTAACACTGGAAGTAAAAGAGTCACAGATATACAACTTGTAGTTAAAGAAAGTAATTCAAACGCGCTTGCTATAGTAGAGACTTTTAATAAAGAGAAAGAGAACTGGGAAGATAATGTGCCTGAGTCATTTCTATTCGCGAATAGCAAGAAGTATACATTCCTTCCGGAAGACGAACTATTCAGAGCATATGATAATGTACCGAGAAAAGCCAAAGCTATGGAGATCATTGGTAACAGAGCTATTTTTGGTAATTATGTAGAGGGTTATAACTTAGTCAACAGGTTTGGTGAAAAGGTAAGACCGGATTACAATCTATCTTTACTAAGCAAAGATCTAACAGGTCAAGAGCTTAATACAACATTAGGTACAACCACAGTGGCAGATGACACTATAACAGTAGATTTAGGCAACAATGATCTCAAGAAAGAAACTAGGTTAACCTTTGACTTTAGAACCCAAGCCACAGCTATATCTGGAACATTTGATAGTACATTTGATTTTATCTTAGATCAAGATTATTCAGATGCTTCAGAACTAGCATCTAGTGACAGCTTTTCAACTTTTGTAAATATAGTTATGACTAATGTGTTCATGAACAATTACAATGTCAATAGTACCCCCACTTACGGAGAGTTTGACAGTAACACTAGCTTTGTAATAAAAGGGTCAACAGCCACTACTATTTCAATACAGGCACCTATCTTTACTTATAAAATAGATCAGACTCCATCTGATCCTAATGATAGTGATTTTGTTAATGATGTTTATGAGTGGTCCTACACTGCACAATCAACAGCCTTTTATAGGGAGATATCCATCGACACCTCCCTTAAGACAGAAAGAAGTTATGAGGTAGGTATAATCTATATGGATGAGTACAACAGAGCAACGACCGTCTTGACAGATACTGGTAACACTATAAACGTACCACAGAAATTCTCTATTAATCAAAACAAGATTGTAGTTAATATAATCAACACTCCACCAGAGTTTGCAGATAGGTATAAACTAGTTGTCAAGCAGAATAAAGGTAATTACCAAACTATTTATACAAACCTATTCTATGAGGATGGTTTATTTAGATGGATAAAACTTGATGGTGCCAATAGAGATAAAGTGAAAGAAGGCGACACCTTAATAGTCAAGTCAGACTTAGATGGACCTATAGAGGAAGTTGTGAAAATAAGGGTTTTAGAGGTGTCTACTAAACAACCAGATTTTATTGAAGGTAACGTAGACGAAAACGGCAATGATATAGTAGAGGATCAAGGCCTCTATATGAAAATTAAGCCTACAAACTTTAATATGGAAAAAAGCGAAGGCACCATTATTTCTTATGATAGCTACGCAACTCGTAATTCTGGAAAACCAGAAGTTCTATTAGGTAAAGATCAAGTAGGTACACTAGGGGGTTTTAAAAACCTTGATACAGGAGATTATGTAGATTTACCTATAACTGCAGGGTCAAAGATATTTGTTAAGTTGAGAAATTATGAAAGTGACGGATATGATGAATCTTTTGAAAAAGATGTGATCGTACAAGGAGACTATGATAATTTTCAAGAGTGGTGGGAGAATGAAATAATAGATCTTGGAGATCAACAATCTAATTTTACAACTAACTTTGAGAGACAAGGTGATAATGCCCTTTATCTAAGGGTCAGAGGAGAAGAACCGGGGGTCTCACTTGAAAGTTCCAAGCTATCCTGTCAAATAAATATATCTTTATCTGAAGGTATTGTGATATTTGAAACTGAAGCAGAAGATGAAGATACGAATATTTACTTTGAGACAGAACAAACTTTCGAAATATTAGATGGTTATCACCTTGGTAACACCCAAAATCAGTCTGCATCAAATAGTTCAGCTATTGTTGAGATGGATTTCTTTAATTGCTACACTCAAGGTAATGGAGCAGAGAGCTACAGAGTTAAGGATACATTTAACTCTAGATTTTTAAATATAGACTTAAGACCAACAACAACTTCTGTTGAAGAATATAAGGAAGTTAGAAGGTATGCTGATTTAACCTACAGTGCTACATACAATGAAAACACTAATTTAAATGGACTTAACGAGTTCAATCTATCAGTAGCAAACTTCAAAGAAGATATCGACAAGAGGTATGGATTTATACAAAAATTATACTCTAGGGATACCGATTTACTAGTTTTTCAAGAAGATAAGGTTTCAAAAGTGTTGTATGGAAAGGATCTTTTATTAAACGCTGATGGTACATCAAACATCTCATCGATTGAGGATGTATTAGGACAACAAGTTATGTACTCAGGCGAGTATGGAATAAGTAGAAATCCAGAGTCATTTGACTTTGACGGCTACAATATATACTTTACTGACTCCAAGAGAGGAGCAGTAATGAGATTAAGTAGTAGTGGCTTAGATGAAATATCTAAATTTGGAATGGGCTCTTGGTTTAGAGATAGGTTCAAAGGTAAAATAGACACTAAGAAAATAGGTGCTTTTGATCCTTACAACAACCAGTATGTGGTTCACCCAACAAAAGAAAGTTTTATTTCTACAACACCTTTGACATGCAACCAATCTGTAAGTAGATCAAACTTTGATGGTCAAACAATATTCACAATGGACTTTGGCATTAAGACAGGCCAAGCTGGTTTCGATTACAATTCCAACGGAGTACCAGTCAAGTATGATATACAATGGGGTAACCAAACCTTTACAACAGGTTTTGTAGGGGATTCAAGTTATAACGGGGAACTCGGTGAATTAGGTCTACCAGATGTATTAGGGTCAGGCAATGGGACATTTACATTCAACAAAGATTCTAGTACACCAACAAGTATCAAGATAACAGTCACAGCTCCAATATGTGATGCATCCTTTACTATAGGTGGAAACTGTATAGAAAACCCAGATTTAAAAGTGATCTCAGTTGTTCTTAATGACGACAGAGATGAAAACTTGACTATGATTAGTAGATACAAATGGTCAACTTCTTCTTACAACAGCCCATTCAAAAGTTACAACAGTATCTTTGAAACTGGTGAAGTAGATATATATGATTTACAAGAGGGGGAAGAGGGCACTCAAGTAATACCTTTGGCTGGAAGTACAATTAAGCTAGAGTCATTTAAAGGGTTCACACAGACAGCTAATTTTCTGGAGGATAACAAGCTAGGATATTTAGTTTCAAACACCCTTTATACAGATTCTGAAATAGCAGATCTTGTATCAACCGCAACCTTCCCTACAAACCTAGAAACTGTTTTACCAAATGGGGATGTTTTAAATAGTGTTAATTTTACATTTAATAGACCAAGTGCTGAAGAGTACTTGTACATGATATGGGACTACAGAGATACTGTGCCATCCTTACCTTGTGGTGGATCTTTATTAGCAAATGGTTCTGATGGAGTTTATATCGTAGAGGCTCAACTAGGTTCAGAAACAGGGGAAGTGGTAGTAGAGTTTGACTCCACAAATATTCCGGATAGATTTGAGTTAATCTACGATGGTCAAGTTGTAGCGGATTCCTTATTTGTAGGAGATTATTTGCCAAATACTAATTTAGAGGACGATATAATAAATGCTTTTACCTTAGACAGGTTTGTGTATAATGGAAGCACATTTGATTTAGATGGGCAAGAAAGTGTTAATTTTACCTCAGCCGATATAGCGGTTAGTGATGGAACTGAAACAAGAGCAAGTGGGAATGGTACAGGCCAGATAGGGGTAGTTGCAAATTTCCCAGAATCTACATCACTTGCTTCTAATGGAGAAGTTAAGTTGACTTTCAATAAAACACAACCTTTCCCTTCTACTCTAACAATAAGAGTTACGGGTGTAAGCGGGTCAACAGCTTGGAATATAAAGGGGTTACAATGCCCAATATAAAGAATAAATTATGAGTTGTAACAACCAAGATTATACAGTATCATTTGATGAACAGGTAAAAGGGTGGACATCGTTCCACTCTTATTTCCCCGACTTTATGTTAGGCCTTAATAATGACCTCTTTACTTTTAAGGATGGTAACCTATATATGCATAACTCAGAAAATTCTAATAGGAACACTTTCTATGGGGTTTCATTCCCTTCAAAAGTTTCTTTAATGGTAAACCAAGAGCCTTCAACAATAAAAGAGCTACAGGCCGTCTCTTTAGAGGGAAGTAAGCCGTGGGATGTTAAGTTAGAGGCCTATGTAAACGATAGGAAGAACTTTATAAAATCATCAATAAATGGTTCGGAGTTTGTTGAAAAGGAAGGCCAGTGGTTTGCTTATGCTAGAAGAAATGAAGATCCAACTCATAACAACTCTAAATCAACTTATGGTTTAGGGGAAACTTCAAATATAGGTACTACAAGCATACAAATAAATGGCCAAAACTCATCCCTTACAACAGGGGACATATTATACAAAGGGTCAGACTTGTCGGAGATAGGTACTGTGAACAGTCATATTTATGATAGTGAGATAGGGTTGACAACGGTAAATTTAAACTCTGTAGTAGCACTACCATCAATAGGAGACTTTATTATAGGTAAGAAAGACCCTAGAATTGAGGGTGCCAATTTAAGAGGTTACACAATGAGGATGGATTTAGAAGTAACAAGTGACGATATGGTAGAGCTTTATGCCACCAATGCCGAGGTTATGAAGAGCTTTACATAATATAGGTAGCTATTAAATTAGTATATTTGTCTTATGAGAGTAGAATTAACTAGGACAAAAGATTCATATAGCATAATAAGTGCTTGGTGGAAAGAAAGGAATTTTCCAATAGTGAAGCCTTCTATATTATCACAGTACACTTTCCTTTGTTATAACGATCAAAATACCCCAGTATATTCAATGTGTTTTTACAACACCGATTCCGATTTATGTTGGATAGGTTGGCAGGCATCAAACCCCTTCGTTGAAAAGGAGGATAAAGAGGGATGCTTTGACTACTTATTTAAAGAAATAGAGAAGTATGCTAAGGAATTAGAATATGACACTATATTTACAACTTCAAATGTAGGACCGGTTGTAGATGTACTGAAAAATAATAACTATAAAGAGGGAGACGAGCAAGTCAACCACTACTTAAAAACTATATAACATGTCAACAGTTACGGGCTTATACGGAGGTGTCTCTAAGTTTTTTGAAGGCAAGAAGATGCAGAAAAGAGGACAAAAATTAATTGATAACTTTGAGTTTTCAGATCTAGATAATGTTCAAGAAGATAGGCAGGTCAGTACAAGAGCAGCTGATCTAGCTGTAGAGCAAGGTAATATTATGGCAGCAACT
>Ga0306866_1000156_pt1 | contig 27420 bp, 19 predicted proteins | sample AntRauTorckE5432_FD_190450 | JGI IMG/M metagenome (GOLD analysis project Ga0306866, IMG submission 190450) | Saline lake microbial communities from Rauer Islands, Antarctica - Metagenome Torckler E5 #432 (v2) (version 2) | ecosystem: Environmental > Aquatic > Non-marine Saline and Alkaline >...
TTATTTTCTCTTTTTTTGTTTACATATAGGAGTTTTCTTTAATTTAAATCTAAATTGATATACTTTCTCTTTAAATGGTATATCATTACTATATATTTTAGTAATTAAATTATATAGTGGTTTATTGTATTTTATTAACCAATCTTCTCTAGTAACAAATTTACTTTTTTTATCAATATATTCATTATATTTATTCAATATCTAATACAATTTTTTTCATAATACTATTAATATCTTCATGTTGATAATTAATTTCAATTTCTCTATTATCTAATATCTTAGTTGTTTCACCTAACTTAGACATTAACATTGCAAATACATGTTCATCAATACTGCTCTTTACTATTGGACAATATATTATTACATTATTTTTTTGTCCAATTCTATATATTCTATCCACAACCTGATTATATTCACCAACTGTATATGGTAGTGTTAATAAAATCATAATATTTGATTCTGTTAATGTCAATCCATAATTAGTTGTTGATACTGTTCCTAAGAATATTAATTTATCTTTACTTTTCTCTTGAAACTTGTTAACCATATCTGCTCTTAATTCGGTAGAATAATCACCTGTATGCAATAATGATATATTTTTATATTTTTCATGAATTTCATTTAATGGTTTTTTATAAACATCGATTATTACAACCTTATCATTATTTTCTATAATAATATTAATTAAATCATATATACTATTTTTCTTTATTTCAGATAAATATTTTCTTAATTCGGTTAATATTACCAAAGGATTTAAATTTTGCTTATTACCAAAAAAATCCATTTTAGTTGAATTAACAATATTATCATATTCTTTCTGTTGTTTTTTTGTCATTTCAACATCTAAATTAATATAACTTTTATCTGGTAAATCATCCAATACCTCTTCTTTTCTTTTTCTATACATAAATGGTGATATTTTAGAATATAATTCATCGAATTTAATTGCACTATCTACTTCCCAACCATAACCATCTAAATTATATTTCATACCACAATAATGAGTAAAAAAATGCTCTTTTGTTGAGAATTCAATAGGACTAATTTGATTTAAAATTGTATATAATTCGTAAACTCTACTATTCATTGGAGTCCCACTCATAAAAACTTTACTAATATTTAATTTACCAATGAATTTATTAAAGTTTTTATAAATATTACTTTTAGTATTTTTTAGTTTTTGACATTCGTCACATATTACTCCTTCTATATCATCTAATTTTAAATCATCAATTTTTTTTAATGCACGATTTTTATCAGATGAATTAAAGTAGTCATAATTCACTATTACATATTTAGATTCTTCAATACTATATTGATTTTTATTAGAGCCAACAATATATGATTTTGAATTGGTAAATTTAACAACCTCATTATGGTAATTGAATTTTAAAGAATTAGGTGTGATAACTAAAACTTTTTTGTATTTCATTAATTCTACATAACCTATACTAATAATGCTTTTACCAGTACCCATATCTAATGCTAATAATGCATTTTTCACTTCTTTTAGGAATAAAATTCCAACAATTTGATGTGGATATAGTTTGATATGGTCAAGTAGACCAGCATGTGCTTTGTCTGAATATTTTTCAAAGTTTTCCTCATATTCGGATTTCATTTCCATCCAAAACTTCTTATTCTTAGTAAGCTCTATGGTTTTTCTTTCAGTCTCTCTCTTCTCTTCAATTACCTTATCAAACTGACTTTTAATACGTAACTTTTCTTCCTGAGAACCAAAATCGAAATGTATTTTATCTGATCCTCTGAACATTGTAATTAGTTCATAGAGTCCTTTGACATTTAAAGTCCAAACTTTGTTCTTATAGCTTCGGTTTTTAGGATCGAGCAATTTAATACAGTCAATCATTTCTTTATTAAAATCGAAATGAAGATCATATTTTTTAGCTCTAGAAGATGGTCTTCTACATTTTACTATGAACTTATTAGTATCCACCATATTTTTTGTTATGAAACAAATATAGTGAAAATAAAATAAAGAGTAAAGTTTTTAGACTACAGTAGTTTTTGTAGAAGATTCACCAATAATGATATTGATATTACTATCGGTAGGTAATGTAATTTTACCACAGAAGTCACCAAGGAAATCTAATTTAAATTCTCCTTCATATCTTCCAGCTTTATTTGTTTGATTTTCTTTGAATCGGTAAGCTATAGTATATTTACTTTCATCTAATTGATAATAATCATCAGCTTCATTTACTATTAATTTACCACCATCATTAGCCACATGATATATACCACTTTCAGAATCTCTCATAGAAAATGTTACAGCAACGTTTTCCAGCATCTCATCGGTGATATCATATTTCTCTCTCATTCTCTGAGTTAAAGAAAATTTTACTTCTGGAAGAGTAGAGTGTTGTTTAATAAAAATAATATTGTTATTGAATGTAGTACTCATATTATTTTAATCCTTTCTTTTTATCTTTATCTTTTTTTCTATTAAAAATTCCTTTATTTACTTCAATTTTCTCAATAGGTATATCTAAATCAATATCAAATTTATCCATCATACCCAATCTATATCCATTACCATTCTCATCTTTAATGAATGCATGGTTTGTTAACGGATCAAAATTTAATTCTGTAATGACAATAGAGTTATCATTATCGGTAAATAATTGCTTACCTAATAGATTATCTCTAAGCATTATTTCCATAAAATTAGTTTTAGTTTTCATAGTCTATACCTTTTAATTATATTCAGTGTACTTACCATACACAAATACGTCTTTTAATTGTTCTCTAAATTCAGTCCATGTTCCTCTTTGCAAAATATATCCACTTTCTTCCATACCTTGACCACTATATTCATTTACTGAGTAAATGAAATCAATTATACCTGAGTTATCGTCATTATATTCAACACCAAGTCTACCTGTTTCAACATAATAATCAATAAGATTTTTTGTAGTTTCAAATAAGTCTTCAGCATCGACTCTGGATAGATATAATAATACATAATATTTAGCATATGCCCATCTTAATTTACATGATTCAATAAAATTTAAATGATGTTTATGCCATGCTCTTAAAATATAACCTTGTGCTTCTTGCTGACCCAATCCTTTGGTTGTCATTAAATGTATCGCTGCCTCAACATCTGATGGATATGAATAATATTTGATAGCCAAGTCTTTTTCAATATTTGTAAGACCAGACCATGATTTTTCATCCACAATATCTTTTACTGCAAATTTTACTGAACCATAATCAGTAGCATAAGGTAATCCAAACCTATCCCAATTTTCAATTGTTGATACATCACTATAATCACTATAGCTCACATTATCATCGTAGCTAATAAGGAATGGTTTATTATCATTTAACACATCATTAGACCAACTTAATTCATCGATCCCTACTTTTTGATTTGTGTTACCATTTATATTAAATGCAAATAATTTCATATTTATAAATACTTATTTTTTATTAACTGACTCTAATTATTTCTATCGATGCATCCGATATTGTTGTTGGTGCACCACTACTATAATATCTTAATAGTATAGTATTAACTCCTGACAATACTCTATATACTGTAATTGTTTGACTTTCTATATTATCAGTATCTTTACTTTCTATTTGAATTGGTGTTCTAGACCCAACTGGAGTTCCACCAATGGTCATATCAAATCTTGCATAATCGGAAATAGAATCAATCGTAAATCTCCAATTTGCCATTATCTTATATGTACCACTAGGTAAACTATTTGTTGTTAGTGTTACTTTTGTAATAGGTGTTGTTGAGGTACTTGTCGATGCACCTAAACTTTGTGCCAATTGAAATTGTGTACCATAAATATTACGGTTTGCTAGAACAAATGCTGTTGATGCAATCTGTTGTGTATTAGTACCAACTGTTGCAGTTGGAGTTGTAGGTGTTCCAGTCAATGTTGGTGAATTACTATTTGCCTTTGTATTTATCAAAGTTTGTGTTGTACCACTGTAATTCGCAAATGTAGATGTATCAAGTTTACCATTAATTACACTATTAGTATTACCACTGTAGTTCGCAAATGTAGATGTATTAAGTTTACCATTAATTACACTATTTGTATTACCACTATATACTGCAAATGTAGACGTGTCAAGTTTATTATCCAGTGCATCGTTTAACAAATCAATAGTAGTATTAAATGTACCACTTGAAACTACTGATTGACCAGTAACGCCTGAAATAGGTACACCAAAAATACCTAAAGCATGATCTGTATCAGTAAGTACATCAGGTTTCGCTGCATTATCACCAACACCTAGTGTGACTCTAAATCCACTTGATGATATATTAGAAACTTGGAAATTTGTATCATCGACAGTAGATATTGATTGACCTAAAATAACGTAATTACTACCAGCTACAGGTGCACCAAATGAATAATCATAAGTACCAGTTCCTGATTTTACTACTGAAAGACCAAAACCATCTAATAGAGTACCTGCTGCATTAGTTCTTGCTGCAGCATAAATTCCACTATCTACATTAGATAATTCAATTTGCTCAATTTTGCTTTCTGTTTCAGCACTATATGAAAAGAAATTTGCATTGGTAAGAAAACTATTCGTTTCTCCAGTAAAGATTGTATTATAAGCACCAATTTCTTCTTTTACAATATTTAATCCTACAGTACCACCTAAAACTGAAATCGCATCATTACCCGAGTTTATTCTACCTCTAACCCTTAAAGAAGTTCCACTTGTAAAATTATTTGTTAGTGTTACACTACCATTACTTTTACCTTGATCACTTAGCCTGTTGTAATAATATGCTCTTGAATTAGCCAATGGAGCATAACCACTACCACTATCTATCTCTATATTAGTTGTACTATCACTTCTATCACTACCTGCCGTAGTATTTGTTGTAGCATAAAATGTTATAGTATATAAACCACTTTCAATAAATGTAAAAACACCTGTAGTTCTATTGAAAGAGAATATTTCATTACTTGTAACTATCGGTGCATCCCAACTATTAATAGTCACATCTGATGTCGTAAGTGATTGAGAAGTTGTTTTACCAACAAAAAAAGCTCTTGTTTCTAATGTATTACCTGAAAGACTAATCTCTAATAGATTAATATCATTTTCAATTTGGTTGAATTTAGTGTTGGTATTACCAGTATAACTATTAAAATCAGTAATATCTAATTTTTCATCTAAATCATTTAATATTGTTGTTTTATTTTCGTCAACAAGTTCATACTCAGAAATTGTATTAAATATTGTATCTAATTCTTTTTGAGAACCAACTAAACTAATTAATGCAGCGTTAGTAGTGCCAGATGGAAATATTCTATTATAAATTAAATTTCTTTTTTCATCATTACTTAATAATAGATAATCAGGCAGTATATTATCAATTAATGAATCTCTATATATTTTATAATTAAACCTACCTACACCATAAAACGCAGTTAATGTTTTAAATGATGTAACATCTTCGGTATCATTAATACCAAAATTATAATCATTATCAACAAGAAAATAATTATCAATTATATCATTTCTATTGTTATATGTATTTCCTGATATGTATTTAATTACTTTCATTATGGTAGGCTTAACCTAAATTGAGCGTTTGTTAATCTTATGTCTCTAGTCTGTGTAGTATTTCTAACAAATACTTCAAGGAAATCACCAATATTCAATGTAACAATACCATTCAAACCATATGGGTATTTTACCTCACCAGTACTAACAGATACTTCCTGTTCTACAATATTTTGAGTTCCATTTTTATACACTGCAACTCTTAATGTTTGACCATTATTAGTTGAGGTAATATCACCATTTAATATAAAAACAAATAAAGTTTGATCTGTATCTCCATCATATGTAGTTCTATTATTTGTCAATATAAAATTAACACTAGAAGAATCTGTAGCATTACTAAATTGAGCTTTAACATAAGTAGCAGTACTATTAATTGTTGTTAATGTAGTATTATTTAATGTTCTTAAAAATGAGAAGTTTGAAGTTGTTAATGTACCTTGACCAAGACCAACATTATTATTTAAAACCCATTTAGGAGTCTCATTACTTACCCCAACAATAGGAGAACCTAATGTTGTTGCACCTGATGATATAAACTCATTTTCAGATATCTTACCAGATTGTACTATAACACCTGAATTTACAGTAATACCTGTGATACCTGATTTCATTTGAAAAAATGAATTATTTATGTTTATAGCATTATAAGACCCTGTATCTATAACAATATAACTACCACTGCTAGTAATATTCTTTTCAAATAATAAATTATTAAGTGTTAGTTTAGCTGTTAATAACGAATTATCACTAAATACTAGTGGTGATGCTATATTATCAAACTTACAATTCGTTATTAATGTTAAATCAAAATCACTTATTCTACCGACACCAGAATTAATGAAAATAGCTCTATTAATTATTAGATTTTCTTCACTACCACCAATAAAATCAAATATAGTACCACCTGTATTAAAATTTAAAAAAGTAATACTATCTATTCCAACAGTATTGCCAGTACCAACCATCATAGCATTAGGGTTACTACCAAGAATTATATCTGTGGCAGTACTTAAACCAATAAATTCTGTATTATCTGAAAATACTAATCTAGATGTCCCTAAATTTATCGTACCATTTATTCTATAAACAGTATCTGCTTGCAATAAAATATCATCGTTAATATCTGGTGTTGGAAAAGACGATTTTGTTTTAATAACTTCAGTATTATCTTCTTGATAGAATGCATCAACACTACCACCAAAAGCATTACCTAGTTTATCTGTTGGCACTATAAACCCATCTCTAGGATTACTTAAATCTATTGCAGATGCTCTATGCACCACTTCACCTATCAATAAACCAGTATCGATTAATGAATTGGGGATTTCATATTGTTTTCGTTCTTCAATTATATTTGCAACTGCTTTAGTTAAAGTACTAAATACTTGTTGACCTCTTTGAGCAAAAACACGACCAGATTCCACCAACCATAATCTTGTTATTAAAGCTTGATTATTACTACCAGTGATGGTTAATACATTACCACCACTATCTTCATATTGATTAGGTATTAGGGTGTTAGTAAATCCACTATCCACTACGACACCAAATCGATTAATATATTGAAAATTTTGTGGTTCTTTACGTGATATAGTAGTAATATCAGGAGACTCATAATTATTACTAAAATTACCACCTCTACGATATAAACTACCTTCTGTTGTAGTAAAAGACAATGTACCTGCTGATGGTATAATATTAAAATCCTTTTGATTGAATTTACCTATACGTATAAAGTCTTGAAAATCAACTATTGTTGATACTGGATCATATGGCACTTCTGGTCTTGAGAATACAAATGCAATGTTCGTTAGATTTGGATGTGATATAGTACCTAATTCATTAATTGAAGTTTTTTGTTCTGAGGTGAATCTAGTTGATTGTTCGATTATCGTACCACCTGTTGTTAAAGCAACATATGTGATTGTTTCAGATGTTAAACCAGTAGGAGTAAATGTACCCCCACTATATTGAACAACTGTCTTATTAACATTACCACTATTTCTAGTATAATTAATAATTTGTGCAGCACCTGAAGCAACAATATATTGTGTTGTATTACCAGTATTAATACTAAGTCCTAGTCCAAATAACACACCACCATTACTTGCTGCATTTACACTATTTAAGTTAGTTGTAGTAAACCCAGTAAATGCAGAATATTCTACTGAAGTATTCTCACTAATACTATTTATTGATTCAAAATATGAATTTATAGTAGTCTGACTATTTTCTACAATAGTACCACCAGACTCTCTATATAAAGGTAGTGACTGTCCACGTGGTATTAAGAAATCTATTTGAATCTGTCCCTCATTAGCACCTAACGTGAAAGCATTCACGTTTCTATCAATTAACGTGTTATTAAAATCGGTTCTATAAAGAAAATATTCAAGTGCCATATATTATATATAGGTTTCATTTTTATTGTAATGTGCTATCTTTGGCAATTCTAAGAGTAGAAGTATTTTCTACTGTATTAACATCACCAGAATTCCCATTTCTAAATACAGCCAATTCTAAATTATCACCAGCAACAAAAGATACCTTCGCACTAGCCAATACTAAAATACTTGCATTACCAGTACCTTGTACTATTGATGTAGCAGAACCTGTTTCATCAATCACAGTTGCATTATCTAGTATTAAATTAGCACCTAGTGATTTGTTAGCATTACTACCATTTCTTACTGCAATGTTATATGAAATAATATAATCACCTGTTTCTTGAATTGTGACAATACTACCACCACTATAATTATAAGATGAACCACTATATTGTGCAACATCCCAAGTCAAAGCAGTCGGTGTAATGTTATTTACTTCAGTTACACCTGTATGTACTAATTGTATTTCATCTACTGAACTAGTACCAGTGTATGTATTAAATATAGTTATATCTAGTTTAGTATCCGTTACACCCGATATAAATGCGATATCAGAATCAATACCATCTAATCTTGTATCAGTTGTTGCAGTATAACTAGTGAATGTATCGTTACTAACCGTACTACCTGACAGATCATTTATATTAGAATCAATACCATCTAATCTTGTATCAGTATTACCTGTATATGTTTCAAATAAACTATTATCTACTTTACTATCTAAAGCTGATTGTGTTGCTGCGGTGTATGCATTAAAGTCAACTGTTGAAGTAAGACCAGTTACATTAAATTGTGATCCAGTCCATTGTAGAAAGTCACCAGCAATAGGAGTACCATCTATTGATATCACACTATTACTTATATCAATACCGACACCACCTGTAAATGATCCTGCAGAACTAAATCGAGTAAATGCTAATGGTGTTGTACCTAATGTAATTGGGTTATTTGTACTTAATACATAACCTGAGTTTGCATTATTATTACCTTCTTCAACAAATGTAAATAAACCAGCAGTTACTTCACCACTAGATGAATTATCAGCATCATCACTTCTTGTAAATGTATCAGCTACATCATCAAAAACATAGATACCATTCTGCTCTGGATTAGAATCTTGGTTTTTGATTAATACTCTATCACCATCATCTAAAACAACACCATCAATACTACCAGCACTAAATGTTCCACCTGTTAAATCGATATTAGTATCACCAGTTGATGTAGCTAATCTAACTGACTGTTTTAAATCCAATCCAGTTGCAACTGAATCAACATATGCTTTATCTACTAATGATCTTAAATTAAAATTATCTGAATAATCTGCAGCATATTTTAATCCACCTTGGTTACCACTATCTGTGATTATTGATGCACCACTAAACTGTAAATTAAACTGATTTAAATTAGTAAATGAAAGATTATTCCCAGCACCTACTATAGTAGTTGCTTGAGTTAAATCACCACCTAGAATTACATTTCTTCCAGATAAACTTAAACCATTACTAGCACCTGTTAATGCAACATCAATTATTGGTTGTGTATCGCCAGTGTAGTTATTAAAGTCACTAATTGCTAGTTTAGTATCAGTTACACCAGATAAGAATGTTATATCAGAATCGATACCATCTAACCTAGTATCAGTATTACCAGTATAAGTCTCAAAATCACTTATTAGTAAACGATTATCAGTTGCACCTGATAAAAATACTATATCTGACTCAATACCATTTAATCTTGTATTGGTACTTGCAGTATATCCTGTAAAAGTTGTGAAAGCAGTACCACCAGTTGCATTATTAATAATGTCATTAATCGTGAAGCCACTATCTTCTAATGAACCGTCACCATCTGAGAATATTGGGAGTCTACCATCAACAGCCCCACTCACTTTATCTATTTTACCATCAGTTGTTCCCGATACAGTATCAATATCATTTCTTAATTCAGTTAGTGTTGTATTAGTAGTAGCTGTATATCCAGTAAGATCAGCAAATCTAACTTCAGTGTCACCATTTATCGGGTTAATCTCATTTAGATAAGTTGTTATATTAGATTCTATGTTAACAACTACATCAGTACCACCAGTTACTCTATAAAGATATAATGGTTGTATTTCAGGTATTGTAAAATCAGTAAATAACTCAGCTTCATTTGCACCAGCAGTACCCGATACTGCACTTTCTCTTACTATTGTGTTACCTATGTCTGTACGGTAAATTAAATATCTAAACATCTTATTCTATTTTTTCTGCTTTTATCCATGATGCTTCTGGAATAGTCGTTACACTTCCAGAATTACCAATCCTAAATGCTACTAACTCTATATAGTCACCATTTAGTAAATTAATATTATAATCAGTCATAACATTAGACGATCTATTCAAACTAGTATCTTGTAAATATGATGCCACACTCATTGGTGAAACATCTACATTTCCATTCTTTCTTATGACTGTACCAATAGTTTTTCTACTAGTGGAATTGTTGTTATTATTTAGTGTATATGAAATTTCATACCTACCATCTTCTAATATATAAATACGTGAGCCTCCACTATAATTTATATCCGAACTATTAAAATTACTATTTCCCCATGATATTTCGGTTGGCACTACCGTATTAACCTCTATTGGTGTAGTATCACCTGTTATCTGCGTAGGTTTAAGTTGATCTTGCTTCCCAGCAATCGCACTTTCAATACCCATCAACCTAACACTTGTTGTTGCTGTATACCCAGTAAATGTATCTTTCGAAGTGAATGTATTCGGTGCAGTAGTACCAGTGTAGTCGGCAAATGCAGATGTGTCTACTTTACTATCTAAATCTGTTAAATATGCTATAGTACCATCACCATCTTGTACTTGTATTTGTCTGAAATTACCTTGTGTTATACCACTGGTAACAAATTGAATACCAGTAGTCCCTCCAATATCTGAAGATTCATAAACTTGAAAATTATCTGATGAAAAAAATGATGGTATATCACCAAGTCTACGCCAAATTGTTCCATTAGAATAATAAAGACCTGCTGATTTTTTATTAAGTACATATGCTCCTGTAGATTCTCTTACAAGATATATTATACCATTGTTTACACTTGCAGATGGTAATTCATTGAATGTATTTACTTCAGAGTAAGTACCACCACTCGAACCACCACCTCCAGTTGAACCTGAACCTGTGAAATCTTTGTTGAAAAGAAAAACCTTACCTGTAAGTAAATCTATTGTGAATGTCGCCATTATGTAAAAATCCTTTAGTATAAATACTTTAAGGATTTATTTAAACAAAAAAAGGTGTCGATTTCGACACCTTTATATAAAATTATATTATTTTTTATTCATAATTCAACATTGAACGTTGATCCCATCTGAATCTATAAACTTCTTCACCACCTGCATATTTTTGTTCCCAAACTGAACCAACTTGTTGTATCCTACGTATTTTCCAACGTGGATCATCTACAGTAGCACCTAATTCTGCCCAACCTAAATATATTAAACTATCAGTAACTTCATCTACACGTGATGGATATTCATCTCTAACTACTTGAGATTGTCTACCTTGTGCATCTGTACCTTCATTGTCAGACAAAAATGTTACATCAGTACCTACTGGTCTGGTTTTATTCCATTTATTTCTTCCATTTGGATCGTTTGCTGCCATTCTTTATCTTATATATTTAAATTGATACTTGACACTTTTTGCTTGTAATCATCAGAAGTAAACATTCTAGCAACCAATATATCTCCATTATCTACACGTCCCTGTCCTAATGTAAATGTACATGTAGTTACTCTACCTGAATGTGAAATACTTAGATTTGAACGACCACCTTGTGTTTGAACATCATTACTAAATGGATTAAAATATCCAATTGTAGTGCCATCAACTCTTTTTAGTACCAACTCAAATTTTATTCTATTTGATGTTGGTGTTCCTTCTGCTAATGGATCAGTTAAGAATGTTGCTGCATTACCATCATGATCAATCGTAAGTGTTATTGACGCTAATGCCGTTGTTGTAGTAGCTTTAAATTTTCTATAATAACTTCTAATACCATTTGCAGTACTATAATCTGGATTACCAGCAGGTGCATTAGATAACGAGCTAAAATCACCATTTGCAATACCATATAAAGTAGTTAATTGTGTTGAATCTGGATAATATAGATTACCATCAAACACTAACATACCACCAGCATGATTTACATCACCAGTTATTAAGTTTTGTGTTCCACTCCATTGATAGTTATTAACATTTATATTAGCATTTATATTAGCATAAGATACATTTGGATAATCAATATTATTCTGCAATCTAAAGTTTTCACCAGTAAAGTTTTCAAAACTATTAGTTGATGAATCATTAATATTATACACTAAGAATCCTGTTTCTGCTACTAATGACCCACCGTTTAGTGATTTACTTGTAAATGGATGATTAATAGATACATTCGCTCTAAGTCTACCTAATACATTTATACTTCCAAGTACTCTATCGACATCAATAGGTAATGTTGCATCAATATCTATCGATGTTTCCTCTGGGTTTAAAGTACCTGCATCTAATTGTGGTAATCCAAAAGTAGATTGTGTACTATTTTGTATGCCATCACCAGCAATTGTCATTGTAAATCCTTGCCCACTTGCAGTTGACAAGTTATCAGTAACAGGGAAAGATATTGCATTATTACTATCACTATATACATTTCTATATATATTGTCTATAGTAACATTATAATCAATACTACCACCAGTATTGTACTCAACACCTGAGATATTTTTAGTACCTGTTAAAATGATATTATCAAATGAAGCTGGATCACTAGAAATATTATTATTATCAGGGTCATAAACCCATTCTAAATAGTTTGTTTCTATATCACTTGGAGCACTAGTACCAGAATGTATAATTCTTGCATAGTTCCACCCATTTCTCATATTACTAGTTAAAATTGCAAACGTTCCACTTCTGTATGGTGCTGCAGTAAAATCAGCACCAGTACTAAATTTCGAAAATTTAATTTCAGATACCGCAATATTACTATTTGCAGTTGCATTTGTTGTTCCATCTAAAGGTAAAACCGAAGCAGGAACAATATCACCATTTAATTCTAAAACTAAACTACCTTCATTACCTAATCTAAATGCACCAGCCTCAAAAGGTATTCCATCACTATCAATATCAAGAACATCATTATTTAGATCACCAGTTACTAGACCATTAACAATACCTCTCCTGTTTCCACTAGTGCTATATAATCCATTGATATCAACAGCACTAATTAAAGTACCTACATCACTATATGGTTGACCACTAAAGTCTGCATCATTACGTGTAGCACCAAAAGATAAATTACCAACTACAAAATTATTTATTGTTTGTATACTATCTAAATTAGGTGCAAACGGAGGTGCAAGTGATAATAAAAATTCATTTACATCGTCAAAAGCATTAGAAATTTTAGTACTTGCAGTCCAAGAAGAAAATAAACCATCTGTATATGTACCATCATCAGGTACACCTATAAATTCACTACCTCCACCAGTACCACCTGACGAGAATATTACAATAGTATCACCACTAGTAGTTACAGTAGTGTCACCACTACCTATAATTGATCTTAAATTAATTACTCTATCATTACCAACAGTAGTAATATCTTTAAACACTGATTCACCTTGACCTATAGTTGTAGCACTAAATGCAATGTCGAATCTATTTTCAACAGTATTCCAATTAATACCAATACCTGCAACATCAGCACCATCTAGGTCTATAGTATTACCGTTTACGTTAATACCAATACCACCAATATATACTAATGGTAATGCTAATTGAATCCAATTAATTTCAGTTGTACCTATGTCAATTGGGTCAGGAGTTGAAACAGCCCATAATGTAGCAATATTAGTATCACCACTTAATACTGATGTGAATGCACCAGAAACAGCTTCTTGATTAGTATCAAAATCCTCTGCTCTAGTTAATGTATTTCCACTAAATGTATAGATACCATTTTCAGTTGCATCTGTTTGATCTTTTAATAAGACTCTATCACCTGCTTGTAGAATTACACCATCAATAACTGCTATACCTGTTAATGAAGTATCACCTGTTGATGCTACTAATACAGCATCTCTAATACTTAAACCAGATGCAATACCATCAACATACTCTTTATCAACTAATGATCTATTAACAAAACTAGTGGCATAATTTGCAGTATATCTAATACCTGTTTTGCCTGTTGAATTATCAGTAATTAAAAATGAATTAGTATCACCAGTTATTGTAATATCTACTGAACTAGGAGCAGTATAGTTAGATAAATCAACAGCAATTGTATCATCATTATCTAATTGTGGTACACTAATACCAGCACCTGCAGCTAATATACTTGCACTAGCACCAGTAACTACATTATCTAAATATTTACCAACATATAAATACGCATCTAAGAATCTAGGTCTTGCTGCACTAGTATCAAATGATGATGGTGGGTCTTGAACAAATAAAATACCACTATAAGGGTCTAAATTCCAGTTAATATCTGAAAATTTAGGTATAGGGTTTAAATTTGTGTCGAATAAAGTAGGATCATACTCTGTAGTACCATCAGGTTTCAATGTACCATATAATGAAGGTACAATTTGTAATCTACCTAATGCCTCATGTAAATAAGTACCAGCAGGGAAATTTGCTGCACCACTATAACCAGCAGGTAATTTTAATTTATACCCTTGTGATTGATTAGTACCTACCGTAGTACTAGGAATGATATCTATCTCAAATCTTACTCTCTCAACTACACCGTCAGTATCACCTAATGTTGTAAGCCCACTATTAGTTACAGGTAATGGATTTATTTGTTCACCAAAAACGGTTGTTAGTGCTATTTGAATATTTGACGTTAAACCCTCTTCGGTAGAGTCAAAACCAACTTGTGTATGTGCTTTTCCAGATAGCCTCTTAAACGATATAGCATCCTTATTAATTTCTTTTAATCCAATTTCTGACATATTAGTTTATGTTTTAATCATATTATGTATAGATAAATACTATCGAATGTTATTAATATCTATAATCTTATTATTTTTTCAATAAATTAATCTCTTCTCTTAATTCTTGTATAGCTTTCACAAGTATAGGTATTAATTCAGTATATCTCACCGACTTATAGATTTCATCACCAATTTTATAATCATTTTCAACAACATGTGGGAATACCTTCTCTAATTCTTGTGCAATTAAACCATATCTGGTTTTACCTTTTAAACTCTCTGGTTTCATTTTATCATTAAACTGAAACTCATATGAGTTTAATAATGATAATCCTTCCAACACACTAGTAATAGGTTGTATTATATTCTTAAGTCTTTCATCCGAAGCTGAAGCTACATCTGCTTGTGATCTTTCTTGAATAATACCAGTAGCAGCATCTCTTACCATTACAGTAGTCGATGCATCACCTGCAGCAGGTGATGACATTATAGCTAGATTACCTACTGCTGTTGTATCAATATAATCAGTACCAGTTAATTTAATTGTATTACCACCAATAATTGCAGCATTAGTATTACCAGAAGCAATATTATGATTAATACCACCTAATATCACAGAACTATTAGCTAATGCACCATGACCTAATATTTGTGATCCACTATTATATGAATGATTAAATGATGCACGACCTTCTGCAAGAATATATTTATTGAATATACCACGACCACCTGCATGTGAATAATTACCACTAGCTGTCGTATAACGACCTTGTGCATGTGAATAATTACCACTAGCTGTAGTATCACGACCTTGTGCATGTGAAGTATTACCACTAGCTGTTGTATTATAACCTTCTGCATGTGAATTAAGACTACTAGCTCTTGTATTAGAACCTTCTGCATGTGAAGATTGACCACAAGCTGTTGTAGAACGACCTTCAGCATGTGAATAATTACCACTAGCTATTGTACAATTACCTTCTGCATGTGAAGTATTACCACTAGCTGTTGTATTATAACCTTCTGCATGTGAATTAAAACCACTAGCTGTTGTAGAACGACCTTCTGCATGTGAACCACTAGCACTAGCTGTTGTACTACAACCTTCACTATGTGAAGCATTACCACTAGTTATTGTACAATTACCTTCTGCATGTGAAAAATAACCACTAGCTGTTGTAGAACGACCTTCAGCATGTGAATAATTACCACTAGCTTCTGTAAAACCACCTTCTGCATGTGAATTAAAACTACTAGCTATCGTACAAAAACCTTCTGCATGTGAACCACTACCACTAGCTGTCGTATAACGACCTTCTGCATGTGAATTAAAACTACTAGCTGTTGTTTGTGAACCTTCTGCATGTGAAGTATTACCACTAGCTGTTGTACCACAACCTTCTGCAAATGAGTTATAACCACTAGCTACACTACCACAACCAAAAGCTATACCATAAAAATTAGTATTAATTACTGTGTCACCAGTTAATACACCACCTAAACTAACTATACCATTATTATTAGTTAATCCGTTATTAAATGTTAATGGTGAACCACCTCCACCAGTTAATCCTGATTGTGCTATTTGTCTAATTATACCAGTACTACTATCTCTAACCAATACTGAGTCTGATGATATACCAACACTAGGTGAATTATATATTGCCACATTACCACCTAATACAGTCGCACCTGTATATAATGTTCCTGTTAACGTAATACATGTACCACCAATTAATGTTGAAAAAGTATTTCCACTTTCAATCTTACTTCTACATCCACCAAAAATTGATGCATTTACTGCATCAGCTCCAAAATTATCTGGACTAGTGTCACTATTATTTTGAATTACTATTGATTTAAAAGCATTTGCCGTTACTCCACAACCAATTGTTATTGCAGCATCAGCACAACTTCTATTGTTATTACCAATAGAAATTGCATTACGCCCTGTAACATAACTACCATTAATTGCTAAACTACAAATAGAGTTAGCACTAATATAACCACCCATCATTGCAATCGAATAGCAACCATATGCGTATGAATAATAACCTAAAGCTATATTCGAATTACCACTTGCTGCTGAAGCCTCACCTAATACTATGTTGTTAGTCCCTTGTGCTCTGTTTGCAGAACCATATGCAGCACCTTGTAGTGTAAAGTTTGCACTTCCAGTGTCAATAACAGTATCACCTGTTAAAGAACCACCTAAACTTACAGTATCACTTGTTCTACTAATACCATTTTCAAATGTTAGATTGTTTATTCCATTTTGATCTGTATATAGTTTAGTAGCTACACTAGTATCACCAGTAGGTGTATATCCACTAGTAAAATTTAATGCTCCTTGTATTATTGTATTACCGCTTAATGTTAATGTTTCACCACTAAGTTGTTCGAATTTCTTATCGCTTAATTTTAATTTAGTATCAATAGCCATTTATTCCGTATTTTATATAAATACCCACCAATACGTTATAAAATAAAAAATCCAACTAAAATTATTGACAGGATTCAGTTAAACATAATTTATATTCTTATTTATAAAATGGGATGTTAACCACTAACCTTAACCTTATGAAACTATATATTACTTAATGGTATCTGCGGATGCCTCCCACCAACGTGGACAGCTTTCCTTTATTTTTAAGAGCAAATGATTCTGAAAAAAAGTAACTATCTCTTAATTTTTACGTATATCTGAAAAAGATATTGAAATTAATATGTATAGCGAAAAAGACATTCAGAATTTAGACGAGATAAAAACATTTTTAGATGAGAATGAAATTGATTATTCTACTGAATATGATAATTTTTGTCTTCATTATGGTGATGACGATAAAAGATCATATGAGATTGAATATGTTCCATCATTGAAATATCCAATAGCCTACCCTAAGTTTAATATTGAAGGTGTGGATAAAAATTATTTCTTTGATAAAAGCTATAAAGCAGAACATGAAGATAATTCATTTAAATTATGGATTAAAGACTTTGAATGGAAAAATCCAAGACAAAGAGAAGTCTTAAAATCATATATATTACATGCTGCCAATAAAACACCAAATAGATGGTATGCCAGAGATTGTGAGGTTAAAACAGTAGACCCTAAAACAGGTAGACAATTTGAACTAGATAATTGTTTTTATGGTAAAAGAGGTGCTTCATTAAGTTTAGGTTTATATTCTAAAAAAGAGAAAAACGGTGTTCCTAAAGGCTCATTAATAATGATATATACTTTTGGTAAAAATTTCTTTGGTAAAGATGAAAATCTAATTGAAATTATAAGAGTAGGTACATTGAAATATTCTCATGTTGTAGGTGGTTCATCTAAACTACTAAAACATTTTATAAGAAATTATAAAACAATTAAGATTGGTAAGAATGATGTTAAGGTTGGAAAACTAAAATTTTACTCTGATTATGATCATAATATTGGTGGTAGTATGGATGAATTAGGTTTTGAATTTGTTAATTATTCAAAAGGTGGTTTTCTTAATTATTGGATAGAAGAAGATGTTGTGAAACAAAGAGAACCTATGAGACATAAATGGGTAATGGAGCAAATGAAAGAAGGTAAATGTTTCGCAATACCCAATGCAGGTGTTAAAACATATGTATTGGATTTTAATAAAGACCAACAATAATCTACTGTTGGTCTTTATTATTATTTCTCAACAATTTATTCATAACTAAGTGACTGTTAAGGTTACTCCTAAAATCCTTTTGTGATAAGTGAAATTGCAAATGTATAAAGACATTCACCTCTAATTCTGGATCGGTTGTTCATGTAACTACTGTTTAGCCAATGCCTTAGTAATATCACCAAAATCGAATAGATTAACATTGTCATACGGAAACTGTTGTATTTGTCCTGTGATGTCATATTGCTCAAGAAAACTATATTTATTCATCTCATGTTTCATCTCCTGATTTGGAAATACATCTTCATGCATCTCATACCCTAATACTTTAGGTTTATTCACAATCCAACATACCGTAGAAGGTAAATCTAATGCACCTGCAACATGTTGAGCAAAACTATCAATAAACAATCTCTTCTTTGATAACTCAAATAGAGCATATAATTCTCTATGTGGTAATGTAACAGGCTCAACATTTTGTAATGCTGGTTGCTCATCTAATCTAATATGAAGAATTCTATATTGTTTAGAATAGAAGTTAGCAGCATTCTGAGCGATCTGTATTGGCATGTCTCTAGCCCATGATTTTTTACTATATTGATGAGATGGTAGACCTCCATGTGTTTGTAATAACATAATAGGCTTACCCATATCTGGCTTTATTTTATCTTTTACTATTTCACGTTCACGATCATTAATATATAGCTTCGGTAACTCACCATTATATGGTATATCAAATAGCTTACACCATGTTTCAATTAGATTTTCTGATTTAGTGATGTATTCCGTAGTATGATACGGATCATGTTGAAATACCAAAGTATCATTATCTTTGATAAAATCATCATAAAAATAATTATTCATTTGATCAAACGTATAGAACCTATAGATATGTGGATTTCCATACCAAGGAGCATCCCATGCTGCTACAATTACTATTTTTCTATCTGGATGTGCTTTCTTCATTGCTTCAACAACAGCAGTTGACATGATTACTTTACCATGACCACCTGCTACGATGAAGACTATATATTTTTCTTCTTCTCCCATATTATCCTTTTTTTACTAATGATATTTGATTGATATAATTTGTAATATCACCATATCTTTCATTTTCTAAATTATCAATATATTCTTTCTTTAATATTGAATAATCCCTTGGTTTTATTGACCCTAATTTACCCTCAGTTATTGAGTGTAATGACCCCATTTTGAAGCCATGATGCATATCCTGCTCATATATAGTTTGTTTAATATTTTCAAAATCATGATTATATTCTTCCATACCTAACTCACTATAAACTCTACTGAATGTTTCCTTGGGATGTGTTAACATATCATCATAAGGAACGAACACTAATCTATCTTGCATGTTATTATAAATAACATCCCTTAAAAACATCATAGGTTGTCCTAAAACACCATCGTCTTTTATAAAATTTTCAGCTCTGCCCACCGTGGTTTGTTCATTTAAAAAATTGCCATTGTCCCCATGATTTATTAGAGTTGACTTTCTATTAACCCTTTCCATTGATAAGGCGCAGTCTCCAATATGTCTAATTGGAAATAGGATTTTAATTTTACATCCAAAAATCTCTTCTAAAAAAAATATTTGATTACTCCATGCTCTATTTTTATCAATAGGTATCTTACCTTCCAATACTTCTTTTTGATAAAAACCAATCATCATATTTTTAAGCATTGTTTTAATTTTAGGATAGATATATTCCTCACCATTTGATTTATAAACATCATTTCCTTTCCAGCCATCTCTCACACCAAAAATAGATGAAACTAATCCTGATGTGGGTGTACCAAAAAATTTAGGGTTTTCATTTAAAACATTCATTAATAATGTACTCCCTGCTCTAGGGAAACCACCCATAAATAATACTTTTTGATTTTTATTTAGTCCATTCATATTTTATATTTCCACTATCATATATTTTATTATAATTTTTTTCTAACATAATATTATTTTCGGTTTTATTAAAATTTAAACACTCTTTAAGTAATATATTTCTATCAATACGTTCAAGTCCTTTTACATAAAAATAATTAGGTTCACTAATTTTAATAAACTTAAATCCTAAATTTTCAAAAATAACACCATTAAAATATCTTCTATCTACATTAACAATAATTTCTAACGGATTAATTTTATTTAAAAAATAATTAAATAATTTATTAATACCACCAATAATTGATGTGTTAATTTTATTAGTGAATCTACATATCTCATATTTATTATCATTCATTCCTTTTCTTTTATTATTAAAAGTCATTACTGATACTAATTCATTTTCATAATATAGTCCCAATCTAACAGATGAATTAAGATTACCTTGTATGTGATTTTCATTTAAAAAATCAAATGAATCTTTTGATGAAACTTCTTTAACAATAGTATTTTTACTGTGTAATTTATTTTGATTTATATTTAATTTCGACTTTATTAATGATTTAACAATATCATTTTTATATATCCATTCATCTTCGAATATATGAACCAATTCAATATTTTTTTTTAGGGCATTATTTGTTTTATTATAATGATAATTATTATCTTTAAAAACATTTGAATGATAATATAGTCCATTAAATTCAAAACCTAATTTATATTCAGGTAAGTAAATATCAATTTCCTTTCCATTTAATATTTTTCTATTATTAATATCATAATTTTTACTAATACCTGTTATGAATACACATAATTCTTTTTCTTTGACTGATGATAGTTCAGATATAGGATTACAAATAGTACATAAATTTACTATATGTCCCATTATTTTCCTAGAATATAGATGTTTTGGTTTTATTAAAAAACCCTCCTTATGTTTATTACAATAGTTTTTAACTATAATATTTTCACTATCAAAATATTCAACATCATAAATATTTAAATTAAATAACTTAATAATTTTATTAATATAATTATCTTTTATATTTAAAATATTTTTTTCTATTTTATATTTTGCTTCATTCGATTCTAAATAACTTTTAAAACCATATCTTTTTAGATTAGTTTTTTCTGTTTTTTCTCTTATAATTTTATTTTGTTGAGGATATTCAACTCCATACTTTTCTTGATTAGTTTTAACTGATTTTTGTTTAACATCACTATTTTTACTTGCTACAAAAAAGCCGTATCTTTCTAAATTAGTTTTAACTATTTTTGTTTTAACTTCTTTACTTTGTTGTGAATATTCAACTCCATATTTTTCTAAATTAGTTTTTTTTATCTTTTCTTTTACATATTTATCTTGAAATGGATTTTTTACTCCGTATTTATCAATCAAGTTTTTTTCATAAATTTTCCTTATTTCAATTGATTTGAATGCATTATCAACTCCATATCTTTCTAAATTAGTTTTAACTATTTTTGTTTTAACTTCTTTACTTTGTTGTGAATATTCAAGTCCATATTTCTCTAAATTAGTTTTTTTTCTTTTTTTTATTACTTCTTCTGAATTAACACCACATTTTTTTGAACAGTATTTACTATAACCCCTATTTAATCTGCCACTATAATTTACTTCATTGTTACAATTTTTTCTCTTACAAATTGGTCTATCATTTAATTCGTTGACATAACAATAAATCATTTCATTAATTGATAAATTATCATTATTAACATAATTCAATAGTTTTTTATATAGCAATGGATGATTATTAATTAACCATGAACCCTTATATTTATTACCATTTTTTTTATAGTCAATAATATAATCTTCAATTGTGTACATTTATTAAATTTTATAATTTCTTATAAATACATTAAAATACTAAAAAAACACTATAGTTTTAAAACATATTTATAGTAACCACAATCATATACTTTTATATATTTCTTATTTTTAACATCTATCAATATATGTGTTTCCAGTTAAATTTATTGTATTACCGTTTGATAGACAGAAAAAAATATATTTAGTAGAAAAAAATAAAATCTTTTTTAAATTTCTGATAGATTTTATCTTTGATTGACTGGTTTATATTGATATAATGTAAGTCATTTCTAACCTTAGTTTTATTTACCACAGGGATTTTTGGTTTTTCATCAAAAAATGTTTGCGTTATATGATGTATTGAATCTTCCAGAGTTTCATATCTCCCAATATAATCCATTTTTACTCTATCATCATCACATATGAAATTGTTCTGTGGTATGTTCCATAAATTATCTGAATCAATGTAGTCATCCAAGGTCTTATGATCTACTAATTTTGTTTTAAAACCACAACTAGATATGAAACGATCAAATGGATTTCTAACGATACTGAATTTATAGTAATCATCAAGGTATGATAATTCTTTTTTTACTTGAGAATACTTTAGATGTCCTGTTTTAAATTTACTTAGGTTTTCATTATTTAAGTAAGTTGGTTCTATAAATTGTTGTTGTTCTTCATAATCACTATTTTTTAAAAGCTCTCTCAGTACCATTCTAAATGATTGTGAAGCCGTTTTAGGAATGGGGAAATATATAAATTTATGTGTGTGTGATATAATCATACCTCATATAACTCAATTATTAAATGTATTCTATCAACATCACTAGAATTTATAACACCATGCATTTTTTGATTATCAACCTCATAAATATAATTTTCTTTCATGTTAATACTTTCATCATCACAATAAAAAATACAGTTATCATGTGTTACTATAGGTATGTGTATTTTATGTGGTTCAACAGCACTTTCATTACCATCAACATGTTTATCTATTTCACATCCAGCATAAAGTTTAGCTAACATAATTCTAGAGTATTCACTATTTTTATAACTATATAGTGTTTTAACATAATCCATTATTTTTTGTAAATAAGATTCATATTCATCAAATACATTATAATTAAAATATCCTGATTTAGGTTTTTCAATATCATTGACAAATCTAAAAACAATATGTTCGGTAGTATTTTTGAACACACCAAATCTATTTGGTTTAACTTTATTATATTTAAGCCAATCATCTTGACTAATATTTTTGAATGTGTTAAGTGTTGATATCAGATCATCAGGTAATTTACCTAACAATCTAATATTATCTACTTTCTTATTATCCATTATTATTAATTAACAAAACTTAATGTAAACCATGCTGTATCATCCGAAGAATAAACTAATTCGAACGCACCGAAGTTAGTGTTTATAGATGCATTAGCAGCTCCATCAATGTTACTACCATTACCATCAATAGTTACATTATTAACACTAGCATTACCACTTTTATCCTTTATCTTATATGACAAACCATCAACTGGTGATGCAGGTAAAGTAATTGTCTGACCAGCACTACTTGTATCTACTAATAATACATAATTATTACCATCTGCAGTGTACGTTGTAACACCAGTAATATTAAGTAAATTATTATCTTCACCTTGTGAACCAAGTGATGCTTGTGCTACTTGTTTAATTATACCAGTAGATGAATCTCTGACTAATACAGTATCACCACTAGTACCTGCAGCAGGTGATGACATTATAGCTAAATTACTAACTGCTGTTGTATCAATATAATCAGTACCAGTTAATTTAATTGTATCACCTCCAATAATTGCTGCTCTAGTATTACCTGCTTCGATATTATGGTTTATACCACCTAATATTACTGATTGATCTGCTATTGCACCGTGACCTAATATTTGTGATCCACTATTATATGAATGATTAAATGATGCTACGCCATTTGAATTTATTTCTTTATTATATGCACCATAACCACCAGCATGTGAATTAAAACCACTAGCTGTTGTACAATAACCTTCTGCATGTGAAGTATTACCACTAGCTATTGTACTAAAACCTTCTGCATGTGAATAATTACCACTAGCTGTTGTAGAACGACCTTCTGCATGTGAAGCATTACCACTAGCTGTTGTTTGTGAACCTTCGGCAAATGAGTTATTACCACAAGATATACTATTACTACCAAAAGCAATACCATTACCACCTGTGTCAATAACTGTATTACCAGTAAGTGTACCACCTAATGATACTATACCACCGTTATCAGTTAATCCATTATTAAATGTATTTGATGAACCACCTCCACCTGTTAATGCTGATTGGTTAATCTGTTTAATTATACCAGTGCTACTATCTCTTACCAATACTGTATCACCACTAGCACCTGTTGATGGTGAAGACATTATAGCAAGATTACCAACTGCTGTGTGAAAAATATATGAATTACCAGTTAATGTTATATTTCCACCACCTACAATAGTAGCTCCTATATTATCTACTTCAATACTATTTGATCTACCACCAAATATTGCTGAACATCTAGCGAAAGTACCATTATCAGCACCGTATGTTGTTGATATATTAATTGAATTATAACCAGCAGCAAGTAAAGGTACACTACCATAACCATTACCAATAGCAATAGAACCAATACCACTTGCTACAGTATTATAACCAATAGCAATAGAACTATAACCAGTTGCTACAGTATTATTTCCAAGTGCAAATGAGTTACTACCAATACTACAATTACAATTTCCAAGTGCAAATGATTTATTACCAATAGAGCAAATTTTACTACCTAAAGCAAATGAGTTATCACCACATGCTATAGTATATGTATCTGCAGCATAAAAGCCTACCTCACCAATACCAAAAGCAAATGAGTTGTTACCAATTGATTTGGTCAAACAACCACCAGCAAAAGAAGATGAACCAGTTGAAACCGTTTCTCTACCAATTGCAAAGTTATTATTAAATCCAACTGTATTATTACATCCAAAAGAAATACTATAACCTGCACTATTAATCACAGTATTACCAGTAAGTGTACCACCTAATGATACAATACCACCGTTATCAGTTAATCCATTATTAAATGTATTTGATGAACCACCTCCACCAGTTAATCCTGATTGTGCTATTTGTCTAATGATACCTGTAGAACTATCTCTAACTAGTATAGTATCACCTGATGCACCAGTGCTAGGTGTACTCATTATAGCTAAATTACTAACTGCTGTTGTATCAATATAATCAGTACCAGTTAATTTAATTGTATCACCTCCAATGATTACTGCTCTTGCGTTACCTGATTCAATATTATGGTTTATACCACCTAATATTGCTGATTGATCTGCTAATGCACCATGTCCTGATATTTGATTAAAATTATTGGTTGAATGATTAAATGATGCACAACCTTCTGCAAGAATATCTTTATTGAATATACCACGACCACCTGCATGTGAGAAACCACCACTAGCTGTTGTACGATAACCTTCTGCATGTGAAGTATTACAACTAGCTGTTGTACAACGACCTTCAGCATGTGAAAAATAACCACCAGCTGTTGTACGATAACCTTCTGCATGTGAACTATAACCACTAGCTATTGTACAATAACCTTCACTATGTGAACCATAGTTACCACTAGCTGTTGTACAACAACCTTCTGCATGTGAATAATTACCACTAGCTATTGTATAACGACCTTCTGCAAATGAGTTATAACCACTAGCTACACTACCACAACCAAAAGCAATACCATTACCACCTGTGTCAATAACTGTGTCACCAGTAAGTGTACCACCTAATGATACTGTTCCACCATTATCTGTTAATCCATTATTAAATGTATTTGATGAACCACCTCCACCTGTTAATCCTGATTGGTTAATCTGTTTAATTATACCAGTACTACTATCTCTTACTAATACTGTATCACCACTAGCACCTGTTGATGGTGAAGACATTATAGCAAGATTTGGTATAATCACATGATTATTTAAAGTAGCTGCAGATATAGTAGTATTTATTCCATTAATTAATGCAACATTACTTAAACCACTTTCAATAGTATTATTATAACCACCTATTATAGACGATCCACTTGAATTAATACTATTGTTAGTGCCAATAGCTAGGGAATTATTATTTGAAAGAGTGGTAGCGTTTTCACCAATTCTTATTGATGAAGTAGTTCCACTACCTGCTCCAAAAAATGTCACACCTGATATTAATAATCTAGATGTATCTATTGAAGTACTACCCTGTAAATTGCTATATAATTGTAAACTCATTTTTTTATTTATAAATACCCAATATTCTTATATATTTCATTATTTCCTGATATGTTACTCTATGTTATTAATCTAATAGTTTAAAATAAATTTTAAACTATTAGATTATAGGTTCAAGTCCACCATTTTCATCTACTTCAAAAGCACCACTTACTGAATTATAAGAAACACTTATATTTGGTTGACATTCAATAGTATTAGTATCGAATGTGAATAAATAACTTTCTGATTGTCGTAAAAGTCCATCAAGATTAATAACATATGTTTTATTTGACTCATTAATAGTAAAACTAGTTACATTTGCAGTCCCACCAATACTTATAATACTTATGTCATTTACTTTTGTTACATCAAAATTATTAGATGGTTCAATAGTAAATAATGCTTGATTTGTATTTCCTATTGTTTGTAATTGAAACTGTGATATATTTGTTGCATCAAAACAAGAAGATTCAACAGTCATTTGCCATCTATAATATTTACTGTCACTTGTTGCTATAATATATTTCATACCTTATTTTTTAAATCGCATCATCAACAATATCACCACTACTACCACCACCGCCACCATTGCTTGTATCTCCTGCTGCTTCAGTAACAGAAACTTTTAGAACATCAAGATTTGATGTTGATCTATATGAAAGTGAAACTGGGTTGGCAGTACCATATGATAGTCCATTAGTCAATGTTACTGTTTCTAATGATGCTCCACCTCTAAGTCTAACTACTTGACC
>Ga0306866_1000158_pt1 | contig 27357 bp, 34 predicted proteins | sample AntRauTorckE5432_FD_190450 | JGI IMG/M metagenome (GOLD analysis project Ga0306866, IMG submission 190450) | Saline lake microbial communities from Rauer Islands, Antarctica - Metagenome Torckler E5 #432 (v2) (version 2) | ecosystem: Environmental > Aquatic > Non-marine Saline and Alkaline >...
GCCGGGAAGGCCTTGCGTGCAGCTATAACTGCTTCTTTAACTTCTGCTTCGGTACTAACTTGTACTTCACCTAAGACTTTATAGCCTTTAGCTGGATTCGTTGATGTAATTGTCGCCATTTATTTCTCCTGTCTTCTATCTATAGATTATATAGTAAATAACATCGCTGGTATACTCGTAGAATGATAGGTATATTATTTGCGTTACTTTCTTCGTTATTCTTTGGACTATACATAGTTCCCAGGAAGCTCAGTAAGCTTCCTGCCGTACAATTCAGTACGCTAATGGCGATCGGATTTAGCGTGGGTTCAATAGTGCTATACCTAGTGCAAATTGCGTTAGGTAATAACGAAGGGCTAGGTGATCCAGATCTGCTATTCGCTGTTCTTGCAGGCGCGATGTGGGCAACAGCGCTCATGCTACTCGTAAAGTCCATAGACGTCATCGGTATAGCTCGCTCTAACCAATGGAAGAACCTGCAGGGGCCAGTAGGTGTTATTCTTGCCCTGATTGTCCTCAACGAAACAGCTACCGTTAATCCATTGTTTGCGCTCCTATCGGGATTCGCTATATTTACCTCAGCCCTATTGTTCAACATACAATCAGGCAAACAGGATAAGAATCAGAACAAACGCGGAGTGATACTAGCTCTAACATCAGGATTGCTTTTTGGCTCTGTTGCAATAATCAACAAATACGTCACGGATAACGCAGGCGTATACTCCCAGCAGGTTATCTGGAGCCTATCTATCCTAGGCAGCCTGCTGCTATACCAGATATTCACAAAGCAACTGAGCGGTAAAATGCTTAAAAAGGGCAAAGATTTGAATCTTGGGCTCTCTTCAGGTTTTTTATATTTAGGCGCTAGTCTATTCTTCCTACTATCGCTAAAAACTACTGAGGCGTCTATTACGTTTACTATAGTTCAGATGAACTTCTTGGTAGTTATTGTCCTCGGGATATTCGTCTTTCATGAGTTTAAGTTTAAAGGTAATAAGAAGAGAGTTGCGCTAGGCCTGTTATTTGCTTTAGCCGGCGTAGCACTTCTGACCTTTGCTAGATAACTTGTTTACTGATCGCTAGTCGATGGTTCGTCTGATGATTGTGTTTTTTTACTCTTTTTGTCGACGACATCTTGCTTTGGCTTTTCTGACGTAGGCTTAGACTCAGTTTTCTTTGGCTCTGGGGCAGCTTGCTTTACGGAGCTTCCGTAGAGTGCTCGTGATATCTCTTTAGCTTTTCTTGCTATGCCTTCATCTTCTTCCATATCTAATAGCACGGTTTCGCCGCTTAATGGTTCTTGGGCTTGGATTGCAGATATTCTGGTGTAAAAGTTATAGGCTGGAAGATTAGATAGCTCTCCTTGCTCTACAAATGGGTTAAAGAGTGGTTGAATAATCTGCTCATCTTTTGGACTACCTGATCTGAATGCTACAACTGTGCCAACATTAGCTAGAATTATATCTACCAATCGCTGTTCGTCTTGCTGTTGAGTAGACTGCTCGGCCATTATTAGAAATAGTTTATACTTTCTCGTCGTTGGTTTCGTCGTGCAAGAGTACGGAACTAACTGGGTATTCATATCCCTAGCTACACTTACAGCTGTGTATGTATATCCTGTACTTGGTCGTCACATAAAGACTTTGCGCTAAATTTGCATCTCTGCTAAGTCGTAGAACGAATCCTTTACGTCATAAAACCATGCCCAAGTCTTGTCACCATAGCTAAAGTGCCACCACTCAAACGCCATACTGGCAAAGCCTACATCAAGCATTGTCTCCAATAGCAACCTTCTATTGCCTTTAGCTTCTTCAGATATGTCTTGGTAATGCAGGAAAGATTCGTCGATATCTTCGTTAATAGGACTGCCATAGTCTAGTGGTTTACCAGTTTCAGCATCAACAATTTCCACGTCAACAGCTGCGCCACAACAGTGAGGTGGAGTCGAGACCTCCGGATCGCTTACGAATGTGCGAGCATGTTCTAAGGCTTCATCTTTTGTTTTTTCTGGATTTTCTTTCATGTAGTCTTGCATGCATTCATGCAGTATTCTTTTCTGAACTTCCATAGGGCGGTGGCCAGCTCGAATTACAAGCTTGAACTCACTATCTAAACTGTCTGCAGCTTGATGCAACATGTCTGCAACTTTCTGTCGGAGATAAACACTGTCATATTCTGGATGCTCGGTAATGTATTCAGCATACATTCTACCTTCAAAATCTCCTTCGATGCTCCAAAATGGCTCAATGCTGAGCTTATCGGTGTTTTCAAGCTTTACGATCTTGTCTTGATCATTTGTACAGCCAATAGCAGAAAAATTGATTCTTTCTTTGCTCTTTGAGCGTTCTATTTTTTGTTTAAGATTCATATTTTCTCCAATTTCTATCTATAGATTATACAGAAAGCGCTTAGCTTGCAAAGCTTGGGTGGAAGTGACGATCTTAATGCAACATTAACTATTGATATATACCTGATCAGTTCTTTGAGCAGTTTTTAGTCTTGCTCAGGACTAGTAGTTACCAGCTAGGCATGTCACCAACCTCAGTGGGCGTGAAGTACCTGTCTCTCTCTATCCTCAGTCCTGCTGGACTTTGAATGCTGGCTAGCCCTTTAAGAGAGAAGTATATTGATCAAGCTCGGGATGGTGTTTTTGCAGACGAAGATGATTTGCCCTGCATTATTGTTACAGAAAAAAGTATTACGAAAGTTTAATAGCAGATATACTGAAGACAATGAAGACCAGCTATTCACCAGCAATGATCAACGAGAAGCTATCAAAGCATTATGATAAATTCGTAGACGCAATTTTTGTTGGAAAGAAACTACAAGGAAAGACGCTATCGTTGATTGATTTGAGTAAAACTAAAACTTTACTCGATGTAGGGTGTGGAAGCGGTACGCTAGTCACGATGGTAAAAAAGAGCAATCCCCATCTATCGGTCATAGCGTTAGACCCCGGTAAAACAACGACCGACACAGTTAAAGAGAAGTCGGAAAAGATGGGCCTGAAAATAGAAGTTATTAGATCTAGCGCTGAATCAATGCCAATCAAAGATCGATCTCAAGATACAGTCGTGTCATCTCTAGCTTTTCACCATATGCCACTTGAAACAAAAAAGCTGGCTCTTATAGAAATTAATAGGGTACTGAAAGACACCGGCACTTTTGTTTTGGTTGACATCGGCAAACCAAAGAATCTATTATGGCGTGTATTGCTGTCCATAGAGTCAATTGTAGAGCCGAGAGAGTACCTAAAAGACAATTTGCAGGGACGCATTCCACAATTAGCAAAAGAGGCTGGCTTCAAAACCATAGAGATCAGAAAACCCTATATGGGTATTCGCTTTTGGCGATGTGAGAAACAAAGATAATTCCCATATCTAATAGTACTTTGATCAAGCCCGGGATGGAATTTATGCCAACGAGGAAGACCTGCCTTTCAAAGCCGCTACCGCTACTGCTTTGAAAGAAGTAAAATTCACTCTACTCATTAATTCAACCAATTAATGGTATGATTTTATCAAACCAAGAATAAGGAGATTGACTATGAGTAGCCTATTGAATAACAACATGACACCAGAGGAAAAACTAGAAAAGACTAATCAAAGAAGAGACTCTCAAACTGTAGATCTTTTAACTAAAGTGAAAGAAAACTTGGATAGTTTTAACGATTTAGTATTTGAAGATTCTATTGCAGCATCAGTATGGCTAAATTTAATGTATTCAGGAGCTCAAAAGCTAAGTAATACAGAAATAAGGGTCATTGTAAGCAATGAATTGGTAGACATCGGTGACGATATAAAAGGATGGACATACACTCAAGCTGATATTAGCATGCACGAAAAAGATGGAAAGACTACTTTTTCAGGAGGACAGACATTGCTTGGAATCACTGGGACGCATTATGTACTTACTAATGGTTTGTTGTACTTCTCAGCTAACGGTCCATCGCCAAAAACAGTCCAAGAAAACCTCGAACAGTCTAAAGAGAGGACCATTGCCAACATAAATGCAGTGCAAAGTAAATTTTCAAAGAATTAGTAACTTTTTATAGTTGTACTTTTTTCGCTAAGCTGCAAAAATTCACGCCACAACGTAGCGCTAAACATAGAGAAACGCACTTCTGTCAGTGTTGCTGAAGTCTTGTGCTAACATCTTGAAGCAAAACCTCACATATGACGTAGCTCTTTACCGGCTTTCTTAAGTTTGATTACTTTTTCACCTCCACACCTGGTAAAAGTTCTGTATTTGTCCTGAAATCCCAGCCAGATACAACAGTTCAAAAAAAGACCCATATCTGTCTCTTTTGCTATACTACGATCATGACTAACAAAAACCCCGAAACTCATACGTATGACAGAGATACAGCTGAGGCTGGCTGGGACTCGCCAAAGCGTGCTCAGCGTCTTGTAGAAGATTTCGTTGTGCCTGGAACACTCGTGCTTGATGTGGGTATTGGTACAGCCCAGGCAGTAAAAGGATACCCGGAAAGAGGCGTTTTAGTGATTGGAATTGACCATGACCCTGCTATGATCGAGGCGGCACGAGATGTAACTGGTGTGAGTGACATAAGACTAGGTGATATTAACAATGTACTTCCTATTGAAGACCTGAAGAGTAGCGTGGGTGTGGTCCAGGCGATTGGTGTTTTTGAATTTTCAGCAGATCTACAGACTACTTTGGCCGAACTTGCTGCGTGCCTAAAAGGTCGTGGGGTTATCGTGTTTACCGTAGAAACAGTCCTAGATGAATCAGAGGCTGAATTAACTGAACATTTTCCTGACCCGAATATTACGGTATTCCGTCACTCCCTAGAAGAAGTTGCAACTATACTAGAGGCAACAGGCTTAAATCTATTACATTGTGAAGAATATGGTGGATATACTCGTGGAAATGAGAGTGTCCCTTATGCCATGTTCTTGGCACAAAAACATGACAAATAGACTCTTTTTCGTGTACCTAGCCCATATACTCAGCCAAGTACTACAGCAGAATTTCTGCCCTAGGTCCCTAATTTTACTCTTGTATCTGAAAGTAAAAAGAAGTCCGAGTATCGAGCTTCTTTTAGTTTAACGTCTAGTCTACTTGAGTGCTAATGTGGATTTTCCTGCCCCAGATGGACCAGTTATGTATATCAGTGGCATCCTAAGATTCTAGCTTTTTCATAATTATATTTACTGTGTCTGAAATTGGTTTGGTGCCTTCAACTACAATGTCCGCATATTCTTTAGGATTATCTCTCGCTATGTATTTATCTTCATTTTTAAGCCATTTATCCCACAATGCTAGAATTTCTCTATCAGATTTTCCATCATTGTTTCTGTCTCGTTCAAGTCCGCGCTGTAAACAAATTTCTCTTGGCGTATCTACGTACACACCAAAATCTATGTACTCTCGAAATTCTTCACGTAGTGCAGAGACTCCTTCTAGAATCATTATGTTTGTAACCGGCTGATCAACGACAGGCTCTGGCTCGTGATCATCCCACCATTTTGATCGAGGGTAATTAAGCTTAGTAGCCCCGTCTTGAATAGGCTTAAACACCTGCTCTATTATTAATGGCCACCAATTACTCCAATTATCAAAAGAAGCAAAGTCATCAGTATGAATTATCTCTGCATTGAGTTCTTTAGCTAGTTCTTCCGCAAGAGTAGACTTGCCTGAGCCACCATGGCCGTCAATCACTATGAATTTCATATCCCAATTATAGCCTATATTTGTTGAGTATTGTTGAGTATTTTTAAGTCTTGCTCAGGACGAGTAACTACCAGCTAGGCATGTCACCAACTTCAGTCGGCGTGAAGTATCTATCTCGCTCTATCCTTAGTCCTGCTGGACCTTGAATGCTGGCTAGCTCACTAAGCGAAAAGTAACCAAACTCGGCATCAAATCCTTTAACGAATCCGAAGCACTGATCAATTCCATCAAACTCTATGACGTACCATGTCCAGTTACTCCAGGGAGTAAATAACTTAGCATGTATCATCTTGTCTTCTGGTTCTAATTCCTCTGTAGCGTATAGCTTAGGAATCTTCTTTGTAATCTCTTTAGTTAGTAATGATGTATTCATTGTTGCCTCCTATGGCGTTTTACTTTTTTAACGCCTAAGTAGCACGGTCATAGGTTCTGGCTTGGCAAGGTGGAGATTCCCCTTAAGACCGCAAATAAAACCCCATAAGAGATGTCTTATGGGCGAATACTACCTTGCCTGGGCAGGTTCTATGCGTACACTCAAGAGGCATAAGAAAGAAAAAACTCAACCCAGATTGTGGCTAAGTAGATAGCGTTCATTACCTGAAATGAATCCAATTAATTTGTGATAATATTAAGTTCATGAGTCAAGAACACGAAAATCAAGAGGCGCTACTCACAGTAACAAGTCTTGATATGCTCATAGAGCTTGCGCCTTACGGCGAAGAGTTAAGACAAGTTCTGGACATGTTTATACCTTTAGCTCTTTCGTTGCCTCAGCTCAGAGATAGTCCAGGTATGATGAGTGAGACGATCAAAGCGACTGCAACCAATGGCATAACGGATATCGCTACGAGCGCAGATAGTTATTTACAGGAAGAACTTAAGAAACAAGTCGAGTATAACCATTCTGGTTGGCAGTTTTGGGGTGAAGAAGGCGAAGACCGTGCTACCAAGTACGACGAATCAAAAAGCTATCTTTTCATAACAGACCCTATCGAAGGAACGAACAACTTTAAAGCACATAAAGACGGTTCATGGGGTTCTGTAGTTGCTCTAGTAGATAACTCCACGAAAGAGCCTGTCGTTGGTGTTATCGCAGATCCAGTAGCGCGTATAGTATATATGGGGACTAAAGACGGTGGTGCATATATTGTAAAGTATGCAGAGGATGGCAGCATTTCGGGGTTTTCTACCATGCAAAAACAACCCGATGAACCAGAGTTTACATATAATAATAGCCCCCACTTTGAAGCTGAACTCAGCGATCAAGTGCAGAGATTTTTTGATCTTGGCACAATACAGCCTGACAATCCAGGAGCTGATGACTTAGCAAGAAGTAGAAAACGAGTAATTGTACGTACTGATGAAACAGAGAATACCTTTGTAGACCCGGAGAGTGGTGCCTTGGAAGCGATACGCAACCGTGGAACAATATATTTCAAGACTAGTAATGAAATGGCCGCTGTGTTTGTAATTATAGATGAACTAGGCGGTAATCTTACCGACGCTGAAGGAGAACCCTGGAAGCTGGGTATTGATACGCTAATTGCGGCTCGTAATAGAGAAGATTACGAGTACCTTTCACTGGTTTACAAAAAAACTCTAAATTAGTTTTTTCCACCAAATCCTGCATGAAGAAAAAACCTTAAATAATTCTGTGACCTGTGGGACAATGAATTAATGGCACGACTCAACTATTTCATAGAAGGACTATCTGGCACTGGCAAAACCACTGTTTGCGAGGAGCTAAAAAAACGTGGTTTCAACGCAGTTGAAGCCGATGCAGTGTATGCCTTCTTTGGTGATCCAAAAACGGGTGAACCAACAGACGAAAAACACCAGTTTAATTGGATGTGGGATTTACGAAAAGTAAACAAGGACCTTAACGATAAATCTCGCGAGGAGCTTTTTGTTTGCGGTGGAGCAATGAACCAGTTAGAGGTAGAGGGTAAATTCGACAAAGTATTTACTCTTTTTCTAAACGATAAAACTCTAGAACACCGCCTCATGACCCGAACAAATAACTCGTTTGGCAAGAAACCAGAAGATCTCGCAAGACAGCTTAAGTGGAATACAGGGACTAAGGAGTATGCCGAGCAGCGTGGGACTACTCTTGTAGACGCATCTCAGCCACTAGCTAACGTAGTGGACAGCATCTTAAATGAGACGAGTAACACTGAATAAAGCTCGCATAACGTAGCCGGTCTGTCACTTAATTTCTATTACTGAGGAATTTCAGTGCTCTATCTATTCCACGGCTTAAATTATCAATATCGTGAGGATTATCTTGTTCTACACGCACTATCAACATCCACATACAGTGTCTTAACAAGACTAGATTAAAGAGAGGGTCGAATGATTCGTCAAATAGCGTTTTATTTGAGTAAGAATCAATTAATTTTTGTAGTGGTATATCTCTTCCATATGTCGTTTCCCAATGTACAAAGTCAAAAACTGGATGATTACCAGAACAATCCTGCATATCAATAATTCCCGTGATTGAACCATCGTTAACTAATATATGTGGTGGTCCAAAGTCGCCATGAACTAACGAAGGTGTTTCATATTTATATAAGTCAGTATTTTCTACTAGCAATGCTAGGCTTTCTTTGACTTTTGATTGTGGAATTCTAAACTTATCAAAAACCTTCAAAAGCTCATCTTCTTTTTCAATCAAATCAAGCATAATTTTAGAGAAAGGAATATCCCAGTCTGTACCGTCTGGTTGCAAATAACCAAACCCATCAATTTTGACCTCATGTATTCTGCTCAGTACTTTACCTATCTGCTTAATGATACTATCAAGTTCTGCTTTAGATTTTGTATCTTTAAATAGCTCATCGAGAGGTCTGCCAGGTAGTTTCTCTTCAATACAAAATGTTATTGAATCGTTATTAACTAAAGCCTTTGCGACCAGGAGTACTTTTGGAGTGGGCACGCCTACCTTCCGACAAGCATCTAAAGCCCAACGCTCAGCCTCAAATCGTGGATCGTCTTGACGTGAAATTCTAACAATGAAGCTACGGTTATCTAGAGTAGTGACATCGTATACTTCGTTTATCTGTCCTATGACTATTCGGCTGGCTTTAGAAACGGGACTACCTACAGCTTTTTGGACATAAGTGTCTACTAACTCGGACGGAGTAGATATCTTGCTATGTTTAGCTTTGAGCCAATCATCAAAGTTGTTTTTAGAAAATCTTATAACGGCTTTGATAACCTTGTCTACATCTTGCTCGGCATCTATCATCTCAGCACCATAATTCCTATATCTATCTAATGTTGGTTTGAACCATTTACGCATAATGGCTTGCTGGTCAGGTGAGTGGCCGTACTCATTATTTGTACGGCTAGTTACTCGCTCAATCATAGTGTTTTCGCTAATTTCTAGGCAGATGACTTTATCGAAATATTTATCTGCAAGTTCTAAATCGTTAGGGCTGTGACCAAGTATGAAAATGGTTTTATCATCTGGCTCTTCGGCGATTGCTTTGATCATTTCCTCAGACATGAGAAATTTATGATGGTTTTGCCAATCACTACTACGTTTTTCAGGATCTTTAGGGTATTCAGCTTCTTCACCAATCACACCAATAATCCATTTGCACAGTTCTTCATCACCATCATAGGTGATGAAGCCTTCTTCACGGAGCTTCAACGCTAGTGTGGATTTTCCTGCACCTGATGGGCCAGTTATGTAGATCAAAGGCATTTATCTATCAGCCTTTCTAAGCAAGAAATAACCCCAGGCCGCCCCGACAGCAAGTACTGATCCATAGATGATGAATAGGCTACTGAGGCTAAATACTCCTACTGCAAACCCGAATGCTGTTTTTACAAGTATCTTAATGAGTTCTTTGAACTGACTAACAGCACTCAGGATAGTTGCGCGTATATCTGATCTCGCATGCTCATTCGCATAGGAGCTAACAAATACAGCTTTGCTCTCCATGACTGCAAACAGCAGCACAAATGTAACCACTGTAATGTAGGCGTTATTTGTTATACCTAAGAGCACGTAAAGGGCGGCAGTTACAAGTACTGTTCCTGTAATGCTCTTAACCGGGCCTAGCTTGTCTTCTATGGTTTGGCTCGACCTTAGGAGCAAGTAATTAAGGGCTGCACCAAGTGAAAGTGATAATCCTATAAACAGTGGGGCGACATTATTTTCTACAAAGTACGGCGGGTAAACATCAATCAAGGTATATTTACCTAAAAATGTTATTCCAGAAACAATAATGAGAGTTCGGAGTACTTTGTTAGTTTTTATGAGTGCGAACCCTTGCTTTACCTCATGAAACTTGTCCTTACCCTTGTTGCTTATCTTAAGATCGAGTAACGTAATGGCCTGATAGGATGAAGCAACTATGAATGTAATCGTCAAGAATATAAGCGGTGCGTAGGCATCCGTACCAAATACTTCAACAGCCACACCCGCTACTAATGCGGCTACAGCAAATCCAAGTGTACCTAATCCTTTTTTACGACCTAACTGCTTTGTAAAGTTTTCATCTGATCGCTTCGAGTATTCGTATAATAGAGCGTCCTCACTTCCACTCATAAGAGCGCCAGAAAGTCCCCTAAACATTAGCCCTAAAAATAATGTTATAGGAGTTGGGAACAGTACAATCACAAGCAACCCTAGCGCATCACTAAGCCTACCAATTGCATATGAAAGTTTATGACCATACCTGTCTGCCAGTATTCCAGTCGGTATCTCCGCAATAAAAGAGGTTGCACTATAGGCGACTTGAGCTAAGACAATAACAGACAAGCTAATATCGTTATCTAATAGAAATAGTGTCAAGATTGGTAAAAAGAAATAAAGATTACCGAGAAAATCTGAGAGTATTAGTTTTCTTATTTGCCTTAGATATGTTTGCTTATCTGCTGAGTTAGTCATGATTTATAATTCTTCTATTTTTTCTAGAATTTCATCTACAACATCCTGGAGCGGTTTTGTAGCATCGATTTCAATAGCATTTGCTGGCCTATCTACGCCAGAACGATGGAGCTCCAATATCTTAGCTAGTTCGTCAGGCTTTTTGCCCCAGTCATTACCTTCGGCTCTTGTCACGATACGATGCCTCAAAGTATCTTCATCAATCATCAGCTCAAATACTGCATCAAATCTATCGATGATCTTCTCCCTATTGCGTGCACCTCCACAAATGAAGGTCACTGGATCGCTGCTGTTAAGCAGTTCGAGGATTTTCGGTAAATCCCATATCCACGTATCATGCATACGAGCCTCTACCGGCTCACCAGTTTCTGGATCGCCGTTATAGCAAAGCCAGTCTGAGTTAATTGCAGAGTAGCCACGTTTTGTGAGTTCATCAGCTACAGCTGACTTTCCTGAGCCCGATCCTCCTTCGACTAAAATATTTAGCTTACCCATTAAATAAATTCTGATTCCGGTTTATAAGATCCTGAAATGTTACAACACCAGCGAGAACAGTTTGAGCTCTTAGCTCAGGTACTTGATTGTATTTTTCCAGTAGATCGGCGTTCCTATCTATATCTTTTTGATCTTTGACCTCCAACCCATCGTCTTTTGATTCGGCTAGATGAACTTCAATATCTTCGCCTAAGGCAAGCCTGACGGCTATTAGATTGTGTCCATCGATTGCCAGTAAGCCTCCTTCTAAATTCTTTCTCACTATTGGAGAAGGCGGTAGCCCAGATTCAGCGCCGTCAGCGATGCAGCCAAATATATACTCAACCGTACCAGGCTTAAGAAAATCTTGAGTTGGCAGAATATCTATTGGGTTCACCTTCATAATTCGATCTCTTCACGCGTATCAACATATTCTGCGTTAACCTCAGAGTCGCTATTGACCCAAGTTTTAGTGACTTCTGCTATGTAAAGTCGAGTCGGGGCGTTTTCTGAGGTGTTCTCCAGACTTAGCTTGAATACGTCTGTACTCTGATTATATAGATCACAGATTTGTTCTATTTTGCCTGTGCCTGAAACAACTTGAGCATTCGCTCGCATGTACAGACCGAGGCCTTTCCCTTCAGGAAGAGTAGAATCAAATATCGTTATGTAAATACTAGGATTATTAGCTATATTTAACGAATGCTGTGAATCTACTGGAGACCACCAATAGATATTCTTATCGTCATATACATACCAAACTGGTGCAGCCCAAGGTTGCCCGTTTTCGTCAACAGTCGATACCGTAGCGTATCTTATTGTTTCTAGTATTTTATGATTCATTGATATTCCTTTCATCAAATCTCTTCCTCTGCACGACAAGTAGAATAATAAATACCCAATTAGCCAATACGAGTGAAGCAGGATACAGCCAAGTAACTAGCGAGTAATTATCTAGAGCGATAATAGCTAAGAAGAACTTAAGTCCTGCGAACACATAATGGATCAATGTTTCTTCATACGGCTTCTTGATTGATTTTCTGATCGTAGGCAAGAATCCTAAGAAATCAATTATCGTTATTAATATTACTGATAGAAGCGGGTCTTTTAATACGAGCCAAGGAATGATTGCTAGAAATGAAGCTGATAGATAGAATTTATCAGATCTTGTTATCTCTTTCTCGCCTCTTGTTAACGCTAATCCAAAAATAACAAATGATATGACTGCCGTAGTAGCTGTTACCCATGCTCCAGCACCTGCTCCATCGCTTATCTGTCCGAAGAACGCTATCCCAGTAAGAGTAGCCCATACAAGCCAAGAGAACGCATGAGGTTTAGTTTTCCCTTTAAAGATATCGCGAAAATAGAATGAATAACCAAATACGGTCATAGCAACAGAAATAATAGCGATTATTGTTTTGTAGTCCACTACGCTAAGTAGCCTTCAACAAGCTCTGCCAGCTCTACGTGAACTTTGCCGTTGGAAACGATTGCACCGTTGATCGAGTTATCATATCTCTGCTCTTGATTGTTTAGATCAGTAACTTTACCACCAGCCTCTTCTATTATTAGCTTCACGGCTGCTATATCGTGAGCTGTCTTGCCAGAGAACACTGCTGCGCCAAATTGCCCAAGTGCAACCATCATAGCTTCATAGACAATGCACTGCACCTGATACTGTCTATAGACTCTTCTTTGCGATTCATTTCTGAATCCGTGAGCATCAACCGCTTCATTATTACCAGGACCAGACACACCGATCACGATGTCCTGTAATTTGTCATTATCGCTTACACTGATCTTCTCATCATTACAATACGCACCTTCACCCGCAATCGCCGTGAATAGTCGTTTCATATACGGATCGTACACAACTGCAACGATAGGCTTGCCGTCTTGCACTAGAGCTAATGAAAAGACGTTAGTTGGAATTCCATAAGAGTACGGCATAGTCCCATCAACAGGATCACAGACCCACTTATACTCACTGTTGTCTAGATTATGACTTGCCTCCTCACCCAATACACCATGCTCAGGGTAGGCTTCTTTGACTCTAGAGATAACCATATCGTTAATCTTAGTATCGGCAATAGTCACAGGCGTTAGATCGCCCTTGAAGTCTGCCAGTACGCCTACTTGAAAGTGTTCAAGCATAGCCTCACCAGCATCAAGTGCTAGAGATTTTGCAAATTCTAAATAGTCTTTCATTCTAATCCTTCAATTACTTCTACGACTTCGTTTGCACAGCCCCAGGAAAGTGTATAGCCAGCTCCACCGTGACCATAGTTGTGGATTATCATTTTGTCTTCATCGATTCGCTCTAGCTCAAGCCTCACTTCATCCCGAGCAGGGCGCAAACCAACCTTTTCTTTAATAATCTTTACGTTATCGAAGAGTGGGGACATGTTCGGTGCTTTACGAAGAATTTCTTTTGTATCTTCTGGATCAATTTCTAGACTCCAGTTATCTTTTTGCGCAGTACCACCGACAACAATATCGTTTATTCTTGGAATAATATATGACAGATTGTTGAACGCGTCATCATCAGCTAGTACGTTATCAAATCCGTTAGGCTCAATTAGAACAACCTGCCCACGAACTGGATATACTTTATCGTCATTAAATAACTTCTTTGACCCAAGGCCCGTGCAGTTAACGACAATATTATTTTCTTGAAGAGATTCATGGATATCGCTAACTTCTCTTTGTTCTAATGTGCCACCAAGTTCTCTGTAGGTCTTTACAAGGTATGGCATGTACTTCGAGCTATCCATAAGAATTGATTTCGTCTGGTAAGCATCAACATATCCTTCGGGTAGTTCATCTGCACTTGGTCTTCTGTAGCTCTCAACGGCATCTTTCCACCAAGGCTCTTCTACTTTTTCATCAAATAATTCTTTTACCTCTCGTTCAACACAGCCAGCTTCAGGGTTGTCCAGACAATTCTCGTATAGGTATCTAAGAGTGAAACCGCTCCATTTGGTAGCTTTGTCTTTTGGATTGCATAGGTACGGATACCAAAATGCAGCGGCAATGTCACTAGTTGTATTTGGTGGTAAGTCTTTGGCCCAGATATGTACTGTATAGCCCGCTTTTAGCAGCAATATACCTGTAGATAATCCAGACACACCAGAACCAAGAATTAATATGTTTTTAGCCATTTATAAACTCGATTAACTCATTCCAAATTGCATCAGCTATTTCTAGCTCGCCAGCTTCTTCAGCCGCTTGAACTCTAGCATCTCCAAGTTCTCCTGGCATGTAGACTGCTTGTCCTTCAAGTGGTTTGGCAGATTTAATGTTTTTTACTAATTCAGTTGTACGGTTCATGAATTCATCTTTGCCTGCTAGTAATCCTGGGTCGATAGCCATGACAAATGTTCCTGCTCCATCATCTTCATTATTGCCAGGTGAACCAGCTAGCGCAAAAGAGCTACCAAGCATCTGTACAAATACTGATAAACCAAAGCCTTTGTGGCCCGCGAAGGTCGCAATTGAACCCTCCATAGCTTCGGCTGGATCAGTCGTTAGGTTACCCTCTTTGTCGTAAGCGACTCCTTCAGGAAGTGCTTCACCCTTGATTTTAGCTTCCACTATGCCGAAGAATGCTATTGCAGACGTTGCGTTATCAAAAACTACTTCGCCACCGTTGTAGGGGAAGGCATACGATAGTGGGTTTGTACCAAGTTTTGCTTCTGCTGAACCAGCTGGAGCAACTTTTGCAAAAGGACCATTACCTACGCATACGAGACCTATGTAGCCTTTGCTTGATATTCTACGAGCAAAAGAGCCGATGGCACCTGATGAAGAGAACGTATGGTTTATAGCAACAATACCAACACCATGTTCATCTGCAAGCTCCACAGCCATATCTGCTGCCTTAACACTAGCAGCCATTGAGTGGCCACCTGATAGTAGAACACCGCATTTGTTTTTTCTAACTACTTTTAGTTCCTGAACATTAGAGGCTTTTGGTACTCCTCCCGTAGCAATTTTTGGAATACCCTGATTGTTACCTCGCATATCTGCATAGATGAGTGTATCTACTATTGCTTGCGCATCTTCGCCTTTGTATCCAAGTTTTGCGACACCTTCGGCTACTTTACTTTTGAGCTCTCCTAATTTAATTTTCATCTTAAGCCTTTCTATTTCAGTCTTGTGATTATCTTAATTTGAGTGCCAGCCAATAGCCCCTCTGGCCCGCTAGTTCTACCTATGCCCGAAAATTTGTACCCGCCGAAGCAAACACTAGGGTAGTAGTTGTGTACGCTATTAGTAGCGATCTGTCCTGCGTCTATCAATTTAGCTACACGCATAGCTCTTTCTTTATCAGAGCTATGAACGAATGCACCGAGTCCATAGTCTGTATTGTTTGCCAAACGTATAGCTTCTTCCTCGTCTGTAAACGGCATAACTGGCAACACTGGTCCGAAAACTTCTTCTGACCATACAGCCATATCTTCTGTGATAGCGGTCATGAGTGTTGGTTCTATATAGGCACCATTTAGCTCTTCCGACTTTTTCCCGCCCACGAGTACTTTTGCTCCAGCTTCTACAGATTTATCTATCTGATCTAAGATTGGCTGGACTTGGCGCTTTGCTACGAGACTACTGACGACAGTATCTTCTTTATCTGGACTACCGAATGGTATAGCTTCTACTTCTTTTCGCACGGCGGCTAGAAGCTCGTCGTAGATCGATTCTTGCACTATTAGACGCTTTAGGCCGTCGCACACTTGACCACAGCAAAAGAATCTATCGCTGACAACTTGCTTAGCTGTAGCGGCTATATCTACGTCTTCAAATACGATTGCAGGTGAGCTACCGCCCATTTCTAGTCGTACGTTAATGAATTTGTCTGCTGCTTTTTTGTAGAGTGCCCTACCTACTTTACTACTACCAATAAAACTAATGAAGTTGACGTCTTGGTCTGTTAGTATATTGCCGACTTCACCAGCGCCGTAAACCTGTGTAAATACACCATCAGGAAAGCCTGCTGCATCCATAAGTTCATCAATCATCTTGCCAACTAACGGTGTTTCTTCTGAGTGTTTGAATACAACGGCGTTTCCAGCGACTAAATCTTGTAGCACGCATTCTTTGAAGTTAGTGAGTGGAAAGTTCCAGGCTGCAATTGCGGCAGTAACGCCATACGGTTCAATATATCGATCGACAGCACTCTCGTTATCTTCACGGATAGTTGTATGACTTAGTACTGAATCTGCGTTAGCAATAATCCAATTTACATCTTCGATGGCCGTAGAGACTTCGTCTTTAGCGTTAGAGATAGGTTTGCCCATTTCTTGGCTAATAAGCGTCGCGATTTCATCTGACCTTTTTTCCAGTTCATTGACCCAATTTTGGAGATACTTTGCTCGTTCATTTACCGCAAGAGCTGACCATGCTGGAAAAGCTTTGCGTGCAGCTATAACTGCTTCTTTAACTTCTGCTTCGGTACTAACTTGCACTTCACCTAAGACTTTATAGCCTTTAGCTGGATTCGTTGATGTAATTGTCGCCATTTGTTTCTCCTGTCTTCTATCTATAGATTATATAGTAAATAACATCGCTGGTATACTCGGTGACGTCTGTGGCTTATCCTTGCACTACTAGCCGGACTGTTTTTGGCAATAGACTGAATGATCATTCGATCTATCATTAGTTGCAACTGGGATTGTTGGGATTTATATTTTATAAATTTTTTATAGAATATTCATCTCTCAAGCTTAAATAGACTCTACAGAGATTACTCCGAGCCAAGGGTTGGCGTCGCCCATATTATCAACTTCTTCTTCATATCTACGTGCATCAACTTCGGAAGGATCCCAGTAGGTGCTTTCGTAAAAATCATTTTTGAGTCTACTCATACTTAATGCAGTGCTACCTGCGGCTAAAGCAAAAGCCATTGGGAACGAAGCTTGATTAGGTAATACAGTGTCGACGAGTCCAACCCCCTCTGCAACACTCAATATTGCAAGTCCTCTCATAGAGGATGGCGCAGCCTCTTTCAGATTAGTTATAATGCCTTTTTCTAACCAAGTGGGCGGTGCTAATCGTTGAACTTCCTGATTAAAGTAAAGGTCATAGTCTTCAGATCCAAACTGATATATATGCCTTGCTTCGTGAGCTAATGTTGTGTTAGCTTCTCTAGAGCTACGAGGATCAAAACCTGATCCTCCAATGCCTCTTTGTGGTGGTTTTATAAACACTCTTGCAGGAAACTGATCATGCCTTTGGGCTCTACTCGTAACAAGCGTCGACGCAAGTTTGCCAAGCAAAGTATCTCTATTATTCCGATATGCGTCCCCGGTTCTATTACGAGAACCCTGAGGAGTTATTCTTCCTGAGGAGTTATTCTTAAAGAGAAATTATCAACTTGCTCCTCTGTCAAACCGGCATGCGGAAGTGCTTCACGAAGCTTATCAGCAGACACATCGACACCAACGCCGATTCTTTCAAGTTTTGCATTCTCAATTATTACGTTCATAATATACTAATCATAGCATATTATTGAGTATTTTACAATGTTATCGTTGACGGATCTATGTATTTTACTTAATTAAAGCAACTTTAATGCCTCATCGCGCATGTAACCTGGCAAAAGATGGACGTTAGGTTCTCCATGCTCGACTATATATTCAGCAGGGATTGCTATTTGCCTCCAGGAGAATTCACTTCCACCTTTGGCCTTGAGTTCTTCCATTCTCGCAATCATATCGTCTCTGGTGATTCCGTATACTACTGTATCTACTTTAGCCCATATACAGGCGGACATACACATTGGACACGGCTCAGCAGTAGAGTACAAAATACAGTCTTTCAGATAGGGCTGGCTTAGTGCCTGGCATGCCTTGCGTATTGCATCAACTTCTGCATGACCATTTACTGGATCGTTGGCAGATTTTAATGTCTCATAGCCTGTAGAGATCACCTCTCCGTCTTTAACTACAACACACCCATGACCGTAGTCACCGTTGGCTATAGATTGGTGCGCGGCATCGAGTGCAAGCTGCATGTGTTCTTGTTTTGGTTCAATCATATGAAATCATCATACCGAATACAGAGAAACGCAGTCAAGTCCTTTTTATCTTAAGATTATGTGTCCTTGTCAACCAGATAGCTTATATCTGGAACACTCTCTGGAGATTCCCTTGAAAATAGCCAGCAGATACTAAATCAGAATTTTCATAGGTGAATACTACCTTGCCTGGGCAGGTTCTTTGCGTACACTTAAAAGGCATAAGAAAGAAAAAACTTAATAGAAAGAGAGCTTGTGCTTTCTATTTTTTATGAATAATCTATCCATAAGTTCGGCTCGTACACTGCCACACTTGCGGAAATTATAATCTTTAATTATTTTTATGTCTTATGGGATAATGCACTAATGGCAAGCTCACACCAATCAGATGACGACAAAGATAAACTGAATAAGTTAAAAGACCTGTTGGAGTTTGGGGACAAGAGTTTTCGTAACCTAAAAGTTGATTGGATGCGCATAAAACGCAGGAAGAAAACTCTGCTACGAATGGCAACGGCAATACACGCACATACCGACAGTGGACATAAGCTACTGTTAAGCGGCAATATACACTCGTCTGAGGTACTACTAAGACCGATATTAGAAACACTTATTAACGCTGAGTACATTCTATGTGGCAGGAATAATGAGACGCTCAATCGTTTTTTGACAATGAGTAATACTGCATTAATAAAGAAGATGGAGACTATGCTAAAGTTTATTGCCAGTAATCCTGACACGAAAGTTAGTCTTTCTAATGTCCAACTAGCTGAAGTAATAAAAGGCAGGAAAGATGAAAATAAGGAGTTTGCCAAGCAATTCAACTATAAGTTTGTAAATGCTGAAATAGGAGTTGTAGATAGGGTTATTAGGATTGACACAGAATATAAAAGGTTAAAAAAACCTCAAGGCTTCTCTAGGTATTGGCGTTATCTCACAGAGTACACGTTGCTGAGTGATAAGATGCACCTATCAAATCACGGACTTAGGTATTTTATGAAAGAAAGCCCTACGCAAGTGGATTTAGTCTTTGGAGGTAATGCCGACAACGTAGGTAACCTAGTCGATGCTTTTTATGTGCATTACACAGAAATGCTTAGAATTATGTCTAGTCAATTAAAACTGGTATCTTTTGAAGACATAAAGAACTTTGAAGACAATTATAGCTTAGACAATTAGTCTAATTGACTATGTTGTCACCGTCAGTAGTTCTTATGTACTTTGCACCATGCCGTGATGCATAATTCTTCCATTACTATATAATAGCAAAATAATAAAAGATCTGAAGCACCCTCGCAGGTAGACTCCAGACCTTTCAACTACAGTATATATAAATAGTGTCTGAGCATATCTGCCTTGCCTGGGCAGGTTCTATGCGTACACTTAAGAGGCATAAGAAAGAAAAAACTTTATCGGTTTCTTAGAGCTTTACTCGGGAGCGTTTTGAGTCTACTTTTGGTAGCCACTACTGAATTAAAACCTTAAATTATGTCAAGAGCCACCTGCATAGGAATATTACTATTGATTATATCGTACTAGTATGCTAGTATACTTGGTATGAGCAGTTTTAATTCAGTTATAAACGTTATAGATTCGATCGAGGACAGAACCGTTCTTGAGGATTTTCTGGTTGGAATAACTACGCCTAAAGAGCGGGTTGAAATAGGGCAGCGCTTAGAGATAGTAGAGAGGCTTCTCAGAAAAGAGCCTCAGCATAAGATTGCTGGTGATCTTGGCGTAGGCGTCGCGACTGTTACCAGGGGCTCAAAAGAGCTACAGGACGGTAAGTTTAAGGTGCTACGGTAAATAATCATGAAAACGAATACTATGATCAAACAATACGGTCAGCAAGGTGCCTGGTGGAACTCTCAATATACCTGGGAGTCTATTTAGATATTTAAAATAATATAAGTAAATAATTTAAAACTCCCTATCCCAGGGAGTTTTTTAATGGAGAAAAATAATTATGAGTGAGCAAAGTAACATAAGCAGCAGAAAATTAGCACTTAAAGGAGAAATACAATGAAACACTTAATCAACGGCGAGGTGTCTACTGATTTTGTAAAGAATCACGAGGCAGAGGTTCCTACCCACCCACATATTAGACAATACGACTCAATTACAGAAAATGACAGGTCAATTATAGGTGGCAAAGGACTCAACTTGGCATTAATGGCACAACAAGGAATTGTTATTCCTGAGGGCTTCCACGTATCTACAGATGCTCACGAAGCTTTCTTAGTAGGTGAGCAAGTAGATGAAACACTTGTCGAACACATAGATAATTTCAGGACGAGTGTCGGCGGTAATATAGCAATCAGGAGCTCTGCAACATGTGAAGATGGAGCTGAGCTGAGCCTAGCTGGTGTATTCAACACGTATTATCTCGATGAAGGAGAAGATATAGGTGGAGCAATCTCAGCAATCTACCAACAGTCACAATCTGAAGAAGTAACCAATCTCTTATCGCTACACAACCAACATGACGAAGTAAGAATGGGTCTTGTGGTTCAACGACTAGTAGGGGCCGACCAGTCCGGTGTCGTGTACACAGGGCTCACGGAAGATAGGATGCTCGTTCAGTATGTCGATGGATATGGTAACGATCTCGTAGACGGTGTCCAAGAAGGGTCTTCTGTTGTATTGAACGAGGAGGGTACGATAGTCCAATCTAAAGGTTATCGAACAAACCCAATTGACGAAGCACAGTTGAGGCTGCTTCATGACACAGCACACACTATCAAAGAATTTTTTGGTAATGATAAACAAGACATCGAATTTGCTTTTGAGGAAGGTAAATTAATTACTCTTCAATCTAGGCCACTCACAACAGAAATCCATGATATTGAACTTTTAGAAATGCCAAGTGAGACATTGGAAGCCGTGAAAGCCTACATAGGTTCACTAGCCACAGCTGAAAAAGCGAAGTTAGATTCGGAGCAAGTCATTTTCAGTGATAGTAATTTCAGCGAGATACTCCCAAGGCCTGCAGAAATGGATATAGGAGTGTTCTCGTACATCTTCACAGGGAGTAATGATATTCCAGGTGCGATACAGCTAGGTCGTAGCGAGATGGGATATCCGCTCGGTGATGAGTCAGTCGGTTTTATGTACTATATTGGAGGTAAGCCTTATTTTAGTGTCAGCCAAGATGCCCACACGTTCTACGCTGGCTTTCCTAGTTCTCGTCAAGAATATCAAGAAAGCTTGGTTGCAGAATATCTAGCAAGGATAGACGAAGACCCTGGGCTCGGAGAGTATCCTGAAATGGGACTATATCTGCAAGATCCGACTCCGGACGAATTAAGCGACAGATTTGATGAACAAGCGGACGCTTATAACGATACGTATCTCTCGTTCAAGCAGCAACTTGCTGGTCATGCAGAGACATTCGTAATTGATTATGCTCAAGACGAGCTACCTTCAGAGATTGTCTACATAGAGAAAATGAGTGGTATCGATGTTGACTTGCTGAACGAAAATCAATTAGTTGACTTCACTTTAGGCATCTTAGAGCACCTAAGAACTGTATCATGTGTAAACTTTGTAAAGTCTGCGCGTCTAGGATTCTACTATTCCCAAAGACTGCAGTCTTTTTTGCAGTCTGAATTTGCTATGACTGCAAATGACGCTGAAAGTACATTTGCCGCTCTATCTCAAGGACTCACTGGTAGTGCAATTACTGATGCGAATATCGAAATAGCAGCTGCAAAATCGCTTCCTGATGCGCTTAAAATTGGTAGGGAGAAAGTAGGTCACTATAGTACTGGCGAAATGCTTGAGATTAGACACGTCAGGCTTAAGGACGATGAAGAAAGCTTGAAAAGCTATATAAAGGGCATTTACGACAACCGAGATAAATATATCAGTGAATTTGCTAAGCAACAAGAGGCGAGATTAGCTTTAGAAGAAAAACTAATCGGTGAGCTTCCCGAGGACATGCAACTAGATTTTGAACACATACTTACTGCCTCTCAGACATATATGGCTTTGAGGGAGACAGTAAAATATCATTTTGTCGCAGAATACGCACTAGCTAGAGACGGTCTAAAAACTCTAGAAGCGAAGCTTGGAATGGAATCGGATGCAATATTTTCTGTGTTTCCTAGAGAACTGCGTGATCTTGTAAGTAATCCAGGGCATTTGGATACAGATATACGTGAACGCAGACAAGCATTTGACAACTACCCGTCTATCAGTATGCCTCCCGTAATACGAGAGCAAGACATCAACGAGCTTCATCTTAAAGGAACAGGTAGCGGCGAATTTCTAAGAGAGATGGTTGGAAAACTGCTCTCACAAGGTGAAATAATTTCTGGTGGGGTCATCGTAAAAGTAGACGACTACGAAAACCCGAAAGAGGCCATGGCTGCAATCGAGTCAATTAGGGAACAGGAAGAAAAGATCATACTAGTTGCATCCCAGATGAATCTAAGTCATGATCAGCTTATTATGGCTTCTGACGGTTTGGTTATCGAAAATGCAGGGCTAGTTTCTCATGGAGCTCAAAGAGCACGAGAGTTAGGACGTGGTGCTATTGGTGGCATCAAAGCCGATGGCTTAATATCCGGCGAAAGAGTTGTGTTTGATCCTGAAGGTCGTAAAGTAACGAGAATGAGCGAGGAACAATAATATGATATTTTTTGTAAGACATGCTGAACTCGAAAAACCTTTTTCAGATTATGAAAAGGTAGGTCTGGATACCTTAGACGCATTAGCAACAGCTCGAATTGATCCACGCATAAATAAAAAAGTTGCGTTAAAGAAAGTTAAAGAACTCAAGATGGACCACTTAGGAAAGATCCCATTTAAGACCATCTATCACAGCTCTTCAACGAGAGCTCGCGAAACTGCTGAAATGCTCGCAAGCGAGCTGTCTGTACCCGATGTAAGACCGCTAGAATGTTTGGACGAGATTACTTTTAGTCCTAAAAAGCTCATCTCGAAGCAGCAGTTTGAAGAACAAGGTATGGGTATCCTTAGAGAGTCCGTCTTTAATCAAATATCTGAAGGTAAGAATATTGAGTCGAATAAAAAGATTCGTCAACGATTAACTGAGCTAAAAAAACTGTGTGACAATTCTCAAGACGATAATATTCTGTTTGTAACACACGGCTTTTACATGCGGTTGATCCAAATATTCTTTAAGGACAGCATGGTGAAATTTAGCGTTGCGAACCAGCAACAAGCAATTAACTATAATAATTTAATGGGCTTTAGCCTGGACAAGAGGAGTAAGTAACATGAGAAAAAGAATACTTACTGGTGACCGACCGACAGGAAAACTGCATCTCGGTCACTATATAGGAACATTAGAAAATAGAGTCAAGCTTCAAGATGAATATGAAACATTCATTATGCAAGCTGACGTCCAAGCATTAACTGATAACTTTGATGACCCTCAGAAGGTTCGTGACAGCATATTTGAGGTGGCTTTGGATAACTTGGCGGCAGGGCTTGATCCTGACAAGGTTGTGCTATTCGTGCAGTCACAAGTACCAGAGCTAACTGAACTCACAATCTACTTCAAAACTAGCAACGAAATGGCTGCGGTTTTTGTTATTCTTGGCGAAATAGGTGGAATAGTCTCCGACGCAAAAGGAAAGCCATGGCACATGGGTTTGAATACAATGATTAGTGCTCGAAGCAAAAAAGATTACGACTTCCTGAAATCTCTGTACGAAAATACTGTCAAGTAGTGACTATACTAATAAGGTGTATAGTAAACATATGAACAGCCGTCCAAATTCTGAAAATATTGTCGTCGAAGCACCTATGTCATTTACTGGATCGGCTAAACGTATTTGGAAACTGACTAAAACAGAAAATATATTGCTGAAATGGCTATTTATAATACCAGTAGCACTATTATTAATCAGTTTTGCATGGGGACTAGTAATTCTCTGGTATATGGTATTCGGTATTTTATTAATCCCCTACAGACTTATCAGAAGAAATAATAGGTCAAACAAGAGAAACAAGCTTCGCCACAGAGAAATCTTAGAGAATCTAGAAAAAAGATCTTAGTAGATGAAGTACACACAAGCATGAATTGGTTTCTACTAACGGTTTTGGCTATCACTGCTCGTGGTGTTTATAGTATCGCTACAAAGCTGCTTAGCAACAAGGTGGAGGTAAGCCCTGTAACTCAAGCCGTGCTTCTTACTACGTCTGCCGGTGCTCTTGCTATACCCGTTAGCTTCTTAGTTGGAGATATGTCTTTTAGTGGAATTGGTCAGTACTGGCTATCTGTAATCGTGATGATTGTCGCTCAAGCTTTTGGTAACATATTGTTCTTTGCGGGCGTGAAGAGACTTGATGCTGGAATGACACAAATAGCATTCTCTTCCATATTAATCTGGGGTGCTATACTTTCGATCATCTTTCTTGATAGCTCGTTCACAGCAGTACAGTCAATGGGAATAATATTGATGCTCACAGCTATACTTACGGCGCAATACAAAAAAGGCAAAAAGAATCTAGATCCAGGCGTCCTTTACATCATCGGTGGTGCGGCACTATTTGCAGTCTTTCAGGTAGCTAGTGCAGATCTTGCTGAAACAATTAGTACAGGAGCATACCTGATGTTAGCCTACTTTGGGCCAAGTTTATTATTGGGATTAATATACAGTAAAACTTTGATGAAGGATTGGGTTCTTTTAAAGAAACAGCTTAAAAAGACTACCAGAAGTACTTTGTTCGCAAGCAGTACAAACGTTTTATACTTCCTATTTTCATATCTAGCTTTTCAAGTAGCCCCAGATAGAGGTGTAGTAGTAGTTCTGTTGACGGCCCAGGTAATCCTATCAGTTGTACTAGGAATAATTTTTCTCAAAGAAAAAAATAATGTTCCTCGAAAAGTAATTGCAGCTGTTCTAGCTTTTGCTGCAGGAGCTTTAATTAGGTCTTAACCCTGATATAATATCTTTAATATGTTAGATATTAGTAAAATTTCAAAAATCGGTATTGGTACATGGGGCGTTGGGGGCTTCTTGGAAGCAGACAGTTCAATTGATGAAAAGAAACAATCTGACGCAATTGCATACATGCTCTCTAGGGGCTTGAACTTCGTAGAAGCAAATATGATGTACTCTGCTGGAAAATCTGTCGAAATTCTAGGTAACGCCATTAGAAAATCCAATGTAAAGCGAGAAGATTTATTTGTGTGTGCTGCTATATATTTGAAAGATTCTAAAAGCCTTGAAGAAGCTAAAAGTGAACTGGATACTATACTCTCACTTCTGAATACTGATTACGTAGATACAATTCAATTCACTATGGGTAGTTTTGAGATTTCTAATTTTGAAGACATAACTAAATGGATTGATGAACTGTTCGAGGCGAAGAAGATACGGTATACGTCAATTACTAATGAAGATTTGCCGTTACTAAAAAAATACCATAACAAATATGGGAATAAGCTATTCTCTCACGAAGTTGTATTCAATTTTGAAGTAAGAGCGAATGAAGAGCTAGGTATTATTGAATACGCCAAAGAAAATAACATCAAAACAATCGTTTATCAGCCATTTAGACGTAATAGAACAGCAGAGCTTAACTGGCCTTTGTTAAATGAGCTTGCTGCAAAGTATGGTAAGTCACAAAATCAGATCCTGCTAAACTGGATAGTTTCAAATGAGTATTTGCCTCTCACTAAGTCCGAGAATATTGATCATATTGATGAACATCTAGAGTCGTTGAATTTTGGAATGTGTGTAGAAGATATAAAGTCTCTCAATGAGTTCAAAGTACCAGACTATAAAATGCCAAAGATTAAATGGAGCGCCAAAGAAGAAGGCGTTAGTATTGATCAACTGAGTAATGTTTTCGATGACATGTACAAGTCCCAAATCCGGTAGCGAACATAGTTAAAACTGAGATATACTAGTCCTAATGGATAAGAAATTAGCTAAAAATATAAGAGCCGAGAGACTCAATGCTGGACTAACACAGAAAGAAGCAGCTGAAAGAGCTGGTACTAATGTACGTTACTTTGGTAAGTTAGAGCGCGGCGAAGTGCTGCCTTCTATTAAGATGCTGCAAAAGATTTGCAAGGCGCTTAGCTGCAATTCAACTGACTTGCTACCCTTCTAGTACGAGTGAATGAACCAGCGTAATGTAAAAGTCTTTTGTTCTCTTTCGGTAGAATCTTACTCCTAGTGCCTTAACTACGAAACCACCAAGTAAACCAAAATAAATTAAAACACCTAGCTCTGAAGAAAACACGAAAATTACTCCAATTGGTAATAGAACGAATAGAGCTAGCCGTAGCAACATGCCATTGAGCAGCTTTTTGTATTCTGAGTACGCATTATCTCTCATTTCTGAGTGACGTCTTAGGTATTCATCAAAAGTTTTGTAGTCTCTGCCAGAAATTTGCTTGATCGTATTGAGTGATAGCTTGTATCTAGCTCATCGTATAGATCTATATACTTATCTTTTGAAGTAAATTGTATGTGATAGAACAGTGTAAGGACGTAATCAGTTACGAAGTATGAAAAGAATATTCCAAGAACAACCGCACCAATATTTAATAACTCTGTCATAGGCTACACTTTATCACTTCCTGCTGGGATTTGTGATTCCTAGCATTTGATTGCACATTTCTGGCGATACAGTCCGGCGCATTATTTCTCTGCTGTTGCTGTGTGAGAGCATATTTAAACTGCCTTCCCATAGAATCTTATTATCGATATATGCTAGCTTGCGGTGTCTTAGGTCGTTACACAGAGTTATCTCTACATTGACTGCTTCAAGGATAGCCTTGGCCTTTAATGCCTGTATGCGCAGGTTGTCGTCATGATGAGCGGGGTTTCTAGTGTAAACGCGAACGCTTACGCCTTTTTTAGCCAAACGAGCACAGAGAGGCGCTAGTTCAGTTGAACGTCTTACTGTCATATATGGACTCTCTATTATTACACTTGTTTTTGCGGCTTTAATATCATTGCTAAAAGCTTTGAAAAACGAGTGCTCATTGAACAGTTTAGTGTCGGTCATATCTATAGATCTAGTTCGAGGTGTAAAGAGCTTCATGCTTTTTTCTACCCACCCCTGATAAAAGTTCTATAATCGGATTGAAACCCCTGCCAGAAGAGTAACTTATTTTCAAAAGTTCAAGTCCTCTATCCCCTGCCACATTGATTTAATTCTATTAATATGGTATTATTTTATTTATGAATACTGTAACTTCAGCACATGATCCTTTTCAAGATAGGTATTTAGCTCATCAAAAACGCAAAAAAGAAGTTTTATTAGAGATAATGAGAGA
>Ga0306866_1000159_pt1 | contig 27188 bp, 42 predicted proteins | sample AntRauTorckE5432_FD_190450 | JGI IMG/M metagenome (GOLD analysis project Ga0306866, IMG submission 190450) | Saline lake microbial communities from Rauer Islands, Antarctica - Metagenome Torckler E5 #432 (v2) (version 2) | ecosystem: Environmental > Aquatic > Non-marine Saline and Alkaline >...
ACCCTTACGTTATATCTCATGAGGTGCAAGGCATTAACCATATTATCCTGCATGGAGACAAAAAAGTTAGTTCAAAGACATCTGAAGAAATCGTAAGTTTATACGGTGCACAAGGAAAATACAATTTTATCACAGAAGCGCACCTTCATAGTGCTATCGAGAAGTTAACCGCAATACAAAGAAGTAAGTACAAAGTAATACAAGATGATAAGTTAATGTTAAGAAGACTAACGCTTAAGCCTTTTTTTACTGGTAATTATTACAGCGAAACTTTAGGATATAACACTAACGCAGGATATAGTATTCTTTGGGCAAATCACAAAGGACTGCCTAAAATGTTAGATAACACAATATAAAACGATATGAAAGCAACACACGCACTTTTAATATTTTTCCTTCTTATAGGATGCAAAGCAAAAGAAACAACCGTAGAACGAACAAGAACGAGCGATACACTTATAACAAAGTCTTTTGAGTATGTAAGTAAACCCATAGAAACAAAATATACCTTTTCAATAGAATGTGATAGCTTAGGAAATGTAAAAGAAATTAAAACTTTTGAATCTTCTGGACTTAATTCTGCAAGTGTAAAGCTTAAGAACAATCAATTAGATTTAAGATTATTAACTGGATTAAGTAGGGTCAAAACAGATACGATATATAAGACAAAGTATAAGGACAAATATAAGACAAATGATGTAGTAAGATACAAAACACCTTTATGGATGTGGCTTACAATTATTTCTTTAGTTTTAGTTATTATTTTATTGCTTAGATTCAGATAAAGTGTTATATTAGTGTTTTCATAGTTTTAGTTTAGACCCTTTACATAGATGTAAGGGGTTTTTTTATACCTAAACTTTAACAGTATTAGTTTAAATATTTGTTCATTTATCCATTTGTTGGTTGTATATTTGTATAAGCAATGAAGCTAAAAAATAAACCAAACCTATGAATTTCATCGAACAATTACAAGAAGCATTACTACTAGGTCTTAAAACCAACGTAGACGCAGAATCAATTAACCTAGAAAACAAGCTTAAGGCAGACCCTAGTAATATCACACTTAAGGAGCTTCGCTTAATCTTCCAAGCTGCTGGCATAAAATCAATAACAATCGAAAACACAACTATTAAAATATAAGCTATGAAAGAGCAAGTAGAAGCATTACTAGACAAGTTAAAGAATCATGAAGACGTAAGTTCATTTAGTCTTTATGAAGATAAAGAACAAAGTCTTTGGGATTTTTATTACCACGCTACAGGATGGTATAAGAATGTTTATTTTATGATTGGCATGAATAAATACTTTAATTCAGAAGATGACTTTACGATAGTAAGTCACGTCACTAATAATGCGGAAGATTTTAAAACCTTCCTACAAACATTAACTAACCTAGAATTTAGAATTAAATAAAATGAAAATAATCAGAGAAGAAATAAATGTTGAATTAATTTTTGAAACTTACAAAGTCAAAACCAATTCACCAAACCTTACTTATTCAAAATTTTGTATTTACAAACTAGGTACTAGCGTTACTATTGTTAACGGTTGGAAAAATTCAACTATAAATATGAGTCCTCACAAAAAAGATAAAGTTTTTGAATTGACAGGATTAAAGCCTGAGGATTATGTGAAAATAGTTACATTATATGTTTAATAATCCGTTTATTAATGTTATATTTAAACTCACTTAAAAACTAAAATTATGGGATGGACTAATCCAGAAGACGAGAAAGACTTAGACAAAAAATGTTTCTATTGTGGGAAACCTTGCAGAAAGACATTTTGTAATAAAGATTGTGAACAAGCAGAACAAAACGATTAAAACTATGGGAAAGACAAAAGAATTAGCAATGAGACTGACAGCTGAAAATTTTGAGGAATTAAGTTTTGCTCAGGACTTCAGCAAAAAAGAAGCTAAGAAAAAAGGTACCGACTTAGCTAATGAGATATTAAATAACGGCAATAGCAATCCTTTGGAGGTGATGGCTACACTTGTAAGACTAAGCGAAGTGATCAATACCTTCCAAACGGAATTAAAGGCAAACCTAGACCTTTCAGAAGAGCTAAAACTAAACGGTGTTAACTTCAAAAGCCGTCAAGGCTATGCAGTTTATGACTACTCACAGGATGGAATGATTGATCATTATGAAAAGGTACTTAAGCAGCGTAAAGATTTAATAAAATCCGCTTGCAAAGCTGGTGAACCCGTTACCGATCCAAATACAGGCGAAGAAATTAATCCGGTGCCTGTAAAAAATTACACTAAAGATAGTATAGTTATTACATTCTAAATAGAGCTGACGCGGTCACAGCAATTTGATCGTATTTTAAAACATTTATATTATGAGTTGGTTAGAAAGAGAAGAAACAAAAAGTAAAAACCCAGCGAAGAAATTCTTAAGCTGGAAGTCTGAAGAGAAGTGCTTTGCTTACTACGACAAAGACAAAAAGGAAAACATCTTAGTCCCACTTCCTTTTAAATTTGTAATCCTAGAACATTATCACACCGTAAAAGGATGGAATGATGCAAGCGAAAGCGGTATTTATTCTAACGAAGTGTTTCAAATTGGAAACGAAGAGCTACAAGTTAAAAGCTTTAAAGGTGGTAAAATTGCAGAGGGTTTATACAAAGATAATAAACCTGCTATTGTTGCCGCTGGTGGACATTATGCCAGAAGTATCTACGCAGTTACCAATGACCTTGAAATAATTAATATAAGCCTAAAGGGTAGCGGTGTAAGTAGCTATTCGGATTTTATTAACGATATAGGGGATGGCAATTTTGATAAAAATTGGATAGAAGTAACGGAAGCCAAAGAGCTTAAAAAAGGAAAAGTAAACTATTCTATACCAGTATTTAAAAAATCAACTGCAATCAAAGACAGAAGCAAGCTAATGCCATTTGCGGATGAGTTACAAAGTTATATGATAGATTATACTGCTGAGGGTTCTGAGGTCGTTAGAGCCAAAGCAAAAGAACCTGAGATAGAAGAAAAGGAGGACGATTTGCCTTTCTAAATTTATTAATTACAAGTGAAAACCCCTTTGCAGAAATGTAAAGGGGTTTTTTATTTCGGATTATCGCTTCTCTATATACCCCCTTTGAGAGAATAATTAAAAAAACAATAGGGGGGGGTCTAAATCCTAAAATAAAATCCGTTTATCCGCACTGTTTTTTATAACACATTGATATTTAACTACTTACAAAAAACGGATTATTCGGATTAAAATATAGTTGTTTATTTAATTAAATGTTATATATTTGTTATTCAAAGGTCTGGCAACCTCAAAAAATTTATTAGTAGACCCCTTTTTATCTTGGAAAGCCAGACCTCCACTTTAAACAAGGGGTTTTTTAGTTAAAAAAATATGAAGGACATTCAAATAACAGCTTTTAAAAGCATAAGAGATACAAAAACTCCTTACTATATTTCATTGGAAAAGTCTATTAAGAGGATTCACTCCGGAGTTTCAAAGGAGCTTATTAATAAGATTAGAAATACAGATGACAAAGGGGAAAGGGATTTATTAAAATCACACTTACCTTCCATCTGTTATGGTGGTGTATTTCCAGAACGAAATAAAAACAGCCTTAAGGAACATAGCGGTTTAATGATAACTGACTTTGATAAAATGCCTACCAAAAGAGATTTTGATAATGTTTGGAAACAACTTACAAATAATCCTCATTGTGTGTTTCTTTTTTCTAGCCCTTCTAGTGGAGCTAAAGAAACTTATGGTATCAAAGCATTAGTAAGAATTCCAAAGTGTACACATCAAGAGCATACAAAGTATTTCAAAGCTTTTAACGATGAATTTAAAATACCGTATTGGGATAATTCAAATTCAGATGTGAGTAGGGTTTGTTATGAAAGTTATGATCCTAATTGCTATGTGAATTATAAAGCCAAAGTATTTGAGCCAACTTTAAAAGATGAGGGGTTTGATATAAAGGATCGAGTTCCTTTAATTCCTGTAACCGATGAAGATAAAATTATCGATAAAATAATGGCTTTCAATTGGAAAAAAGACTTTATCGAAGGTGAAAGGAATAACTTTATTTTTGATCTTGGTGGTGCGTTTTGCGAGTATGGTATTAGTGAAGATTATGCAATAGGGTATATTCAAAACAATGTAGCTTATGGAGATTTTAAAGAATCGGAAGTTTACAATACTATTAAATCAGCTTATAAGAGAAGATCCTTTGGAAGTAAATATTTTGAGGATTACAATAAGCAAAACGCCATTAAGACCAATCTAAAGAAGGGCAAAGCAAAAGTTATAGATCAGTATAAAATAGAAGAGGAAGTTTATGACAGTCTTAAATATGAAGCTGAGGTTGATAATTTTTGGGATGTAGACGATAAAAATAAAATCAAAGCTAATCCCTTAAAGTATAAGAGATTCTTAGAGCGTAATGGATTTAAGAAATACTTTCCCGCAGACTCTTTAAAACCCTCTTGGGTATTTATAGAATCAAATAAAGTTAGCGAAGTATCTCCAGAACGCATAAAGGATTTTGTTTTGGATTACCTAAACGAAAAAAACGAATACGATGTTTGGAATTATTGTGCAAACTATCAAAATTTATTTAGTGAAAGCTTTTTATTAATGCTCGAAAGTATAGAGTTATCCATGATAAGAGATACAAAAGAAAAGTCTTTTATCGCTTATTCCAATGGGATTTTAGAAATAACAAAAGATAAAATTAAACTATTGGATTATATCGATGTGGATGCTTACATCTGGAAGGCACAAATTATAGATAGGGATTTTGAGATTACTAATGATGTAGAAAATAACTATAAGCTTTTTATATCAAATATTTCTCAGGATAGTTCTGATCCGATTGAGTGTGTTTTGGGTTATCTTTTATCTAGGTATAAGAATAAAATGAACAACAAAGCTATAATTTTAAATGATGAGGTCATAAGTGAAAACCCAGAAGGGGGGACTGGTAAAGGTTTATTTGTTCAGGGTATTAGACAAATGAGGAAGGTATCTATTTTAGATGGTAAAACCTTTGATGATAAGAAAAGCTTTCCATATCAAACTGTTTCACAAGATACAGATATTCTAGTTTTCGACGATGTAAAAAAGAATTGGGACTTTGAATCTAAATTTAGTTTAGTTACTGAAGGAATGACACTAGAGCGTAAAAATAAAGACGCTATTAAACTATCGATTGAAGAAAGTCCTAAGATGTTAGTGAGTACAAACTACGCAATTAAGGGCGAAGGAAACAGCCATGACAGGCGAAGGCATGAGATAGAGATAGCACAATACTATGGCAAGAACTTAACTCCTTATGATGAGTTTGGACATCAACTTTTTGACGATTGGAACCAAGTTACCTTTAATAAGTTCGATAATTATATGGTTGGTTGTTTACAAAAGTATTTGCAAAAAGGACTAATTCCACAGAAAGCAAAAAACTTAACTATGCGCAAATTCATAGCTGAGACCTGTATGGAATTTCACGAGTTTATGAGCGATCAAGATAATTTTCCTCTTAACAAAAGAAATGATAAAGCTATTATCTTCAATTCTTTTGTACAAGAGTATAAGGATTATGAGAAATATTTAACTAGAAAGCGATTCCATATTTGGGTGAGTAAGTATGCAAGTTTTATTAAAGCAGACTTCGACTCAGGGAATACCAACGGTCTTAAATGGTTTGAGATTAACAACGGGGGAGAAACCAAAAACGAAGAAGTTCCATTTTAAAAACTAAGAAACTATGTACAAACTAAAAGAACATCAAATTGAAAAGTCTAAGGAATTAAATGAGATCCTACTAGACTATAAGATAGCCTATCTCGCAGGTGAAGTGAGATCTGGAAAAACTTTAACAGCTTTAGAAGCTGCTAGATTATACGGGGCTAGTAAGGTGATTGTAATTACCAAAAAGAAAGCGATACCAAGTATCTTATCGGATTACGAAAACTTTAAATTTCCTTATCAAATAGTAGTTATTAATTACGAATCATTGCATAAGCTGGATAATTACGACTGTGATCTGGTTATTTACGATGAATCTCATTCACTATCTGGATTTCCAAAACCAAGCGTAAGAACAAAGCTTTGCAAGAAACTATTTCATAAAACACCTTGCATTCTAATGACTGGGACGTCAGCAGTCGAATCTTACTCTCAATATTACCATCAGTTTTTTGTAAGTGCTTACAGTCCGTTTAGTCGATACAAGAATTTCTACAAATGGGCTAAGGACTTTGTTGAGGTTTGGGAACGTAAACTACCAACGCATAGTATAAGGGTTTATGATCGTGCCAATGTGGCAAAGATTGATAAAATACTAAAGCCTTACATGGTCGTAATGACTCAACAGGACGCAGGGTTTGAGGTTAAAATAACTGAGCATTATTTGACTGTTGAAACTCCTCCTCCAATTAAAGGTTTAGTTGACATATTGTTAAAGGGTAGAGTTGTAAAAGGTAGCGCTGGCTATATTTTTGGAGATACTCCAGCAAAACTGCAAAGCAAAGTCCATCAGCTTTATAATGGCCATTGCATAATTGAGGATGTTAACGGTGAAACATCTAACGTAATACTTGACACTTACAAAGTGGACTTCATTAGAGAGCGTTTTAAGGACGATAAAATTGTAATTATGTATTACTACCAGAATGAGCTTAAAATGATTGAGAGCGTATTTGGTGAAGCTGTTACAACCGATATAGATGAATTTAATACTACAGATAAAAGTTTTGCTTTACAACAATCCTCGACTGAGGGAATGAATCTAAGTAAGGCTGATTCTCTGGTTTATTTAAATTTAGGATTTAGCGGTAAAAATTATATACAATCTAGAGATCGCATGACCGTTCAAAGCCGTAAAGAAAATAACATTTACTTCATTTGTGAAAGTGATGGCATTACGGAAAATATACTAAAAGCGGTAACCAAAAAGAAAAACTTCAATACTAGAATTTTTAAACAAAACTTTGAATTATGATAACAGCAACTAACGAAGATAATATGTTAATGATGGCACGTTATCCAGATGATTATTTTGATTTGGCTATTGTTGATCCTCCTTATGGGATTGACGTAGCAAATGACAGCAGAAGCGGGAAATCTTTTAAAACTAATTTTGGAGGCAAATCCAAAATGGTAAAAGCTAGAAGCTATAAAAAATCAGATTGGGACAAAACGCCGCCAGAAGTTGATTATTTTAATGAATTAATTAGAGTATCTAAGAATCAAATTATATGGGGAGCAAATCATTTCTGCAATTTATTTGCAGCAAATTCTACGGCTTGGATAATATGGGACAAAGACAATGGGGAAAGCAATTTAGCAGATGCAGAAATAGCCTACTCATCATTTGAAAAGTCTGTAAGAATATTTAGCTTTAAATGGCACGGTATGCTGCAAGGCAATATGAAAAACAAACAGAACAGAATCCACCCCACAGAAAAACCTATAAAACTTTATGAGTGGTTACTAATGAACTACGCAAAAGAAAGAGACAAGATATTAGACACGCATCTAGGCAGTGGCTCAATAGCGATAGCTTGCCACAATCTAGGCTTTGATCTTACGGCTTGCGAGTTAGATAAAGATTATTATGATGCAGCAATGAAAAGACTTAAGCAACATCAAAATCAACAAGTAATGAAGTTTTAATTATGGCATCTAAGAAACAAACTAAATTAATAAAACATTGGAAAGACAAAGGTTACTTTGTTATTAATCTTGTTAAGATTACACCTATAGGACTTCCAGACTTGGTAGCCTTGAAACCTAATGAGGTTATATTTATAGAGTCTAAGGAGATCTGGGATAAGCTCAGTCCCTTACAGATAGCAAAAATCGAAATACTAAAGAAGCTAAATTTTAAAGTGTATGTCAACGAAAATGAATATTAATCCTTATGAAACTTATAAGTCTCCAAAGGGATTGGATTATAGAGTTACAGGCGTTGAAATGGTAGAAAAGTCTGGTCGCTGGATAGATGGAGTGTTAAGGTATCACTGGTTAGTTTCCATTTGTTTTTTGGATTCTGATAAGAGGTTAACTTTAGAATATGATTACAACGAAAAAATAATTAAAAAGTTTAACACATAGTCTGTTTGTTTATTTGTTTATCTATTGTATATTCGTATAAAATTTAAAACTATGAAACTAAAAGAAGCAAGACAAATATTAAAAGACCATAATGAATGGAGAAGGTTCAACAGTGTTGGTTTATCAAGAAAATCTGACCCTAAAATGGCTCAACCTAGAGAATTAGGCATAGCAATTCACACAGTAGTTAAGCATTATGAAACCCGAAATATAGTTAATAACTGCGAGGGTTGCGGAATTGAAACAGAAGATAAAGAAAAACATTGCGAAGTATGCGAATGTAAAGGTAATGAAGCTTATAAGGAATAATAACTTTTATAACGAATAGGTATATGAATAGGCGACTAAATACGCACTAAACTTTGAATTATGAAAAAACAAAATAAAGATACACAAGCCCCTGAATTAAGCACTAACTTGCCATTATTTATAGATAGGCTTTCTTCTGAACTCAATAAAAAGTTAGAAGATTATATTATTGAAGGATTAAAAAGAAAGGGATTTGAGTTTGAAAACAGATTAGAACTTGAAACCTTCATTAAAAATAATTGCAGATGTGAGGACACTCCGCATAAAAAAGAGCGCGTTTATTTTGCAAATGACACACCTTTCTTTCTACACAAATACGAAATTGAAATGACAAATCCTATAACGCTTGATTGGGATGTTAAGATGTGCACTAACTACGGGTCTTATGCTTACCTATAACGTGCCACGTATAAGAATTGAAGCGGATAAATGAGTTGTAAAGTAATACTTGATAACTGAAATAAATAAATAATAACTTAACACCGATAAAGAAATGAACCGCTTTTGTTTTTATACGGTGTTAGCAAATGTAATTTACGGGATGAATTTACCTTACGTTCTCGCTCACTTAATAGGCGACTTTCTGTTACAAAATGATTGGCAAGCAGTTGGAAAGAAGAAAAATGGACAGACTTAAAAAACCAAAAGACTTCTTAGAAAAACTAAGATTGACAGATAGCGATTACCAAGATAGTGGAATGATAAACCATATCGCAGACCTTTTAGAAAGGTACAGTACCGAGCAATTATTTATACAAATTATTATGGAAGTAGAAAAGCAATGGATAGTAAATGTTTCTGAATTATTATTACTTTTAAAAGATGGAACTTATAGAATTGGTAAAAGCTCTAACTTATATGGATTTGACTTAATAGATAAAGAAAAGGCGTTGGCTCTTATTAATGCCAGATAACGGTTATGGCATATGGTTAGTGCCTGATGCAAGCCAAGACCTTTCGATTAAGCTAAAGCCCTTTTCTTTTATTTTTTGAGCGATGGCAAATGCCCGTGAGGGCAAAAACACCCTGTAATATCCTAATAAATGTTAAATTTCAGGTATAAACCTAAAATAAATTAAATAAAGCTTGTGAGATACTTAGTATATACCTATATTTGTGTATAATTAAAAAACAAAGTATTATGGAAACTTTCAATTACAAAGAATTTTTACAAGAAAACAGAAATAGTTTAATAGCTATGGTAAAAGAAGAAATGAGATTTGACTTATCTTCTATAACAACCTTAAAACAAGGGATGCAATTAATATTAGATAAAGTTTATATAGCTGAAAGTGAAGATGAAGCTTGGGAACTTGCAGATGAAGGTTTAGGTAGTGCTACAAGTAGTGCATCATTAGGAAACTTTTTTGACACACAATTAGAAAACAGAAAAAAATCATACTTAAAATAAAATATCATGAAAATTCACAAAACAAGTCAACACGGAGACATAACAATAATTGAAGGCAACAAAAAACAAGTCTTAGAAGATTTAAGAGTTGAAGCCAGAACAAAAAGAAGAGAAAGCAGATTGAGACACAACTTAACTGACAATGTTCATTCAATAGATAAAAGTCTGCATCAATCAGAATTAGTAACAATGGCTTCTTTTAAATTAGAAAATAAAGGATTAAATGATTTAATTGAACTTCTCAACTCTCATGGAGTAACTAACTATAAAATAGTGTCGAAATGAATATCAAACAAATAAAAAAAGAACTTGGCTTATCAAATGCAGATATAGCCGAGTTTTTTGATTATAAAAACACAAATAGTTTTACTACATCTTCTGCAAAAAATAGAATTGAAAAAGGCTTAGTGTCTTTTTATCTTCACACGAAAAAAGCTTGGGAGAAAAAAATAAAAGAAAAAGATGATAATCCAGAACCATCATCTTAGTATTGATTTTAAGGCATTAACTATATGCCATGTTGTAGCATCGTTTTAATGTGCTACAACGCTAAGTATAACAAACGAAAAATTTACGATATGAAACCACAAGACTATATTGGAAAGAAAGCGACTTACTTTGAAGAGGGCACGCAAATATTTGGAGAGAACGAAAAAGGAGAACTACAAATGATATTAGATGTAAGAGGTTGGGGAGCAATCCAAAAAATATTTAATGGTAATGCACAAAAAGCATCGGACTTCCAAGATGAATTGGGAGCGTGGTTTGTTGATGCGATCAATGAAAAATTGGAACGAGAAACTAAGTAAATTTTATGTTTTGTTATACAATGTTGTATAAAGTTTGAAGCGGAATAAATAAGCAGAATTATGAAAATTATACATAACTTATATTGGGCGAAAAACTTAGTTAATATGCTATGGTGGAAGCTATTATTTTTATTTGGTGTTAGGCGTAGTGCGTTGCCTATACCTAAAGGAATGTACTGTTATAGCCCTGATATAGAAAAGAACAAAGCAAAGAAAGACTTTAGTACATATTATATAAACCATTGCAAATATTACAAAACTTTAGGTCGTAGATATAATGGATGTAGTTACTTAGGAATAATTACTGATGATATGACCTTTGATGACCAATGTAAAATGTGTGGCGAGAATTATGGTGATGAAGACTAATAGCATTACGCCTAACAAAAAACAAAACTATGAATGAAATCGACAAATTACTAAAAAAGCTCAAGCAAGATCAAAACACCCTATTGGAGAACTTCAGGGAGGAGGTTTTAAGAATCCAATCAGGACAGCAAAAAAAATATGCTCATAAGGATTTTGAGGTTCTTAATGAAATAGTTTGTAGACATTTTGGAATACCATCCATTTTTGTGCAAACTCGAAAGATTTATTATGTAGCGGCTAGATCTGTTTTTGATTTTATTTTAAGAAACAATGGCCATACTTTAGGATTTATAGGCTCGGAAACCAATAGAGAGCACACAACAATAATCAACTCTTTAAAAATATATGAAGGGTTTTCTAAAGATGTTTTATATAAAGACTTATATTTAGAAATAAAAAACGAATGGAAGACATTAACATACTAACAAGAAATTAAGCATATTAAAAAAAAAGTTTATCTTTGAGATAATCAAATAAGCCTTAATGAATGTACTCAGCTTAATCTCAGAGAACCACAAAGAATGGATTAACGTTTGTAAAGTATTTGGAGTAACTGACTATCCAGAAGACATAGTACAAGAAATGTACATTAAGATAAGCAAGTCTAAGATAGTCACAGAGTTAAATTATAATGGTTATGTATATGTAACCTTAAGAAATCTTTGCTACGATAGTCACAAAAAAAAAGAGTTTAATTTTAACATAGACGAGAACCGAACAGAAGATAATTTAAAGAGCGATGACCATTTAAACTGGATTGATATACAAAAGGCTTTACATGAGCTTCCTTATTTTGAAAGACAAGTAATACAGCTACATAAGATTGAAGGCATTAGCCTTTGCGAGATAGAGCGAGAGACAAGCATTTGCAGGGTTAAGATGATGAGAGCAAAGAACAAAGGGATAGAATCATTAAAACTAAGATTAAGCAAATGAAAAAAGACCTAAGCAAAGACGAAGAAACAAGAGAGTTTATTAAGAACATAAAGCCTAACAGGTATTACAAAATGGAAGGCACAAGCAAAGTAATAATAGGAAAACAACTTAAAAAAATATACAATGCAACAAGAAATCAAGAAAGAGCCAGCAGAATATTTGGAAAGCCTAGACAAGAGGACTAAAGAATATAAGGAGTACAAGAAAAGACACGAGAACAAATCTAAAGGACTCGGCGACACCATCGCAAAAGCAACCAATGCAACAGGCGTAGACAAGCTAGTAAAGTTCATTGCTGGCGAAGATTGCGGATGTGATGAGCGACAGGCGAAACTTAATGAATCATTTGCCTACGATGTCCCTAAATGCCTGAATGAAGATGAGTACGAATACCTGACAAAACTAATAGGAAACAAGCCAGCGGTCGCAAGCATAGATTTACAGAAGCAAATCATTAAAATTCATAATCGTATCTTTGCTCAGCAAATAGAATTAAGCTCATGCCCTAGTTGTGTGAGAGCAACAATAAATAAGTTAGAAAAAGTATTAAAACAATATTAAAGAAAGTAGGGTGAACAGGAGGGAGAGATTAATAAAATGGCTATCAAACCTAACCCTCCAGTTTCCTACATTTAAAACAAATAACAATGCACCCAACAAGAATATTTAAAAAGCCTGAAGACCTAGAGAAAGCTTGGAGGGCATACAAAGAAGACCTAAAAGAAAAAGCTAAAGCATGGGTAAAGGTTCAATACGTAGGAAAAGACGGAGACAAGAAACAAGACTCACCTAAACTACCATTAACCTATGAGGGTTTTAAACGCTTCTGCTGGGATGAAAACATAGGAACGGTTCAGCATTACTTTGAGAACACAGAGAAGATGTACGACGACTTCTGTGAGGTCTGCACGCGCATTAAGAACGAAATAAGAGAAGACCAAATCACAGGCGGTATATTATCATTCTACAATCCAAGCATTACTCAGCGCTTAAATAACCTAGTCGAGAAATCAGAAGTTAAGATTGAAGACGTAGACGTTAACTTTGAAGATTAATGTAAAAAGACCAAAACTAACAAGCTACCAAAAGGATTTCCTTTACAATGGTGCAAGGTTTACGTTTACAGAAGCCTCAACAAAAGCAGGTAAAACCTTTGCCCATATTTGGTGGATATACGAAAGAGCGCACGAGCCTTGGAATAAAACAGGATATAATCATTGGTGGGTAGCACCTGTATACTCACAGGCTAAGATAGCATTTAACAGGCTTAGAATTAAACTAGGTCGCACCGGCTATTATAAAATTAACGAATCAAGTCTAACAATTACATGCCCTAATGGTGCTGTTATTTGCTTTAAGTCTGCAGACAAATACGATAACCTATTTGGTGAAGATGTATACTCAGTTGTATTTGACGAAGCACCTAGGGCAAAGGTAGAAGCCTTCTACGCATTACGTTCTACCGTAACCTCAACTAAGGGAGTAATGAAGATGATAGGCAACTTTGGAGGTATCGCCAACTGGATGCACCAAATAAAAGAAAAGGCAAAGACTGACGACCAATACGCATATTATAAGATAACAGCTTGGGATGCAGTTAAGGAGGGCATACTAGACGAAGCTGAGATACTACAAGCACAAAAAGACCTACCTACTAAGATATTCCAACAACTCTACCTAGCAGAAGAAACAGAAAGCGAAGACCAGCTTATCAGTTTTGACACTATGAAGTCAATGTTTACTAACGACTTTGTCAAGGATGGGACTAAATACATTACTGCTGATATTGCCTTACATGGTTCGGATAAGTTTGTTGTATTTGTTTGGTCAGGTTGGAAAATAATCGACTGCATTATAACAGCCAAATGTGAAGCCCCAGAAGTAGAGAAGTTACTAAAGGAAACAGCTACAAAGTACGGAGTACAACGCAATAACATCACATACGATGCAGATGGTCTAGGATCATTCTTAAGAGGTTACTTACAAGGAGCGAGACCATTTAACAACGGAGGTACACCAATAGGCAAAACAAACTATAAGAACCTTAAAAGCCAATGCGGTTATGAGTTTGCAAAGCATTGCAGAATTGAAGGTATTAAAATAGATTGTAAGATAGACAAGGGAGAACTTTACAAAGAATTAGAATGCCTAAAGTCTTATGCACTAGACAAAGAGGGAAAGATACAACTGATGCCAAAGGAGAAGATAAAAGAAATTATAGGGCATTCGCCTGACTTGCTAGATGCCATCACTATGAGGATGATGTTTAATTTAGAACCGAACAAAGGAAAGTATTATGTATATTAGTTGTTTTTACCCTGTGGACGATGTTAACTCAACTACTGTAAACACTACAAACTTAAAATAAATAATTATGGAATGCAATTCGGTAAGGGATCCTAACATAAAAAGACTTATAATGTTAGTAAAAAACAAAGAAGGTTTAACAGATGTTTGGGAGAAAGGAAAATGTTTAGGCAAAGGATTAAGCGATGAAGAAATAAACAATCTTTACTTAAAGTAACAAACAAACAAATCCAAAGTATATTAAGTATGAAGCTAGAGATAACTATACCAGAGAAGCTAAGCGAGATTAAGTTAGGACACTATCAAGAGTTCGCAAAGATAGAAGAGCCTAACGACTACGACGTGTTAAGATGCTTTTACGGAATAGACACTAAAGGAGTCTTTGACATGAAGGCAACGGACGTTAGCAAGCTAGTCGAAGCAATCAATAAGTTATTATTAGAAGAGCCAAAGGAGCTAATCACAAGCTTTAAACTAGGCGGTAAAGAGTTTGGATTTATTCCAAGCCTAGACCAAATGAGCTACGGAGAAAACAACGACCTGACAGATTATGTTAACGATATAGAAAAGATGACAAATGCAATGGCGGTAATGTATCGACCAATAACAACTAAGCAAAACGGAAAATATCTAACTGAGAAATACAAGGGTAGTTTAGAATACTCATCAATAATGTATCATGCTCCGTTAGATGCCTTTTTAAGTGCGAAGGTTTTTTTTTATCATTTAACGAAAGACTTGTTAAACTTTATCCCAGTCTTTTTGAAGGAGGAGAGCCGACATCTTTCACCCGAAAGTGGGGAAACTATGCAAGCATATATAAGCTCGCTGGAGGACAAATTGAAGCATTTGACAGAGTCACCGAAAGGAATGTACATGAATGCTTAATGTACTTAGAATACGAAGTAGACAAGTTTAAAGAAGAAAAGAAGAAGCCGACAAATGGAATATCAAGAACTAATTAAGGTAATAAGAGATGAGCTTGAATCTAGTAAATTAATTGCTAGGGTAGAAAAGAGCGATAGACCAGACATGGATTTAAATAAACGCAGCCTTTACCCATTAGCTGCTTTCTATTGCGGTGGTGGTGGATTGGCTACTAATGTAGTAAGATACACCGTGCAACTTCTTGTAGCTGACATTTTAGATATTAATAAAGAAACAGATCAAGACAACGAGGATTTTATTTGGAATCAATCCTTTGCAGTAGTAAACAATCTATACAACAAACTAAACAGAGGTGTATTATTTACAGAGTTAGTACAATCAGAAGAGGAAACTGATTTTGATTTTTTTTCTGATGGAATGGATAAGGGTTTTGCGGGTGTAGCAGTAACTTATGAAATTAGAGTTAAAAATAACATGACACTATGTTAAACAACACGCAAACAGCATTAGATAAATTCAGCAAGGGCGTAGTTAAGCAATCGAGGACACGACTAACAAAAGGTAAAAAGAACGTTACTAAAAATCTATACAATGCCATAGACTACGACTTAACAGTATCGCCTAATAGTTTTAGTTTAAAGTTCTATACAGGCGAATACGGTGTATTTCAGGATGAAGGAGTTAAAGGAGCAGACCCAAGTTTGGTAAAGAACGGAAAACAAAAAGCACCTAACTCACAGTTTAGTTATAAGAACAAAAGACCACCTATAAAACCATTAAAGGAATGGATAAAGGCAAGGGGTTTAAAATACAGAGATAAGGATGGAAGATTTAAAAAAGGAGGTATTAACACTTTAGCGTTTTTGATTAGTCGAAGCATCTACGCTCAGGGAATTAAGCCGAGTGGATTCTTTACAAAGGCATTTGAGAGCCAATACAAGAATCTACCACAAGAAATAATTAAAGGTTACGCATTAGACATGAGAGACCTATTAACATTCACAAAGAAATGAAAGCAATACAATTAAGAAGTCCGTTAAATGTATCTTATTCAAGTGAGGATAGCTCATTTGCATCTTGTGAGTTTTCAATTTATGTTAATAGAGATGTAACCGATATTGATACTACAACGGTCCCAGACTATTCTTTAATTGCAGAGCCAATAAATAATCGTGTTAACTTTGAGATAGCCGAACTTATACGAAGTAAGAACGATTATCTTTATGAGGATGATTTTTATACGGCTAGAGATACAGCAACTTACGTATTATTGAGAGCTGTTTTATTAGATAGTGATGGAGATGAAATACAAGTAAAATATAACTTCTTTAAAGTCAGGGATGGTTATGTAGACCGTAACGAAGTGCAACTATTAAACAGTGAAATAGACCCAGACCCAAGAACTTGGAGTGACAATGATAATGTAACGATTACAGCAAATCAAACAGACCCTTTTGGCACTAACAATGCTTATCTCATTGAAGATACAAACGACGGTTCAAACACTTTTTTAATAGAATCTTTACAAGTAAGCGGAATCCATACAATATCATGTTTTGTAAAAACACAGCAGCAAATCATAATAGGAAGAGACTTTAACACCAATATAAGATTTGATCCAACTGGATCGGTAGTATCTACTAGCGGTTCTATTATTGCTTACGATGTTTTTAAGGTTGGGAGTTGGTATAAGATTAGTTTAGTTGTCAATCTTACAGCTGGACAAAGAGCATTTAGAATCTTAGAGCCTTCTGCCGCCTCGCCTTTTACTATGACATTATTTAATCCAACAATAATAAAAGGAAATCAACTTAACTTTACACCTTCAGAGGTTTTACTTCAATCTAATACACAAGTATTTTCACATACAAGCATACGACCACTTTACATGGTTGACAGAAAAGAATCGGTCGCCTATAATTTGAATTCTATTTCAGCAGATAGAGATTTAAGAGCTTTTTTTATTGGTTATCCATTAGTTAATTCTGCTATTGCTAGTATAGCAACAAGAGTGGTTTTTTTAATAAACCAAACTTTAACAATACCTGAAAATATACTGTGCGAAACAAAATACACGCCTGTTAAGGTCAGCTTCATTAATAAGTTTGGAGTTATTCAGGATTTAGTATTCTTTAAAAAGAGGGAGGATAGCTTTAACACGAGTCAACAAGATTTTAAAGCTAACATTTTAAGAAACGGAACTTACTTACCACATACAGGGCAAAAGCAAATCATCAACAAGCAAGCAAGCGCACAAGTAAAACTAAACACAGGCTTTTATCCAGAAGAATTTAACGAGGTTTTCAAGCAATTACAATACTCAATTAACTATTGGATAGACGATGAGCCAGCCATACTAACAGGTTCAAACTTTGCTTTTAAAACTAGTGTAAACGATAAACTTATAAACTATTCATTTGACTTTGAATACGCAAATCCAGATATAAACGATATTAGATAATGCTGAACCTTCAATTATTTATAGAAGATAAAAGAGTAGACTTCTTTGAAGATGAATCTATACAACTCACCGACTCAATTCAGGATGCAAGGGATATAGGAAAAATCTTCACAGCAGTATCAAGAGACTTTACGGTACCAGCTACACTAATTAACAACAATTTATTTAAGTACTTTTACAATTTTGATATTGTAGATGGATTTGATCCAAGGCAAAAGGTCAGAGCATCCTTATTTCAAAATGGATTCCTATACAAAAAAGGATATGTTCAGCTTCGATCTGTTAACCTAGAAAACAACAAAGCAACAAGTTATAAGATATTCTTTACAGGCTTGTTAGGAGAGCTTAAGGACATTTTTAAAGACGATAAGTTAAGCGACTTACTTCAATTAGAAGAATACAATCATCCTTACAGTGCTACAACAATTAGAGCTGGATTACAGAATTATTTTGATGTAGTTAATAACGTGCCAGACTTTACAGCAGGCAACAATAAAGACTTATGTTATCCTTTTGTTAGTTCTGTTAATAGATATGCTTTTGGTGCTTCGGGATTAAGAACGGTGGATGAAGATGGATTCTTAACAAATAGTAAAATACAAACAAGTGACCTTAAGCCAGCGTTAAGGGCAACTAGAATTGTTGAAGCAATAGAACAAAAGTATTCTATTATATTCGATAGCGATTTCCTTAAAAACAATACAATATTTACAGAACTTTACTTATGGCTTAACCGTCAAAAAGGGGTTATGCAAAACTTACAAGTGTTTAATCTAAATTTCTTAATTACAGACTTTTCACCAGAAAGCGGAGTCAGTGTGATTAATCCCAATAGTGATTTAATAGAAACTGAAAGAACACAAGCAGGGTCTGGTGATGATTTTGTGAATTTTAACTTTCAATATAATATTTCAGTAATAGGAGGTGGACAAATTGAAGTGCAAATTATAGATGCAATCACAAGCAATATCCTTACTTCTTTTTCAGAAGAAGTGGGTAACGAAACTTTTTCAGTAAATTATTTATTCCAGTCTTTGGATTATGGTGTTAACAATTTTAAACCTCAAATAAAGTTAATCACTAAGAAAGAAGGACTCACTCAAATAAGCATCGATCTAAATGTAACTAGAAACACAAAAATAAATAATAATGATTTTGTACAAGTAGGTAATTATGCATTAACAGATAATCCCTTTTCAGCATCTCCCATGGTTAATATATTGTCTGAAGTTCCTTCTATGTTAGTTATTGATTTTCTAACTTCAATATTTAAAACCTTTAATCTAACAGCATTAGTACAAAATAACGGAAGTATAAAAGTACAACCATTGGATGAGTTTTATGCTGAGGGCAAAGTAATGGACATTACAAATCAAATAGACATAAGCAAAAGCCAAGTTAAGAGATTTGAGCCATACAGAGAGATAAATTTCGAGTTTGAAAAATCACAGACTTTATTGATGGTTGAGAGAGACAAATCATTAGATGATATTTTTGGAAACCTTAATTTTAAAATAGCATCTGAAAGCACAACGAAAAATATAGAAGGTGGAGTGTATAATGTAAAATCTAAATTTCATAAGATACTCCCAGAAAGATTAAGAATAGAAGACGGATCATTAAGTCCTATCATGTACGCTTTGTATGTTAATCAAGAACTTGAACCCTTAAGCAATGAACCTCTATTATTTTATACAAATAGGCAAAGTTTTCAATCAACTAGTTTAGTCGAATTTGAAAACGGTGAAGACCTATCAAGTAATATATCTCCATCAAATGTAAAGCAAGATTCAAGCCAAACAATTAATTACGGTGCAGAGATTGACGAATACACTTTAAAAATTAATAACAATAGCTTGTTCAACAACTTCTATAGAACGTTTATATTGGGTGCGTTCAGTCCTTTGTCAAAAACACTAAGTGTAGATGCGCTATTAGATGAAGATTTTATATTGAACTATAAGCTTAGTGATACAATTGTGATTGACAATAGAAAATTTCACATTAATACATTAGATGTTAACGGCGGAAACGGAAAAGCAAAAATAGAACTAAGGAATATATTTACTATTCCTCCTATTGTTGTTCAGCCACCACCATCATTTCAAACTTTAACAATTTCAAGTCCTAGCCAATATGAAAACGATGCAAGCGGTTCTTATACATTTGATGTGATTAGTAATGTTTCATGGACTGTTTCTGAAAGCTCAGATTTTATTTCTGTAAGTCCTACGAGTGGTACAGACCATGGAACATTAACAGTTACTTACTTAGAGAATGATACAACAGAATCAAGAAGCGGAAGCGTGACAGTTGAGGGAGGTGGATTTACTAGGGTTCACACACTAACACAAGCAGGTAAAGCAGTTCAGCTAACTATATCAAGTGAAAGCAATACGGTAGTAAAAGAAGCAAACACTTATACAATACAAATATTATCGAATACAAATTGGACAGTAAGCGACAATCAAACATGGTTATCCCAAAGCCCTACAAGTGGTTTTGGAGATGCAACCTTAACCTTTAATGTTAATAAAAATTACGGTATTAATCAAAGAGAAGCTATAGTGCAAATACAATCAGGTGATGTTACGAGAACACATACAACGACACAACAGGAGCAATCTAGTACGCAATTATTTATACATAGCTTAAGTCGAAGGTTTTCACTTCAAGACGTATGCGATGGCCCTACTTTAACTTCAATTAGATACACAGATAAAGCAAACTATATAGAATCTACAGTAATATTTTTCGATTTGAATGGAGACAACAAAGTGCCAGCAGGATTCTATAAAAAAGGAAATGATGTCTTAGAAACTAATAATAACGGAGAGGTAATAAACGTATTAACATGTTAACAGAACTATTAAAAATGCACAATTACTATGGAGTCAGCAAAACGATTGACATCGCAAAAGGTGCAAATAAAATACCAGAAAACTTAAACGAAGGAATCGACCAAATCAAAAGAGAATGGCACGCAAAGAAATATTAGAGCTAGAAGGCAAGGTAAACTCAAAAGAGCTTGTAAAGGAATTTGATGAAGTCCAGACTGAGGTAAACAACACCACTAAGGCGGTCGATAACTTTTCGGATAAATCAAAGAAGGATTTAAAGGCGGTTCAAAAGCAAAGTAGTAAGACTGAAAAGGGAGTAAAGGGTATTGGCAAAGGATTTAAAATTCTTGGTGGTGCTATGAAGGCTGCTGGGATTGGTTTAATCGTTGGTTTAGTGGCAAAACTTACAGGAGCTTTTTTACAGAATCAAAAGATAATGGATGGGATTAATACAGTCTTTGAAACTGTTAACATTGTCTTTTCACAACTAACAACCGCAGTTGTAAATATATTTAATGCGGTGCAAAAGTCTACGGGTGGTTTTACTTCATTGGGAAAAGTAGTAAGTGGAATAGTTACACTTGCTTTGACACCGATGAAACTTTCATTTTTTGCTATTAAGTTGGCATTGCAACAAGCTCAACTAGCTTGGGAGAAGTCATTCTTTGGAGACAAAGACCAGAACACAATTGAAGAATTAAACAAAGGAATAGCTCAAACTAAGCTAGACATTGTAGAAGTTGGTAAAGATGCTGTTGATGCAGGCACTGACATAGCAGAAAACTTTTCTAAGGCAATAGATGAGATTGGAACTGCTGTAAATATTGCAAGCACAGAATTAGGAAAGATAAGCGTTGAAGCTGCAAAGGAACAAGCAGAAGCATTAGTAGAAGCTAGAAAAGCAGCACAATTAGCCGCAGCACAACAACAATTACTTATAGAAAAGTACGACCAACAAGCAGAAATCCAAAGACAGATAAGGGATGACGATAGAGTAGGACTATCAGAAAGGATAAAAGCAAATGAGAGATTAAACGAAATATTAGAAAAGCAACAGGAAGCACAATTAGCACAAGCAGAACTTTCGATAAGAGCTGCAAGGCTTCAATTAAATGTTAATAATAATATAGAAAACCAACTAGCATTGACGGATGCACTATCTGAAAAGCAGGGGGTATTAGCATCCATAGAAGGCTTTAGGTCTGAGCAAAAAGTAAACGAAGCATCTTTAGAAAGAGAGCTTTTGGAACTTCAAAACAGCAGAACCGAAGCTGAAAGCAAACTATCATTTGAAAAGAGAAGAGCAGCAGCAGAAGAAATAGAAGGCGAGTTGGCTAGATTAGAGAGGTTAAAAGAAATTGCAGTAGATGAGCGAGAATTTGAGCTTACTAGACTACAAGAAAAAATCAACAATACCAACGCAGAAACACAAGCAAGAATAGATGCTGAGAAAGAGTTTGCTCAGGTTAAATTTGAGCTAGACCAAAAGGTAAAAGCAAGCTCAGATAAGATTACAGAATTTAACAAGAAAAAAGGAGAGACTGACAAAGACATAGACAAGAAAGTAAACGATTCGAAGATTCAAATGGCAGAGCAAAGCCTCGGAGATATTGGAACATTGCTTTCTGATTCAGCAGAAGCACAAAAAGCGGTAGGTATTGCAACCGCATTAATTGATACATACAAAGGAATAACAGCGGGTGTAGCTCTAGGTTTTCCCGCAGCAATACCAGCAGTAGCAGCGGCAGCCGCCACAGGTTTTGCAACAGTAAAAAGTATATTAAGCACAAAACTACCAACCGTAAAAGGAGCAACGGGAGGAGGTGGAGCGAGTGGAGGTACAAGGTCAGCACAAGCGGTAGCACCCCAAGCAGTCGCCCCTAGTTTTAACATCGTAGGAGACTCAGGGAGCAACCAAATAACAGATGCGATAAATACACAAGGAAGCAGACCTGCAAGAGCTTACGTAGTCTCTAAGGACATAACCACACAGCAAGAGCTAGACAGGAATACACAAGGCAATTCTAGTTTAGGTTAATTGTTGTATATTTGTTTAAACTAAAACTAGAAACTATGAAAAATCAAGCGAAAGTAAGCGTAACGCTAAAAGAAATTAAAAAGTACAAAGCACTTGATGACGAGTATTTTTACAGGCATTTAGCAAAAAGTCTAATTGAAGGTATGGAACTAGAAGAACTAAAAAAGCTTATAGTATTTACTAAAGAAAAGGCAACTTATAAAGAAGAAGAAATGGAATACACAGCAACAGTAATTTTACCATAATCGATTAATTACCCGACAAGGTTAAACCCTGTGCTTGATTGTACAGGGTTTTTTATGTTAGAGCCTTGCGTGTATCTCTCTTATCTTATCTGGGTTGGGGTGGTGGTTCAATACTCTTTTTAAGTTAGTAGGGTTCACGGATCGGTTTCCTTTTGCTAGGTTATCAGCCGCAGTTAAGAGTTGTAAATTACTATAATGATTTAGTAGAAGAGTTTCTTCTATTGTTTTTGATAATGACAAAGGAACAACATGATCTAAATGTAAATCAGTAAATCCGTAAGTATGTCCATTACTAGCAATACCGTTAAGCCAATCTAAAAGATAATTATAATCACACTTTAAAATATGTATAATTTTTGCATTTTTTGGATATCCTTTTCTTTTTATGGAATTATAAATCAAACCATCTACACACAAAGTTAATTTTTTAACAGGGTTTATTTTATTAAGTTTAAATTTATTTTTTTGTTTTAATATTTTATTTTGAATCATTTGTTTTTTTAAAAACAACATTGACTCTTCAAAAAATTTATCACTTTCTTTTTTACAAGTTTCACACATAAATAGGTTATCATATTCAATAATATTGTGTTTATTAAATTCATCTATACTTTTTAACTTTTGACACTTAACACATTTCTTTTCCATAGTTTCTAGTTTATTTATAATCTTGAATATATTTCTTTTATTTTGTTAGGTTCTGGATGGTGTTCTAGTACTCTTTTTAAGTTAATAGGGTTTACGTAGCGGTTGCTTTTTGCTAGGTTTTCATCAGCACTTAGTAATTGATAGTTAGAGTAATGATTTAACAAGATTACTTCATCTTCTGTTTCTGCTAATGATATTGGAATAACATGATCTAAGTGTAATTCTCCTATGCCGTAGGTATGGCCGTTACTTGCGATACCGTTAATCCATTTCATAAAAAAATTAAATTCACATTTTAATATATTGTAAGTTTTAGTTGTTTTGTCGTAACTTTTGGATTTTAAAGATATATATATAAGATTTGAAACATTACAACTTAACTTGTATAAAGGATTTGTTTGTTTTTTTATAGTTTTGTATAAGTTCGTTCTTTTCTTGTTTTTTATTTTCCATTCTTTTCTTTGTTTATCTATTTTTAATTTGTTTTTTTCATAATATTCCTTTGTTTGTTCTTTTATTTTCTCTTTATTTTTAAAATTATATTCTTTTCTCTTTTCTTTAATATTTTCCTCATTGTTCAATCTATATTTTTTATTATATTCTTTTCTTTTTTCTTTATTTTTTTCATTGTAGAGTTTCATACCTTTAATTAATCTTTGTTTATTTTTTTCATAACGCTCTTTTGAATCTTGTTTAATTTTTACTTTATTTTTATTATATTTTATTTTTTTGTATTCTTTCAAACAAATCTTACAAAAGGAATGTTTACCATTTCTCCCGTCTTTTCTATTACCAAACTCATCAAAATCTTTAACCTCTTTACACTTAGTACATTTCTTTTCCATAATATAATTAAATTAAAAAACCCTATTCAAAATCAGGGCTCGACAACCGATTAAGAATAGGGTTTAACTAATATTTTATTAAGGTGTCGAGCCTTTAGATTGCTAATATAATACTTTTATATTCTAATCAACTCTTTTATTGTTAAAATTTGTTACATTTTAACGATTAGACAGTACTTTAAGTATGGACTTAAGAGAGATGTACGTCGACGAAGAAAATGTTAAGCTAGGAGTACACGCTGTTAGCGTTGTAGAAGACCCAGCGATAGAAAGCAACTTCATCACATTAGCAGACGAAACTAAAATAGAGCTTGCAGAAGTGAGCAAAGAGAGACGTATCTTATTAGGTGCTGCATTGATTCCAAACAAACCTATATTAAGAGTTGAAGACGATAAGGAATACTACATATATTTTTCAAAAGAAACCATTGCAAAGATTGCCTTAATGTTTGCAAAGAATAAATATAGTGACCAAGTAACCGAAGAACACGCTAAGCAAGTCAAGGGAATGACCATTTTTGAGTCGTGGTTAACAGAAGACAAGCAAATCGATAAGTCAGCATTTTACGGCTTAGATGTTCCAGTAGGTACTTGGTGTATCTCTATGAAAGCAGACAACCAAGAAGTCTACAACCTAGCAAAAGAAGGCAAGATAAAAGGCTTTAGTATTGAGGGGTTCTTTTCGGACAAACTAGAGAAAAAAGAACCAAGCAAAGAAGACAAAGAAATAGAAATATTAACTGAAATAATGGCAATATTATAAATATTATTTAAAAAATGGCAAAGAAAAAAGGAAAAACACCAAGTAGGACAAGTCCTAAAAATAGTAAAAGAGGTTGTCTTTGCGAAGATGGCACTTACAAGGCTGAGTGTTGCGATGGCAGCTTGCAAGCTCAGGGGATAGGAGCGACTGTAGGACAAAACACCTCAGACGTTCAAGAAGCAAATGGAATAAGAATTAAACAATCAAATAGAGGTTAAAATGAGCGAAACAAAGGAAACACTTTTGGATAAAATTGCCAGCAAAGTAGGTTTAATGCTTACAGGCGAAGAATCCAAAAAAGAAGTAAAGCTAGAAAAGGCTGTACTTAAAGACGGTACACCCGTAGAAATTGAAGGCAAGGCAATATTTGTATTGACCGAAGACGGGGAAAGACTCCCAGCACCCGTAGCAAATCACGAGCTAGAAAATGGCGATGTGGTTGTAGTGGAAGAGGAAGGCGTAGTTAAAGAGATTATAAAAGCCGACTCAGAAGCTGAAGAGGAAGACTTAAAAGAGGACAAAATGGAGTTCGCTTCTAAAGAGGACATGCAAAACCTCAAAAAAGAAATGGACGAATTAAGGGGCATGATTGAAGGCAAGGACAAAGAAGAAATGTCTAAGGAGGATTTAGCAAAAGCCGAGCCTGTAAAAGAAGAGATTAAAAAGGAAGAGTTAAGCGCAGAAGAGCCTGTAAAAAAGGTAACGCACTCACCCGAAAAGGAAGTTAAAAAGAATATTAACCTATACGCACAGAAAAGAAAAGGAGACACCAAGAGCGTTGTCTTCCAGAAATTATTTTCATAAACCAATTTAATACAAAAAAAAGATGGCAACCACAACAAACATTACAACTAGCTATGCAGGAGAAGGCGCAATGCCTTACGTTGCAGCGGCTTTATTTTCATCCCCAACTTTAGAGCAGGGAGGTGTAGACATTATCCCAAATATCAAATTTCGTAAAACATTAAGACCAGCAAGTGTTGGCGACATTATCGCAGATGCAACTTGTGATTTTTCTGCATCTTCTAGTGTTACTTTACTCGAAAGAGTTTTAGAACCTAAAGAGCTTCAAGTAAATCAGCAATTTTGTAAGACTGATTTTATTGATACTTGGGATGCAGTCGAAATGGGTTTTTCTGCTTTCGATGTAATACCTAAAACCTTTGCTGACTTTATCATTGCTGAATACGTTGCTAAAGTAGCAGAAGCAAATGAGACAAGCATTTGGAGAGGTGTAGCATCTAACAAAGGAGAGTACAATGGATTTACAACTATTGTTGCAGACGATGCAGACCTTCCATCAGATCAAGAAATCACAGGAACTACCGTAAATCCTGAAAATGTAGTTGATGAGCTTGGAAAAGTTGTAGATGCAATTCCTAACAGATTATACGGTAAGGAGGATTTAAGAATCTACGTAGCAACAAATGTTTACAAAGCTTATACAAGAGCTTTAGGTGGATTTGGTGCTAACGGTGTAGGAGCTGCAGGTGTAAATAACCAAGGTAACAACCAAAGTTTAGGAGCTTTAGAATTTGATGGAGTTCAGTTGTTTATGACATACGGACTAGCTGCAAATACAATGTTAGCGACTAGAGTTTCAAACCTTAAGTTCGGAACTGGATTGCTTTCGGATCACTCAGAAGTGAGATTAATTGACATGGCAGAAACTGACGGAAGCAAAAATATCAGATTTATAATGAGATTTACAGCAGCAGTTCAGTACACTTTTGCAAAAGACATCGTAACATACGGAATCGTAAATAGCGCAAATCCAGCTTAATCAAAAGGGAGTTAATAGCTCCCTTTATAATACAAAATAAATATGGCATGTGATATAACAAAAGGTCGTTTAGACACACCTTGCAAAACAGGCGTTGGAGGGGTTAAAGCCTTTTACTTCGCCAACTTTGAACCTCTAATTTACAAGCAATTTGAAAAAACTGATGGATTAGTTACCTCACTTTTGACAAGTCCAACTACACCTTTAGAGTTGTACAAATATGAGCTTAGAAGTTCAGGACATAACCTAGAGGATGCTAACGAAAATTCGGAAGAAACGGGAACTTCATTTGTGACCTCTACTTTTACAGCTATCTTAAAACAGATTGGTGCTACAACTAGAGATGAATTGCAACTAGCAAGCTTTGGGAGACCTCAGGTCTTTGTGGAGGACTATAACGGTAACTTTTTACTTGTAGGAATTGAAAACGGTTGTACTG
>Ga0306866_1000161_pt1 | contig 26770 bp, 30 predicted proteins | sample AntRauTorckE5432_FD_190450 | JGI IMG/M metagenome (GOLD analysis project Ga0306866, IMG submission 190450) | Saline lake microbial communities from Rauer Islands, Antarctica - Metagenome Torckler E5 #432 (v2) (version 2) | ecosystem: Environmental > Aquatic > Non-marine Saline and Alkaline >...
GCCACTATTCAAAATACTAGAAGACATGATGGAAAGATATGAGACTTTAACTATTTAATCACTATGAGCGAACTACAGATAGAACTACAAGAAGCAGAGTTCCGAATATGACGAGATAAAACAGAAGACTGATACATAGAGAGACTTTTAGATTCACAGTAAATATGAGCAATCAATCAGAGGCTGAGAAGTACCTAAAGGAAGTTAAAGAAGGAGAAGAAAAACCCGAAACTACCACGTATACTATAAGCCATGAGTTATTACATTTCTTTGTTGGAAGTACGGATAGCTATTATGGTGATGGCTGGAGAGCACCAGAATCAACTAGAGAAGAATGGGATATATTAGAGATTGCCTACGAAAAGGAGATTCATGATCGCCTTGAAGTATATCGCCTCGATAGAGAGCGTAAAGAATACGAAAGACTCAAAGCCAAATACGAATAACCCTTTATAATACCCTTATACTATGACTAAAATCTACCGAGCTATTAAGACGGAGCAAGATAAACAGCCTTGCTTCGAGAACTACGACAGAGAAAACCCAGATGATTCAGAGAGGTCTTCTGCTATCACTGGTACATTCAGATCTATCTGATTCAATAACAAGGAAGTAAATAGAAGAAGAGATAATGAGCCTATGGTACTTCGTGAGGTATATATAAATTTAGTAAACAAAGCAGGAGAGGAGGTAGTTATTAAAGGAGTCATTAGTTTCCACTACCCACAACAAGACAAAACTACTATCAACTATACAGTAATGGGTATGGTAAACAAACTAGCAAACTACAAGGAACTAGGCAAGCTAGAGTTCACTATCGTAAAGAAGAAAAGTACTTACATCTCAATAGTAGAAAGAAAATCATGAGGGCAAGACGATATTCTCTATGATAAGTACTCTTATGATGAGCAGCAGACTATGCCAGACTTGCTAGAGAAAATAGAACAGAACGCTCTACTCATACAAGTAATAAATACAGACGAGAAAGCAGAAGAAGAGAGTGATGTACTAGCAGAAAGTAAGACGTTAGAAGCACTAGAGGATAAGAAGAGAGCAGATGACGTTGGTAAGGATATTAGGTTCTGAGAACCTGATACAGATTCGCTTCCGTTCTAACTCCCCTTTATTTAAGCCAATAGTATGCAAGTAGTACTAACAGCAATACTGGACACCTACAAGAAACTTAAAGACGGTAGCATGAAGGTGACTTTTGAGACAGGGGAACTCTGAGCAGAACAGGTGCTAGGTATACATGAGTTATGCAACCAAGAAATATATATAGCTATGTGACAGAACCCTCTCGCCTATCAAGACATACAAGACAATCTACCCAAAGCATTAGAACAGACACCAAAAAGAAAGTCCTCTAGTAAAAGGCTCAGATCTGTACTCTATCTGCTACGGAAAAAGTGAGGGAAAGGCGATAAAGACGATTACTATGAGAAAATGATGGACTCTATAATTGAGTTCTATAAAGGGAAGTTAGACGAGTGATAACTTTTATATAGCACAACTTTTGCACAAGGTACTTATAAAATAAATGATTGCATATATACTTATTGTGAGGTTAGAGGTTTACGAAAACGGTATCCTCCGTCAATTAGAGTAAAACACACTCTCTAGCCTCTAATTAACAGTAATAGTTACAGCTGATGGTGTAGTTAGTAGCTCAGTTGGTAGAGCTTTGTTGCAACAAATACACACCAGGATATGTGGTCACTGGTTCGAGTCCAGTCTACTACACCATCATCTGTAGCTATTGCTATCTTTATAACCTACAAAAACAAAAAATGAAATTACTAAAAAGACTAAGAAGACGAATCTTTATGCTAGGGATAGCTTGTTACGGTCTACCAATGAACGTACTAGCTTACAATCCTACCTGTGTAGCTAATACACTACAGCATATCAATGAACTAAACTATGTAATACAGAACGTAGAACTAACTACTCAGAAGAGAATGAGCTACAGACGGAAACTACATAAGACAGTTATGTCTCTAGAACAATGTTAGTAACCTTTAATCCTTATGAATATTATGAATGAAATATTCCAGAAAGAACAAGAACTTAAAGATCTCAAATACCAGAAATGGCAACAGGATGAGAAGATAAAGAAGTTAGCAGAGAAGGAATTTAAGGATAAGAATGGCTGATTAAATATATACATTAACGATGATTACGCTTGATGTTCAATATGAGACTACAGCTTCTATTTCTGATACGAAGAGACTATATGTAAAAAACATCCTAAGAAGTCTCACTGTCTTGATGATTATGATTGTGAAGATAGGGAGCGGTGTTTCACTGCCAGTATAGGAGACAAAGAAATTGCCAGATACGCTGAATCAGATCTATGACCGTACAATCAAATGGAGTGAGCACTAATATCTGGTATTATGTTAAGTGTCTATGAAGGAAAACTTTTACAACCAAAAACTAAATGAAAATAAAAACCACAACTACTATCTGAATCATTACTATCTGCGTATTATTGATTTATTTCTTGCTCTCAAACAGCTGAAACACCAGTTCTCCTGGTGGACAGAAGTGTGTAGAGTTTAACGAAACAAAGAAGGTGACAACCAATAAGAAGAACTATGATAAATGCGATAGAGAGGAATCTGTCTACAAATCAGAGCGAGGAGAACTAGAATTAATACAGCAAGGTATTAGTGAGCAAGCAGACTGAGTTAGAGCTATCAAAGAATCATACCCTTTCGACTTAGCTCCTGAGCAAGAGCAAACGAAACTGACTCCTGAACTGACGAAGAATTTGAACCTCATAAAATAGTTATTCATCACACAGTTAGTTGAGGAGAGAGATCTTGGGAGAATACCCACAAGAACAAGAGCAAATGAAAGAGTACGTCAGAATTATGAAGCAATATATATTATCATATAGTGGTATTCAAGGACTGAACATACAAGCAATATAGGAAATTGAATGAACGGCCTTGGGCTACTAGAGCTAATAATGATTGAATACATATAGCAATGGAAGGTAACTTCAATGAAGAGAAGCCCACTAAGGAACAGATAAGAATGGTACAGAGTGTGGTCGAGGAGATAAGGATAGAGTTTGGAGATCTAAAAGTATACGAGCATGGTGAACTACAAGGAGAATCCAGTGGATGTGCAGGGAAAAACTTTGATACTAGCCTATTAGCACAGCCAGTAGTCATAGAAGGTAAGGGAGACCAAGCCTCTAAGATAGCAAGCTACGCCTACAATATCTGTATGTCTTACACAGGAGACGTTGAGATGATCTACTGATGCAAGGATATGGTGCTCACTTTCAATGCTGAGAACAGAAACTGGCTATACAATACTGTCTCTGCCAAGAACGAGAATGGCACTAGAGACCATGGTATCTGCCAACTGAACGACAAGTACCATACCCCTTTCATATCTACTAGAGAATTTCTGGATGCCTACAGCCAAGTAGACTACTGCTTTGAAGTATGGATTGATGCGAACAGAAAGAAGAAGATGCCATGGAGAGGCTACTATGTAAAAGAAGAGAGAGGAGTAAATGTAGCTTTTAATTGATAAGCTAGATTGAGATGAAAGAGTATCTGCAAGAGATAACTATACGAGGAAGAATAGTTATATGGACTGCTATAACTTGACGGTTATTATTCTTTATCATAATAGCAGAATATTTCTATTATAACTAACCCCTTTATTATCTACAGGACAATGAAAAGAGAATGTGAATTAGAGGGGACAACAATATTTGCTACCGACATCAATGTCGTTACCACTTTTACCCCCTAACTAATAATGAGACAAGCACCTAGTGATGATGATCTAGTAAAACACTGAGCTTATAACATAGCTAAGTGAGAGATAGAAGAAGCACTCCAAGAGATACAGCTATCTAACTACGACAAAGAAGTAACAACAACAGCTTACCATAGAGTAATAAAATATGCTATGATGCTAAAAGATATACTAGTAGAAGAAGACCCAACACTATACAACAAAGCAAGTAAAGAGTATTTAGATACTGATAATAAAGATGAATAAAGAACAACTAACCACACGATACCAAGGTCAGTTCGCTAGTAAGGAGTTGAGCTTTGGGTGTAGAATTTCTTATGACGGAGATTTATGAGGTAGAGAATACTGAAAGTTTGTTTGTCGCTATGACGTAATGAATCCAGACGAGGATATTGAAATACAAATAAGTAGAGCACCTAGATTCTATAAGGTATTGAGAGATTCAGGTAATTTTCTTGAACAGTTACTTATATGAAAACATAACTTTGAAAACATAGGACACCCACTAACACGAGGGAGATTATATCAGGAGCTGTTAGTAAATAAGTATTGTGGTATGACGGAGATATGACAGTTTCTTGATCCCATACTGAGAGAAAAGCTGCGGAAATCCAGACTCCTAGACAAAACTATCTACGAATGGGTAGAAGTGCCTGAGATCTACGAGATACTTTTATCAATAAAAGATAACTATGAGTAACACTACGCTAGAAGACCACAAAACGTGAGAATGAGACTGAGACTGATACTGAGACTGATACTGAAACTGAAACTGAAACTGATACTGAGACTGATACTGAAACTGAAACTGAAACTGAAACTGATACTGAGACTGATACTGAAACTGATACTGAAACTGAGACGGATACTGATACTGAAACTGATACTGATACTGAAACTGATACTGAGACTGAAACTGATACTGAAACTGAAACTGATACTGATACTGAAACTGAAACTGATACTGAAACTGAAACTGAGACTGAGTTACTATCCTTTAACCTTTATATACCCAATACCATGAAAGAACAACTTATCGAGAAAATCCTAGAGAAATATTTACTAGGTGAAACAGAACAAACAGAAAGTAATAACCCTTTTATATGAAAGTATGTGATTGTAAGAGGTTATGATGCTTGAGTATGGTGTGGTAAACTTATAGACTGAACAAAAGGTAATATCATCTTAGAAGATGCTAGAAACTTATGGAGACGATGGTGTAAAGAGTGAATAGGTCTATCTGGTCTAGCTTCTTATTGACTAGCGGATAAAGACGTAGTTAAGGTATTAGAAACACAGAAGAAGATAATGATTACTGATGAGAGAGTATCTACTTTCTTTATAGTAGAAAAAGATATAGAGAAACAGCTAAGAGAATGGAAGACAGCAGAACAAAGTTAAATTTTATCAATAAAAGATAACTGGGATGAGGAATAAATATGTAGACAAACAACTAGACAATAGATGCCGTACAGAAACGAACCCTAGAGACACGAGGCGTGATTGTCGAAGTCCTTGATGTAAAAGATTTGCTTTCTTAAAATGTTGGCATTGATACAAATATTGCTTCAAACACTGGAGGAGTGACTACAAATGGTGAAGTGAGATATGATTACGGAGAGCAATAAAGTGGACAAAGATATTTTAACCAAACAACTCCAAACTTAGAAAAGAAGCAAAAACAACTAGCTAAACTACAGCAACATTTTATTGATAGTATGACATTGTAATGATAACTAAACTATGAGAAGGAAATGGTACTGAATATACACACCCTAATTGAATGTGCTGAGCGTATACTGTGAAATTACTGAAGCGTGTATTGCGATAATAATATAACTGATAAGCCTTTAATTAACTAATTTACTGTATAATGCTTAAAGTATATGTATCTCAATCAAGAATGCTTCATATTTTAGAAGAATATTGTATTTACTGATGATATTTTTCATGAGCTTATTTTGAACTAAAACGCTATAAAAAAGAATATTGAATGGAAGTTAAATTTAATAAATCATTATGAAAAAGAATACTCCAAAATAAATATATGAAAGTAGTTATTTGACATATAGAATGATATGATGAAAAAGATTTTGACTCTTTCTTTGAAGAGTACTGTAAAGAATTAGATAAATAACTTTTACTTATTATATATCCATGACACCAGCTGAAACACTTGCAGAAAGTATAAATCTGAATGAATACAGAAAAGAGACTACTGATGAAGATGTGCAGTACGCAAAAGACAACAATCTTATGATCTGTACAGGAAGTGGTGATGACAACATAACGCTGTATGGAGCATTTGAAGAAGAAGTATGAATTAGTTATGATGGAAACTTCCATATATGAAAAATGGAAGACGATAGATATTTCCGATTAAGAGGAGAAGACACTAGAGAAGAAATAGAATCTCTATCAAACTCAACACAATGGCTTATTGGAGATATTTACAGATTATTATGATGACTAATAGAAGTAAAAGTGAAAGTAGACTACGAAGAGACATGATATTACTTCGATATGTCAGATAATAAACATCCTACATTTGAGATACTAGAAGACTGAGAGAAGTATTGTATATGATGTATAGTAGATTTATCTGTATTAAAATAATGAGCACTTACTACTAAATAATCTCAGCTAAAGAGAAGAAAGACCTAGAGAGTATAGAGTTCCCTTGTACTGTAATAGTAGGACACGATACAGAAGACTCTTTATTAGGTAAGAATAGATAATGAATATTTGTGTTTCACTAGAGAAAGCTAAACTACTCAAAGAGAATTGATGGGAGAAATATACATTTATGGTTTTCGGAGATTACTCATATAGTTCAAAATATGAGCTACAGGTTAATGAAATGGAAGATGATTGAGAAAAATGGAACGATATTTACGCCCCTACAGCACAGGAACTACTAGATGAGTTTAAGAAGGAAAATATTAGAGTGGTTATAGATATTTGAAGAATGAATTATGCAAAGATATACAATATAAATGGTAGAATAAAATTTAAGGTACATGTCATAGATAATAATATTTCAAATGCTCTAGCTGATCTATGGATATGGTGTAAAGAGAATGGTTTTATTACTAAGAATTGAGAAGATGAGTAGGGATAAAGAGTGTTGGCGTTGTTGATGGACTGAAAAAGAAGTAAGGAAGGAACGCAATGAATGCTATCCTTGATATTGATCTCACTATAAACGTCACTGGCGAAGCACTAAAGAACAAAGGGATAAACAAGCAGCCAGCCCAGATTTAATTTATAACTTATTAGAAGATGACAAAATGTAAGAAGTGTGATCTACCTTTACTAGAAGAGCTATGCCTATACAACCATAAGGAATACTCCAGAATGTGCTGCCTTAATTGTGAAGACGGTAAAGAACCAGAAAATAGTGAACGAATAGAAATATCACAAAGTAATCCCGAGATGGGGAGAGAAGTATTACTAACAGAATAATAACTCCTTAATGGAGTTTTTTTATTACAAAGAATTAAATGACTTAGTCAAGCTAATATAAGACTACACTATTGCTTTATCTAGGAAATTAACTATATATATAGGTAATATGTCTTTACTAATGTTCTTCTATGAAAGACACCTCCAATGTTAAGCCAAGGAATATAGGGAAGGTGGCAGAGATCTTAGCAGAAGATCCTAATACTACCCATAGAGGGCTACAAGAAGCAACTTGATTAGCCTCTAACACTATACAGAAAGCAAAAGACGAATTGAAGCAAACTTGAAGCAAAGACCCTATTATATCATATATTGTAGAAGGTGCAAAGAATAGGTTACAGAGAATAGATGGGCTACTAGATAGATTCGTATTAGAAGCAGAGGAGAAACCCACTTTAGATAGGAGGGATATTTCTTTAGTTAAAGACTTTGCTAAAGATGACCTACAGAGGATAACAGTACTAGGTTGAGACGTAACAGATGACGGAGGTTGATTAAAGGATATGAAGGCTATGACTACTGAACAGCTTTTAGAATTTATAGAAGCTAAATGACAACAATAGAATCCTTAGTAACGAGTTTGAACGAAGACTATGTCAGAGACCCTGGGAATAAGGTCTGGAACTTAGCCACTAAACACAGAGCAATCAATAAAGGATATACTAAGATACAAGAAGAACTTAACTGGAACGAATGACAGAACGAAGCTAACGAGACTAGACTAACAGTAATAGGCTCAGAACTATACGTACTACCAGATGACTTCATTAGAATGTCTATCGTTACTCATAACTGAACAGACCTAGCAGAGACAAGTAGGAAGATCACTAGAGAACGAGACCAGACACCTCAATCAGGTATACCAAGACACTACTACATCTATAACAATAAACTATGACTCTATCCAGTACCAGACGCTGTACAGACATTAAACATGATGTTCTATAAAGACGAACCAGCAGTATCTACTACACAGGACTCTACTATGCCTGCAACAACAGACGATGCAGCACTCAAATGGGCAGCCTACCAATTATTCCTATGAGTAAGAGACGCTAACAGTGCTACTATATACCTACAGGACTATGAGAGAGAGATAAACAATCTAAGAGGTACGCTATTGTTCGATGACGAGAATACACAACTAACATACGAGAGATAGCTTTAACTACTTAGCACTAATGGTCGTCAAACCTTTCAACGATTTCACTGGAGGACTAAACCTAACCCAATCTACACAGATAGGGGATAACGAATTGACGATAGCTAAAAATGTTTTCTACAACAACGCTAAACAGATACAAACAAGAAGAGGTATCACCACATTCTGAGACTCAGTAGGTTCTAAACCTTTCACCTCTTACTTCTTCTACCAGAGAGATGACAACCTAGCTAAGATTGCTGTAGCTAACTCAGGGAATGACTGTTACGCTTTTGACGGTACTAACTGGAGTAGTATACAAGCTAACCTTATGGAATTTGAAACTATACCTGGTATTGCTAACAATAGGACTAGATGGGACTACGCTGTATATAAGAATGTTATCTATATGGGAGACGGAGTTAATCCTTATTCTTCTTATGATGGTACAACCTATACACAGATTAACCTATGAACACCGACTACTTGTACGTTCGATAATACTACTGAGTATGTAAATAAGGTGGCTCACTGATTAGTTACTAATGATGAGCTATTCTTTACAACAAGTGGTACTCTACCTACTGAGATAACAGCTTATCAAACTTACTATGTAACTAAGATAGATGATGATAACTTCACTATCTCAACTACTCTTGGTTGAACTGCATTAAACCTTACTGACAACGGTACTGGTACTAACCAGTTTACTAAATTATGAGAACCTAGACTAAGATATATCCAATACCTAGGAGACAGAGTTTACTGAGCAGGAGATGATGCTAACCCATCTTCTCTTTACTATACCTGAGCAGCACCAGCTGACGGTACTAACATCAATGCTAATGTTGTGGTAGTAGGTTGAGACGAACAAGGAAGGATCAACTGATTAAGTGAGTTCTCACAGTTGGTGTTATCGTTCAAGAGTATTAAAGTGTATGCTGTAGACGTGGTTACTCCTAGCGTAGATACTATAGACTCACAGACAGGAGGGTTCGCAGACAGGACTATACACAACGTAGGCAATAGTCTCGCTTACTTCAATGAGAGGGGTATTGATACACTAAGTAAGCGTAGTGGGATAGATTGAGCATCTGCTGTTGAATCTGTGCCATTATCAGACAATGTTAGAGAGCTTATTAAGGAGATAGACGAGGTACAGTATAACTCCTGAACATCTTACTACATTAAAGAGAAGAACAACTATTACTTCTCATTTGATACTACCAATGACAATAAGCCTGATACTACGTTAGTATATAACTCATTGACTAAGTGACGAACACAGTACCTATTCCCTGCATTATATGACTACGGTTTATACATAAACTCTGATAACGAGTACCAGCATCTATTCTCTAGTGCTAGTGGCTGACAGATGTACCAGTTTGAGACTGGCTTTGACGATAATGGGCTACCTATTGAAGTAGAGATACAGACTAAGGACTTTGACTTTAATGACCCTGCACAGAGTAAGATATTCAGTTTCGTAGATGTAACAGGTTATAAACAAGAAGCAGGAGAGATAGTGATAGATGTTCTGGTTGATAGTGAGCCTGCCTCAACAGGTACGGTAACAGATTCCAACATAAACTTAGATGACCCAGTATGAGTTATAGGTGTCTCTTGACTAGGACTAGAACCATTAGGAGTTGGTAATAGTGATGTAGATGGAATGCCTATGTATAAGTTTACAGTAAGAGTTCCTATGTATGCTAGATGAAGTAATATAGCTATCAATATGTCATCAAGTGGCGTACAACGGATAGTAGAGAAGATGAGAGTAGATGTTAATGGTGAGGTAGTGCCTGTATTCAACTACTGAAACATACTTTAGACCTTATATATAACAATGGCTGACTTGACCAAATATCCTCTTCAAGATAACTTTGAGACTACCCTTGCTCAGGTATGGGATGGTAGTGCTAGTACTGTTTATGTAAATGGTACTCCTACATTCACTTTCCCTAGCGGTATAACTACTTACATAGTAGTAAACCCTGGTAAGACTAATATGCAAGTCAGAGAGATAACCGACTATAGTGCTGCTAATGGTACTTTTACAATCAGTGCTACTGCTATTAAGAGTGGGGCTGGTTCTACTTACTCTGAGCAAACACATTCAGTAGGATCTATTGTAAGAATATCAGACAACTATCAGTTCTGGGAGGATATAGCAACATCTCTTATTAGTAAGCTACATACAGACGGTAGTAATGCTGCTGATGCTTTCGACCTAGCAACAAGCGGTAACAGTTTCCGTATAAGGTATGATACTGGTGACATGAAGTTCACAGACGATAACCAATCAGAGGTGAGCCTATCTACATTAGCCGCAGCTGCATGAGTAGATGAGAAGATTAAGATTAGTAGCAACGATACAACAACAGGCTATCTAGTAGCTAAACTAACAGCGGGTAACGGTATTACGCTAACTGAGACTAATGATGCTAGTAATGAGACACTAGATGTAGATGTAGATCTTACTGATACTACCGTATTCACTGATACACAGGTAGCTAGTAGAGCTGCTAAGACAGCTGCTGACGGTACAGTGAACGCACTAATAACTTATGATTATGTATGAGATGGGAAATATATATTCTGTGACGGTAGTGACGGAGACGTGACAATCTCTAGCAACACAACACTGACTAGAGATATGTACTATAACAACCTAACAATAAATAGTACATTCACACTATTCCCAGACGGTTATAAGATATATGTTGCAGAGACATTAACTAACAACTGAACTATCAGTAGAGCTTGAGTAGCAGGTAGTGCTGGTGCTAACGGTGCAGGTGGTACAGGTTGAGCAGGTTGAGCAGGAGGTGTCGCATTAACAGCGAACACATTGTCAGATAATGTTGTAGGTTGAGCAGGATGAGCATGATCTAATGGTAGTTCTGTTGGTACAGCAGGTAGTGCGGGTACATCTACTAGCCCTAGTTATACAGCAACGGATTGAGTAGTTGGTTGAGTAGGGGGTATCACACCAAGTTATGGTGCATCTGTAGCGGGAGCAGCAGGTACTTCTACACAGGGTAGCGAATATAACGTAGTGTATTCAATGAGCAAGATTATGGGTATACTATCTAACCCTGCATCTAGTAGTGTGCCACAACTAACCTCACTACTATCTGATACACTATATAAATGACCAGCTTCTTCATGAGGCTGAGGAGGTTGAGCCTCACAGACTACAGACGGTTGAGGTTGAGGATGAGGTGGAGGTACAGCGGGTGGAGTAATACGAATCTCTGCTAGTATCATAGACAACACTAGCGGAGTCATATCTAGTATAGGTTGAGCAGGAGGTGCAGGATGAGATGGTGAGACTTGAGGTAACGCATGAGGTTGAGGTTGAGGTTGAGGAGGTAACTGAGGTATTATATACCTTATCTACAGAACACTGACAGCAATAGGGACTACAACACTAACTGGATGAGCAGGATGAGTTGGTGGAGCATTAGCTGGTACAGGTGGAGCAGGTTGAACTGGTACATCAGGTGCAGCAGGTGAGTTGATACAAGTAGTAGTTTAATCATAACCTTACATAGATGGCAAAGACAAAGGCACAGTTACTAGCAGAACAACAAGCTATCTGAGGAGGTAGTACGATAGGCTTGCCAGCAGCATTTGATACTATAAACCAGTCTACAGAGATGGTTACACCACCTGTACTACCTAACCAGTCGCTAATGACTGATAATCAGTCTATTGTGCCACCTGAGCAACTATGACCTGTAGTACCAACGGTTTGAACCCCAGTTACCCCTACTAACCTATTACCTACAGGGTGATCAGCTCCTGTAGAGAATGGTGTAATGAGTGGTTCTCCTTTGAGATGAGATGAAGACCTATTAACCAGTCAATGAGGCCTACTACATTGATCTCCCCTAAGAGGAGAAGAAGACCTTATAGCTAATCAGACTGCTACATCTGAAAACCCTGTAGTAGATAGAACACCAGCAGTACCAGAAGAGAGTAGTCCTTTCTCAGTGCAGGAGTTCCCAGAATTAGAGTGATTAGATCAGAACGCACTTTACCGTATAGTGAATCAGATTAACAATAAGTCTCGTATGGGACAGAAGATAACAATGGATGACTTAAACCTTATATCAGAAATAGAACTAAGACTTGGTTCAAAGAATGAGTTCACAGGTTCACAAGACGTATTAGATGAGGATGTCCGTCTCGAAACACAGAGAGGTGTAGATAGAGCTAGAGAGATAGAACAATCAAAAGCTAAGGCTATATTCGATGCAGACCAACTATCATCAGCAGAGTTCTTCCAACGCTCTAACTTAGCAAGAGAACAAGGAGAAGACCTAAAGGATGCAAGCCAACAAGCACTATCATTCTCAGGATTCGGTAGGTCAACCTTTGCTGCTGACCAAGCACAGAAGATACAGAAAGACGTAAATAGGAGTATAGCGTTCTTTGACGCTGAGAGATCTGCTAGAGTTAATTTAGCTAGAGCTACAGCAGAAGGTGTCGCAGAGGAACAGTTGCAAGGTCTAAGAGATAGACTGCTTATGTTCCAAGACAGAGCTAGAGACCATTCATTAGCTATAGCTGAACAACTAAACGAGTTTAACGCTCAGAATACTAAGACTTATGAAGAGAAGATAGGTAATATATTCAAACTATCACAGAGTTATACATCAGACGACCCACTAAACGAACAAGAGATGGCTACCGTACAATCATTCGCTACTCTACTAATAGACGGCGAGGGCAATGTAGATGCTAATATATTGAAAGAGATACCATCTCATCTACTAGGTGCAACTATGCAACAGGCAGCGGCTCTAAAGGGTGCTTTACCTGCCAATAGTGATACTGCTGACTCAGCTGATACCGTAAAGACAGATAGAGGTACATTCCAACGGAATCCTGCTACTAGTACTTATGATATACCAGTAGGAGCACAAGGTGACAGACCTACAAGTAATTGACCAGCAAGAGGATTCAGGACAGACAGACATAACAACCCTACAGCATTCACTACTGATATAGCTAGACAGGCAGGATTAGTAGAGGGAGTTGATTATACTGTTTGAGATGCTTTCCCTAATAACCCTAATCAGACTACAGCACTCCTTATAGGAGACCCATTTGAACAGACAATTAAAGTGATAGATAATATAGGATTCTATACAGGAGCAGGACAACAGAGACGAACACATACAGCTATGGATAAAGGACAATGGGATGGTCTTAGTGATGAGCAGAAGAGAGGAGTAATAGCTGAGATGTATCAGAAAGAATGAGGAGCATGACTAGACCAACTAGGAAACGTACAATCTCAAGGTGAGCCTATTGACCCTACAAGCCTATCTTCTCTAGCTCAATCAATAATCAACGGAGACCTTAAATGAGTAAACCTTGCAGGTGCAGTTAAAGGTAGTGGTATGACAGTAAATGACGTACTAACTGAGGTAGCTAACTACAGAGGCTCTATATGAGAGTCAGACATAGAACAGAACGCAGAGAAGATAAACGATCTTAATGCTCTATTAGATATGTGATTCATAGCTCAAAAGGGTTCAGGATTCGGATTTGGGTTCTTATGAGGGAATCAAGCGAAGTTTGACGTAACACATGACTTTATTAAGGAGAACATGACCTTGGATAGCTTTATTGATGCTAAAGAGGCTGGTGCTACGTTTGGTGCTATGTCAGAGGGTGAATGGAAAATACTTAGAAACTCTGCCACAAAGCTTGATAGAAGATTAAACCCTAAAGACTATAAGGCAGAACTTATCGCTATAAGGTCAGTGATGGAAGGAAAGACTGAGACTGAGGTAATAAAAGATAAAAAGGCATTCCTTAGAACATGAACAATACCTAGTAGTAGTGCTATTGAACAAACACAAGGACAACAGACACAAGGACAACAGACCCAAGGACAAGGAGACTCACCAGCGACACAAGCAGAACAAGACTATATCAATAGTTTATAACAATAATCACCATGGCTCTAGGAAACTTCGTTACTAAAAGTGAAATGAAAGAGATCTTAGCTAATGCCCCTCAAGGCACTAGACCTGAGATAATTTTGAGGTGACTAGCTAACAAAGGCAAGGTTATTGAATGATTCAACGAAGACCAACAATCAAGAAACAGACCAGCAGAGTTCGTTTGAGGTATCGGCAGGTCATTAGTGTCTTACGGAATAAAAACTGCAGGAAGCATCCTAAAGTGAGGCGAAGCAATAGGTAAGTCCGTAGGCAAACTACAAGATAGACTACCATGAGTTAAGAGATATATGTGAGAGTCTATGACACCAAAATCCTTAGAGGGATTGGGTGAGAAGGTTATTTGAGCTTGAGATAGAGCCGATAGTAATGTTAAGAACTTTATGGGTGAAACATGAGTAAGAACAGATACTACGGCTGCTCAATGAGGTAAGGTTGTATGAGATGTTGTACAATCAACACTACTATGACCTAGATGACCTAAATTCCCTTGATTCACTGCTGCTCAACCTTGATTGTCCGCATTCAAAGATGCTGGATTAAAAGAAGGTACTAAGATGTTCGCTAGATATGCTTGACCTAAATCATTGATAGGTGCTACAGAAGAACTAAGATACAATATAGGTACTGAGGGAAGCCTGACTAGAGAGTGAGGCACACCAGACTTCGTTGTTGGTGTTCTTGCTGAGGTTCTAGCACCTGTAGGAATAAATATGCTACTAAGGAAGTTTGCATTCAAACCTTGAACAGAAGCGTTAGAAGACGTTGTTTCTAGGGCAGTAAAGAAAACTCTAGCTGATCCGTCTGATGTAGCTAAGGCGACACCTTGAATAGATATTGCTACTAAGGCTGTTTCATCTAGTGATGTAGGTAAGATAACTATAGATGCTAAACACGCTCCAGTAGTACAGAAAGTACTAGAAGACTTAAATGCTGGCAAAATAACAGAATGAGAAGCCGTATCTAGGATAATGATAGAGACAGGACAGACCTCAACGAGTAAGGAGATTATGGCTTGATTACCTAGTAACTTCAAGAATCAACTAGCAGGTAAGGATGAGCTAGTTAATGAATACTGGGCTATCTGAAAGGCTAGAGAGGCTTGACTGTCAGCACCTACACCAATGGAATACACCGTACAGAAAGCAATAGGTACTAGAGATGCTATAGTTAAACTAACTAATGACACTGGTAGCTGAGTATGAGCATATAAGAAGGCTTCTTCTCTTGTACCTAATAAGATAGCAGACGTTACCGAGATTACTGACTGGTTTACTAAAGAGATGAAAGCCAAACATCTTATCCGAGACGGTGAGAAATTTATAGCTGAACCATGATTTGAGGCTAACGTAAAACTAAGGAACGAAGCAGGAGACTTGAATGTATATAGAGACTTCTATAACGGTATAACAGCATTGAACGGACAGACTAGACTAGATGCCTTCGAGATACTTGCTTGAGTAAGAGACAAGGCTAGTTTCTCTTCTGGTATCAAAGGTACAGCAAGTAGTAAGGTAGAGAAAGTAAGCAAGTGACTATCACATAAGATGAGAGAAACACTACAGAGAGGTATGAGCAAAGAAGATAAAGCACTCTTTGATGAGTATTCATATCTCATATCATTCTTACAGGATGTGAATAAGTATGCAGACAGTAGGAGTGGGTTCTGAGTATTACTTAGAAGAGTATTGAGTGCTAAGGGAGGAGATGCACAAAAGATGTTCTCAGTAATCAAGAAATACACAGGAGTAGATCTAATGGATGATGCTGTTGCTAGTTCTGTTGTTACTAACGCTATAGGAGACAAGACCTCAAAGACCTTGCTACAGTGAATGATAGAAGACCAAGGCATTAGCTGATTTGAGATGGTTGCAGACTTTGCCGACAATCCTGCTAAGGGGACATTTAATCTTATTAAGAAGTTACGACCGAAAGCAAAGAAGTTGGATATAGAAAAGACTATAAAGAATGCTATTAAGTGAAAAGAGTGAGGGCTGTCATATCAAGATGCCCTTGACCTAGTAGAGTCTATCAAGAAAGCAGGCTATAAAGGTAGCTGAGTATTCCCTACAACAAGCTAATTTATCCCCTAAACAATAATGAGCAAAGAACTAGAGAGAGCTAAGGTAGAGTACGCAACTCGTATTCTTGAAGACCAACACGCACTACAGCGTGACTCTTTCTATGAATTTGTTAAATACTATTGGGAGGTAGAGAAGAAAACTAAGCTAGACGATAACCGACATATACAAGAGATATGCATACAGCTAGAAGAAGTATACCATGGCAGACTAAAGAGACTAATGATTAACATACCACCTAGATCACTCAAGACAGAATTAGCTTCTATAGCATTCCCTGCTCGGTGTCTAGGCAAGAAGTCAGAGACACAGTTCATGGGGGTATCGTATTCAGCCTCTCTAGCACAGGATGCTTCTAGGACTTGTAGGGATATGTATGTATCTAAAACATATCGTATGATATTCCCTAGGGCTGCTGCTCTATTGAAAGACCAAGATACTAAGCAGTTCCGAAAGAATAAGAAAGGAGGTCATTACTACGCTACAGGTTCATCAGGTACGATTATTGGTAAGGGTTGTGATATAATGATAATAGATGACCCTCTCAAGCCAGATGATGCTATGAGCGAAACTACTAGACCTGCAATCAACAAGAACTACCACTGAACGCTATCGAGTAGATTCAATGACCCAGCCAACGGTGCTATTATTATTATAATGCAGAGACTACATGATGATGACCTATGCTGACATCTCCTAGACCAGGAATCAAAAGGCGGAGATGTATGGAAGAAGTTAGTAGTGCAGGCTATCCCAGACGAAGACACAAAGAACACTAAAGCAGGTAAAAGTTTCTTCCCTAAGAGGTTCCCACTAGATCTGTTAAAAGCTAAGAAGAGAAAAGATAAGATGGTATTCTCCTGTCAGTATCAACAACAACCAGTCAATAAAGATACTCAAGAGTTCCATGAAGAACGGTTTAAGTACCATTGAAGCAACAATATAGAGTGAGAGTTCCCAACACCAAAAGGGCTAAGGATATTCACTACTGTAGATCCAGCATTCAAACAGAAGCAAGAGAACGATAACAGTTGTATTATGACAGCGTGATTCGACTGAGACAAGATGTATATACTAGAGTACTCAGTAGGTAAACGATCAGCTGACGTACTACAGGATAAAATCTTATACCACATACAGAAGCGAAGACCAGAGAAGACAGGTATTGAAGCCTACCAAGCACAGTCGATGATAGTAACATTCCTAAAGAAGAGACTATCAGAGATGAACATACACACCACAGTAGAAGAACTAACACAAGCAGGCGATAAGTTCACTAAGATTAGGAGACTGGTAGTATTGTATAGAGATGGGCTGATATTCCATAGAGCGGAGATGCTAGAGCTAGAGAACGAACTAAAGAGATTTCCAAGAGGTAAGCATGATGATATGATAGACGCTGAACAGATGTTATACAGCCTATACGAACTACAGCCGAACTCTACTAACACTTATGACATGAACTTCGAGCGAGACAAGAACGGTGTACCAATACAACAAGAATTTTACCCTGAGAAACGATTATAATGGCTAAACTCAAACTCTCACAAGATCAACAAGAAGATATACTCTCTTATGTAGGTAAGACGTATCAATCTTGGTCTAAACAACTAAAGAATTACAAGAACAGGATGGAGACCATCTATGATGAGGTAACTACTTTTGTAGAGACTAAGGCTAATAGCTGGGACACAGAGTTTAAGGTAAATAAGTTGTTTGAGGCAGAGAATAAAGTATTGCCAAGGATTATAGCAAATAACCCTAAACGGTTAGTATCTCTCAAGTCTGATGAGTTCAATGAAGGAGACGATAAGCTAGACCCAGCGGCTAAGGCATCTAAAATGAAGATCGCCGAGGCTTCTGCTGATGCTGTAAGAGATTACCTTAGCCGGGTGTTCGAGAAACAAGACCTAACAGAGGTAGTGAAGCTATGGGCTAAGAATATGGTTAGATACGGTCTAGGTTGGTCTAAAGTGAGCTATAAGTATGAGTTAGTCTCTGAGAAGATCTCAGACAAGGTAACAGAGATAGACGAGGAAGGCAATGAGATAGAACTTATAGAGGAAAAGACTAAGGAGAACGTAGTTAGTGAATACCCTACTATTGATATAGTAAGTTGGTCTAGTATCTATTATGACCCTAGATACATCCGTTTAGAGGATATGCCATGAATCATAGACGTAAAAGACGGTATCAGGCAAGCATTCTTCACTAAAGACCCTAAGAAATACCTTAATATAGATAAACTCAAACAACTAGGTAACACCACTTATGACGATTGAGACGCTGAGAACTACAAACAAGCTATCTACAATATAACAGGCATACAATACAACGAGGACTGACCTATAGATATGAATAACCTCACTGTAAGGAAGTTCTACGGTCGGTATGAAGTAAGTGACGACCCAGACAAGGATGGTTCAGGTGAGAAGATGTATGAGTTCTGGTCGATCAATGATATGTTACTTATATATGCTAGAGAGATCACCCACCTACCATTTGAAAGTATAAAATCGTTTGAGGACACAGAATCACATCTAGCTGTAGGGTTCTTAGAGAATATTGTAGGTGTCACTAACGAGCTAAACTTCAAGAAGAACAGAGCGTCATTATACCTAAACCAATCGCTTGCTAGGAACTTTGTATGGTCTCCTCAGAGTGGTATAAACCCTAAACACCTTAACTCATCACCTGGGAATATTATACCTACTACCAAGGATTGAGTAACAGCTATGTCTAACCTACAAGAGCTACCGTTCAGAGCACTACCAGCTAACTACTTCCAAGAACAGAACGACTTTGAGAGACAGATACAATCAAGCACGTTTACTATTGATACTACCACACCACAAGGTAACCAAGCACTAACCAATACAGCAACAGGTATCAAGGTAAAGGCATTCGAGAGTAATAGTGTTATCAATATGGTTAGAAAGAACTTTGAGGATGGTATGGTAAGGATAGCATACAAGTTCCTACAGGCAACCTTTGAGAACCAAGACGATAATATCATAATAAAGAAATTCTGAGGTAAGTGATTCCAGCAAATAAACAAGGAGGTTATGAGAGACGCTATCAGAAGATACGACATAAAGATAGAAGCAGGTAGTTCTAGTTTCGACTCAGAAGAACAAAGGAGAGCCAACGGTACTGCTCAATGGAATCTATCACTCTCTGCTGCACAGGCATGAGTACCAGTAGATATGGCTGCCGAGTATGTCAGACTAATGGGTAACTTTGAAGGAGTAAACACAGACAAACTACTAAAACCAGTAGACCCACTACAGCAACAAGAACAACAGGGAGGCTGACCAGTAGCATTACCTAAGCCAGCCACTGATCCGTCTAACATACCAGTATAATCTTGGCATCCTAATCGTGTAAGCCCAAAACACCTACTATTTTATCCCCCACAGTATATTCCATGAGTAAACCATCGAAATTGATGAAGAAAGTACACTCACAACAGAAAGGTCTCACTGACCTAGATAGTGCGAGCAAGTATTTTGAGCGTCAGGTAGATTCGATCAAGTGAATCAAGAACACTGCAGGGCTAGAAGAGATAGAAAACTACTTTACGAACATTTATGATACCGCAGCACTCAAGATTGAGTCGGAAGACGCTAATAACGTCTGAAAAATGGCTAAGTATCAAGCTGAAATGAGCGTAGCAAGAAGTTTCCTACTGTTCTTGGATAATCTAAAGGAGGAATAGCCTTAACGGCTCTTTATAATTATTTACACAATGACTGAACAACCAAACGATGTCACCCTTGAAGAAGGACAAGACAAGACTGAGGACTCAGGTGGAGTGGACTGGGAAAAGAAGGTCGCCGAGCTTGAAGCTAACAACAAATCACTACAGGCTGAGTTTACTAGAAAATCCCAGAGACTGGCTGAAATAGAGAAGGAGAAAGAAGGTAAACCTACCAAGGATTTATCGCAAGAAGAAGTAGACCTGAAAGACCGAATCAGAAAAGAAGTAATAGAAGAGGAAAGGGAGCTACGCAGTAAAGAGTTCGAAGAATTCAAGAGTCAGCAAAAAATGGAATCAGACTTCGGTCAATTGCTTCAATACTATCCAGAACTATCACAACATGAGACAGCTATCAAGGACTTGCAAAAGCCTTGACAGTCGCTTGAAGAGGTGGCAATCAAGTATTGATTCACAAGTGAAGATAAGATTAGTAGAGCAAAATCTAGTAGAGGCAAAATGGTAGGCACTGACACCAAGTGAAAGTCAGAGCAAAGACCTTTGGGAGAGGCTACTCTTGAGGAATACGCTAAATGGAAAAAAGAGTGAGGTGTATCTTGAAAAAATAGCTTCCAAAAGGCACAATCATTTTAATTGATTTATAATTCATAATGGCTAATTCATTTAACGCATCGTTCAAGGAAGTTTGGGCGAAAGAACAACAGACAGTATTCTACAAACTTAACGTAGCAAAACAGATTGCAGATATGAGCTTCCAAGCTTCTTTGTCTAGCGGTGACACTCTAAACAGAACTTACAGAAGCTCTGCTGGAACACCTGCTTCTTACACAAGAGGTACAGACATGGTTGAAAGAACACTCACTGACACTAATGAGTCAATGACTATCAACCAAGAGTACTATGACTTCTTCTACATTGACGACCATGACAAGATTCAGAATGACTACAATGCTGCTGTAAACTACGGTAAAGACGGTGGAGAAACTCTCTCTGACCTTATTGATGCTAAAGTATTGGGTGAAGCTGTAAACGCTACATCTACTATGGATGCAGGAGACGTTGGAGGTTCAGCTGGTACAGGTATCACTCTTACAACTGCTAACGTTGTTAAGACAGTATCAGGTGCTACAAAGAAAATGAAGAAATTGAACGTTAAAGGTGCTAACAAATATGGTGTAATCTCACCTGAATTTGAAGACATCCTCGTTCAGTACGGAGTAGCTAGAGAAACAGACATGGGTGATGGGCTCAATAGAAAGCCTGAATTTATGAACTGGCTCGGTTACAAGTTGTATGTTTCTAATAACAACTCAACTTCTGCTGTACTACAGTTGGCTACACAGCCTACAGCTAATGACACAGTAGTTATCGAAGGTGTAACATTCACATTCGTAGCTTCTCCATCTGCTGCTGGTGATGTAGATATTGGTGCTAATGTAGATGCTACAAGAGTAAATCTTGAGACTCTAATCAACGCTCCTACTGTTACTACTGCTGGAGGTGTTGCTCTCAGTACAGAAGACGCTAAGTTGTTCACAGCTTACGTTTCTGCTGTAGACGATGCTGCTGGAGATACTCTTACTGTTACTGTTCAGGGTGCTGGTACAATCACTGTATCTGAGACTCTTACAGACGGTACAGATGTCTGGGCTTTGGCTAAACAACATCTTCTATTCGGTATTCAAGGTAACCCATCATTGGTTATCCAACAGGATGCTAGTATTGAATTTGTTAAGGCTGAGAAGAGAAAGGGTTACTTCTACCAGAATACGATCCTATTCGGTACTAAGACCTTTGTAGACAACGCTAAACAGATGGTGAAAGTAGATATTGCTTCTGCTGGATTCTAATTGCCCTTGGGGGGTGGGATAACCCCCCTTTCTTTTACAATTACATACTATGATGTTATATGAAGTAAACAGCGACAAGCCGACAAGATATATGCATTTACCTACAATTCCTTATCTCGTTGTAAGGAAACAGGAAATGGAAGGCTACCCTTGGGATTATCGAGTGGTAACTATTGACGGAAACGATGCTAACTTTCTTTTTGATGGGAAAAGTTTGTATGTAGACTTCTCAGACGGCGAGAGATCAGAAGCACAGGCAGCAGAGTTAGAAAAAGAGTGCGAAGGTATGACTAAAGAGGAATCAGAAGAGTTTATGACTGGCAAGATTGTTAATTACAGACACAGAGTAGAGCATATCGTACAATACACAGACGGTAAGAAGTTCTCAAACGTAGTAGATTTAATCAATAAAATAATCGCTTAATGACTCGAACCGATGCTATAGTAGCTGAATCAGGAGAATGGGATAGTGTACTAGGGTCAGGTGCTGCCTTCGCTGCCTTTTCTGACAGTTTTGTAGTAGGGTTTAGTGATGGTAGTTGAGCGGCTTATTTTGATGCTACTTACGAAGACTGAGATTGGACACCTGTAGACCTTAGTTGAGAGGCTTAATTTATATATTCACTATAACATAATGGTAGACGTAGCAATAGTCGGTACTAATACGACTCTAACAACACCAACCGATAGTAAGTTGATAGCAATGTTCCCTAGTAAGGAACATACTAATATCGGTACATTGAAAGCGTATTACGTTACCGCTGCTACGGTAGATGCTGCTTGAGCAACAATGAATACTGACTCTGATGTCTCAGGTAATACTTGGGTATTAGACGAAGATAACATGGCAAGTAACTCTGCTACAAAATTAGCTACACAGCAGAGTATAAAAGCCTATGTAGATAGCCTGGGAGGTGATATGGCAGCGGCTACTTACGATCCAACGACCGTAGCAGGGGATGCTTTCCTTATGTCTAACTTCGCAGAGGCAGCAGATGCTAAAATACTTACATCCGCTGAGAGGACTATACTAAGTAATACCTCTGGAACTAATACTTGAGACCAAAGTTTGACTGCGTACCAACTCAAACCTTCTGAATGAGCTTTCGCTGACTGAGATAAAACTAAGTTAGATTGAATCGAAACAGCGGCAGACGTTACAGATGCTACTAACGTATGAGCAGCATTAACACTAACAGGTGATGTTACATCATCAGGTTCAATGGCTACTACAATAGCAGCCTGAGCGGTAGATGTTGCGATGTTAGCTAACGGTACAGACTGAGAACTAATTACATGGGATGCAGCAGGAGCACCAGCAGTAGTAGCAGTAGGGACAGCTAACCAAGTCCTAACAAGTAACGGTACAGGAGCAGCTCCTACATTCCAAGCAGCGGCTTGAGGTACTCCAGAAGGTACAGCTGTACTATCTACCTGAGAGGCAGGAGGTACTAAATACCTTAGAGAGGATTGAGATGGTACTTGTTCATGGCAGACTCCTTCTGGTAGTTGAGACTTCTTAGCTGATGGTTCTGTTCCTATGACAGGAAACTTAGATTTAGGTTGAAATAATATAGTAGCTAGTATTGGTACTGGGATAGAGGATGAGAATGGGAACGAACAGATAACATTCATTACTACAGCTAGTGCTGTAAATCAAATGGCATATACAAATGCGGCTACTGGCAACGCCCCTACATTATTAGCCACAGGAGCTGACACTAATGTAGACGGTGATTTGGTTACAAAGGGAAGCGGTGTTTGGAAGACTAATTGAGTAGACATAGCTACCGCTAATACTGCTCTTATGGATAGTGAAGTAACAAATCTTGCTCAGGTGAAAGCTTTTGATACTACGGATTATGCAGCTGCTCTAGGTGTTGATGACAACTATGTTACTGACGCAGAAAAGACAGTAATAGGAAACACAAGTTGAACCAATACTTGAGACCAAGACCTTAGTTGATATGCACAAGACTCTGATATAGGTACTACTATACAAGCCTATGATGCAGGATTACAGAGTATAGCAGGACTAACAACTCTAGCAGATAGAATGATATATACTACCGCTAGTGACACTTATACAGTGACTCCGCTTACTGCAGCTGGTAGGGCGTTGATAGATGATGCTAGTGCAACAGCACAGAGGACTACTCTAGGTGTAGGTACAGCAGACTCTCCTCAGTTTACAGCAGTAAATATAGGACACGCAACTGATACAACTGTGACAAGAGTAAGTGCTGGTAAAATAGCAGTAGAGGGTGTTACAATCCCTACACTGTCTAGCACAAGTACATTGACCAATAAGACACTAACCTCTCCTACACTTACTACTCCAGTACTAGGAACTCCTACTTCTGGCAATCTATCAAACTGTACTGTAGACGGTACAAATGATGTAGGGTTCAGGGTAATACCACAAGAGAGTAAATCTGCTGCATATACTCTAGTGTTAGCAGATAGTGGTAAACATATATATCACCCTTGAGCAGATACTACAGCAAGGATCTGGACAATACCAGCTAATGCGAGTGTAGCTTATCCAGTAGGAACAGCTCTTACATTCATAAACGATACGAGTGCTGGGGTAGTGACTATAGCTATAACTACTGATACTATGATCCTAGCAGGTGCAGGTACTACAGGTAGTAGGACTTTAGCTGCTAACGGTATCGCTACGGCAGTCAAGATAACAGCTACTAGATGGATGATAAGCGGTACTGGATTGAGCTAGGTTTTATTTCTTAGAATGATTATGTGAGCAATACAACAAGTCTTAGCTAGTTACTGAGCAGCAGCAGGTAATGGGCTGAGAAACAATGTAGTAGGCTATTATAGTGAAGTCAATAACCCTGACGATATACATGGGTCTGCTGATGCTACTGCCACGAATATTACGTATGATGGATCGGATTTTGTAATAGGTACTTACTCTACTGTTTTTAATGGGTCTACCTCTGTATTTTTACCACCTGACTTAAACCTTGATGGGTGAGACTTCACCATCAGGTTATTATTTAAGATACCATCTGACGACAATAATAAACACCAATTGATAGCTATCCACGATACTGGCTCTTTTGCTAATAAGTTAGAGGTGTATGTAGGTAATACTTCTGAGAGTGACAGCCTTAGAATAACTATGAGAGACGGAGCTGCGTGAGGTAGTGCGTTATCACCTGCACCAAGCACTAACTATAAGGACAATACTCGGAGGCATCTTGTAATGACGAGAACAGCGAGTAGTGGTTTTGTTGAAGTATTTATAGACGGAACTAGTGTTTCATCTATGACGGATATTGAGAACAAAGTTACCTTATGACCTCAGTACAATATAGGAGCATTCAAATATAACACGACATTATATAACCCTATGGACTGAAAGGTGCAGGGAGCGGCTTTCATAGCGTGAGAGGTACGAGGCTCCACCAAGATAGATGCAGATTACAACTCTTGAAGTCCTTTATCTTATTCAGAACGAACAACCTAATGACAAAAATCTACGGACTTTACAGAATGCGTTACTCACAACTAAGGGACAGACAGTCTATGAGTTTCTATCTAGAAAAGGATTTGAGTGAATACTTCCAAGCAGGAGTTGTTACACTAAAAGATATGGAACTATCTGATGAACAGTACACGCTAGAAGTGGTACCTTGACTAAAAAATAATGCAAGGTTCTTTGTCGCCGAGTATGTAGAGCAGTATGTGCAACAACAATGGGTGAATATGTTGAAGGCACGAATGGTAAACAACCATTACGCAGAGTTCTTTGATACTCCAGAAGCGGCTGCAACTTGGCTAAGTAATAGTACCAACCTAGTAGAGACAGAACCTGCAACGTTCAAGATAGCAGACGAAGTTACTGAGGTTGGTTTTGAATCACCTGCTAAATTTATCACTATAGACTAATGAGAAATAAGCTCTGATTACTTATCGCATCGTTCTTGTTTGTGCTGGCTTTTGGTTTGTATGTGTTACTATTCAGGTTCGTCTTGATAGAGATGTTATATAGGTTTTTTGCTGAGGGTACTACTGGGCTAAGGGACTACTTATATAAGGTAGCTAGGAGTGTAGACCAGACAGCCAACGCAACATATCCTGTATTACGGACTATCACGTTACTTTCTTGGTGGGACTTATCGCCTGATTGGCACAGGTTCGGGAACGAAGATGTAACAATATCTATGGTCTTACATATAAACAAACTAGACGGAAACTTGAGTATTATAGGTGACTGCCTGTGGTGGGTTCTGGAGTCCCTAGACCCATGACACTGAGAGGAGTCTATAGAGGGGTAATTTCATTTATAAGTAACTACTGATGTATGACGGCAGCAGGGATAAGTTTAGTAACAGAGAGGCTAGAAGACGTAAGAGCTGACCTTGCTGAGATAAAAGGTGAACTCAAGTCCATACGCAGGGGGTATGTTACCACCCAGTCGCTAGACTTAATTATCTGACAGCTTGTGCAGAGGGTAGAGAAACTCGAAGCGAGAAACCTATGGATAGACAGACTAGTTGGTGGTATAATAATCAGTGCTTTACTTGGATTGATAGTGGTACAATGATGAATAACAGGTTAGTTCGATTATATAAAAATCTCTTTAGATTAGCCACACTGAATGTATTGGCACTAATGGGGATACTACGAATGTATTTTTGACCAGTAAACGTCTCTGATGTATGGGTAGAGCCACTAACTATCCTATCGGAGTCCGTAAAATCAGGGACTCCTAT
>Ga0306866_1000162_pt1 | contig 26758 bp, 36 predicted proteins | sample AntRauTorckE5432_FD_190450 | JGI IMG/M metagenome (GOLD analysis project Ga0306866, IMG submission 190450) | Saline lake microbial communities from Rauer Islands, Antarctica - Metagenome Torckler E5 #432 (v2) (version 2) | ecosystem: Environmental > Aquatic > Non-marine Saline and Alkaline >...
GGGCGGGTTTCAATCGTCATGACTTGGCCGACAATATCAAAACACCGTCAACATCAACGCAATCATTGGGCGCTAGGGACGTTTTGGAAAAACACTCATGCAGGTCTTTGACAACACACGCAACGCAGGTGCCGAGGGATTTTTCACGGTCCTTTTTGCCAATGCTCAGGGCTGTTAGCGCATATCCACCTTGAGGAACCCTGCGTAGGGCCAGCATTCCCGAACAGTTGTCTATACCAACCTCAACCCTATCGCCGACGACCCATCTCATTTGTTTCATGGTGTCGCCATAGAGAACGATGGAAAGTTGTGGGGTGTTTTTGCCGTTACCATAAACTGCAATTCTGGCACCTTTAACATTTCCTGCGCCCCTGTTGCCGGAGCGGGAAGGGGCAATCCACTGAAAGTTGTTGGTGTGTGTCATAGTCATATCTCCCAATTGCGTGTAAAAGGCGGGCCATGACAGCCCGCCATGTGTGGTTCAGGCGCTCATGGCATGGCGGACGCATCCGTCATGGTCGTCGCCGTTGTCCACCGCGTCCATGTATGCTGACAGCCGGGCGATGCTCGTCTGGTTGGTTTCCAGATCGTCATAGCCAATAGACAGGGCCGCATAGATCGCCTCGTATTCGGCGGGCAGGCCGTCCGGGTCCGCCATTTTTGCCATGAACCGTTCCGCCATGGTCTTGTAATCAATCGGGGCGGGCGGTGTTGCAGGGGCAGCACTGGCCGGTTGCGGCACGGGCATCCCCTGCGGTGCGGGTGCTGGTGCATCCTTGCCGGTAGCGGCTGCAATGGCCGCCTCATACGCCTCTTTCTGACCACGCTTGGCACGCCACGATCCGTCCGCGTTCTTGCTGGCCGGGGTGCTGTGGATGGTGTCGTCATGGACCATGCCGTGACAGTCTGTCTCGCCTGAGGGGTGTGCCGGTGCGGTATCGGGCTCTGCCGCAGGGGCCGTGTCGGGCTGTGCCGGTGCCGTCTGGGCAGGGGGCGTGTCAGCATCTTGACTTTCATTATAATCAATCAGCCACATTTTTACGACGCAGGGTTGTGCTTGTGCAATAAAGCCCAAAGTCTCGTCGCATTCCTGGGCGTTGTGGGGGTCAAAGGTGATCTGCATTGTCATTCTCCTGTTTGGGTTGCTATTACCTATTACTAACCCAAGCTGCACGGGTTGTAAATACCTATTATTACCTTGACGGGGCGGGGCAGGCGCAGATAGTAATAGCGCATGACAATCACACTCCGCCCATACCAGACACAACTGATCGACGACATCCGGGCCAAGTGGGCTGGCGGGGCACAAAACGTGCTGGCCGTCATGCCGACACGCAGCGGCAAGACCGTGACGTTTGCCGCGCTGAACGCCGATGGGGAACGGTCTTGCACCCTTGTCCATCGACAGGAACTGGTCGGGCAGATCAGCCGCACATATGCGCTGACCGGCATCTACCACAATATCATCGCGCCTCAATCAGTCATAAATTACTGCATATCACAGCACGTCAAAACGACGGGCCGGAACTTTTACGATCCGCGCGCCACGGTCAGCGTGGCCGGTGTTGATACCCTTATCCGCCGGTTCAAGCCGGGCGATGCGTGGTGCAACTCGATCCGGCGCTGGACCACCGACGAGGCGGCGCACCTGTTACAGGAAAACAAGTGGGGAAAAGCTGTAGCATTGTTCCCCAACGCCAAGGGGCTGGGGGTTACGGCCACGCCGATACGGGCTGACAAGAAGTCATTGCACGCCGATCAGCACGGCGTTTTTCATGCCATGGTGCAAGGGCCGGGCATGCGCGATCTGATCGGCATCGGTATGGTCTGCGAATATCGGGTCATCGCGTCACAGACCGGGATTGACGAGGCGCTGTTGCGGATCGGATCGACTGGCGATTTCACACCCGCGTCCACCAAGGCCGCCCGCAAGTCGGAAATAATCGGCGATGTGGTTGAGACATACCAGCGCCACGTTCCGGGCAGGCAAGCCATCGTCTTTGCCGTCGATGTGCAGGACGCGCGGGACATTGCAGACAGGTTTGTGGCGGAGGGCATCCGTGCCGCATCACTGGACGCCACCAGCAATGACAGCCTGCGCCAGTCGCAATTCGATCAGTTTGCCGCAGGCGAGTTGCAAGTCCTTACCAACGTCAGTCTTTTCGCCGAGGGGGTCGATGTGCCGTCTTGTGATGTTGTGATCATGGCCCGCCCGACTGCCAGCTTCGGATTGTTTTGCCAGCAGTTTGCCCGATGCCTGACACCCGCTCCGAGCAAGACTCACGGCATCATCATCGACCACGTGGGCAACGTGGTGCGCATGGCGGCCAAGCATGGCCTGCCCGATACGCCGCGCACGTGGTCGCTATGGCAAGACGAGACGCGCAAAGCCAATGGCAACCCCGATGCGGTGCCGGTCAGGGTCTGCCCGGAATGCCTGCTGACGTATGAAGCCGTCGTGTTTGCCTGCCCACATTGTGGAGCGGCCCACGTCCCGGCGGGGCGGTCATCGCCGGATCAGGTGGACGGCGTGCTGTCGGAAATGTCGCTCGAACTGCTGGCGACGTTGCGCGCCGGGGCGGCCAAGATCCAAGCCGCCGAGCCTGCCATACCTTACGGCGCGTCTGAGATTGTGGCGGCAGGGATACGCGCCCGGCACCGGCGAAACCAGGCGGCCCAAGCGTCCCTGTCCGATGCAATGCAGCGATGGGGCGGCATGCGGCTGGCGGCGGGTGACTCGGATGAGGTCATGCAAAGCCGGTTCCTGTATCGGTTTGGGACGGATGTTATGAGCGCACAGGGTCTGGCCGAGCGGGCGGCGCTGGAATTGAGGGATGAAATAAATGTTGCACTACAACAGAAGGACGCAGGCCAATGACAATCGCTGAACACTACAACGTCAAGGTTTATGAAATTATGCCGCACATGGCGGAGTATCTCGCGGTCGATCCCGCGATCACCAAGGCAAACGACATCTACGAGATCGTCTTTCGCCGCAGCGTATACTTAGGCGGAATGGCCTGTGTAATTCTGGAAATCGTAGAATAGGAGTCTAAGGCGTGATGTTGCACTTGGGTGATTGTCTGGACGTGATGCAGGGCATACCGGACGGGTCTGTTGATATGGTCATGACCGATCCGCCATATGGCACGACGGATTGCAAATGGGATAGCGTTATTCCGTTCGAGCCTATGTGGGCGCAACTCAAGCGGATCGTGAAGCCAAACGGGGCGATTGTGCTTATGGCATCGCAGCCGTTTACGTCGGCGCTGGTGATGAGCAATGTGAAAATGTTCAAGTATTGCTGGATATGGGATAAGAAGCAATGCGGCAACCCGCTAAACGCGAAGAGGCAACCTTTAAGGGTTACTGAGGACATTTGCGTTTTTGGTTGCACAACTTACCGCCCACAGATGAGAACAGGACGAATGAGAAAAAAAGGGGGTATAAATAAACAGCCCGAAACTACCGGATTAGTAAAACTAGATTATCATACATTCAATGACCAGTATTATCCAACTAATATTCTAGAAATCACAAACGCAAACAGGCACAACCGGCAACACCCCACCCAAAAACCCGTCGCGCTGATGGAATACCTGATCCGCACCTACACCAACCCCGGCGAAACCGTTCTGGATTTTACAATGGGGTCAGGCACGACGGGATGCGCAGCGGCCAACACCGGGCGGCGCTTTATCGGAATTGAGCGCGACCCTGATTACTTTACCATAGCACAAGCCCGTATCCAAAAGGCACAGGCCGACGCAATAACCAATAAAATGAGAGAGGCGACACAATGAACCGCACAGACATCCTGGACGCAGCGCGACAGGCCGTCACGGTCGATAGGGCCGCCACGCATGGCCAGCTTGAGGACTCTTTCGGGCTGGTGGCGGCGTACTGGTCAGCGCACCTCGGAACGCCTGTCAGCTGCTCTGACGTGGCCGTGATGATGATCCAACTCAAGCTGGCCCGGATCAAGACCAGCCCGGAACACGCGGACCATTGGATAGACGTGGCGGGCTATGCGGCCTGCGGTGGTGAGGTGGCTGTAAAATGATGCCCCGGCCCAGCATTTACTACAACGATAACTGCCCTCAGGTCTGCGCGTGGATCCGGCAATTGATGTTTGACGGGCTGATCCCCTATGGCGTGGTCGATTCCCGATCGATCCTTGATGTGCAGCCCGCCGATCTGGAAGGCTTTACGCAATGCCATTTCTTTTGCGGGATTGCCGGATGGCCCTATGCGCTCAAGCTGGCGGGATGGCCCTCCACGCGCCCGGTCTGGACCGGATCGCCACCTTGTCAGCCGTTCAGTGCGGCCGGAAAATTAGAAGGAAAAGACGATGCACGACACATTGCCCCCCATTTTATCAGTCTGGTCGGGGCTTGCCGCCCCCCTGTGCTGTTTGGCGAACAAGTCGCAAGTGCGGCTGTGTTCGGAAAGTCTGCAAAGCGCGTTGGAGGCGAACCTGAGTGGGCCTGGCTCGATGATCTATCAGACCGTCTGGAAGCCGCACGTTACGCCGTTGGGGCGTCAGATATACCGGCTGCGGGCGTCGGGGCGCCGCACATCCGACAGCGAACATTCTTTGGTGCCGTCAGGCTGGTTGACTCCAATTACACAGGACGCGAAACACAGTGGGATGGCGCGATCAGGACCGGGCCAAGCGATGAAGCTGGTTTACGAGGCTCAACTGAGCGGCTGGCCGAGCCCCACGGTGGGCAACGCGGCGGGATCGCAGATGGCCAAGGACGCATCCACGACGGGGCGGCGACCGGACGGCAGCAAGGCAACTGTGAGCCTGAACGCGGTGGCACAGGCCAGCGGCTGGCCGACGCCAACGACCAGAGATCACAAGGACGGCAAGGAATGCCCCAACGTCCCGTTGAACGCGCTGCTGGGTCGGGTGGCATGGCTGGCGGACAACCCCCAAGCGGCACGGATCACGGCGGATGGGACGATGTTGACTGGCTGTTCTGCCGGGATGGAAAGTGGCGGCCAGTTAAATCCAGCGTTCAGCGGGTGGCTCCAAGGATTCCCGGAAGCGTGGTGCCGTGCGGCGATTTCGTGCCAGCTTCCACCCCGCTTGCGCAAAGCACCAAAGAAGCCCGTCGCGTGATGAGGCTGAGGGGGTATGGCAACGCAATCGTGCCGCAAGCCGCCGCGTTGTTTATCCGCGCGTTTGACGACATATTGACACGACCGTCAATAAATGGCAATAGTAACCCGAAGGAGTCTGACCGATGCCAAAACGAGTGAGAATGTCGCCGGAAGGTCGGCGCGAGGTGATCATAAAAGCGGCCATTGCCCTGACGCGTGAGACGGCCTGCATCGACTCATGGTCGCGCCAGGACGTGGCCAGCAAGTGCGTGCCGCCGACAAGCCCCGAGACGGTGAAGCACTATTTCAGCCAGCCCGATCTGCGGGCGGCCGTGCGGGCGCTGCTGGATAAGTAAAGCCCCGTCCGGTTTAAGGGACGGGGCTTGCCATGCGAGGTGCAAGGCGGTAGGGTGCATCTGTCACAACGCTGAGCCTTAGATAACATGACGCGCGTTCCAGCGCAAGGCTTGGCCCACATATAGGGCTTTTCCATGACTAATATCAAAGCTATTGAGACCCGTTACAAGGGCTACCGGTTCCGCAGCCGCCTTGAGGCGCGCTGGGCCGTGTTCTTTGATGCGATGGGCCTGACTTGGGAATATGAGCCTGAGGGCTTTGAAACCGATGCGGGCTGGTATCTGCCGGATTTCCGAGTTTTTACCCCTCAGGGGAACCCGATCTGGTATGAGATTAAACCACAATGGCATGTTTCGGATGCAAAGATGAACGCATTTGAGGAAACACTTTGCGCCGATTTGGAGCCAAACCAATGTTCAACTGCGAGAGTGGCGCTGCTGTCAGGCGATCCGATTACAGTTTTGGCAAACCCTAAAGTCACAATTTGCCCGCGCTGCGGCTTCATTTGCGAGCCTGCATACGGCTTTGATGTGACTCGCGAAGAACATCCGCGCCTTTCATTATTTGAAATTTCTGTAGGATGTTGGTCGTGTGACATGGAAACACCATCAGGCCGACATAAGGGATGGGAGGACGGCATTTTTGGGTTAGGTGTGACTGCCCACAAAGGGTTTATCCTAACCTACATCAAAGAAACGTCTATTCCAGAGGTTCACAGTGCGGCAGTCAAAGCCCGATCCGCCCGCTTCGAGCATGGTGAAACGCCGTGATTGATGCAGCGCAGTCTTACGTCGCGCGCGGATGGTGTGTGTTTCCCGCACCGATTGGCGAAAAGAAATCCCTTATGTCGGCAAAGAATGACCGACTTGGGCGCAAATGGGGAGCCACATGCGAACCTGATGATGTGGTCAATTACTGGAACAAATGGCCAAACGCTAACGTGGCCGTCGTCACCGGCCCTCAATCCGGCATATGGGTGTTGGACATAGACACGCCGGAAGGTCATGCCCGCGACGGGTTTGCCAGTCTCGCCGCACTGGTGGCGGAACACGGTCCGTTGCCTGAGACGCTGACGGCAGAGTCGCCAAGCGGCAGCCGTCACCTATACTTCAACTGGCCATCGGCAGGGGGCATCCGAAACACGACCAACGTCCCCGGCCCAGGGCTGGACGTGCGCGCCGAAGGCGGAATGGTCATTGCGCCGCCGTCTGTCAAACCTGACGGCGGGCGGTATATTTGGGTGAACGCTTCACCCGTGGCAGATGCACCGCAATGGCTTCTTGACCTCGTTACGCCTGACGCACCACAGATGCCCGCGCCGCGCCGCGCCACACCACCCGCGCTGGGTGAGGTCGAGGAACTGCTGACATATATCGACCCGAACGCGGGCGGCTATAAGCACTGGCAGACGATCCTTTCGGCCATTCACGATGCGTTCGGCGGCTCAGACGACGGCATGCACTTGGCCGACAAATGGTCAGAACGCGGGGCGAACCATAACCCGGGTGAAGTGCAAGACAAATGGCCCACTTTTACATCGGGTAAAGGCGGCGGATCGGGCATGGGAACAATAGGCTACCACGCAAAACAGGCCGGGGCGGATGTTGCAGCCATAGGGGCGCGACACCGCCTGTTGAACATGCCCGGCCCGTCTCACGTTCCAGCCGGTATGATGCCGACCGCGCCTGTGCAGGGGATGCCCAGCGCGCCTGTCCAAGGTGCAGGGATGCCCAGCGCGCCACGGGCGGCCAGTGTGGTCGATCTGATCTGTGCCAAGATACAGGAAAACCCCCACGAATCGGTTCACACCGTGGCCGAAGAAGTGGCGCGGCTGAAGCCGGTTGATCGGGAAACCGTGTTTGATTACTGCAAAGACCAGGGCGTCAAAATAAAAATGCAAATAGCCGTCAAAGAAGCCGTTGCAGATAGCCGAAAAGCTGCGATGGAACTGCGCGGCCTGATCGCGGACAAGAACGGTGGCCCTGTCCCGAACATGACCAATATCAAGCGGGTGCTTTGCAGCGAGGAAGGATGGCGCGGCACGTTTGCCAAGAGCCTATTTGATGATGCGGTTTGGGTGCGCCTGCCGGACACCCGGCAGATGACAGATGACGATATACTCAAGGTCACGGAAATCATGCAAAGCGACTTGTTTCCGTCGATTGGGATTGAGACAGTCCGGCATGGCGTCCAGGCTGCGGCGGCGGGCAACACGTTCCACCCTGTCAGGGAATATCTGGAAAGCCTGCAATGGGATGGTGTCGGCAGGGCCGCAGCGCTGTTCACCACATACTTTCCATGCGCGTCAGAAGATCCTCAATATCTGCGGGCGGTGGGTGAGAAATTCCTGATCGGTGCTGTGGCCCGCGTGATGCAGCCTGGATGCAAGGTGGACACCATGCCGGTCATCGCAGGCAGTCAGGGGCAGAAGAAATCAAGCGGACTGGCCGCGCTGGTCGGTGATCAGTGGTATGGCAACGATATGCCGGACATGAATGCCAACACCGACAAGGATGCTAAACAGTGGCTACGCGGCAAGTGGGTAGCAGAAATGGGCGAGTTGTCTGCCGTGCGCGGGGCAATGGTTGAACACGTCAAGAATTTCCTGTCCACCACCAGCGACAGTTACCGCAAGTCTTATGGGCACGTCACGCAGACCTACCCGCGCCAGACCGTCTTTGCAGGGACGGTCAACGACAGTGAGTATCTGTCGGACGAAACAGGCAACCGGCGTTTCTGGCCCCTTCAGATGATCGAAGGGGCATTTGTGGACGTGGCGGGGCTTGAGCGCGACAGGGGGCTGCTATGGGCTGAGGCGCTGCACATGTATCGCAGCGGCACGGCATGGTGGTTCGATGAAGGCGAGTCGGCAACCCTGTCGGCACAACAAGCTGCGGCCCGGTCTGTAGACATCGACGAGACCCGTGTTGTGGAATGGCTGCGCGGGCAGGAGGGGCCTGTTACGGCAGGGGGCGTGGCCGCAACTCTGTTTGCAGATGCGCCCGGCAACAAGTCGCTGTCGATGCGGGTCGCCCGCTACCTTCAAGGGGCCGGGTGGCGTCCTGTCAGACGCGTATCAGGCACAAAGCAATGGGACAGGGGGCGTGGTGCAGAGCCTTATGTTTCCCCTTCATGTGGTGGAAACGTGATGCCCATGACGCCACGCCGTTAAATTACTGTTAAATTAATGCCCCGCCCCGTTAAATTGTGGCGGGGCTTTTTCTTTGGTTTGGTGGCACTAGGTGGCACTGGCTCAAAAACGGGTGGCCTCGGTAAGTCTTTGATTTGTAAGGCTGGATGTCATTGTGGCACCTTGTGCCACCTACTTATAGAGTTCTGGACAGAAAAAAGAATGATATGGTTTATAAATTATAGTAATTATAGAATGGTAATAGATGCATTTTTTACAGGCAGCCCTCTATAGGAAACAAGTGGCACAAGTGGCACAAGGTTGCACTGAATCGCGCTAATCCATTGGTATCAAAAGGTTTTTCTTGTGCCACCCTGGTTTGACAGGTGGCACTAATCATTTCAGGTGCCACCAAGCACAAACCGCTTGCATCTGGCGGCAATAAGCGGCAATATCACCCAAACGCAAACGGAGGAATACCATGCAGATGCCCCGCAACGGATTTGACAGCCTGGCCGCATTGGCCCGCCTGAACACCGACAACACGATGCATCACCGGGAACGCTGGCCGTCTCTGGATTGGGTGTGGGATGAACTGGACGATCTGCGCCGCTGTCAGGACGAAGCAATTGATCCTGACTATCATGAGGCCGCGCTGTACGAGCGTGACGCGCTGTCAGACGCGCTGTCAGAGGCCGCAGAGCAGCGGGACGCGCTGTCAGAGGCCGTCCGGCTGCTGCTAGAGCCTGAGCCGGATATGGACCGTGTGCAGGCCATTCTGATGGGGGGCCGGTGATGACCGATACTGCAGACCAGGCAGCACGCATGCAAGCCATGTGGTCTGCCGTGGCATTAACATCACTTAATGACGCAATTCGCCATACAGCAACAGAGTGCAAAAAACACAAAGGCCGGGCGCTAAAAACCCTGACACTGTGGGCAAACTCACGGGACGGTCGGGAAGTGCTCAGCCTATCTGGCATCGACCCCGACAAGCGTGTTACTGACTGCATGTTGGCATTCGCGGCCAAGGGTGTGCCAACTACACAACCGGGCAAAAGGGAGACCAGTCTATGATGCCTGCACCGGCAAATCGCGGATTTATTTGTATGCTTTGAAGGAGACAGACCAATGAGCGAAGATATTCACGTTCCCATTATTGAGATAACAGATGGGTGGACAGTTGACGAAATACAGAACGAGGATGACTGTGACGATGCGTTTGCCGTCCTTACGGCCATCATTGTGAACATTGAAGTCAAACTGGAAACTCTTGAAATGGAGCGGCTTGACAAGACTGATTCCTACATCAAGACAAAAGCCGCCTTGCGCTGGAAAAAGGCGGCAATGTCAGTTGTGAACAACAAACGCGGGAAGTTCAAACGCCAACAGACCGAGGAACTTCAAGGCTCCAATGACGCGCGTGTCTTGATGTATCTCAAGGCGATGCACTACGAAGCCTACATGGAAGCCCAGAGGCATGTCGATGCGGGAACAGACCAATGATGCGGATAACGCTTGCAATGCGTAACGCGTTACGGTAGTGTATCCCTAAGGGACGCGATGGTCGCGCCCGCAGGAGAGACAAAATGACCGATTTCGCACTGAACCACGAAGGCAAATGGCGCGACGGCGAAGCGTCAAAAATCAGCGGCGCTACATACGTTGTTAGCTACGACCAGACCAATCAGGCTTACCACATCGACAAGTCCGACTATGACGATTTTGTCGAATGGGTCGCGTTGAATTGGGAAACAGACTACAAGCCGCGCGACGAAGACGAGGAAGCCGAAGATTATCTTGAGCGCATCGACTGCTCGATCAGGGAGGTTTGAGGCATGACCCTCACCCGCCCACGCAAGGCGCGCATTCTTGAAAAGGCTGGTCTGCGGTACGTCGCGGGGTGGTTGCCAGTCAAACGAGCCGTTGCCGTTCAGGATGATATTGAATTAGCGCAGGAAGATGTTACCTTGGCGCTATCGACCGTAAGGGAAAAGCCATGATGCCGATGGGACCTCGACCTGATGTTAATGCCGAAAGTGTCAGACGTTATAATGTGACGCGCGAGTTTCGGCACGGAACGCGGGGCGAAAGTGCAGCCCGTTGTATCGGACCTATCACAAAGGGGTGCGATATTTTCGGGCTGGCAAAAGGCGACTTTTCCATGATCGACATTCTGCGCCACATCGCGCGGGAAATTGGACCCTGCCATATTGACATCGGGACATGGACAGCCGCTGCCGCTGAAATCAAACAAGCGCTTGACATGCTCGGCGACAAAAATATTCTGACAATGCGTTGGCTTGTGGACCGCAGTTTTCCGGCACGTCAGGGAAAATACTATCGCAGCCTGCTAGATAAATTTGGGCAGGACAGTGTTCGCCTGGCTCGGTTCCACGCCAAATTCATCTTGCTTGAAAACGATGACTTCAGCGTTGCTGTGCGCACGTCTATGAATCTGAACCTAAACGCGCGGATTGAATTTTACGAGTTGAGCGAGGGAAGCCCGATCGGGGTATATCTCAAGCAAGTTGTGGATCATCATTTTGCGCAACCTTCTGCGGACAGCTACGGATCATTCAAGGATTTTGAAATTGCCGATGAGGTAAAGGTCCAACAGCCTCAACAGCGAATTAGCGGGTGGGATTGATGGCCCAAGGTCGAGCATACATACCGAGCGACACTGACCGCACTTTTGTTGAGCGCGCAGTTATGGCAGGAACGCCTATTGAAAAGATCGCAGGATGCCTGAATTTGCATGACGACACGCTGCGCAAGCATTTTCGATACGAAATAATGACCGGGCGTGAACGGCTGAAAGGTGACGCTGTCCGAGTGGTGGTCGACAGCTTGACCGATAATAGCCTAGATGCTGCAAAATTCGTGTTGGGTAGAGTTGCCGGTTGGACAGAGAAAAGTGTGGTTGATAACACGTCAAGCGACGGCAGCATGTCGCCCAAGGCCGCGCTGGACGTATCCCGCCTGTCACCTGAAGCTCTGGCGGAAATTGTGGCGCTTGGCGATGAACCTGACACCGATTGACATCATTGCCGCCGAAAGGGAACTGTGCCGCCGATCACTGGCATACTTTGCACGGCGCGCCTGGCACGTCCTGGAGCCGTCCACGCCGCTCAAATGGGGATGGGCACTGGACGCTATCTGTGCGCACCTGGAAGCCGTCACGCGCGGCGACATCAACCGCCTGCTGATGAACGTGCCGCCCGGCACCATGAAGTCGCTGTTGACCGGCGTGATCTGGCCGAGTTGGGAATGGGGGCCTAAAGAATTGCCGCACACGAGGTTCCTTGGCACGGCGCACAAGCAGGACTTGGCCGTCCGGGACGCAATGAAATGTCGCCGTCTGATCCAATCGGACTGGTATCAGACGCGGTGGCCGATGGTCCTGATGGCGGACAATAACGCCAAGCTGCGGTTTGAAAATGACAAGACAGGGTTCAGGGAAGCCATGGCATTTGAAGGAATGACCGGCTCGCGCGGCGATAGGGTTTTGATCGACGATCCGCACAGCGTTGCGGACGCCAACAGCGTCCAGAAACTTGCTACGGGCGTTACGACGTTCCGGGAAGCCCTGCCATCCCGCGTCAACAATGAAGATTCCGCAATTGTAATCATTATGCAGCGATTGCACGAGTCTGACGTGTCCGACGTGGCAATTGATTTGGGTTACACGCACCTGTGCCTGCCGATGCGGTTTGAATCGGATCGGCGATGCTCCACGCCGTTTTACACCGATCCGCGAACAATCGAAGGCGAACTGCTGTTTCCTGATCGGTTCCCAGAGGACCAAGTGGCGGACCTTGAAGAGACCATGGGCATCTACGCCAGCGCAGGTCAGCTTCAACAGCGCCCCGCACCGCGCGGCGGCGGCATGTTCAAGCGGTCAGACTTCCGCGTCATCCAAGCTGAGCCTGCAGGCTATCGGTGGGTGCGCGGCTGGGACTTGGCCGCAACTGACGATCCGTCGGCGGCCCGGACTGCTGGCGTAAAGATGGGAATCGGCCCAGACAAGCGTCTTTGCATTTCCCACGTCGTCAAAGATCAGGTAAATGCGGCTGGCGTTGAACGGCTGCTGGGCAGCACAGCGGCGGCCGATGGGCAAGACGTGCGCGGGTCAATTCCGCAAGACCCCGGCTCTGCTGGTAAATCATGGGCTTTACATTTGCTGAAACATGCGTTAATGGGTTATAGTTACACCGCAAGCCCTGAGACGGGCGACAAAGAAACGCGTGCAATGCCATTGGCGGCACAGGTCGAAGCCGGAAACGTGGATATTGTGGCATGCGATTGGAACAGTGATTTCTTGGACGAAGCTGCGACGTTCCCGATGGGTAAGTTCAAAGACCAAATTGACGCTGCGACCCGCGCGTTTGACATGATCGTGGCCCCTCGCGCATCAGCCGGTATATTCCTGCGAAAGAAAAACCGATGAACCTGATTAACGCAGCCCGTCGCATCAGCGCAATGTTTCCAGGGTATTTTCAGAACGCCAAACACGACCATAATAAAGATTTTGGCTATCCCGATCATGTTGATTTTGACGCAGCTTATCAGCGATATTTGCGTAACGGCATAGCGTTCGCTGGCGTTGAAAAGACAATTCTCAAAACGTGGCAAGATAACCCTGAGCTTTGGGAAAACAAGGACGCCAAAGAAACATACGCCGAGAGTGAAATCCGGCAGAAGTTTGACGATTTGCGTCTGTGGCAGAAGTTGGCCGAGGCAGACCGCCGCTCGATGGTCGGCGGTTATTCCGGTCTGATCCTGCGCTATGCCGACGATAAACGGTTTCTTGAGCCGGTTGATACGGTGCCCGGCGGGCTTGATGGGCTGGTCGATATTATCCCTGCGTGGGCCGGTCAGCTCACAGTGTCATCATGGGACACGGACGAAAGGTCACCGACCTACGGCGAGCCAACGATGTTTGGGTTTAACGAATCTGCCGTAGGTGACAACGATGACCGCCAAGCCAAAAACCGCAGCTTTGAAGTGCATCCTGATCGCGTGTTGATCTGGTCAAAAGATGGAACAGTCCATAATCGCTCCATACTTGAACCGGGATTCAATAACCTGATCGACATGGAAAAGATCAGCGGCGCGGGCGGTGAGGGCTTTTGGAAAAATGCCAAGAGTGCGCCAGTCATGGAAACCGACGCGGATGTATCAATCGCAGACATGGCAAAAGGTATGGGCGTCGGCGTTGACGAAATGGCCGACAAAATGAACGAACAGGTCGAGGACTTCAACAAAGGCTTTGACGCAATGTTGATGTTGCAGGGCATGAAGGCCAAGACGTTGGGTGTCACCCTACCCCAACCTGAAGAATTTTTTAATGTGGCGTTGCAGTGCTTTGCAGCGTCTATCGGTATTCCGCTCAAGGTTCTGGTCGGGTCGCAATCGGGCGAGCGTGCCAGCACTGAGGACGCCGACGAATGGTCTCGGACCAACATGGCACGGCGGACCAATACAGCACGCCCCACAATCATGGAGTTGGTCAAAAAACTTGAGACCGTTCGTGTCTTGCCTGAACAGGATTGGCACCTTTATTGGTCGGACCTGACCGAGGCCAGCGTGGGCTTGAAAATAGATCGCGCCGACAAAATGGCAGCAATTAACCAGAAGTTGCTAGACGAAGTGTATACAGTTGACGAAATTCGTGAAACAACTGGCCACGGCCCGATTGACGAAATAGGAGACCAGTGATGAGCAAGCACGTTCGCGTCAATATCCGCACAATCGCCAACATGGCCAGTATCCGCAAAGAGCGGCGCAACGGACGTGACAAAATCGTCGTGCCGTCTGCAACGCTGCCTGACGGCATTGTGATGAACGGTATCAGATACCCCGCTGAGGAAATCGAAAAAGGGTTTATGTCGCTGAACAACACTTACGCGCCGTTAGGACATCCTACAGTCAATGGCATGTTTGTGAGCGCATCGGATCCCGAGGGCATCAATATCGGCTGGATTGGCGCGCATAACGAAAACGTGCGACGTGAGAATGGTCGCGTGCTGCTTGATAAAGTTATTGATGTGGCCCGCGCAAACGAAAGCGTTGGGGGCCGGTCGGTTTTGGAAGCTATTGAAAAAGGCACGCCGATTCATACCAGCACAGGGTTGTTTTGCGATCTTGAGGCGTCAACAGACGACGCATATGGGTTTATCGCCCGTAACATGGATTTTGATCACGACGCAATCTTGCTGGGCGAGGATGGTGCTGCCACCCCCGATCAGGGCGTAGGTATGATGGTCAACGCCAAAGGCGAACAGACCGAAATCGAAATTATAAATTCCGTGTTTGAAGATTTTGAACGCGAAATGGACTGGGCAGCCGACATGGCGCTCAGGGCAGCCGAAAGGCTCGAACGCGTGCCAGTAATGGATCGCATTAAGTCCGCAATACTGGACGCCGTTCGCGGCGCCGGGCGGGAACCCTCTGCAAACACAGGAGAAGCAGATATGACTGATAAAGCTCAGTTCGACGCGCTTTCCGCGAAGGTTGATGCCCTCACGGAATCGCAGAATGGCATCGGCGAAACAATTGCCAATGCCGTCACAGCCGCAATGAAGCCGCTGACCGACAATCTGGCAGAAATGCAGGCCAACCAGACGGCAAAAGACAAGGCCGAGTTGGATGGTTATGTGGCGAAAATCGTCAAAGCAAACATTCTTGACGCCGACGAGGCTGCGGAATTGACGCTCAATGCCGCCCGTAAGCTGGCGGCCAACGCCAAGCCAGGAACGGCTGCTGCCCTTAATGGGGCATTTGGCGGCACTGGTCCTGCCGACGAATTCGCAGGTTATGACCTCAACGCCGTCATGGATGGCACAGACAAAAAGGCGGTGAACTAAGATGGCCGGTAACACCATTTTCCGAGGGCCGATCACGCATCAGCCCATTTCGGTCAGCAAGCCCGTCGCAGGTGCTTACCTGCCCGGATGCTTTGTCGAAGAAACTGCGACCGAACTGGTCCAGATCGCAACGTCACTGGAAAAACTCCCGCTGATCCTGTCCAATATGGACTTCAAGGACCAGACGATTGCCACTGCATATGCGGACGAAGACACTGGCATTGCCTTCAAAATTGTTCCGGGCATGATTGTCCAAGCCCGCATGGCGAATGCGACATATGCATTGAATGAGCCGCTCAAGATTGCAGCGTCTGGTCGATTGGCCGCTGCAACAACCGCCGGTGATATCGTCATCGCGTTCTTTAGCGATACGCCTGGTGCATATAGCGCAGGTGCCTTGGCCGATGTGACAATCGCCAATTCCTACAACGTCCCAGCGGCATAAGGAGGACACCTGATATGCTTCGTTTTACAGATGAACAGCAGGCTTTTGTTCTGGCCAATCGTCGCCAGTTCAACGCCTCGCAAATTGCCATGGCGGAAAACCATGGTCAAACGCTTATCGGCAATGCACTGCCCCTTCCCAAAGACGTTTGGGGCTTGTGGGACCGTGAGGCCGTAGAGGTCCAGCGCACGACGCTTCGTGTGTTCAATGACCTTTCGTCGTCGGTATCCATGCCAATGCCAATCGGCAAGCTGGTCCACCACTTCCAAACTGTGTCCGACAGCGGGTCGGTAAACGTCTCGCTGGATGGCCGTTCAAAGGGCCGCACTGACCAGCCTGTGTTTGCCTACCATGGCACGCCACTGCCGATCATCGACAGCCCGTTCTCTTACGGATGGCGTCAGGTAGCGGCAGCATCGACAGAAGGGTTTCAGCTTGACGCTGCGGGCCGGATGAACTCGATGCGCAAGATTGCGGAAAAAGCCGAGAGCCTGATGCTCAACGGCGACACTGATATCGTCGTCGGTGCTGATCCGCTTTACGGGCTGCGCACTCACCCGCGCCGCAACACCCGGACCACAGCTCAGGCGCTGAACGGGGCAACAGGTGCACAGTGGTTGGCGACAATCACTGCAACCTTGAAACTGCTCCACGATGATAACTTCAAATCGCCAGCCACGATCTACCTGAACTTTGACGATTGGTTCTATGCCACATCGACCGAGTTTACGGCGGGTTATCCCAAAACCATTGCGCAGCGCGTGCTGGAATTGGGCGGCTTGCGCGAGGTTATCGACGCGGACAGCATCAACCCAGGCGAAGTCATTGCGGTTGTCAAAGATCGGAGCGTCTTGCAGGTGTTGAACGGGATGCCGATGACCACACGGGCGCAATTCCGTGCGAATCCTGAGGACGACTACAACTTTGTGACCATGGCGGCCGTCGCCTTGGAAATCAAATTTGACGCCAACCAAAACTGTGGCGTTGCGGTTTCGTCCCTCGCGTAACATGATGGGCCGGTATAACCGACCGGCCCATTTTAATCTCAGGAGACAGACATGAAAATTGAAATTACAATGCCTGACGCAGGTGGCCACAATGTTGGCGATGTTGTCGAGATTGATGGAAACGCAATTCCATCATGGGCGATTAACAAATGCCGCGTGGTCGGTAATGCCAAGACCGCCGTGACCAACCCCGCCAAGGGTGCGATGCCCAGCGCCCCAACACCAAAGGGCTAAACAATGACCGCGACCGTCACAGGCTGGATCACATACGCAAGTGCACGCGGCGATACCGTGGCGGACAATGCAGCCAGTGCTGCTGCACTCGTCCGCGCAACGGATCACATCGCGTATCGGTATCTGAACCGCCTCTTGCCGGGGGTGGACGCAACGACACTGGCGGTGGTCGATCCGGCGACGTATGAGGCTGCAAAGCTGGAACTGGCAACGCCCGGATTTTTTTCAACAACCTACAGCCCCGACCAACAGAAAACACTGACCGGCGTGGGCGATATCAAATGGACACCTGTCGCTGGCGGCAAAGGGGGCTTTGAATCTGCTACGCCGACAAGCACAATCATTGCCGCGATGTTTGACCCTTACGTCACAGATCGTGACGGGCCTTACTTTGACTTTGCCACCATCGGCAAAACGGCAGCGCGATGAGCGGCGCGGATATCACGGCAGACGTTCAGGCAGCCTATGTCGAAGCGGGCATTGCGGCGGGCAACGGCACGGGCGCGCCGATTGTTACGATCAGCCGACCAGGCACGCCGTCAGGGCCAGAATGGAACCCTACGCCGGGCGCGCCTGTTAATCACGTATTCGTCGCCAAACCGTCATCCAAGGCATACACTCAGCGGACTGGCTTGGCATTGGGTGCGGGTGAGTTGGTCTATTCGCTGGTGAACCGCGGCGTGACGATCACCCCTAGCACATCGGATGTGCTGACAATCGACGGCATAAATTGGCCCGTGCAGGAGGTTATCCCGATGGACTCGGCGGGCTTTGTCATATCTTGGCTGGTGAAGGTTTTGGGTCCGGGATCAGCCGTCGCATCGCTGTTTGCGCTGTTCATACCGCAAGGCTCGGACGCGCTTATCACGTCGGACGGCGACATGTTTAAGGTAAGGGCATAAAATGGCCAATTTCAATTCAGCGTTTACGGGCGTTCAGATCGACGCGGCGCTTACCAAGGCCAATAGCGCGACGCAGCCGGGCGACCTTGGCACGGCTGCGACAACGGATGCTACGGACTATGCAACGGCGGCACAGGGCGAGCTTGCGGACAGCGCTACGCAACCGGGTGATCTTGCCACGGTAGCAACGTCTAACGAATACGATGACTTGACGGGCCTACCTACACTCGGCACGGCTGCCGCCACAGCGACCACAGACTATGCAACGGCGGCCCAAGGCGCGCTTGCCAATAGCGCGACGCAGCCGGGCGACATCGCGCTGATGGTGGAAAGTGACGTAACTGGCGTAACCGGCGCGGACGCAGTGTCCAATATCATGAGCCTCACACAAGCGGAATATGACGCAATCATCACGCCAGACGCTTCGACGATCTACGTGATTACGGACGCATAAAATGGCCCTGACACTCGGCACCACGCCACTGAACAAGATTTATCTGGGCAGCACTGCAATCAACAAGGCTTACCTTGGCGCGACTGTCGTGTTTTCAGGCGTGCTTGTGTTCCCGCAGACCCTCTATACATCAAACGATCAGGGCTTTGTCGTGGATGCCTACGCTACGTCGAGTCTTTGGCAAGATGACGCCGGGACAATTCCGGCGACGGCCCATGACGATCCCGTGGCTCTTTGGGAGGATACCAGCGGAAGCACGAACGGGGTGGATCACAGCACGGCGAGTACCGCCGACCGTCCGAAGTTGCAGATTGTGGGTAACCGTCGAACGATACTTTCGGACGGTATCAGTGATATACTGACGAGCGTGACCCGAGACTTCACAGGCAAGGATGTTTTCACCGCATGTTTTGCAATCAGGTCGCTGGACATAAACGGAAACTCTAACCCTGTCTGGGCTGCCCATGAGCTTAATAACGGACTAAGGGTTATCTATGCGCCGCGCACTTCGAGTTTCCCTGTCCGGTTCGAGACTGACAACAACGGGACAGATCTTCTAGATGCACCCAGTCCGACATATGATCCGCCGCTTGACATGGTGATCATCGTAGAGGGCGACATACCGAGCGGCACTCTTAAATTCTGGATCGACGGAACTCTGGTTGCCTCGGAAACAGGTGTCAGTTTCACGCCGGACTGGCAAACAGGAGTTAGCCGATTGTTTGGCAGCGGAAGTGTGTTTAGCGAAGAAGTTTTTGCCAATGTAGAAATAGCGCGAGGAATGGAGATCAGTCGCGGCCTGACAGCGTCTGAATTTACAGACCTCTTAAACTGGGGACAGGCAGGTCTCAACGGTACCGCCGTGACGGTGCAAGACGGCGTGTTCTCCCCTGCTGATCTGTTCGGCGCGGGCGAAAAGGGCTTCGCCTTCGACCTGATGGACCTGTCGGGCGCAAACACGCTCGCGAACCAGACCGGCACGACGCCGGGTGTCGGCGATCCACTCGGCTATCTGCCCGACCTGTCCCCCAACGCGCAGACATCTTCGCAGAGCGTCACGGCCAAAAGGCCGCTTGTTCTGGCAGACACCAATGGCCGCCATTTCCTGTTTTTCGACTTCAACGACGTTCTGGTCACTGCCGAGGAGCTGTCCAGCGACACATGGACCGTATGGATGGTATACGAGGCCGATGGAGGCAGATTCCTCATCATAACCAAGCCCGACGCAGTGTTCCCCTGGCTCGGCGTCGGGAAGGAGGGCAGCTCGAGCACGAATCTCTTCGCCAGTGAAGGCATTGTGTCCGCGCAATACTGGTACGACAACACGGTCTTTTCCGGCAGCACGCGAGGGCAGTCATGGACGGCGGCGCAGGGAGCTAGTCTCGCGATTGTCGAGACCGTGAACGCCGACTATCCGTGGCCCGAGGTCGCCATAGGCGATTACAACAACTACAATGACTGGACTACGCCGGGCAAGCTCTACGCATGGGGCGTGATCAACCGGACGCTGACGGCGGCGGAAAGGGCCGATCTGCTGGCATATGCCGATCATGTGCGGGGCGTGTGACAAGCCCTACGAGGCACAGGCGCACTCCGGTCACGCGGATGGACCGTCACAATAACAGGAGGTTACTAATGAGACTAACAATCGCTTGCCCCGAGGCGCTGCGGGATGATGCAAACCAACTAGCCATGGTGCTGGGCTACGGTCCGTCTGATGCAGAAACCTATGGTGGGCTAAACTGGCAGGACGCGGAAAGGAACCTCTACGCTTGCGCATCGTTAACCGTGTCCGACACATTCACAACGGCGGCGCAGAGCGGCCTACAGCGCCCCGCATGGGACACCGACAGCCACGTCAACATGGCAGGTGCTAATCGCGCACAAGCGGCGCTGGTGTTCTCGCTAGAGGCTGTTGGGGTAGCGCCTGACAAACTGACCGCCTGTGTGGGTGACGACGCGCTGGCAACGCTCGCCGCGATGGGGCTGACGCAGGTTGAGGTGTATGTATGACAACCCGCGACACCCGCAAAGCGTTCTTAAAATTGCTGGATGACACCTGGCCCGGCGTCCGGTCGGAGTTTGTCGCAGCCATGCGACAGGCGCGGGCTGGCGTTGATATGAAGGCACTTGAGGCGGCGATTGGGCGCGGTGATGTGGACGCTGCGTTTCGGGCGCTGAGGTTCGATGCGGCCGATTTGTTCAAAACAGATACGGCAATCACTGCGGCCATGACCGCGGGCGGCAGTTATCAGATGGGCGCGTTTCAGCACGCCACACGCCGCGCGCCGATTGCCAGCCGGATTGTGCAATCCTTCGGGGGGCGGAATGAGCGGGCCGAGCGGATTGCGCTGGATCTTGGGTCGCGGCTGGTGACTGAGGTGGTGGACGACACGCGCGTGATGATTGCCCAGACGATCCGGGCCGGGCTGGAGGCAGGCGCAGGGCCGCTGCGCACCGCCCTGGACATTGGCGGGCGCATAGTCAACGGCAAGCGGCAAGGCGGGCTGGTGGGACTGCACAGCACGCAGGCGGAGTATGTCCAATCAATGCGGGCCGCGCTGTCGCCCACAAACGGTGTTGGGGTTGTGCGCATTGTCACCGATCCTGTCACGGGCGCATCGCGTCCGGTCAAGGCGTTCTGGATCGGCAATGACGGCACGTTGAAAAGCACACTCACAGCGCGCAACAAACAATCCGACGCCGCCATTTTTCGCGCCATTCGGGATGGAACAACCCTGCCCCAGACGGCCATTGACAGGGCCGCGCAGGGATATTCCAACAACCTGTTGCGGCAACGCGGCGAAACCATTGCCCGCACCGAAACGCTCAAGGCGCTGAACGCTGGGCGGCAAGAGGCTTTGGATCAGTTGATCGAAAACCCGAACAACGATGTGCGGGCAAAGGACGTGGTTCGGGCTTGGGATTCGACGGGCGACGCTCGCACGCGCGAGACACACGCGGCTGCGGATGGTCAGGTTGTGCCGCAAGGTGAGGCGTTCACGGTTGGCGGATATTCAATGATGTATCCTGGCGACACGTCACTAGGAGCGCCCGCAGGTGAAACCGTGAATTGCCGATGCTATATGGCACCAGAAATCGACTTCTTGGCGAGGCTGACGTAAAATGTTTGGGCCAGACACAGTGTATCAGCACCGGCTGGCCCTAACCAATCTGAACTATGGAGGTTCAAATATGGCTACCCAGACAATATGCGAAGTTGAAGGTTGCGGCAATCCCAAGAGTTCGCGCGGCTGGTGTAACACTCATTATCGCAGATGGAAGCGGAATGGCGACCCTGAGAAAACGTTCGTTACGATTGGCGGCGGATCAGGGACTTGTTCAGCCTGTGGCTGCGATAAGCCCGCCAAAACAATTGGCTATTGTAAATCCCACGCCCGCCGAATGTCTCTTTACGGATCGCCGTTCGGGGTGCCTGCCAATCGTGTAAGCGGTGGCATTGCGCAATGGATAGACGAAAACAAAAACCACAAAGGCGATAGTTGTTTAATTTGGCCTTTCGGCAGAAGGTCAAACGGGTATGGGTCGATTACATACCACGGCCTGAAAACTACAGCGTCCCGCGCCATGTGTATGGCCGCGCACGGCAACCCACCAACCGAAAAACATGAAGCTGCACACTCGTGCGGAAAAGGGCATGAAGGTTGCGTCAACCCTAAGCACTTACGATGGGCGACATCGTCTGAAAATCAAATGGACCGTGTTGGTCACGGAACCGGCAACACTGGAGAGCGCCACGGGATGGCAAAGCTCACAGACGACTTGGTCAGGTATATCAGGATCAACTCTGGTGTGATATCCTATTCCGTATTGGCTAGGGAAATTGGGGTTTCTAGGCAAAATGTCAGAAGTGCATCATTAGGTATGACATGGGGTCACGTTAAGGATTCAGATTTATGAAATACACTTTTGCAACTTTGGACCAGTGGACAAAAAAGACCGAAAAGCGAATTGACGCCGTTCTGAAAGACGCCACGCAGTCTGTAATCGCCGTGGCGCAACAGACCAAAGCCAAAGGCGGACGCATGCCTGTTGACACGGGCAACTTGCGCAACAGCCTGCAATCGTCAATCGCTGGCGGAGCGTCTGGTGAGGGTAAAAGCTCACACATCATGGTGGCTGCAGGAATGAAAGGTGGCGATCTGGCAACGTTCACATGGGGTAATGACGATGTTCCATATGCGCGACCAGTCAACAATGGCCGCAATGGCCGACCCGGCGCGCACTTTGTCGAAGGTGCCGTCGATCAATGGCCCGCGATTGTGCGAGCATCTATCGCAAAAGCAAAGGCGCGGGTCGGATGAACCACAAGGAAATCAAAACAGCCCTGCGCACGCGCCTTGCCGCCACACCGTCCGCCCCGCCGATTGTATGGGGTGAAAATGCGCCGGGTGTTTATGACACGCCGTCGCTGCAATACGTCACGCCGGATCCGCCTTATTGGTTGGCGTATTTTACCACAACCCCGCCCGAGCGTTTCGGCCTGTCCAAGTCAAGCCTGATGACCATTCGGTTGTTTGTGGCAGTCTTTGTGCGGGAAGGCACGTTCGAGGATGAGGCTGACGACCAAGCGCAGCGCATCATTGACCAATTCCCCATTGACATGATACTATCCGCCGGAGACGGTCAAATTCAGGTGACAGATATGGGCGACCCACAACCGGGCGCAATCGACGGCGCATACTTTCGCAAGAATGTGTCGATCCGTTGCCGCGCAATCTTTCAAAGGACACCTTGAATATGGACAAGAAACCGATCACAGGCGCGCGCATCGTCACCATGCCGACGCCAACCGGCACGACACCCGCCATGATCTGCAATGGCGATGTGCCTGAGAAGGGCGACGTGCTGCAATTCGCAATGTCCAACGGCGTCACTTATTCCGGCACAGTGGCCGACGCTACCGAAGCCGGCGGCGAAACGCTGGTCGAGTTCACCGATGGGCTGACCCCGTCAAAACCTAGCCTGCAAAGGAGATAAAGCATGGCACTACAACAAGCGGTGGGGGCAACAATCGGCTTTGTGGCTGAACTGCCGGCGTCCCACGACGACACCGGATTTGGTGCGCTGACCTATGAGACTGTGGGCAAGCTGGAAGGCTACCCCGACCTTGATGGCGTCTACGATATCGCGACATTCACCGGACTCGATAGCGGTGAAGAAGAAAAGTTCGTCGACGTTCTTCGTGCCGGGAACAGCTCTTTCATGGTCGGCCTCGACCCTGACGACGCGGGCCAGACCGCAGTGGAAACGGCGTTCCGCGACGGCACCAAGGGGTCTTTCGAGTTCACTCTGAAGGACGGCACGATCTACTACAGGACGGCCGTCATCACGAGCTACAACCCGACCAACATCGGGGTTGGTAATGTGGTGATGGCCGACCTCGGGCTTGAGTTCGAGAAAACAACAATCAAGGTCGCGGCACCATGATCTGCCAATCCCGGCGCTTTGGTCCTTCCTGACGCCGGGGAAGGGGGCGGCGAGGAATTGGGTGGTTTCTCGTCGCCCCGCTATTCACCCACCACCCAAGGGAATGATCGAATGTTTACAGACACCCGCAAGATTTCCGAGGACGGCGCATGGGTCCACGTCAAGGACGGGCGCAAGAAGGCTTACCGCGACAACGAGGACGGCACAGAGGACAAGAACCGGCCGATCCGGATCAAAGTGCTCGGGCCGGACAGCAAGACCCTTCAGGGCCGCATCCGCGCCCGCATGGCCAAGATCACCAAGGCTCACGGCGGCATGAACATCGACCAGATGTCCGAGGACGAGCTTGTCGAGTTCATGGAAGAAAACAGCGGTCGGCTGGCCGAGAACATGGCTGACGCGACGATCGAGTGGGAGAACATGCCGGACGGCAAGGGCGGCAACCTTCCCTGCACCGTCGAGAACGCGGTCTGGCTGTATGACGCATACCCGGCGATCCTTCGTCAGCTCCGCGCGGAGACCTCGGAGATCGACGATTTTTTGACGCTCGCCAAGCGGAGCTGAGGATGTACTTCCGGCACCTCGCTTGGCTTGAAACGCCTGAGTCCGAGAAAAAGAACCTGACCCGTATGGGCGAAATGCGGGTCAGGCGAGAAGATCCCAAGCTGCCACCGCTGACCACCGCCGCTTACCTGGCCCAGTGCCTGATCGGGGTGGGGATCAAAATGCCCGCGCCGAGCGGCGGGGTCGCGCCGCTTTCGGCTTTAGAGCTTCGGTCATGGGCCGAGGCGACATCGGCAGATCTGGGGCCGATCGACTTCCAGAACATCCTGGACGCGTCGCGCGAGTATGTCGCCGCCTATCACGAATACAACAGCAAGGCGGTCCAGCCACCTTGGGAGCCGGAGATCACCGCCGAGGAAAAGGCGGCACGCGACGCGGCAGAAGAAAGGTTTTTTGACATGATGATGGGCGTGAAGAATGGCTGAAGATCTTGCCCGTCTGGGCCTGCAAGTTGACAGCGGCCCTATCCGCGGTGCGCGGCAAGAGATGGGCCGCTTTGCAGCCGAGGGCAAGAAGACCGAGAAGGCCGCCGGCGGCGTTACCAAGTCCGCAGCCGCCATGTCCGCCGGAATGCGCCGCGCGTCCATCGCCATTGGCTCGGCTGTGGCGGCCCTTGCGGCGCTGTCCAGCTCAATCCAGGTGCTGTCCTCGTTCGAACGGCAGATGAGTGCGGTAGGGGCCGTTTCACGCGCTACGGCCGACGAAATGGCTGCCATGCGCTCGATCGCCGCCGAGTTGGGTAGCACGACCGAGTTCACTGCGACGCAGGCGGGCGAGGGGCTGGAGTTTCTGGCGCGTGCCGGCTTCTCGGCCTCAGAATCGGTCTCGGCCATCCCCGCGGTTCTGGACCTAGCCACAGCGGCGGCCATGGGCCTTGGTAACGCGGCTGACATCTCGTCTAACATCATGTCGGCGTTCGGCATCGCGGCGACCGACGCGGCAAGCGTGGCCGATGTTCTGGCCGCCGCGTCCAGCCGGGCGAACACGGATGTCGAGCAGCTCGGCACCGCCATGTCCTTTGTCGGTCCTGTGGCGTCGGCGCTGGAGATCGAAATGTCGGATGCCGCCGCAGCGATTGGTGTGCTGTCGGATGCAGGTATCCAAGGTAGCAGCGCGGGCACCGGTCTCCGGCGGGTTCTGTCCTCGCTCGCAAACCCGACTGGCGAGGCCAAGACCGCACTGGAAGGGCTAGGGCTGGAGCTGGAAAGGCTCAACCCGCAGACGAACGACATCACCGAGATCGTGCAGCGCCTGAGCAACGCAGGGCTTTCCGCGGCGGACGCGCTGACGATCTTTGGCGACAGAGGCGGCCCGGCCATTCTTGCGCTCACCAGCCAAACGGGCCGGCTGCGAGAATTGACGGGGGCGCTGACGGATGTCGAGGGTGAGTCTGCTCGCATGGCGGACACAATGCGCGACAACCTGGGTGGTGACATCGACAGCCTTTGGTCGTCTGTGCAGGGCCTGATAATTGCGCTCGGGGATGCCGGGTTGACGGCGGTTCTGCGCGGGGTGATAGGCACAGTCACGGCGGTTACACGCGGCGTCACTGCAATGGTCAACGCCTTTGCAGACGCGGCGCAGTGGTTCGAGGATCTGTTTGATTTCAGCGGGTCGCTGGATGAAGTTTCACGTGCGGCGGACACCGCAAACCTCGCCATTGCTGACAACTTGGCTCAGGTCGAGGCGCTAGATATTGCCGCGCGCGGCGGCCGGCGTGTTTCGCTCGACTACGCCGGGTCGCTGCTCGCTACCGGCAAAGCTGCACTAGCCACGGCCCGTGCAGAGCGTGCGCTGGCGTTGCAACGCGTCCGCGCAACCGACGATTACCAGCGCACTGTCGATGACGTGAATAGGCTCAACGAGGCAATCGGGCTGTATCAAGAGATCCTTTCGGATTCGGCAAGCGAAGCAGATATCGCCCGCATCGCGAAACAGCTCAACCTCCCGATAGACGCTGGCAATGTTGATGGTTTGGTCGACAACTACCAGCGCGCGATTGATAAGCTGCGCGAGATCAAGGACGAGCAGGAAGGCTTGCTTGATGAGGTCGGAGGCACCACCGAGGAAATGCGCGCGGCCACGGCCGAGATTGAACTTTGGGAACAGGCTATCAAAGACGCAACAGACGGCATGGTGACGCTAGGGGGCGCGACGTCAGGCGCAGCCGACACCACACAGTCTCTGGTTAGACTCGCTGGCATGGTTAACTTCGACAGCGCTACGCAATCGGCAA
>Ga0306866_1000164_pt1 | contig 26365 bp, 22 predicted proteins | sample AntRauTorckE5432_FD_190450 | JGI IMG/M metagenome (GOLD analysis project Ga0306866, IMG submission 190450) | Saline lake microbial communities from Rauer Islands, Antarctica - Metagenome Torckler E5 #432 (v2) (version 2) | ecosystem: Environmental > Aquatic > Non-marine Saline and Alkaline >...
CGAATGGAATTTCGGAGACGGTGATAAGAGTTTTGATGATGCGACGGGAGACTCGGCAACCTTCACGGCTCCTGCCGGACCTGCCGTTAGACTTGTACGTGTCAAAGGAACCACTGCCGACGGTAGAGTCCGTGTGGCAGAAACGGAAGTGAACATAACATGACGATTGAAAAAAGTCGATTTCAGAAGTAAGAAATCCACGTTAGACCCCGAGGTCTGTAAAAGACTGCTACAGTTACAACAGAGAATCGACGACCTTCGAGCACAGCATAACGTATTAGCCAACGCATTTAAAGTCGAGGTGTACTCGACCACTATTAAGATGTTAAGTTGGGAGGACTTTCACACTCCTCTGTATGGATGTCTTTGGCTTTCACAGTACTCCCTGGACCTAAAAGGGCTTCCAGTTCCGCCGTCTCTTAGGGGGTTCAAACCTGCTTACCTGAAGGCGAAAGCCAAATGTCTTCGTGATATCAAAGCCATCCTGACCGAGAAGTATCCCGAACTCAAGCAGTATGTTACGCCTAAGCGCTAACCCTTTGATAGGGATAAGTTTTTCAAATCCCTCTCCAAAGACAAATAAGACCCTGCCAGGAGTTCTTGAATGCACGAAAAACTCACAGCAATCTTGGAGGTAGACCATCTTCCTTCGGGGTGGATGATTCCTTTTGGTAAATTCTCTTCAATGCTACTGGGACCAGGGGAGACCTGGGATTCGTATTCGCTCGTGGAACTCAGAATAACCCTTGACGGCAGGGGTGACTACGTGCGAAGGTACGACAAGGAAGGGCGTTATGTAGCGCTACCTTTCGAGGCCATGTCTATGATCGCCTTCTTCACCCACAAGCACTGTCCTGGGTGCGGGTTTGAGCATTTGAACGCACAAGTCAGGCCCCTTTGCGGGGGTAACCACTGCAAGAGCACGAGAGTTGATGATGAGTGATGAGTTCCGCATCTGGAGGACGTTCCTTTCTGACCTTATTTTTGAGGGCGCCTGCCCCGAGGGTTGGCTGGACCTCTTGTTTGATTACCAAACGCAGGTCAACTTCTGGATTGACCAAGACACCGACTGGAAAGGCGTTCGCGACGGTGAGCGGTATCCCTGGGACGGTTTCAAGGTCACTGAACTCAGGACACAGGGTACGTCCCTGGTGATCTTCACAGAGAATGTCCCTGCCTCAAGGTCCTTTGGTCACACGCTCCTGTTGGACGAGATAGAGATATGCTCCCATGACACGTGTAAGGAGTGCGGAGAGTACAGGTCGGGCAGTGGCCATATATGCCATCAGGAGACCAAATGAAGCGTAGAGCCTATCTGGACCCCGATAACATTAGAGTGTCCTACACCTGCCCTCCTGGGTGGGAGTGTCTAATGGAAGAGTTCGTCTCCAAAACCGACAGGTGGATGCGGGAAGACGATGACATCCTTGGGTTGAACCCCTGGAAAGACTTCGAGGTTCTACAGGTCAAAGAGAAGTGGAACCGTCTGACCATCTACGTCTCCAATGTACCCGATGACCGTCTTGAGGACATGAACGCCTTGATTGGAACTCTTGGGGATAGGTCTCTCACCCTGTGTATGGAATGCTCGAAGACTTTCGCACCTCCACATCTCAATGCGGTGTGCTCAGAAGAGTGTCGCGAGAAGCGTGAGGATCGCCATACGGAACAGGTCCTGGCGTGGAGAGAATCAAAATAGGACTTGAAAAAATCAAAGGGACGGGGTATAAACGGTGTACGCTCTTCAAGAGCCTCACCGTTTTTTATTTGAGGATTGACGCCATGTACTCGACAGACAATGACACCACAACCCACGTTGACGTTGTGGGTGATGTACACGGATGCTATGATGAGCTTCTAATGCTCGTCACCAAGCTGGGCTACCTCAAGGGTGATGACGGCTTTTACCGTCACCCAGAGGGCAGGCACCTTGCGTTCGTGGGCGACCTCACGGACCGTGGCCCCAAGAACAGGAAGGCCCTTCTGTTTGCCCTACGTCACTCGGAGGCGGGGGTTGCTTCCTACGTCCAGGGTAACCACGACAACAAGCTCGGGCGCTGCCTCAAGGGTAACGATGTGTTCGTGGGTCACGGGCTACAGGATACTCTCGATGAGCTACAGGACATGAGCCCCGACGCGAAGAGCAAGCTGTCTGAGAGGCTTCTCAAGCTGCCCCTCTACGCGACGTTTGATAGTGGACGCCTGTTGGTAGTACATGCGGCTGCCCCTCCCGAGGGCGTGTCCAAGGGTAAGGTCTTCTCGACCTGCCTGTATGGCCACACGACGGGCAGGAAGACGGCTCTGGGCTTTCCCGAGCGGCTTGACTGGGCACCGTCCTACAACCGCAACGCGACGCCTGAGACGCCGTTCGTGGTGTATGGTCACGTGACACATCAAGAGGCTTACGTCACAGATCACACGTGTTGCATAGACACAGCGTGCTTCGCCGGAAACAAACTGTCAGCGTTCCGCTGGCCAGAGAGAGAGGTAGTGAGCGTGGACTCGTTGCAAGACAAGCTAGATACGCCGTTGGTAGGCCACAGCACGCCTTCCAAGGAAGTCTCCGGGCTCAAGCCAACCCCCGTGACGCACATGTACCTGCCGTCGCTTCTGGACGCCTTCCTCGACCGGGGGGGAGAAATCCTCCAACTCGTCGACGAGGACCCCGACCTCAAGATCCGTGAGCACGAAAACGGGCTGGTGATCGCGAACGCTTCCCCGGCTCTGTTTGAGCCCGAGTTTGAACACCAGCTTTTCGCCAAGGGCCTCGTGTACACAAGAGAGCCTTACCGTCTGGTGTCCATGCCTCTCGTCAAGATGTTCAATCACACGCGGCGTGACCCTTCGGATATGACCACCAAGAGGCTGTTGGAGATGTCGGGCGTGACTGTCCGTTATCCCGAGAAGGCCGATGGCACCTTGATTCAGGTGTTCGCGCACCTGGGTGAAGTCTACATCACCACGAGGTCCATGCTCGAAGGTACGCTATCTCAGACGGAGTTGACCGAAAACTTCGACTACATCGGGCACGCGCGCCGTATCCTGGGTGAGAAATACCCTGTGGTGTTGAACGCAGAGGACATCGAGGGGTACTCCCTGATGTTCGAGATGATTCACCCTGAGTCACGGATCGTCACGGACTACGGCGACACCGAGGATATGATCCTCCTGGCGGCGTTCGATCTGGAGACCTGTTCCTACAAGAGTTGTGAGGCTCTGGAGAGCGTGGCAGGTCACCTCGGCTTGAACGTGACCAAGTTCTATGAGCCTGACACGGGAAGCTTCGACGGCGACATCGCGGCCATCATCGAGGACCTTGACGCTCGCGAGGACATGCCCGAGGGCATCATCGTGGTCTTTGAGGAGGATGGGCAGGTATCTCACCGTGTCAAGGTGAAGACGCAGGCTTACTTGCGTTACCACAGGCTCAAGTTCCACTGCACGTTCAAGAGCGTGGTCCAGATGGTGTGGTCGGATGAGAGCTTGCACGAGTGGGACAGCTTCTTGGACTACCTGCAAACCAACGGTCTCACAGAGGAAGAGGTGGAGAGCTTCTATAAGGAACACTTCGACGAGTTCAAGGTCTGGCTCGCAGACGTCCAGGCGACACAGGATAGCGTCTCGAAGTATCTTGAGGACTTCAACCAGACTTCGCAGGTCTCACCGAGTGACAAGGGCGCTTACTTCAAGGCTCTTGCCATCAAGACGAAGGTTGATGGCCCCGACATCTTCTCTCTGGTAATGCAGATGGCGAGGTCTCAGGAGCTTCCTCTCGTCGAGGTGATGAGGGCACGTCCTGCTTATGACGGGTTCAAAGGTCTGGTGGACACGTGGAAGAAGGAGCAGACCACATGACAGATCTCACGCCTGATGTGAGGGCTCTGGCGATTGGGGGAGTATAGCTTTGGTACTATACTCCTATATAGGCGTCTATGCCATACCTGTGTTTTTGACGGGAAGTGTTGTATACTCCGCGAGTATCTTTATTGCGTGCGAGGTGAAAACCCTCCAAGGTAAAAGACTGCTAGAGTTCTACAGCGAGGTTAAGAAAATCAAGACGGAACTTGAAGGGCTCCAAGCATTGCCTGGAGACCTTCAACTGACGGGCGAGGTTGCCCAAGGAGATCTTGAACTCACAACAGAGGACTGACCATGAGCTTTGATCGAATCCCTTGGAAGTTTAGACATACGGTTATATTTTCAAGCGGAGTCGGTCTGGCTTTTTGGTTGACGGGGGCTCCCCTTCAGTATATTGTGTTCGTGTTGACCGTGTATCCGGTACTTCACCTCATAATCGAACTCATACGGAGATGATCGGCCTCAGTGACCGTACTTATCTAGCCATTCAGACGCTGCGACATAGCCTTCATTGAACATGGTCTCGGCATTAGCACGGGTCATGAAAAGGTTGGACGAGCTTTGAGACGTAGACACACGGATAAATCGAGCGAACAAGGCATCTTCGATGTGCTCTTTGTCAATCGCGCTCATCATTGTCCCAATGACGGCAAACCCGTAATCTAACAAGCTCTTGAGAGGGGTATCCTCGGGAGGGATTTCGTTAACGATCTTCACCCCCAAGACGTTTTCTCCGGTTCCAAACACGTCCAAGGGGAAGGATGCTGCTACGCCCCCGTCAATATACCTCTCCCCGTCAATTTTGACTGGAGCAAAGGCAAAAGGGAACCCCATTGAAGCTCGTACAGCTAAAGCGGGCTCGGCGTTCGGAGTACCTTCTGAGGAAAAGAGGACTGACCTTCTCTGGTCAATGTTGACGGTTCCAACGGTCAGGGGTATCTCGGTTTCAGCAAACGTTGGAGGGAGATGCTTTCGGAAGACTTCGAGAAACTTGTTACCTTTTAGAAGCCCCCAGGAAGCTGGAGGAAACCAAGATAGGTCTAAAAGGGCCAAATTGTCCCCAGGAGCCGTCTCCAACACGATCTCACGTATCTGGTCGGATGAGAGTCCAGAAGCGAAGAGAGAGCCGATTATGGCCCCTCCTGATACACCTGCGATGGCTTGTATGTCGTGATCCTCTTGGATACGATGAATAGCCCCGGCATGGAGAGGGTACAACAATCCTGACCCTGAAAGTACAACTTTAATAGGCTTCTTCACTTGGGTCACCTTGCTGTCATGATATCGTAGAGGATGTTTTGAATCGCGCTTGAGATGCGTGCTATATTACGGTTGGAACCTCCAATACCTTGTGAGTCGGTAGAGGGTCGTTTGAAGGTATGTATTTCATCATAGCGATACACGCCCGTATGTGCCAGGGTTTGGACACGGAACCGAATCGTATCGTCACCCGCCTTCACCGGGAACATCTCAATGGTGTACGTACCTTCTCTTCCCATACGGGCATCCTCCCCGAATTCACCCTTGATGATAGGCGCTCCCCCTGTTCCTGTCTCGGACCTAGTGCGTCCGTCGAACATGTACATGAGGTCTTCCGCAAATAAGTCGTACATATCTTCAGCGGACAACATCTCGGCATGGAGATTGGAAAGGATAAGCTCGAAGCCATACTCTTCTTGAAGCTTTTGAGCTTCAGCGCGACTGATACGGGGGTTACCTTCAAGGTTCAAAACAAAGGAAGGTGGGCGGTGCATCTTGCGGAGCGTGTCCGCAGGCATGTCCCTGTCGGTCAAATCAATTGAGGTAAGCTTCAAGTCTGTACGTGCCAGTACACGTTGAATCTCATCGTTCGTCAACGGGCTGTCTACAAAGGACAGGAACATCAGACCTCTCTGGGACGTACTCTGCAACAGCACTTTCCGGGCTATCCAGGGGTCTTTTTGATGATCCTTGGATAGGTTTTTATCCGTGTAGACTTTCCCAAAATGCGCCTTGACCCTGGACTCAGGTTTGCGTATCGTGTCCAAAGTCAAGCTGCTAAAGGTCCTGACCTCATCAGGGAACTTGGAGAGAGCACGCTCTGCATAAGTGAACACCTCTGACTTGGTACGGTTGGGGTCTACCTCAACCATGTCAGTAAGGACGCGCAAGACCTCTTTATAGGTCCTGGCATCCTTCTTACCGTCCAATACGGACCTTAGCTCTCCAAAGAGAGCCTGAAAGCCCTTGCCTGCGGCGGTCAGGATCTCCCTCAAATGCGGACGCAGTTCAGGATTCGTATAACCTAGCTTGATCAGGGCTTCTTTTAATTTAGGGTCATGCTGCATTGGGATCATCCTTGCTGTAACAGTAGAAGGTGGCTGTTGAGAATTCGCCTTCAAAGGGCGTATTGTTTAGAAGTCTAATACGTACGAACATCCCCGCCGCGCCCGATAAAGGTATGACGGACTGATAATTCCAGGGAAACGTTACAATCGCGTTACGTGAATCTCTCCAGGTGGGGTTATTATTTGCGGTACCTGGGATAAGAGGATACACACCGTTGGACTCGTTCGCATAATCAAAGAGGGTCTTGTACTCAACAGGTTCTTTGAGCAGAATTGAATCGTCTGCGGCGAACCTGTTTCCTTCAGCATCCTTGAACTGTCCGATTAGTTGAGGGGCAAAAGCCCCTACAGACCCAAAAGACTCAAAGATCATGGTATCTTTCAAGGACATATCTTCGGTGAACTGGACTTCAACGGATCTTAGTTCGAGGATTTTATCTGGAGTAGGTCTGAGGTAAAATTCAGATGAGGTGGCGTAGTGATAGGATACTTCCAAAGTATCCGTTAGCAACAGATTGGGATTCAGGGTTAACACTCCCGTGTTGTAATTTAAGACCCAGTTCCCATCTTCAGTGTCGGGGTCTACCTCGGTAACTTCGACACCATTAATCTTAACGACGACGGCATAAGTTCCTCCCTCTGGCGACATAGTATAATTCTCCATGAAAACTTTCCCATGAGTCACATCAATGATATGGGTGTGTTTCAATTGGAACCTCTTGCCCGTCCAGGTATCTACATTTGAGTCGTAAACCGTACCATCTGGGTTCAATTCTTTGGGAGCAATCTCGCTTACTTTAATGCTTGAGGTGTACCAAGTGGTCTTATCATTCCACCTGTGAGTGATGAGGTTGACACGTGAAGCTGATGAAGGGTAAGATGAGACCTCCAGCCTGCCCTCCACATTATTAAAGCCTCGTAACGAAACCTCAAAGGGGGCTGCCTCTTCTTTGGCTCCGTCATGAGCCGCTACCAGACCGTCTAACAAGTGGGTCTCGTCAGTCGTTAAATTGGCTTTGAAGATGATAGATACTACATCGGCTTCCACCGACACACCACGTAAACCTACCGTAATATCTGAAAGACGGATCTCGGCATCTAAGCGTTGCTCATTCAGAGCACTTGCAAAGTCAACGGTCTTACTATAGGAGAATGTACGATCAGACATGTTTTACCTCTCTAGAACTAAAAACCGACGGTCAGTTATCACCCCAGTGCCTCCACTAACTCTCCACCGAATTGAAAGAGTAGAGTTCGCGGCTATGGGTCCCGTAACATACGAAATAGGTAGAGTAACCGTGGAGGTGACAAAACTGGTCTGAGTAAAACGCGCTTCAGACCCTACCTGTTCAACCCCATTGATAAATAATTTGTAGAACACACTATCATCTGGTGTACACGTAGTAAGACCTCCCCAGTTGACATAATAGTTTGAGGCATTAGGCACCGTTAGGGTTTGGAGAATGATAAAAGAGGTAGACGTTTGGGTCACCGTTGTATCTGATACGGTTTGCAAACTAGCCTTGGGAGCCTCTTCCACTAAAACCTGACCAGACCCTTGATCTGTGATGTTAAAAGAGCTATTTTCAAATGAAATTTGCTCGAAACTTCCCCTTGAGGTTGACCCCTCCAAGACCTCTAGGGAAGCCCCATTACCGGGAATGCCTTGTGGCCCTCGAAGTCCTTCCAAAGACTGGATAATCAAACCACAACCATTGGCAGTAGGGGACAAAATACCGCTCCCGGCGTCTCGCCGTAGTTCTACACGTAAGGTGGCACCTACTGGAAGCTGGATAGCTTGGGAAGCTGAAGCTGAATTACCATTCTGATCCGAGGTACGGTGGTACATTATTCCAAAAAGACCCGGCACCTGTGAGAACCCCCCTCCCGTGCTTACCGTAACTCTAAAAGAGGACTGTGAACGACTGTTATTACTCATGGTGACTGTACAATACCCTGTAATAGAGTATAAACCCGCAGTCAACACGGTAACCTCCGCACTTGACCCCAGGTGCGTGAAGACGTTAGTATCCTTAGCGTTCTCTGCATTGAGAGGTAAGGCCACGTAGGCACTTGTCAAGTCAGCTTGACTGGATGAAATGTACCCCGAGAATACGGGTATCTCATCAACACCTGACGGAGTGGAAACCTCGACGCCTCCACTTCCGTCCGCAATAAAGATCTGCCCCGCAGTCGCCGTACCCGATCCCAACGCCTGGACCAAGATTTCATCGGTCGCTCCTGCATTGTGTGTACTGGCATGAGCATTAGGGTCTCTTGGATCAGAGGCGTTATCTAAAGTAGCATCCGTAACCTTGGAATTCAACTCAGCTAAAGTTCCTGTTCCAAGATTACCCAAGTCCGTGGAGTGAGGATTGGCAGAGCTTGTAATATGAGTGTTTGTAGTAATAGCCTGAGTAGAGATGTCTACTCCGTCCACTAGACCTACATTAGTGATGGCATTACCCCCCGCATTCAAAGTGCCTGCCAATGACCTCCCGCCATCGGCTCGAAGATATTGGGGGTGATCATCATCACCAAGCCCTAGAAGGTTTCCGTGGTCGTTAATCACGACAGGTAAAGGTGTAAGGGTCCAACCTCCGGTTCCATTAGAGCTTAAGATTTGATTGGAATTTATAGACCCTGAACTAAGATCCTGAGCCTTTAATGGGTCGGAACCCGTTCGGTTGTGTTGACTTGCATGAGCTGTAGGAGGTCTCAAAGAGGTCGACGTGTCCAAGGTGGCGTCGGAGATCTTGGCGTTTAGCTCGGCGAGGGTGCCATTCTCAAGATTTCCAATAGAGGTCCCATGAGGGTTTGTCTCATTGGAAATATGATTCACCGTACTAACCGAAAAAAGAGGGAAGTCCAAACCGTTAATCGTTGTAACGTTTATTAGAGGACTGCCTTCCAGGTCTTGAGCCTCCTCGGCTTCGTCTGCGTCCACGCCATCATGTAAGGAGACCACGACGTCAAGAGCTGCCTCTTCTGGACCCGTTAAAATGCGTGTAAAGAAGAATCTGACCTGTAAATCTTCGTAAACTGCTCCACGATAAAGCGGGGATAGCAATACTGAGTTGGACACGTCCTCATCTAAACCTGAACTCGACGGAGGAGTTCCATTGATAAGGTTCACGAAAGCGGCTATGGGTCTAATGTACTCACCCATCATTGTATCCTATACATAATCAAGCGAGCTTCAAATATTGAAGCTTCGTCGCCAGACGAGGTTGTGTAATCCAGGTCATAGTTATAGGTACCTGGTGTTAAAGTTCGCAGGACTGTTCCCGCTGCCGGAAAGCGTTGGTTAGTGCCTCCAATTCCACCTCCACCGGCGGAATCCTTGGGCTCTTGACGCTGCTCCATCAAAGTTGTAGTATCATTCTCTTGCACTCGACCTCTATAATCATTAGCCTGTGAATCTAAATTCCAGAAGTAGGACCAGTCAAGACGATACGTTCCCGTATTAGAGGCTGTTACAGTGAGGGTGAGACGGACTTTCTGCACGAACGTATTCGCCACTGTCGTGGTGCTTGGAGGGAGAGACTCCTCAAAGACCAAGTTACTTCCATATACCAACGCGGTGTCGATACCTTTGAGGTGCGCGGATAGTTGTGAGGTATTATCTGCCTGAGCTACAGAAGCATCGGGCACATAAGCCGCAGGAGTGAAATCAATTTCTAGCTTGTCCCCATCAATAGGGTCACTTCCCCCTTCAATATGAGTACTGGCATGAGCATTAGGATCTCTTGGATCAGAGGCGTTATCCAAAGTAGCATCCGTTACTTTGGAATTCAGTTCAGCTAAAGTTCCTGTCCCAAGATTACCTAAGTCAGTAGCGTGAGGATTAGCTTGATCCGCGATGTGCGCATTTGTAGTCGTTGCTTGTGCCGAGACATCCACTCCATCTACCAAACCTACATTTAGTATAGCGTTACCCCCTACATCAAGGTCTCCCGTCAGAGTTCTAGCCCCATCCGTCAAGAAATATTGTAGGTGGTCATCATCTTCCAAGCCCGTTAAGAGTCCATGGTCTGATATAACTACAGGCGTCGCTATGAGATTAAATCCTCCAGCCCCATCCGTTTCTAAAATCTGGTTCACGAGAGCGGCATCCGAACTAAGGTCCTGAACTACCAGAACATCAGACCCTCCGACCTCATGAGTACTTGCATGAGAGTTAGGGTCTCTTGGATCGCTTGCATCATCCAAAGTAGCATCCGTAACCTTGGAATTCAGTTCAGCTAAAGTTCCTGTGCCAAGATTACCCAAGTCCGTAGCGTGAGGATTAGCCGTGTCGGCGATGTGATTGTTCGTGTCAGTCACAAAGGTATTGAATACAGTCCCGTTAACTGTGCCGACATCCACGATGTTGTTTGTATCGAGGTCCAAGTTGCCCGAAAGATTGAGATTTCCTGCATCATCCAACGTCGCTGACGAGTTCTGTATAAGCTGCCCTGTTGCGCCGTCAAACCGAGATAACGCATTGTCTGTAGACGTACCCGCATTGGATACCATGCCTACTGAAGTTGGACGTTCAAACCAAACGGCGCCATCATAAATGTACTGCAAGCCATTCGACGTAACAAAAGCTTCGTCCCCTTCTTGTACGACTAAAGCATCACGAGCGGGGATATCAGCGACCACATCAAAAGAAGGGAGGGCCGAAGCCGGGATTTGAGCCGTAGGGATTTTCCCTGTCCCGTCCAACGTCGCCACTCCATTCACGGCAGCTTTTTCTGTAGAAGGGATCGCTCCGATATCAGCGGGAGTAGTAGCGTGGGGGTTACCCGTGGCATTTCTATGCGCTGTGTTCGCGGAAACATTCGTATTCGCGGAAACCCTCCCTTCTGTGTAGTAAAGATTGGTACCTTCCGAAAGGTCTCCCGTGTCTTTAGTTCCAAACTCCGTATCAAAGCGTGTGTCGTTTAGATACTGGGGGTGAGGGTCTAGAGCGGCTTCGTGTGCCGAGACGGCAGCAACGGCAGTTCCAGCGGGGTCAGCCCCTACATCACTTGCAGTCAAGGTGACCCAATCCGAATCGAAGTCTGTGTTGCTTAGTTTCGCGAGAACTTCGCCCGTGAAACCTCCAGCTTGAAGACCGGGTCCTGGAGGTCCAATCAAGTCTGCGATGAAGTCCGCTTCCGTGCCCACGTTACCTGAATTGAGCCAAGACTCATACGCGCTTGTGATCCCACCGGGACCCTGGATACCGTCTCCCAGTACAATTACGGTATGATCTGTATCCACCAAGACGTCCGAACCCCCACCGTTGTCCCCTAGACCGACTTCGAGCCTAAAGCCTCCAGTCGAGATGTTGCCCGTCGGAATTTGAATGTTGGTGTCGGTGACTGTGTTAATGGGCTGACCGACTACAACATAGTTGGTATCCGCCGCCGCTTGCGTGAAAAGGTACTCATATCTCCCATTCGCCGTTCGAGTTACAGTAAGACCTCGCGCCTCTACAAGCACGCCTGCCGAGGTGGTGCGCGCGTAGGCTCCCAGTCCAAACCCCGTAGCACCTTCAGGGCCAACAAGATTGGTAGCTACCGCCCACGTGCCCGTAGCCTTCTCGTAAAGGTCCCCCGAAGAGGCTTCAATGGCAAGGTCTCCGTCTTCCCCGATAGCGTTGGAGGGAGCCCCTGTTGTAGGTTGTACAGGAGCCGCTGCACGAGATCTTGCTTCCGTCGTGTACTGAGGGTGCGGGTCTCCCGTTGTAAGGTCATCCAAATCATTATGTGAGATTGGATCAGACCCACCTGAGATATGAGTACTGGCATGAGAGTTAGGGTCTCTTGGATCAGAGGCATTATCTAAAGTAGCATCCGTTACTTTGGAATTCAGTTCAGCTAAAGTTCCTGTGCCAAGATTACCTAAGTTCGTAGCGTGAGGATTAGCCGTGTCGGCGATGTGATTGTTCGTTGTAGTAGCTTGAGCAGATACATCTACTCCATCCACCAAGCCTACATTCGTAACGTCGTTAGACCCCAAGTCAAGGTCCCCCGAAAGAGCGCGCGTTCCATTCTCAAGAAGGTACTGCGTGTGGTCATCATCCCCAAGTCCTAGAAGGTTTCCGTGGTCGGTAATGACCACACTGTTAGGAACTAGGTTATAACCCCCCGCTCCGTCTGTCTCTAGGATGTTGCCAGCTAACGCGGCACCCGACCCCAGATTCTGAGCCAGCAATTCGTCAGGAGCGCCCGCGTTATGACTAGACGCGTGTGCATTAGGATCTCTAGGGTCACTTGAATCGTCCAGAGTCGCATCCGTTATCTTGGAGTTCAACTCAGCAAGATTACCCCCTCCAAGATTTCCCAAGTCAGTAGCGTGAGGGTTGTCTGTACGACCGATATGGGTTGTATTAGAAGATACGCTGACGTTTGCGGAAACCCTCCCTTCAGTGTAGTAAAGGTTGGTACCTTCGGTGAGGTCTGTGGTGGTCTTACCTGAGAATTCAGTATCAAACCTTGCCGGGTTAAGATACTGAGTGTGAGGGTCGCCCGAGGTCAAGCCTGCAAGGTTATCGTGAGATATTGGGTCACTTCCTCCATCTTCGTGGGAGGATGCGTGTGCATTAGGATCTCTAGGGTCACTTGAATCGTCCAGAGTCGCATCAGTGACTTTCGAGTTCAGTTCTGCTAAGGTACCTGTACCCAAAGACCCAATGTCGGTCGCGTGAGGGTTGTCTGTACGGCCAATATGTGTTGTAGTATCACCCACGAATGCGTCGAATCCTACTCCGTTTAGAGTCCCTACCCCAGACAAAGCATTCCCCAGGAAGTCGACGTCGGAGTCCACCAACAAGGCGTCCTCAAGAGGGTCAGCTCCACCCGTGTGAGCCGCAATAACAGCATCCAGAGCCGTGACTCCCGACCCATTTAGAGCCGGGTCATACCCGACGAAAACGTCTTGAGGGTCGGGTGGGTTGACCAAACCTTGAACCGCTTCAAGTCGGAGTGCTTTGAATCCCACGGACGCCAGAGGATCAGCTTTGATCTCATCGGTCAAAGTTGTAAGGTTAACCTCGCCGTTAAGCGTGTCGTTAACGATACTGTATGTGTACTCGATAAAAGCCATTAGCTTACCCTATAAAACATCAAAGTTGAACGTAGTACTGTCGACTCGTCGTTATCGTTTGAGGTGCCGAATGAAAAGACGAACGAGTAGGTAGCAGGAGTTAACGCAAGAAGAATAAAACCGCTTGCGGGGTATACTTGATCCGTGCTACCTGGACCGGATCCTACCGAATCCTTGGGCTCTTGCCTGTGGAAATACTCTCTGACCCCGTCTCTCTTTATCTGAGCTACAAAATCATTGTTGGTAGCGTCATGATTCCATTGATAAGAGTAGTCCAGTCGGTACGTTCCAGCCTCAGCAACAACCGCCGAAAGTGTATCACGTACGAAGAGGTCATCGTTGGCGCCGACGCCTTCATCGTACTCATTAGTCACCGTGTCGACATCCAAATTGGAGATCGTGGCTAAATCCTCAAAAATGCTAGTCGCTAGCGCATCGTCAATCCCTTTGAGGTGGGCTGTCAACTGAGTGACCGCATCTACTTCAACGGGTGAGGTGTCTTGCGCATAGTTGACAGGTGTGAAGTCGATCTCCAACCTATCCCCATCAATGACGTCCGTTCCACCCTCAATATGAGTCGGAGCGTGAGCGGTGGGAGCGGCTGACGAGGATTCCCAAGCGTCGTTCGCGTCATTACGCCTGTACAAAATCATAAGGTCCGAGCGGAAGAATAGCTCGCCTGGGATTAAATCTACCACGGGAAAGGCAGAACCCGCAGGAATGACTAGCGTTCCCCCATTATCGCGGTCATAGACAATGACTCCTGTGACAGTTCTGTCGGAGTCGTCATTGATTAAGACTTGTGTGATACCTATAAAGCTCATGGCGTTCTCACTGTGGTACCTGACAAGAGCCTGAATCCCGCATAGGTATAGGTGGTTTCAACACGAGCCAACTCAACGCCAGCACCGTCATACTGAATCGCGGTGTGAGTCAAGATACGTCTCGACAAACCTATGTAGGTGACGTTGGTCTCTCGAATCTTCAGGAGTTTTGAGGGAGTTGCCCATATGATGATATCGGTCACCCTCGCAAAGACATCATAAGTAACTTCGGTAAAGCTGTCTTCGGCTATATGGTGTACGAGCGTGTCGAGGTCTTCGTGTTCAGCTTCGGTGAGCCCGGCGAAGTCCACGTTACCAAATTCATCGCGTAGGACCACTCCATAAGGACCGCTACTCGTCAAGAACGAAGTGTCCAAGAACTCATCCGTGAGGTTCTGGTCGATGTCTGCGGTACCATCATTGAGTATAAGCGTAGACGAACCGACCCCGAATACGTCATCTTGAGATAAAGCAACGAGGTCGGCACTTTGGGCAGCCTCATAGAGGATGTCCAAGTCTTCAAGCGTGACAGAACCCCCTCCTGCGGGAACACAAATACCTAGATCCGGGATCAAGACTTCGGTTACCTGGGAGGGGTTTGATTTAATTACCAGAATTGCCATGCTTTCAACTCATTCTCTAGGATCAGATACCAAGCGCTTCATTGAGTTCCAAGACGACAGACACGTTCTTGAAGGCCGATTTATTCGTACCCGCAGTACGGTCCAGCAAGAGGGCGACCTCATCTCCAGCCGCAAACGTTATAGCGAGAGCCGTAGTGAACGCGGAGTCATTCGTCGCAGCAAGAGCAAGAGAACCCTGAACAACCCCGTTGACCAGAATGCTAACATCATAGTCATTTGTAGCATCTGCTACGTCAGTACGAATGGAAGCTCCCGTAATCTGACCCGCTCGAAGCATCGTCACTCCAGCCGAAGAGGTCAACGTTCCGCCAGGACCTGCAAGATAAGATTTACCGTTATTGGGAACTTGCTTTGTGAGACCAAAGCCAAGATATTTACCTACGTAGCGCGAGTCTTGAAGAACAGGGTTGTTAGAGCCCGTGTTCTGCCACTCACCCGTGTCAGCGTCCCATGTGAAGAGAGCATCCTCATCACGACAGGCGTGCGTCTCGTTGGCAATAAGGCTTGCCGTAGCGCGACCGAAACCGAACTCTTTAACAGCGGGATCGGCTGCGGGGAGAACCGCAGTGACCGAGGACGAGTAGTCTACCTCACCCGCAAAGTTGATGTACTGCGCGTCGGCAGGAGTTGCGAATGTACCGAAAATACGGTCGTCGAATGAATCCTGAGCCGAGTTGTCCGTGCGGTAAATCGTTACTAAAGTGGGGTTGAACTCGGTGAGGCTGGTCTCAGCAACACCACTCCACAAGGTCGAGTCGGTGTTGATGGCCGTCGCAAGGTTCGTCAACGTCGCGTCAGCGTCCGCGCCGATCTGAACGTCAAAGGCGCCCAAAGGTGTGGTCAAGAACGTGAAGGTTTCCGTAGTCCCGCCATCAGTCACTACCAAGGTGTCCCCATCAGCCGCGTTGTTGAGGAGCCAGAAGGGGATGGCCTGCGAGATGGAATCGTTAACCGAATCCAACTGCTCACAAGAAAAGACAAGCTCCTTGAAGGTACGTCCACCAGAGGTGACCGCGTCCACGTACTGCTTGTTCGCAACGTCCAGAGGGTTTACAGGATCAGGAATCCCTGTAATGGTAGCAGTACCGTCGAACGTGATGAGGTCGTCTACTTCCCCATCCGCGTTCGTCTTGATGACACCGAAGTCTTCGTTGCCCTCGGGCAAGATCAGAGTGTCCAAGAAATTGACCGCATCCGCCTGATCAATATCAGAAACGCCGTCGTTAAGGATCAACGTGGAGCTGCCTGCGCCGAAGGCATCGTCAGCTAACAGGTCCCTAAGGTCCTGAGAGCCTTGCATGGCAAAGAGTTCATCGTTCTCGATGAACGTATCCTGCCCCCCTCCTAGAGGGATACATACACCCACATCGGGGATGAGGACTTCTGCTACTGTACCTGCGTTCGACTTAATAATCAATGTAGCCATGCTACTGCCTCCTTATGAGGTTTTAGGAAGAAATCAATTGAAGATTTACGATGACGTTGCGAAATACGCTACGTCCACTCCCACTATTCCTCACTAACCTGAGAGCTACTTCGTCCCCGGCTAACAGGGCAACCGAACTGGCAGCGACGCGTTTGACGTCCCCTGCACTTAAAAGCGTTCCTGCTACCACAATACCATTTACAAGAACTTCAACGCTATAGTCTTTAGTATCGGCACGATCTGTTGCAATAGAGATTGCAGCTAGCGTCGCATCCGAAGTGAGGACCCAAGGGACGGATGAGGTAAGTGTCTCCCCCGACTTGAGGAAAAGCTTTCCGGTAGAGGGCACCTTCATTTGCTGTGTGAACGTGATGGCGGATAAGGAGGAGCCTCCCGCCACCGAGTCTTGGATTGAAGGGCCTATGTACCTGTACAGGGTAGCATAAATCTCGGGCACACCCGCCGAGACCCAGTTATCCGTAGCGTCTTCGCCTCCCCAAACTACAAGACCTGCGAACGCGTGAAAAAACCAATTAGTAGGTCCAAAAGCCGTGGTGATTTCATCAGTCCCGGCAGCATCTCTGAAAAACCGAGGGAAGTATCCCAAGCCAGATCCGTCAAAAGGAGATACCCATGACCCCAGAAGCTCCGAGTTGGCATCTCCAAAGACATCGAACAGCCCAAAGGCGTTGCTGTTCGTCCCAGGCACTACCGTCATTTGCTTGAGGGTGATCTTCTCTACAATAGTGGGATTGGCAGCGGCGTAGGTATCCGCCTGAGCCTGTGTCGTGGTAAAGTCGGGCTGTACAGCACGAATATCACGACCATACAAGATGGGCTTGGCGTTGTAGGGTTCCTGAAACCAATTACGTACTGGAGACGTATGAGAGGTCTGCGTTACGAACGCTTTGAACGCCGCTTGCGCCTGAATGTCGAATACAAGCGGCATGAGATTTAAACCTCTTCTTCAGGATTCCCAGAATTTAAGGCTCTTACCAGGTCATCACGAAGCTCTTTAGCCTCACTTTCCGTCAATACTTTGCGGATGGAAAGACCTCGTTGAACCTCAATTTCTACAGAATACTTGACCCCTTTAACATCTGTTATTTTCTCTACTTTCATGTTACCATCCCACGAGAGTTAAACCGCTTACATCAAAGGGGAAATCAGACCGAATCCCGATACGGACACGAATCCCATAATTAGAACCCAAAGACGTGAAGTAAGGAAAAGCATTTGACGACAGCGTAAACCCAAAATTAGGAGGCGCGGTGGCGTTGTTAAACTCATCCGTGTTTGTAAGACAACCTCTAATAGCTCTTGTAGCTCCCGCAGGGTCGAAAATCGCGTTATTAAACTCACGGTTCAACGTGAGGTAATCCGTGCGTCCTCCAAAGGAGGGGTTGTCGCTTGGGTTTGCCAGCATAACCTCGACTATGATACGATCATTGAGCAAGTCGTCTACGGTCAAGTTACCTGAACAGAGGTCAAGGCGGATTGCTCCGCCTGAATGTTCGATCGTACCTGAAGAGTTACTAAAGAACCTGTAGTACCAACGGATATTTGAAATCCCGTCATAAGTTTCACCTAAAGCCGTCGTGTAATCGGGTCCCGAGGGTGAAAACGTAGTATAGTCCGTAGTGGGGTAGGATATAAACCCATCACATCCTCCCGAACATGGGCGGACTTGAAGACCCCAGGTATCATCATAGGTCAAGATAGATTCTGTAGAGTCCCAGTTACCTGCATCACGGTCATTAGGTAGGGTATTATCATCATCCCTCTGTAGCCTTCTAGCTTCTGAGCGGAAATCTTCCGCGTTCCTTGAACTTGCCGTCGCCCTGTTATAGAATAGAGTGTTCGTCAACGAAGTGGATGCTGTTGCTGAGGTGCCGAACGGGTCACTGACCCTAGTTCGTACCGCCCCCCCTGTGGAGCATGTGGAGTTTCCTGCTAAGGTCAACACCAGATCTATGTCGGCTCTATCATCATCCTCAGGTAAGACATTAGGCAAGGTGACTTCAGGGTCTGAAATAGCTAAAGTCCCGTTACCGAATCCCGCTGCTAGGTTGCTCGCTTGGTAGATGAAAGGGTCATTGATATACGTCTGGTCAAAGGTCTCCAAAAAGCCCTGGACAATACGTAGTTCAGTTCCATTCGTATAGTAGGGAACCCCTGAAAGCTGTAAGCTGACCGTGTTTTGCAGGGAGATAGAGGGCACACCTTCATTCAAAGGAGGTGTAGGGCCGGGATCAATGAAGACGCCCTGTAGGTCTTCAAACGCATACACTTCGGTATCCACCACATGTTCAGTGCGGAACGATACAATACGTCCTCCCGAAGCGAAGTTTGGGAGATCTAAGGGGGAGATTCGAGTTGCGATAAACCCCGCAGAAGAGGTCAAGTCCGTGATGATCCCTGAAATTTCTACCTCAATACCAGGGACGTTTTCAATTCGATTCGTAGCGTCTGAGGTGAACGTAAGCTCTTGCGTCACCTCTGTGTTGGTGCTATCATAATACACCACCGTGACGGTGATGTCCCCTCTTTGTAACTGGGTAGCCTCCTCGGCGTTGACATAACTGATCAAGGTGGTGTTGCTAATGGGGTGTAAGTTCCCGTCATTCCATCCTCCAGCCCCATAAACGTTGAGTGCTGGAGTAGCCACATAAGCCTGTCCAAACGAAGGACCGGTCACAGTCGCGTCACTGGTACCCTCCGTTGTATTGTAATGGGACTTCAGAAAGAAATCGGGGAAATCCACTACATCATTACATCCGCACCCCAGGACCCACCAGTTCCCTTGGTCATCGCTTTGCAACACCACAAGGTCAAGATAGTCCTCTATAATGTAGGACGCAGGAGAGCCTTCGATGAGTTCTCCCGGTGCCGGAGTGATCACAACCCTATTTACATCAGACGTGATCTTTTTAATGGTGAACTTGGTACCTTCAGGCAACCTCTCTTGAGGGAAAGGATTGCTCAAGATCTCAGGCAGGTTGATTAACACATCCCCTACCGAAGTGTCAACCGTAACCAACTCCTCGTCAGGGTCGACCTCATAGACTGGTACCGAGACCCCTTTGCCCTCTTCGATCTCGAAGTTCTGGACAATGAAGGCTTCAAGGAAGTTGGAGTTGATGAACCCCCGGATTGTACCTTGCTGATAAGACGTGAGAGTACGATCTGTCAAAAGGATGTCAACGGTATCCCCGAAAGGGATGTAGACAGGGAGCTTGTTGTTTCCCAGTTTATTCTCTTCCGTGTCAAGGTCTGACAGGTAGAGATAGCCCTTGTTGTTCTTGAGGTGCGTGAGCCTGATGAACTTTGCGTTCTTTTGGATCAAGGCTCTGTGCTTATTTACAATTCCGGGCATGATACCCTCCCTGGGTCATTGGGAGGTTATTTGAACACGATGTTGTAGTTCTTTCCCTCATCGCTGGACGCTGCCCCATCCTCGCTCTTGGGAGCTTCCTGGGGGGAAGACTCCGCGTGAAGCTTGAGCTTGGGGCGAATCCAATTTTGGAACACGGTCTGAACCTCTTGGTAGAACCTTCGTGTGTTCATTGAGATCGGCTTGAACACGATAAGCGCGCTCTCTAGCTCATGATTTCTTGCCTTACCTAGCCCTTCCATTTCTTCCATCATCTGATGAAGGTCTTGAAACGAGGCTGCGTCTAGCTTGGCTTGAATCTGAGGTAAGATCACAGTATTGAACGCCCTGAACGAATCCGGCGAGAGGTTGAAGAAGGTCTCCTCGCTCTTGGGGACAGGCAAGGGCCGCGCATCAAAGATGCCCTTGGGCTTTACTTCCTCTACTACGGGCTGGACCTCGGGAGCCTGAACGGGCTCCTCTGATACCACTTCTTTGGTGGTGCAAACATAGTCGAGGATAACTCTGAGATGATCCCTCAAATCAGGGTGCTCATTTCCCAGTGCTATCAAATGCTCTTTAAGGTCCATAGCGTCTCCTTTGGTTAACAATCACACTCCGTATAGACGGATCTTCTTAACCAAGAGTTCCCGCTGTTTACTCGACAGGCTATAACCACCTCTCTTGAGCTTTTCACCGATGTCACGGGCAAAGGTCATGGTCCAGTCGTCACCGTCCTTACGGGCCGCTTGATATAGCGCCCTGAGCCTTCCCAGGAAGGCTTCCTGTTCAGGTGTAAGCTCGGGACCTTGGAGGGCCGCAGGCGCCGAATCCGGGGCTTCTGTACCGACGTTTGAGGTAGCTCTTGCAAGATCATCGCGCTGAGGGTTGGTCAGAATGCCTCCGTTGTTGACCTTGGCGTGAAAGCCCTTCAGGACCGGAATGTTGCTCCAGCCGTACACGCTCTCAATTTCAGCCAGGACCTCCGCCTTGTACTTGTCACGGTCTTCAATGCGAGCGACTGCCTCGTAAAAAGAAGACGCCTTTCGGTACGCTTCTCGCATACGGCCTGTGCCCTTGGAGAGATTGGCGCGCCAGTTCTGCGTACGGGTGAAGTATTTCTGCCCCTGAGCCTTGCGGTTCAGGGTCTGGCCTGTTACGGTAGACACCAGCTTCATACTCATGGATGCGTTCGCACGCCCCATGTTCTCGCCCTTGCTCCCCAGCGTTGAGTTGACCTCAATAGCCACTGAGTCGGAAAGGTGTAGCTGATACACGCCCTGGGTTCCTCGCTTGATGTTCCAACGTTTGACTTCTGAAGAAGCCCATGAGTCAAACTCCTCACGGGTTATATTGACATAGGTTGCTGCGGCTTCATAGTTCATGATTCTTCTCCATAGCCAAGAAGGTGGTCAACAACGAAGGCTCCGAACTCATCCTCTTCCGAGTATGAACTCCACTTAGCTGAAGCCTTGCGATTAAGGATTACATCATCCTTGGAACGAATACATGCCTCGGATACAAACTGGGAAAGGTCCGAATCTTTGTTCAGGTAGTTTTTATGAGGCGATACCACCGTCACAGCTTGCTTACCTCGGGTGATACCTACATAAGCGAGCCTACGCTCTTCGTCAGTGTCATCCGACATGGCATTAGGCCAGACTCCTCCCGCCATGAGAACGTAAAGCTCCTGAGCTTCAAGCCCCTTCCACTGGTGACACGTGTTCACCAGTACACGACCTCCCTTGAGGACCGTGTTTTCCTGATCCTTGGCTTTGGATTCTTTGGCGGTTAGCATGTCGATAATCTTGAGGAATTCACCCACATCAGGCTTCACATCTGCGATGGCCGTTAGAGGATTCAGGGGGGCCTTCGCGATTGTCTCCAATTCAGCGCGAGAGATCACACGGTCTCCAAGGTCCTGCTCAGACCTCAGCAAGTCCAGGTCCATCTTGTTTACGAGCTTATCCATAAAGGACATGCGCCCTCCATTGGCATCCTCTTCTGTTCCTTGTATTTCAAGGATGTATTCCAAGAGGGCTCCGAAATCGTTCGTTCCTCTGGAGCGCATGGTCTCAACGGTTTGGGACAAAGCATCCAGGCTGTTCTGTGATTCCGTTCCCTTGGGGTAGAAGACAGGCTGTTCTTGGATAAGGTACTCACACCAATCCGTGAAGCCTGCTTGCTTGGCACGCTGTCCAAGCTTTGTAAGGAAGCCTCTCCCTAACATCTTGAAGTTAGGAGTCTTGATGGCATCTGCCAAGGCAAGGTTGGACTTATCCCCCCTATCGGATACCAGACGAGCCCACGCCAAAACGCTCTTTACAATGGGCTTACCAAAGAAGGCAATTCCACCCTTGGTCTCAAAAGGAATACCTGCCGAGATAAGAGCGATGAGGTAAGCATCCTTCTCTGCGTTGGTACGGGTTACGATCCCAAAGTCTCTGGGCGCATACTCGCCTGACTTTAGCTTGGAGCGTATATCGAGCACCACTTCCTTTGCAGCACTTTCATGCGTGTCAGGACGGATATATTCGATGTTACCCTCTCCGTTGGCCTCATAGGCACGGCAAGTCTTCGCAAGCTGACGATCCCCGTTGTGTTCAATCAAGTCCTCGCCCGCGTTAACGATGTTGGCCCCGGACCTGTAATTCATCTCCATACGAAGCTCTTGGAAGTCAGAGCGGGCCTTGTCAATGTATAGCTGGGGCTCAGCGCCTCGGAATTTATAAATGCTGTTGTGAGATAAAATGCCTCCTCCGAAGAAGTTGGAGGCATCATCCACCTGAAGATCTACGAACTCGCCTTCGACCTCTTCGACGCTTACGATGCGGTCCAAGACCACGCCCTCTTCTACGCCTTCGGCTACAGCCACTTCCATACCAGCGTGCAAGCCCGACGCGGTGAGGAGGTTAAGCATACCCTCGGGAGTTGAGAGACGTCGGCACAAGTTAGCCCCTGTCTTTACCTGCAAAGCCTCCGCATACTCAAGAGCACTCTGGTAAGAGGCAAAGTAACGGCGAATGCGATTGTTTTTACCCGTATATACAGGTTCGGTTTGCTTCAAAATCTCAAGGTCGCTTCCTGTCCATTCCAAGGTGACTTGAGTGCTAGAGCTAGAATGGGCATTCATTCTAATGGTACGTCTTGCCACCTCGTGTTTAGAATAGGAACCCGACATCCAGTGAGGCAGGTCAAAACGTAACCTGTACGCCTCTAACACCTGGGAACCATTCTGACCGAAATTAGTGAAAATCTTGGCAATCCGGTCGGGATTGATACCTCTAGATTCCGCCTGGAAGACTTGAGTGGGGACCCCATAAGTCAAGGAGATCTCATATTCTTTATACAAAGCCTCCTCTTTTGTAGCACATACGTTCAAAACCCACAAACGATCGGCCTTCTCGTGATGAGGTCGACTACCCCAAGGGTTGGCCGCATTTCGTGAGTCTGTACTCGTCATGCCTACGCGGTAGCCCATATCCTCTCGGTACATGAGGTACACGAGATGCTCCTCATCGCTTAGGGTAGGGGCCGTGGCCCATATCTTATGGTTAGGGGACATGGTAAGGGTCTTCCCTCCCTCGGTCGTAATTTTATAGCCCGAGGTCCATGTCGAGGGTTGTACTACCGTAACTACCTGCGGTACAATCGACCCGTTACGGTACGAGTAGACTGGATCTCCCACCTTTAGGGAAGAAGCTTTCTTATCCCCCGTAGGTGTCATAACTGGAGTGTTTACAGCCACACATTGGCGATCGTCTCCAATATACGCGAGGACATCCGCCTTCTCACCCAGGATGTCGAAAATCTCATGCTGAATAGGATTCGTGTCCTGAGCCTCGTCGACCAGCACCATTCGGAACATACGCTGATAGCGGCTTCGGAACTTATCATCCTCTACCAGTCTATCACGGAACTTGCGCTGCATATCGTCGAAGTCATACAAAGGCCCGGACGCATCGTTTTCTTTGAGCCATGCGTAGGTCGCGTACATGGCCGCTGCACACTGCTCTTCCAGCTTAGGGGAATCTTTGTACTGAAGCACGACGGCTTCGGGGCTCAGTCCCTTGGCAGTCCATTTGGCGATCATCGTCTTTAGGAGTGAGATAGATACAGGCTTTCCGTTTCCGTCTACAGGAATCTCTACCTCATGTACCCAAGCCATTGCAGGGTCATCGATACCTACAGCCCTCTTCTGGTAACGGTAGACCGGATTCGGCTCTACACGCTTCCCACGAGACATGTATCCCGTATCACCCACATCATCCCCCTTGACAGAGAGCTGCTTGTAGGCGTAGTCTTCGAGACGGTTCATCTTGGTGAAGTCGAAGTTCTTGATCCTAATCTTATCTTCTTCGGTACCAAACTTGATCAGTGCCGTAAACGACAAGCTGTTCATGGTCTGCCCAATGGACTTCTCTGAGAAGGCAAACTTATCTTTAACGCGCTCTTTGAGTTCTTCGGCTGAGTTCTTGGTGAACGACACTGCCAGGATTTGAGCGGGTGTCATGTCCAGTTCTTTGACAGCATAACCAATCTTGGCAACCAGCGTGTGCGTCTTTCCCGAGCCCGCTCCTGCGTTCACTACCACCTTACCTTCGGCAAGAAGAACGCGCATCTGCTCATCATTAAGGCCGTAAGACCTCACCCATTCAGGGAGAGGATCTTCCGACAAAACGTCGGTGATATTCGTGCGAACTTCCTCGGGTTTGGCCGAATCCTTGACGGTTTCATCAAGATCGTCAAGAAGATCCTCTTGATCGAAAGCCTTGTCGGCAGCCGCTTCGGACACAGGGTCTTCAACGTCGGCTTGAGCTTTGACCTTCTGGATCTGTGTTGCGATCACCTTGGCAGACTCTTGGTCGGCTACGTCTTCGGTGATCTCCTTTACGGGAGCGCCGACAAGCACTGCCGCGTTTTTTAGCCAACGGCGCGTTACGGTAGTCCCCGAAAGTGAAGGGAGGCTTGCGAGACGGTTCACCACCAAAGAGGAGTCCTCTTCACCGTAAGTGTGGATTGCAGTTCGCATGGAACGTCGAGTCTTACCTGCGAAGACCTCGTTGATCTCCGACACGTGCGTACTTGCCCAACGGAAAAAGATTTCATAAAAGTTAACGCGATGGTCAAAGGTCGCGTTGATGTTCCCTGGACGCAAGGCTCTTGCCATGCTAATCCTGAGACGTCCGCCCGAGCTATGTTCCGCGAAACGACCGAGTTGATTCTCAATCATGTCACGGATCGGCTCTTTGTAGCGACGCGTGATCTGGTCTGCTTTGCCGCTATGGGCGTCAGCGTCCACGTCCTGTCCGTTCTCAAGTAGCCATTTACGGTAAGCCGCAACCCCTGCCTCAAAAACCACGAGGTCGGCAGTGCGTTCAAGGCTCGCTGTCTTTGCGGGGTTTCGCCCCGCTGTCTTATTCAACATTTCACACTCTCAGATAGTAAAGGTTAGGACGTCTCAACGCTTCACCTTTAGTTGGGAATTAAAAAAGTATCACATATCACGTGTATATTATCCCAGGTGGGCGAGCACCACTGGTGGGAGCCAGACGGTTTCTTGAATAGCTTCAAGGTATACCTCCCCTCCCATAACCGCCCCGTCGTCGAGCGTGTAGTGTTCCAGGGCGACCGACCGGTACAACTCGGAGATGGACTGCAAGGGGACCATAGACGCATAAGAGAAGAACCCTTGCATCCCTTTGTAGGGACCAACGCGAACCTTCACCATCGAATGCTCGCAACACTCGTCGAAGTCACAAGGGTCCAGGGCTACGTCCTCTTCGCGAGCCAATAGGTGCTGTGTCGTGAACGAAATGGCCTCCAGAAGCGTCCCTATGGTCAGGTTGTACCACTCACCCTTGTCTCGGGTTCGGAAGGGCGTGAGAGCTTCGTGTAAGTCCAGTTCGTCCCCCAGTGTAGCTGGCCACATGTACTGGAACTCGACCTTACGATCGTTCCCAGTCTGAACGCCGGGAAGCCGACCCTTGGAGGGATCGGCTTTCTGGGTGAAGCCTACTTTGTAGACATCTTCCCCCTGAATTTTGAAGACGTATATTACGCCCTGTGTCTCACGCTGCATCGTAGCCTCCTGTGTTAGTCAAGAGGATAACGATTCAGGGACGGGCTCTAATCACTTCTTGTCGCCAAGAACAAAGCCTTCCCCGGCAGTGTAGTACCAGACCTCCGCATCCATCTCAGACAGCGCGTCGAGTCCTCCCGTAAGCTGATCCATCTGACGGTCCAACACGAATTCAGGGACGACACGCTCACGACTCGCGTTGCGCGTCTTGCTCAGGTCAAGCGTCTCGTTGACGACAATGACGATGATATCGTTCCACTCGTAAGCGAGTTCCATAAGAGCCTTACGCGCCTTGTTCGTCGTGGACGTGGCGTCAAAGATCGTCGGCTGCCTAAAGCGAAGCCGAGCCTCCCACATCTTGTGGGCAAGCTCGAAGGCGAAGCGAGAGCACTTCTGGTTGGTAGGGTCTCCGGTGATCTGCTCACGGAAATCATCCGTAGAGACGATCCTAGCCTGAGAGGGGCAGATCATCCGAGCGACGGTGCTCTTCCCCGACCCGGAGACTCCCACCAGGATCACTCCGGTGTTCGCCACGACCTTCGCTTTCATCTCGTCAATACTAAGCGTGCTCATGTCCAAACTCCTGGCTTGGTGGTTCACTGTGCCCCCATAATACGCTCACCTCGACCGAATGTCAAACTCAAGATGAAAGAACGGGCGAGCCGAAGATCGAAGCGTACCTAGACACGACATTCCCGCCCGAATTGGACTCCTCGGTGTCTCCCCAGATAAAGTCGCCTTCGGGCGAACGTGT
>Ga0306866_1000165_pt1 | contig 26283 bp, 26 predicted proteins | sample AntRauTorckE5432_FD_190450 | JGI IMG/M metagenome (GOLD analysis project Ga0306866, IMG submission 190450) | Saline lake microbial communities from Rauer Islands, Antarctica - Metagenome Torckler E5 #432 (v2) (version 2) | ecosystem: Environmental > Aquatic > Non-marine Saline and Alkaline >...
GAATGTTTGTGGATCATAATTGTCTTGAAAGAAAATATTGCTAGTAAGGCTGTCGATAATCTTTCTGATAGGTTCAAATACAAATACGAGCACTAAGACAGATCCAATTTGAAGCAATAATCTAGGAAAATCTTCGTTTTCAAATAATGTTCTAGCCAAATAGTCGATAGCTAAAACATACAAAACAGTTCCACCTGCCAGTAAAACTAAATAAGTGAGCGCTCTAACTGCAATCAGTCTAATGTCGAGTAAACCGTGTTTTAGTATTGATAAAGAAAAAAAGAAAACTATAAATATTGAAACATTTGGTCCATATAAATAAGCATCCGTTGATCCGAAAAGTGGTAGTAGTCCATTAATTATCGTTGCTGGAACTACAAAGAGTACAATACCAACAACAATATATCGAATTTGGCTCCTTTTAACATTTCCTTGAATACGTCTATAGTGACTAGCTAGAGAATATATCCCCCAAAGACCATATAAAGCAATTAGTGGAACTGCAAAGAGGTAAAGTATACCTACTTGAGTCTCAGCTCCATAACTTTCAATGCTTGATATATTGTAATCAGTAAAAGTAAAAGCCAATAAAGCGATAACCGGAGATGACAGTAGGAACCAATACATTTTTTGCTTATGCGAACTATCTATAAATATCCTTATGAACACAAGGAAAAACAATGACCCTAAAAGAGGCCCTACTAATGATAGCCTGGCAAAAAACAATGCCACTTCTGCATCAGCAGACAAGTTAGTCAGTAAACTAAACAGTAACCATAAAAAAATTGAGATAGAAAACAAAAATAGGGCAATATTTAACTTATTCTTTTGGCCACTAATAATAGTCAGAAATGCCAAAATCAAAGTTAATGATGCAGTAATTGTGAGTAATACGTTAACCATAACTTCTATTGCACAGTATAACGTAAAATACTTCTAGTTTATATTTAATATCACTTATGGTTTAGATACTGTATTAAACGATATAAACTTTTGAGCGTCCAAGCATTGCTGCGTGTCTAAGCTAGCGTTATTCCGTAGTATTTTTGATCAGCAATTTCATTAAAGCTCACTGTCGTATCTCCACCGCTGTTAATCCACCTTTCAAAAACTTGATGAAGTCCTATAGATACATTGAAATCACAAAAATCGAAAAGTACTCTAGGCTCATAGCCTCCGAGACGACCGAGCCTTGTCATGAGATGCGCAATTTTTTCACCATTCCTAAGTGATTTAGCCTCTGGATCAGTCGCGATTCCTGGATACCATAATAATTCTTGATTTTCGTATTCTTCTGGAAATTTATTTTTATAATATTCAGAGTTTACCCAATCTAGCCCATCAATGTCCTCAGTCGCTAAAAATACCGTCTGAGGCTTACCATTTTGTCGGTAAACCAACTTACTAGCAATTTTATCTTCAACAATCATGCTCCTAAACTCTTCTGGGTCTAGACCTTGTCTTAGCGGACTATCATTTAGGACTTTATACGCTTCATCGTAAAAATCATATAGTACATCTACTTCATCTTCTGGCAATGTTTCGTGAAGCCATGTGCCGTTTATTGGATCGACTTTGAGATTACTTGTAAATAATTCACTCTCTTCATCTGCAGATTCAGCTTCAAATGTTTCTATGAATTTCGCTGGCTTCTCTCGTCTGCCCGTAGGGTCATTAAGTTGTATTTTTCCTTCAAAATAAGTTTGAGTACCAAGTAAATCAATATTTAGAATCTCTGCTCCGTTTTTTCGTAGTATATCAATTGCTTTTTCGACTCCACCGACAGCCATAGATGGAACTTCGCACATAAGTACTCTTTGCTCTTTTAGCCCCTCTTTGAATTGGTCTCCGCCCATATTAGTCGATACTTCTTCTGGTAGATATAATTGCATGACATTAGTATTTGGATATCTAGCGTCATAAAAATCGGTATTGTTCCATGCACTTTGCCCAATAGCTGCAAGCAGTGGCACCCTAATAGCTCCAGTCGTAGAATTGAGCTCTGTCGTAACAGTATCAGAATGATCTAAAGTGTCTCTGTATTCATCAATCGACAGACCTTGTCTTTGAGGATGATCAATGGCATTGGGGTGAGTAAGCTGACGATACTCTCGGTATTCTGTGTTTAAATTCATGATTGATAATTTTTAACTTGTAAATTTTTCAAATTACTAATATAATTGTAACATAAATTATGAATAAAAGCAATACACTTACTCAACTCGACTACTACTCAAGTGCAGAATCACTAGCTCAGAATATTGAAAAAAGTCGGATTCAACTATACGAAATACTTCTGACATATGAAACATATGAGACTGCTGTAGACGAAGTTAATCGTAGCATTGAAACATTGAGAGGATTAAAAAAAGAGCATGCGGATATCAAGAATCATAGAAATGATTTAATGATATCGACTTTCTTTCCTCTAAACCTACCACTTTACTCTTTGATTTTGTTTGGTGTTGCACCTAGCTTTTTTGCAAAAAACGTATTTTTAAGACCACCAGAGATTATGAACACGATTCTTAATGAGATATGCGATAAAATTGATATATTCAAACTTTTTCCTACGATTTCGCTTCATCCTTCAGAGCGTCATATGTTTGTCGAACTATATGCATCAGCTAGCGACGTCATACTGTTTACTGGTAAATACGAAAACGCTCTAGATATAAGTTCAAAGTGTGTAGATTCTTTGCTCCTATACAATGGGAGTGGTGTTAACCCTTTTGTTTTATTTGAAAATGGAGACGCAAAAATTGCTGCTGAAAAAGCAGTTGAAATGCGCTGTTTTAACAGTGGGCAAGATTGTGCTGGACCAGATGCGTTTGTTGTTCCGGAGTCATCTAAGGAAGAATTTCTTGAACATTTGAAAAAGCAATTAATTACTATTTCTGTTGGTGATTCAAAAGATATTAATGTACGCGTAAGTAAAGTAATGAAAGAAGCCTACATAACAGAAGTATTAGATTTTTTGGACATTGAAAAAACAAGAATAGTATTTGGTGGAAAAGTAGTTAAAGAAGATAAAATTGTTCATCCTACCGTAATAGTTAAAAATGTCAACGAGCATGTTGACAATGATTTTCATGAATTTTTTGCTCCAATTTTCTATGTACTTAGCTATGAAAATGAGGAAGATTTAAAGAAACTACTCGAAAGTAACGCATTTACCAACAGAGCGATGTATGTGAGTGTATTTGGAGAGAATCCTATTCAGGAGTTAATAATTAAAAAGCATGCAAAGATCTTACGAAATAAAATTGTCAATGATGTAGAGTTTGGTAATGAAGAATACGGTGGCTACGGCGTTAGCTCAAACTTTGTTAAGCATAAAGAAATTCAAAAATCAGGCCCTATACTTATCAGTCGTGAGCTGCACTCACACTTCTCAAATAATCTATAGAATCCAAAACCTGATTTATTCTATCGAACAGCAATGGTACGTTTAGATTATATAAAGATTCATTTATATCAAAATTAAAAAATAAGAGATCTAATAATTCAAGTCTAGATGTACGGTCAGTAATAAAATTTTTATAATGAGTAGTCAGCTCATTTAGCGACGTACTAATTGATCCTGAATCTTTAATTTTCTCTGTAATCTCATCTGTATCAGTCTTGACTACGAAAGGGTTAAAATAATAGTTGTTTAAAGGTTTACTATCAAATTCACTCAACTGATTTACTAGATCTATATACTCCTGACGAGCGACAAAACATTGTAGTATTCGGGAGTCTTTGTTATCAAAATATGCTTGAAATAAGAGTGCATTACTTTTGTACCTACCTCTTACGTCACGTATTGAATAACTGCTTCCGTTGACATCAGCGTAGATAGCTAGACTGTTATTATCGTAAACTAAGAGTTCAGGATAAAGATTTTTTAGCTTTTCTATAAACTTATCTAGCGAAATATTGTCAGCGTTTACATCATAGAAAATAGTTTGCCACTGAGATTTTTGAATATCTAAAGTAGTCTGCAGTGTTTCTATGACGTTCGAAAACAATAACCTAAATTCTTCGTCAGTATCGAGTACGACGAATATAGCATTGTGTTTCGATCGAATATTTGCGTTTATATGAAGCTTCGAGTGAATAGATTTCTCTACTAAGTGTTTAATTTCTTTATGACTTAGCTCAACATTTATGTAGCCAGCTACAGCTTCAAACTTAGCAATGCCGACAAATTTTTTTTCTAATTGATCTATTATGATCTGAGCCAAATTATTAGGATTTTTGCTTAATACCTTTGCTAATTTAAAACATGGTAACGCGAAATCAACATAATCTAAATCGCCTACTTTCATAGCACGTCGCTGTCTAATAACATTTATATCTTGAACTTCAACATCTACCAAACCTAATCCAGATGAAATCTGCTGTATGGTACTGTTTATTTTTTGTATTACATTCATATTTTAAATACTCATTATCTATAGTACAGTAAAAATCGTTTCTAGTATTTATGCTTCTTCTGGTTCAGGCTGCTTTCCACTCCGATGCTTTGCACTGGCTAAAGCCTTCTTCGCTCCATAAACTACCCCAGTACCAAATAGTAGTGCACCGCCAATAGTTTGCGTATTTGGCGTTTCGATCCCTTTAGCTGCTAAGTATCCAGTTGCCCCCATCGTAACGGCCATCTCTGTTGCAGTAAAAATTCCAAATTTTCTATTTTGGCTTCTCGTTCGCTCAGGATCTTGTCTATGTTTAACTACTGTTGTAATCGCTGAGCCGGCAAATAAAGAAACGGCAAATTCAGATGCTGGACCCGTCTTGAGCACTCCACTTAAATTTCTACGATCTATTGCGTTATTAATTTTTGTGACCGTCTTATTTCCTGTATCTGTATCCAGCATGTCTGCTGCTACAAATGCTGCGGATCCTTCGACGCAAAAAGTAGTCGTAGCAAACACAGCAGCAGAAACAACTGCACTATCTTGAGAAGTGATAGCGACGCCAAGTGCGCCGTATCGTATTAATTCATTTATCGGGCTTACTTCTGCGACTATAACACTGCCTGCAATTATTCTGCCCATTGCTGTGCTAGTCCAGTTTCGATTACCGTTATTTACTAGTGCTTCGTTGCTTATATTTTCTGCAGTCATAATGAGTTCTTTTCTAGATATAATTTTACCGATTTTACCATTATGATACTAATACTCCAGTAATGTGATTCTTAAATCATCAGTAAATATTAATTTTCATTAATATTTATATATATATTTAATTAATTTATATAGTAACAGAATATCTATATATTAGCAAGCATAATATATTTGTCTTTTTGGAGTTTGTTCTTTGAAGAAGTATTATAAGATATATAATCTAGTGTTATTTAAATTAAAGGAATTATCAGCATGAGTAAAATTGCAATAATCGAAGATGATTCAGCAATCAGCCAAATGTATCGAATGAAGTTCGAATCAGAGGGCTATGAAGTTGAAACTGCAGAAAATGGGAAGATTGGTCTTGAGTTAATTGAAGAGATGAAGCCAGACATAGTTTTGCTTGATCTGATGATGCCTGAAATGGACGGCGAAGAAATGCTAACGAAATTACGAAAAGAAACTTGGGGCAAAGACGTAAAAGTAATAATTCTGACCAATATGGGTGAATCTGAGGCGCCTGCGAGCATAAAAACAATGAAAGTAGAAGCATTTATCCTTAAAGCCAATATGACGCCAAGGCAAGTAGCGGAACTTGTCAAACAGTACTTGGGCTAACTATAGAGAAATGACAGGAAAAGAATTCATATACACAAAAACAACGTGGAGCGATAACCGATCCAGACTAGTTTGCGAATACATTATACTAACAGATGAAAAATCTTTTGAATTGTCTGAATCTGTTACTTTTCCGCACCCTATTCCAAAGAGTTATGAAGCAAATCAATTAGAGCGCGCTTTGCATCTTGCGCTTGGTGTTAGCTATTATAAGGCATTTATTCCTCCTATCATTAGTCACCCCTACGCTATGTCAGAAGTCGAAGCCAGTTTCTGGAATACTGTTTTCAAAAACGGGTATGGTGAATTCTTATTCAAAAATAACCTATCATACAAGCAGATTGCTCAGTTCACTGCTCAAAACGGAAATAAATTTAGCGACAAACAAGGTTCTTCACAAAAACTCGAAGAAAAAGCGCTACTCGGTATAGGAGGGGGCAAAGATTCTATAGTTGCAGGCGAACTATTGAAACAAATAGGTGTTCCTGTGACTGGTTTTGTACTAGCAACTGGAGAGGTGCTTGGGCAAACACAAGCGGTCTCCGATGTCATGGGGATAAATTTACTACCGATAAAAAGACTTATAGACAGAGAAATTATAGAAATCAATACATTAGATGGCGCGACGAACGGACACATACCAATATCGTTTATTTTTGGGTTAATTGGAGCTACGACAGCGCTTAGTAATAACAGCGCTTATGTAATCGTCGCGAACGAAGCAAGCTCAAGTATTCCTCATGCGACTCATGAAAATATGGAAGTAAACCATCAGTGGTCGAAATCAATAGAGTTCGAAAGATTATTCCAAGATTATTTACATACTTATGTTTCTAGTGAGATGTATTATTTTAGCGCTATTCGCCCAATGCCAACGTTGGCAGTTGTATCAAAGTTTGTTGAGTATCCTGAATATTTTGAAGTTTTTACAAGCGACAATAGCTTATTCCGCATTGCAGCAAACGAAAGAACTCATCCTAGGTGGAGTCTAGACAGTTCTAAATCATTAAGCAGTTTTATACTGTTATCTGCATTATTAAGCGAAGAACAATTACTCATGATCTTTGGTCATAATTTCTTAGACGACTCATCTTTGCAGGACAGTTTTAGCGCTATTATGGGCGAAAACGGCAAAGTAGTTCTTGACTGCGTTGGCACTCCAGAAGAGCTGCGCGCAAGTCTCAAGAAAGCTCATGACAAAAGTATTTTTGAAAACTCATTCCTTATGAATTACGCAATCGATCGTGATTTATTAGAAGGCACTACCCCGTACGAAACGTTATTAAAGCATGAAACTCACGTATTTCCAGAGTCTATTAAAAATCAGTTACTTAACGCTATAGGAGGACATGATGTTTAGTTTAAGTGAGTTTACAGGCAGGGACGTCATATTTGTCGGTCAAGGTAGAGAGTGGGTTAGTTTTGAAAAGTTTATTACCGCCAACGCCGACATAAAATCAGTAAAATCTATTTTTATCACAGAAGAAAATCGCGAGGAAATGAATGACATGATGAGAAATCTCGATTTCACGACATCTATACTGGTCAAAACAGCGGGCTATCCAGGTAATCTCATGCCAGCGCCATATACGACACCGACAAAAGTATTTTTTGAGTGCGTTAAGCAACTTGGCTCAAAAGTAATAGGCGTGACTGGGACCAAAGGCAAAACAACGACAGCTAGTCTTATACATCACATGCTTAAAGAAGCAAATAAGCCAACAATATTAGCTGGCAATATCGGCATACCTATGTTGGATGCACTCGAAGCAGCGACTGCTGATAGTATTTTTGTGCTTGAACTATCTAGCTATCAACTAAATGAATTAGAACGCAGTCCAAATATAGCAGTTATTACAAATCTGTATCGTGACCATATTGACTATCATGGGTCATTGGAGAGTTATTGGGAAGCGAAAAGAAACATCATGCGTTTCATGGATACTACTGGCAAAGTTATCTTCAATCCAGAAAATGAAGCAATCCTACACTGGCTCGCAGAAAGCGATGCAGAACAATTATCAATCGATAACGCAGAAACTATAGACATGAAACAGTCACAGCTTATTGGCGACCACAACAGAATTAATTATTTACTTGCAAGATCTGCTGCTCAAGCACTTGGCGTCGATAGATTCACCTGCCAACAAGCACTTAAAACTTTCAAGCCAATAGCTCATAGGTTACAGACCGTGCGCACAGTACGTGGTATTACCTTTATAGATGATGCTATCGCTTCTCAACCGGAAGCTGCTATAGCTGGAATTACTGCTTGCGTCAGAGAAGTTGGCCCAATTGGCTGTGTCATGCTTGGTGGTACCGATCGAGATTACGATTTTACGAGTTTAGTAAAGCTACTATCAACACTTCTTATTCGGAGATTAGTATTATTTCCTGACACCGGACAAAAAATAAAAGAGCTACTTCCAGAAAACTACACTCCAGAATTTTGCGAGACAGATGATATGGAAACAGCTGTTAATTGGGCGGCGGAGCATGTACCAAGTGGGAGCGTCTGCTTACTGTCTACAGCTAGCCCAAGCTATTCGGTCTGGAAAGATTTTGAAGAAAAAGGAAATTTATTCCAAAAAGCAGTTATGAGCTTATCCAGCTAGAGTTTTTTATATATGAGTTGAATTGCGAGCTGCAGTAATAACATTTTCAAATAATGCACACACCGTGAGTGGACCAACTCCTCCTTTTACAGGGGTAAGTATTAAATCGTCCCTGAAGTAGACATCTGCGTCTAAATCACCAACTGTTTTACCGCTTTCACTAGCGACACCAGCGTCAACAACGACTGCTCCCTCGCCAATCATGTCACTATGAACAATTCCAGGACTGCCAGTGGCGGTAATAATTATGTCTGCGTTTAGTACTTCTAGTGACATGTCCTCTGATGATCTGTCTATCACAGTCACGTCGTATCCGAGCTGCTTATATTGTTTGTAAAGTGGTGCCCCGACAAGCTTACCCTTTCCTATCAAAACAATTTTTCTATCTCGCAGTTCAATATTATAGCCTGCCAGCAACCAGTTGATTGCTAATGGTGTCGCCGGATCGTGTGACGCGTCTTCACCGAGCGCATCGACGTCTTTGTGGGGATTGACAGCGTTTACAATATCATCGGTTTCTGATGCGTCTGACAACGGAAGTTGTACAATGATTCCGTTAATTGAATCATCAGAATTGAGTTTTTTAATTAATTCTCTTATTTCTGATTGATCAATTTTATAAGAGACTACTTCTATTTGAATGTCAGATCCATAGCGCTTTTTTAGTCGTACGTACAAGTCTATAACTGGATCATCTATTGTTTGAATGATCGCCAGTTTCGGATTGACCCCGTCGTGCTGTATTAAGCCCCGCACCGCTTTCGCCTGACGCTCTTTAATAAATTCAGCTAGCTCTGCACCATTTAATTCTCGTTTCATATCTATATATTCTAACACCTAGTTACATATTGGCATTGTAATGATTTTGATATGCTGAAGTTTTCATGTATTTTTATAACATAAGAATAAAAAATAATTTGAAAGTATATAGTCCTATGGATAACAATCAACAACCACTTAACAACCAACCACCTCAAGCACCGATGCAAAACACTCCAGGCCCACAGCCACAACAGCCTCAACAGCCTCAACAGCCAGGTAACTATACTATGGGTTCAGAAAATCCACAAAAAAGCTATGTTACTGCTGTATTACTTAGTTATTTCTTAGGAGTAATTGGAGTTGATCGTTTTTATCTTGGATATACAGGATTAGGCCTACTTAAGCTCTTCACTTTTGGCGGATGTGGTATATGGGCACTAATAGATCTAATTCTTGTTTTAACTGGTAATTTAAAAGCGAATGGAAATCCTGCGCCACTATCCGGCTATGCTGAACAGAAGAAGACAATGATTATAATAATAGCTGCTCTTTTTGTTGCAGGTATAATCAGTAACGCTCTGCTTGGATTTAGTTCTATTCTCACTTCAGGAAGCTAGCATGTCGCTGCTTAAACGGCTGTTTTTATGGTTTAATCTATCAACTCCTGCAAGCGTCGTGTTTTGTATGACTCTAGCTCATGGCGCTCTATTATTGGTGCCTTACCAATGGCTTGATACCGCTCGCTTATCACTTTACGAGCGCGGTGGAATTGACTCACCTTCTATAGGGACTACTCGAGCTTATTGGAGGGTACTTCATGGTGATTTTTCAGGCGCGTATGAACGTAATAATTTAATTATTTTTATTGCGCCGCTAATAATACTCATATATGTTAGTGCGGTCTATAAGCTAATAAGCGGAAAAATACTAAAAAATAAGGTATAATACCTCAGCAAGTCTAGCACCCGTAGCTCAGTGGATTAGAGCACTGGTCTTCGGAACCAGGTGTCGCAAGTTCGAATCTTGCCGGGTGTACCATTTTTCAGTTTTAGATAATGCAATGACCGCCTCAAACGGTTTTTTAAGTGTTAATTGCAGTTTTTCACCCTCTAAAGTCGTGTTCGAAAGTATGAAGTCTATTAAGTACCGCTTTTGCTCTACTTTCGTACTATCAGCGTCAAATAGTTCAACAGCACGGCTACATACATCGAGTAAGTAGCTTGCACCAATAACGAATGATTTATCACCAGTACTGTGGTCTTGCAGGTCGTCTAGTAATACTTGCTGTCTCTTTTCAATCTTTTTGACCATTCGTTCAAACACATCGTGACGTGATTTGAATTGTTTGCGGTCTTTGAACAGTTCCTCTAGCTCTTCATCTAATTCGTCAAATTCTTTTTGCAGACGAGTTTTAGTACTCGAATAACGTTCTTGTTCATTAGCATGGTTCTTCTCTATTTCACTTACTAAGTTAGGGATTAGCTTCTTTGGTAGCTCAATAGACTTAAGGAGCTTACGTATCTGGTTAATCAGTATTTCTTCATCAATCCATGTAGCTCCGTGCTTGCCACCATATTCGGTACATTTACCGTATGTCTTGCCATTATGCTTAGGACCGTCAAATGTAATTGAATAGCTACAAACAGAGCATTTAAGATTTTTGAACAAGAAAGGCTTACTGTTGTATTTAGTTTTGCCATTTGCTCGGCGGTTTTTGACCTCTTGGACTTTATCCCGAAGCCACGGCTCAATGATTGTGTCATAGTTGTGGTCGTACTCTTTGCCCTTGAAAACCATTCTGCCAACATAGAATGGGTTATTTAGTATTTGCTCCCATTGGGAACCACTAATGGCAACTGCTTTTTCAGTACGACTACGCAAACCAGCTTTCTTTAGTTCTTGAGAAATTGCTTTATATGGTAAACCAGTGGAGCGTAGTTCAAAACCCTTCTTGATATGGTGTTTACGTTCATCATCTAGCTTAATTCCTTTGAAGATTACTTTTCCGTTTGCGTCGTGTTCTTGATAGTTTATGTAGCCTATCGGACCACGTCCTATCCATAGTCCGTCATCAAGCATCTGGTCAAAGCGTCGTTTAACATTATCCCGTATAGCTCCTGAATAGTAACTAGCTAGAGCTACATTTATATCAAATTGAAAGTGTGCCGTTGCTGCCGATTCAGAGTTGATAATTAAATGGTCGTGCGGAAAGTGCAGTTCAATTTTGTCTTGTTTTGCAAGTCTAGTCAGTATAGATTTTTCTTCTGACGAGGAGTCCCTAGTGAATCTGTCCACTTTGTCGTGGACGATTATTGACTTGTCTTTTGCACTTACTATTGGTGCCAAAACCAGTTCATTAAATCGCTTACGATTATCCTTAAATGCCGTTTCGTCGAACTCTATATATTCGTAATCTTTATTTTCAAGCCAGTCCAAGCTCTTGGCGTAATCCTCAAGCCGTTTCTTTTGTGCTGGCAATGCCTTTTTCTGGTCAGGATCAGAGACCCTTGCTATGAGATAGTTCATTTTTTCTTCTTTTTGGACATACTTACATTATAGTTGTTTAATAGGTTTTTATCAACTGATTCTAGTAAGTTATAGTTGTCATGCTTTTTTACTATTTCTAGTAACATTTCATGCTTATCTTCAGTAATTAACGGCTCGTGCAGTCCTTTGAATAGTTGCCCCTTGTGACTTATATAGCCAACGTAATATGGGTCTGAGAGTAGGCGTTTAGTTCTTGCAGTATCCCAGGTTTTAATTGTGTTTATGCCGTATAACATTATCGCAATGTTCATGGTGACAGATTCTATGTTTGTTTCAGCATTCGCTAGTTTCTTTAGCGTTTCACGTAAGGCTCTGCCATAACGGTTTACTTTGTAAAGTCCAGGCGTTTCAGTTTTTGAATAGCCTAGCGGCGGACGAGTAACTGCATAGCCACTTTTAGCACGGTGTAGCATTCCACGCTTTACGATTTCTGATATTTGTTCACTGTAGTATTGATTCATTATGATACGCATGCTCCTGTTAAATTTATCTGTTGCTGTCATATTTTCTTGTTTATCCATTTCTTTAGCTCCTTTATTGCTTAAAATTGGTTGTGTAGGGCTGCACTCTTCTGCACAGCCCCTCCGTTTATGATTCTTCTTTTATCTGGTCTTTTTTATTTTTATCCCACACTTCTTTCTGACGATCCATTGCTATAAGTGTTTCCGCAAAATTTACAATGTTGAAGTGCATTTTAGCTGCTTCTTCCTTGGTCAATGGTTTCCCGTACAAGTCCTCATACGGGCTGCTTGGGTCACTACCACCCTCTGTATTTTTAAGTTCTTCTTCCATGCTTCTCCCTTATTTTTGACATTACGAACCACAAGTTGCTTTATCAGCACCTACTACTGCTTGTTATTGAATTGATACTATCTATCTAGTTAAGAATTAGTAATCAATGTAGTTTTAAGTTATCCATATAGTATTTATCTATTAGTAGTAATCCATACATAGGTAATCTATAAGCTGTTTGGATAAGTAACCTATATAGCTATATAGGAATCTATGGTGGTGAATAGTAGTAACTTAATTTAGAAGGCAACATTTCGCACCTCGTCTTGGCTGACTGGCTTTGCTCCTGGGTAAATATCATCTAGTTTTTTGTCATATACGTACCAGTCCACCGCACGCATTGCCTCATCTTTGATTAAGTCAAAAAATTCGCTGGCTCCTTCAAATTCAATCGGTTTGACCCACTTTCCAGCGAGGAAGGCTGGCATTTGAAACCACAGACCGTCGTATTTCGTAGATGGACGCACGGTACAGCTATTTACGTACATTTGCAGACTGGGTATATGCACTTTTACATACATAATCTTTTTGTCACGGTTCTCTGCGTACACTTCAGCCGTGATTTTGGTTGTATCTATTTGCATGATGACACTCCATTTATCTGGTGCCAGAGCCTGTGTAATAGTCCATCCCAGTCCTCTACGTTCTGTGCATGACCACAGTACACCTCATCCAGTTGGGCTTCAGCCAACTCAGTATTCAGGCATTTACGACGATATTGGTTTATGTGGAACTTCTGGCGTAGCCAATCGGGTTTACGCTTTCCAGCTTGTTCAAAAAGCCACTTAGCCTTATTGAGTTGCTTACGTGTGATATTTACTTCAATTTTAGATTTAACCTTACGCTGTAAAGTCGTGTCATAAACCTTTGTTTGGGTATCAAGAGCATAATTGATGAGTCCTGACTTATTTTGTTTGTTTTGGGTGTGACTTTCTTTCTTAATGTTTTGCATATTAGAAACCTCTCTTTATGAGCCTCCCAGCAGGACAGTTTTTGCTGGTTAGCTCGTTAACCTGTCCTGCATTTAATTATGAGGTCATAAAAGAGAGATTCCTGCGAATCCAGAGATTTTTAATTTAACACTTTATAATTCTCTAAAATTTTTACTATTTTGTATTTAGTGTCTTGACAAGCTTATTTATAATCTCGGCTTCATCAGGGGTAAGCGATTTTTTAGGATTCAACATTATTTTCTTTTCTTTTGTACTTACATCAATGAATATATTCTTTATTTCGCCAGTAAACCCCATTAGCTTTGGCCAATCTTTTATAGGTGTTCGCATTCTGAAACGTTCAAGCTCACTTTCATCAACCCATTCATCAGGTCTGTCTAGTAGGTACTTCATGAGTCTATAATTGAATCCTTTAGTGCTATTGAACCGCTTGAACGTATACGTGATTCCATCTAATTTTAGCTTCACCACCTTTTGAGCTATAGATAGTTTCGCAATATGGTCACCGCATTCTAATTCATCTTGTGTTGATGCGGAATCTTTAGATGCAGGTTGTTCGAGTTTTTGTTGTTGAAGGGCTTGCAGGTGCTTTCGTTCTTCCTTTGCATGTTTGTGTAGTACTGTTATAATCTCGTCAGCTTCAGTGGTCAGTGTCTTCTGTTTATCATTCAGTTCTGGTTTATCTTTGCCCATGATAATACACAGTCGCCTAACCTCTGCTGTATGTGCTTGACCTGTATCACCCGTTCTGTTTTCTTGGAGGTCAGCTATAGTCACTTGGTTGGATTCAATTTGCCTGAACCTTTGCCACGTTGGTTTAGGCTCTAATTGTTTCAACTCGATATTGTTTGTGTATAGCTCTGACAATTCCTGCACTAACAATACATAATTTCTGTTAACCTTTTCCATATCCTTGCTCTGAAGTGGATATAAATCGGCAACGTGCCAGAGTATCTTCCAAGCACGTTCGTTCAGATACAATGCTATTGCGTAATCGTTGACTTCAGTAGACTGATTTAATGTTCCCATAAGTTGATAACATTATAGGCTATTTACAACAAAGGTAGTAGACATGCCACTCGGTATAATTAGTAGAGAGGTAGTGCAAAACAGAAAGAGTTATTATGGCAATCAAAAATGCTGTCGGGCGACCACCAAAAATGTCAATGAAGATAATCGATAAATTATCTGATTCAATTTCTCATAATTACAATGTGAGTGATTCATGTCGCTATGCAAAAATTTCGAGGACCACTTTTTACCAATACCTAAAGAGTGAACCGATATTTGCAGATAAAATTGCCACAGCACGAGAAAACCAGACCAAAGTAATCTTTAATTTTCGCACAATCTACTAGATTAACCCCTAGTTTTTTACAAGATTTAGACAAAAGTGGTGTCAGATAAATGACGTTGAGGGGTCGAAAATCTGGAATAAAAAATTACGTACCGTTGCTCAAGACTCAGAAGTAAGAAAAGATGAACGGGTTTTCTGTACCCCTGTGGGCTCTCTGGAGCGTCTAGGACGTGTTTCTTGTTGAAAGTTGGGAAATTTAGTCGAATGCTGCTAAATAAATCGCCAGTTTGGGTAATCTAAACCTGTTGGTACAAACTTAGTCCAAAGGAGGACAATATGAGTATGTATCAACTCAAACAAATCCCAAGTGAGGCGAAGATACGCAAGTATCTACGTCATGCTGTTTTCGGAGGATCACAGGTCTTCTGCCCAGAATGTAAACACACTAATCCAATACGGTACGAGAACCGCTATCGTTGTCGGCGCTGTCGAGCTAAGTTTAGCTTGCTCAGCCATACCTGGCTGTCCAACACGAAGCTGCCACTGACACGTTGGTGGCTAATCCTGTGGTGTTGGACAACCCGTATTCCTGTGCAGCAAGCGGCAAAGCTTGCCAGTGTTAGTGAAGTCACCATCTACCACTGGTATGACCAGTTCAGGGCTCACTTGCCTGAGGAATACCATGTGCTAGAGCACATCGTGCAGCTAGATGAAGCTTACTTCAAAAACTGGTGCCTGATCATGGGTAAGCAGATAGGCAGTAGGAAACTAGCATATGAGCTTATCTACAAAAGCCATCCGAATAGGCTGGATGCCAATAGCTTCTTCTTTGAGAAAATACAACCAGGATCTAAGCTCTGGACTGATGGAGCCAGCATCTACAAACAGAGTGAGAAGTATTGGCCTGTGGAGCACACCAGAGATATTCATTCTAAGTTTGAATTCCAACATACCTCAGAGATAGAAGGTATGTTTGGTATACTCAGAACATTCATACGGAGAATGTATCATCATGTTACACCGGAGAAGTTCCCAGATTACGTTAGAGAATTCTGCTTCAGATTTTCAAATCCGGAGATGTTTGAATCACCCCAGTTATATCTGGAAAAAACATTAATTCTTGTACCAACTCGTTAAGATAACCCGCCAGTTTATACTTGACAACATAGACATAAATATTATAAAATGTCTTCAACTTAAAGGAGTTACCTTACTTATGATAGATTCAATTAATCGCTAAAGTCGTTCGCACAACATCTGTGTAGCTTTGCTATTAATTGTTTTCTATCAATTTAAACCCGTAAAAGACCGAGCAGTTGTGTGGCGATATTCGTCAAACAATGCTCGGTTTTTTAGTTTGGAGTTTATATGTTTGCCCTGCAACACATACACAAATCATACAAAGATAAATCCGTACTTGATGATATAAGTCTTTCAGTTAACGCTGGCGAAGTCATTGCTCTGATTGGCGAAAATGGTGCTGGCAAGACTACTTTACTCAAAGTGGTGCTTGGAGAGATTAAGCCTGATAGTGGCACCGCATCAGTTCACCATGAAGTTATAGGCTATGTGCCACAAGAAGCAGAAACCCGAAGTACTATTCAGGATAGTTTTAGTAATAAAGTTGAAAGCTGGAAAGCTGACTATGCACTAAGCTTAGTTGAGCTTGAAAACGTGTCAAAAACCAGAGCAGTTACAAGCTTAAGTGGTGGTCAAAAGACCCGTTTGGCGCTAGCAAAAGTACTCGCTTATGAACCAGAACCCACTATGTTGCTATTAGATGAACCCACAAATAACTTGGATGCTGATGGCTTAGATTGGCTTGAACAATTTATTAGAGATTTTAGAGGTGGAATTGTTTTGGTGAGCCACGACCGGAACTTCATCAATAAAGTCGCCACGAGTGTTGCAGAACTTCGCAACGGTAAGCTTAGGCAATATGGAGGTGATTACGATTTCTACAAGCAGCAAAAGAAAATCGAGTATCAAACCGAACTTGCAAAGTACGAAAATAACCTTGAAGAACATAAACGCTTAGAGAAAGCTGCTAAAACGCAAAGCGATAAAAGCCAACATGCTCACAAGCACATTAAGCGCAACGATAATGACAAGTCTCAACGTGATTTCTTTAGAAATCGTGTAACGGTGAAGCTGGGTCAGAATGCCAAAATGTTACAAGGTCGTCTTGAACAATTGGAAGAAGTTGTGCAGCCAGAAGCCAGTAAGGAATACAAGATTACTCTAGGTGGAAATGTTCCGCCGACTAAGCTCCTATTGAGAAGCAGTGACATCTCTAAAGAGTACGGTAGTAAAATACTTGCTTACCCTGACTTTGAGATAAGAGGAGCCGAAAGATTACATATTCAAGGAATAAATGGTAGCGGCAAGTCTACGCTACTTAAAATTGCAGCAGGTACACTTGCACCTGATAAAGGTAGTATTGAGCTGGGGAATAATATAAAGTTCGGCTATTTCTCACAAGACGTAAGTGGGCTGGATTACACCTTAAATAATTTTGATAACCTTGAGATTACTGGTGCTACTTCTACTAACATTTACCGTGAAGCTCGAAGCTTAGGGTTAGATAAAAATGACCTTAGAAAGAAACCAAACGAATTGTCACGTGGTCAGCAAGCAAAGTTAAGTTTTGCAAAGTTACTGCTTTCTCAAAACCAATTACTAATCCTAGATGAGCCAACTAACCACTTAGACCTTCCAACACGAGAAAAAATAGAATCAGCATTAGAACACTATCAAGGGTCGATGTTAATAGCCTCTCATGATAAGTATTTCATAAACCAAATATCAATTACACAAGAATTATTCTTAGGAGAGTAGTAAAATGACAGCAGGAACAAAAATGAAATTAAACACATCACAAGTTAATCAGTTCCTTACGGAACATACCCAACAGAAAATCGAAGAAATTATCCCTTTATCTGGCGGAAACTGGTCTCAAGCGTTTGCCTTTAAGCGAGATGGGAAGGATTACGTGATTCGATTTGGCATGCATAAGGATGATTACATCAATGACCAAGCAGCCCAGCAATATGCATCAGCTAACCTACCTATACCAAAAGTATTAAATATCGGTGAAGCATTTGGAGGCTACTACGCTATTTCAGAACAAGCTTTTGGCACTATGATTGATGAGCTGGATCATCAGGCTATGAAGCGTGTCGTGCCTTCCTTATTCGCAACACTTGATGCTATTCGGATAGCAGACGTTAATAATAGTACTGGTTTTGGTTATCGTGACAGTACGGGTAATGGAACTTTCGACACCTGGCGAGAATGGCTACTAGACGTTGACCAAGATAAACCAAAAAGCAAGATTTATGGTTGGAAGACTGGTCTTAAGGATTCGCCGATTGGCATTAAGCCCTTTGAAGAAGGTTATGCAAGCCTCGTTGAGCTTTCCAAAAATTTGCCTGAGGTACGCTCACTTATCCATAACGATTTAATGAATTTTAATGTTTTGGTAAATGACGACGAGATTACTGCCCTGATAGACTGGGCAAATGCACTTTATGGCGATTTTTTGTATGAGATTGCAAACTTTGTTTTTTGGGGACCAATACATGACCCGATTAAAGGGATTGATTGGGAATCTGCGACACTAGAACACTACAAGTCTATTGGGCTGGAAGTGCCTATGTTTAATGAGCGTTTGCGGTGCTGTATGGTGCGTATGGGTTTGGATCATTTAGCATATTACGGATTTACAAAAGATTGGACGTACCTCGAAGCAGTTGCTAATCGAACACTCGCAATAGCAAGAGGCGAAGCCTGATGATATTGGAACAGTTGCTTGATGAAACATCATCTAAAATTGGCAAGACTCTATTTGTAGCCATTGACGGACATGGTGGTTCTGGTAAGTCAACTTTAGCGGAAATGCTAGGAAAGCATTTCAATGCAGAAATTATTCATACAGACGATTTTGCAGGTTGGGATAATCCAGAGAACTGGTGGCCGTTAGTAATTGAGCGAGTATTTGAGCCGATTAAAAAGGGTGCTACTACACTAAATTACCCACGTTCAAAATGGTGGGAAACACATGATCCAGAAGCAGTCATTAAACAGCCTGTAACTAATGTAATGATACTGGAAGGTGTGAGTGCATTACGTAAAGAGTTCAGACCCTATATATCATTTGGCATATTTGTTGATACTCCTTTTGAGATTTGTTTGAAGCGTGGCTTTGAGCGAGATAATGGACAGGACGGCAAGCCAGATGATGAAGTTAAGCGTATGTGGCGGGATTGGTACGAAAAAGAGGAAATCTATATGACAAGGGATAATCCCAGAGACTTTGCTAATTTAGTTATTAACGGTACAAAATCATTTGAGGAACAGCTCTAAAGTTACTTGCCCTAACTGAGGTATAATTAGACTATGACAAAGCTGCCTAATGTCTTTAATGAAAAAGGTTCCGCAGCAGAAACACTTATTGCCGACTTCTGCGGTAATGCGTTTTTTAAGGACTTCTGTTTTAAGAATCCATACGTGGGCACTGGCAAAGACCGCAAGGAGCTATGCGATGTTTTGGTCATTTTAGGCGATACCGCAATCATTTGGCAAATAAAGAACATTAAGATTGGCGAAAACGGTCACTTCAAGCAAAGCGATATAGACAAAGCTGTAAAGCAGTGCCGAGGTGCAAAGCGAAAGCTAACAACGCTTGGCAAAATTGAGCTGACTAATGTTGCTGGCAAGCCCAAGACGATTGATACCACTAAGGTTAAGAATGTCTATCTGATTGCAGCTATCGAGGGTGGATTGGCTGAATTTGGCTCATTTTATGATGATAGTGGAAACGGTAATGTGCATATATTCTTCGAAAAATTTACTCGCTATACAACAAAACACTTAAACACCGTCACGGACTTTGTTCGCTACATAAATAACAAAGAGCGTTTTTTAAGTGACGGCAAAGGCTTGATTATAAGTGGTGGCGAGGAAGAATTATTGGCTGTATACATCAATAACAACCGCACCTTTGGCAATATGGAAGATGCCGACGCAACACACATATTTCTAGATACTGAAGGCTCAGCCGATAAGCTGGAAAACAACCAGGGCTACAAGACAAAACAAGAAATTGATGAGCACTGGGGCAAGGCGTGGGATATGTTAATACAAAAAAAGAGCGAGGGACTGACACATAAAGGCGATACGAGTACCACAGAAGACCGAGATAAGTTTCTAGCAAAAATGATGAGTCACGACAGGTTTGAGCGGCGTATTCTTGGCAAAACCTATATAGATGCAGCAGTTGAATCAACTAGAGGTTCAACCAGTAAAGATTTTGTCTACCGACGATACTACCCCGCAAAGGGCGTAACCTATGTCTTTGCCTTTATGGGTGAGTTAGACGGCAATCATCAACCACGTCAGACCATGCTACATGTCGCTGCTTTAGCTGCCAGAAAGCAATTCCCGAAAAACACTATGGTTATAGCAGTCGTGACCGAACGTAATATGATTAAAAATGCTAAAGGGTGCTCTTTCGATTGGGTCATGTTTGATTTAGACGACAAAGAACTACAACGAGAGCTAACAGCCGAACTCGAAGCGTTCATGAAACAATATGATTTCCTGCAAAATCCTAAAATACAAGCCTTTAAGGCTTATGAATATGAGGAAGATGTGCCAGATGAACTCAAACGCTAGGACTGAATTCTAATCCTGACAATCCATTTCCTAAATACTCTTTTGTTATGCGTATCTCTTTGGAGATGTGTATAATAGCTTGGTAGCACTCTGTACGTAACACGTCAGGTAGGTGGTACCATATAAAGAACCGATCTTTACGATCGGTTCTTTATTTTATTGACTCTGCACCTTTTTTATAAGTAAGTAGTCCCTCGTCGTTTTTGGACCATTCATCAAGAATAGGCTGCAATAACGCCCAGTTATTCTTGATTTCAGTGTCTGAGGGAAACAAGGTTTGATCTCCATTAATTGCATCATACAGAATCCTATCGTAGCCGTCGGTAAACTCTGGGTTTTCATTGTCTTCATCATATGCATAATCCAGTGATATTGTTTTTGTTTCGTCGGCTAGTCCCGGTTTTTTGACTGCAACCGTCAAAGATATAGCCTCATTCGGCTGAATTTGAAACGTAAAAATGTTTTTCTCGTCGTGAGCTTCATGACTTTGAAAGACAATTTCAATCTTGGTTGATTTTTGATCCATTGCCTTACCGGCTTTAAGGCGTATCGGTACATGACGCCACCTATCATTGTCGATAAGCAGGTGTACTTCAGCATAGGTTTCAGTCATTGATTCGACGTTATTCACTTCCGTCTTGTATCCAATATATTGAGCTCGTGTCGCAGCTATGTGTGGTGTCGATGCAAGCTTCAAGTGGCGTAAGACGTGCAGTCTATTTTCCCGTATGTTTATTGCATCCAATTTAGCCGGCTCATTCATAGTCACAAGTGCAAGAAGTTGCATTAAGTGGCTCTGCAACATATCACGCAATGCACCAGTTTGCTCGTAGAAGTCACCTCGTCCTTGAATATCTAACTTTTCATAAGCAGTCACGGTAATTGATTTCACATGGCGTTCATTCCAGATTCCTTGCAACATAGGATTGTGAAAGCGCATGTACAGAATATTTTGTACGGTTTCTTTGGCTAAGTAGTGGTCTATGAGGTAAATACTCTCCGAACCAAAATTCTGGGCAATTGTATCAGACAAATCTTCTGCAGACGCTAAATCTCGTCCAAATGGTTTCTCGATAAGTAGACGACTTGCTATACTACCGCCACATGAATGAATACCGGCCTCGACAAGATTATGAATGACCGGCTGTAGAGATGACGGAGGAATAGCAAAATAAAATAACTTCATGCTACACACTTTTCCAAGTAGCTCATCTAGCTGAACACTCAATGAATTTGCACCTTCATGCGTACTAACGTCTGCCTTGATAGTAGTTATTCTACTTTTGAGTTTATTGAAAGTTGCGTCTGAATATTCATCACGTGTTTTTTCAATATGCTCATGTAGTCTCTCAAATAATATGCCTGAATCGACATCACTTCTTGACGTGCCGATAATTTTAAATCCATCAGCTAGCTTGTTGGATTTTTCAAGATTGTACAAGGATGGCAATAGTTTTCTTTTAGAAAGATCTCCAGTGATACCGATTATAATGAGCGCTGTTGGTTCGTTTAAGATGCTCATAGAGTCGCTACTTTTTTTCTTTGTTTATTGCATGTCCACCAAACTCATTACGTAACCTCGCGAGAAACTTCGTTGCGTAATTAATTTTGCCTTGCTGGGATGCTAGTCGCACATCAAATGCTGCTTGAGTGACTGGCATGTCAATATTAAAATCGTTAGCAGTTTCTAAAGTCCAGCGTGCTTCTCCAGATTCTTTGACATAGCCCTCTACTCCCTTAAACTCTGGATCGACTGTCAGCATTTTTTCTACTAAACCATTTAAAAACGATTCGTTAATACTGCCATGTTGCCAAACACCGGCTAGTTTAGCCAAATCAACATCTTCAAAGGGTCCTTGTTTAATAAGATGATATCCCTCTGCTAAAGCTTGCATAGCTCCGTATTCAATACCGTTATGGACCATTTTAACAAAGTGACCTGAACCAGTTCTGCCAAAGTGGCCATAGCCACTTGGTTGTGCAAGAGCTATGAGTATAGGGTCAATTGTACCAACAGAGTCAGTTGAACCACCTACCATCATAGAAAAACCGTGTGCCAAGCCGTGGATGCCACCACTCGTCCCTACATCTATTAATTCTATACCGTACTCTTTCAAAATCTCTTGGTGTCTTAAGGTATCTCGATAATCAGAATTGCCACCATCTATAATAATTGAGTTTTTAGGAAGAGTCGTTGTGAGTGCTTCTAGAGTAGTTGCGACAAACTCGTGCGGAATCATAACCCATACAATGGGGCTGTCACCAAGCTTTTCCGATAAATCTTTATTATCAATTGAAGCTATCGCTCCAATTTTGACCATTGACTGCATAGCTTCTTCATTGACATCACGCACCACGACTTCATGGCCAGCATCAATAATTCTTTGCACCATTTGTGAACCCATTTTTCCGAGTCCTATAAATCCAATCTTCATGATGTTTTCTTTCTTTTTTAGGTAACGTTATAAATCACGGTATTATCCAGATCTTTCAAAATATGCACAGGAGAATCGTGTATTGGTCGATCTATTGCAAGACTTGCAACAACAGGAACTTTATCACTACCTGCTACAAAACAAACCCTTAATCCAAGCTGCATCAGAGCTGACGGTGTTAAAGTTATTCTGTCGTAGTCGGCGGCACTATAGCTTGAAACATTGGTATCAAGAAAAGTCTTATCAAATAAATTCTTTTTCATTGGCTTAATCCCAGCAATATGGCTGTCAGACCCTATTCCTAGTATTGCGACCGTCTGAGAATCTGATTCAAAAGCCATCTGTACAACTTCATCATATTCAGAAGCACAACCCTGTATTGACTCTGAATCATCTAGAACAGGATATATACTCGCGTATTTTGCTGTATCGATTGACTTAAAAAGATTCCAATTAGAATTATCATGGCCTTCGGATCCATAGCGCTCGTCAACCAATAGCAATCGAGTTAATGATTTTTGATCGTCGCTTAGAATGCTATCTAATTTTTCAAATACCTGAAATGATGACCCGCCTGATATAAATAGCCAAGTATCTGTCGCCATGTAGTGAGCAATATTTTCTGCTGCAGCAGCTACAGCAAGTTCTTTGTCTTCGCCTAAAATTACTTTCATATGTATTAGTATACGTTCTAAAGCGAGCATGAACAAAATTGACTTTTTGTCATAACAGGGGTAGAATACGTTCTGATTCATCTTTATATTTACATATCTATCAATTCTGTATCGTATGCATGATAAAGAACGTTTCTGGGTCTGTAGCTCAGCTGGTTAGAGCACCTGCCTCTTAAGCAGGGTGTCGTGGGTTCGAGCCCCACCAGACCCTCCAATTCATGAAGACCCTCCGGGGTCTTTTTGAATTGGACTGTTTGCGTGGGTCCAGCACATGATACGCATGCGTGTCGTGGGTGAAAACTGCCAGTGGCAGTTTGGAAACGAACTTTCCGATGACAACTTGTTGTCAATAGTGAAATTCGGGGGTCGCTAGAAGTGACCGAGCCCCACCAGACCCTCCAATTAGATAGCCCCACTTCTGTGGGGTTTTCTAATTGGAGAACACTGTCGGGCGCGAACCCAGCCTTTTTCGCCCTATAAAAAATAGGTTCGAGATCCCCCGCGTATTAAACGCAGACGGGCGGATTTTTTCCTGGCCCACCAGACTTTCCACACAAAATGACATCTACAACTCAATGAATGTTCCACTAACAGGACTTACTTTTAGGAACTGCAAGGGGTATGGAGTATTTAATTAACTTAAAGAATGAGTATTAAACAACTGGCTGGATCGGTTGCTGTGGTGGCATGTTGCCCAAAGGAGCTGTCACTGCAAGATTATTATATGCATCTTGTGCGATTGCTGAAGAAATAAGATTCGTGACAAACAAACCAACCAAAAATAACATTATAGAATTAACTTTACCGCCCGTTACTTGCTCTGCACCCTCAAAATATTTGTAATACCAAAAAATATTAACTATTGGAATTATCAGCAGCCATGCAGTTGGGATAGTGGCTCCCTTTTCGTTTAATTCGCCTTTTGTGCTGACGAACCAGTACAAAGTGTATATACCAAATGTAACTAGTGGGAGTAGTACTACTGCTGCAACGCTTCTATTCTTCATGATATATTCCTGTTTGATTATTTATTATGTCATTACTGTATCATGGATATGCTTTTTAGATATGCTCTCACTTGTCCTATTAAGTAAAAAGATCCTGTTACTACTTTTATAGAATTATTATCGGTTTGCAACATACTATCAACCGCCATCTTCAGATCTGTATGGATGTGGATATTCGCTTCTTGATTGGCTGATTCTATGTGTTTTTTTAGTAATTCTGGGTTAATTGCGGTTGCAGGTAAATCCTGAGAGGTACTAAAGCTTGTTAAAAGATAGCTATCAGTGATTGAGTACAATTCTACAATGGTGTCTGCAAAGTCTTTACCTTCTTTAAGTGACAGCAACACGGTTGCTTTTTTATTTGGATACATCTTCTGAAAACTAGAGACAAAAGCCTTCATTTTTTGAGGATTGTGTGCACCGTCCATTATGATAGTCTTTCCGTTCAAAAGACTTACTATCTCCATTCTTGCTGGAACAATAACAGGATTGACAAATCTTGGAGCAATACTAAAACCATCTCTTGAAGAAATATACTGACAAGTACTATATGCAAGTGAGAGATTAATTTTTTGGTAAGATGCTAGATCTGAAGTAACAAGAAACGGTATTTCGATTTGAGTCTTTTCAACGTGTATCGTTGCTTCAACAGTATGCGCTCTCGCTTGGATTTCTTTCATAATATTTTCTGACTGTTTATGGACGAAGACATGATTTTTATTGTGTATAATTCCGGCTTTTTGTGATGCAATTTGACTCAACGTATTGCCTAATATATGCATATGATCGTACCCAATTGTCGTAATAACAGCCACTTTATCTTGACGAGTCACAACGTTGGTTGCGTCCAGCAGTCCTCCCATGCCTGTTTCTATGACTGCGTAGTCGACAGTTTCTTGAACAAATACCCACAGTTCAAATGCAACCATAAGTTCAAAATAACTAATACATTCCGCTACATTCTCAACTAACGAATAGAACCTAGAAAAGTAGCGACAAAAGTCTGCTTCTGTGATTGGTGCTCCATCGATCTGAATGCGCTCAGTGATACTGTCGATGTGAGGTGACACTGTCGTGCCTACTTTGAATCCTGAAGAACTAAGTAGGGCTGTCACGTAATAACATGTTGATGTTTTGCCACTAGTTCCAGCCACATGAATGACGTTCAATTTTTCATGTGGGTTATCTAATACTTCTAGCAGTGGCCACATCCGATTAAGGCTTTGATTATCACCAGAAGTTTTTGAAACCTGAGCAACATGTTTTTGCAAAACAGATTCAACAGCTTCAATAGAATTATATTTCATAAAAGAATCTTGCCAGAATAATGAAGGCCTTGAAATAGTATCAAGCTTTGTGGCTCGTTATCGATCATGACTGTTTAAGAATCTTTATCGTCAGGAGAGTTGAGTAGTTTTGGTTGTTTCTGCTGTGCTGGCATTTCAGCTTCATCTAGTGTTCGTTGTAAGACCTGAATAACACTTCTCGCATGTTCTTTACTCATACCGACGCGGGAGACAGCCAACGGTTGATTGCTTGGGCCTGCCCCTTGCATGAAGTTCACAATAACCCCAAAATTATTCACCATTACTTGGATCATGTCTGTATAGACAATTTTTGCATCTTGAGCAGTGATTCCAACAGTAATTTGCTGCGGGTTGCCTTGATCGTCATTCATAAAGAATTTTTCTTCATCAGGCTGGCCACTATAGCCTGCTAGTTTCCATAACTCATCAGCTTGTTCATCTTTGAGTGCAAAATGTTGAATGAGTAGCAAAAGTATATCTTCTGTTGGT
>Ga0306866_1000166_pt1 | contig 26077 bp, 23 predicted proteins | sample AntRauTorckE5432_FD_190450 | JGI IMG/M metagenome (GOLD analysis project Ga0306866, IMG submission 190450) | Saline lake microbial communities from Rauer Islands, Antarctica - Metagenome Torckler E5 #432 (v2) (version 2) | ecosystem: Environmental > Aquatic > Non-marine Saline and Alkaline >...
CAGCGGAACCAATCTTAATTTTGTGTTCTAATTGATTCTTAAGAGACTTAATTTGTGTTTGAGCCATCTGGGCTTCAATTTTCAAAAGAGAGTTGTTTGTATCAATCTCTTGACCAATGGTTTGAAAAACTTCCGATTCTTCATTAAGAAGTGCAAGCTCAGCCGCCAAAGAACGCTGCATAGAGTCAGCGCTTGCCGCTCTCTTGGCAAACGATTCAGCTATCGCTTCAGCTTGTTCTGGTGTTAGTTGATCATCAGCCATTTAATATGGTTCCTATTTAAAGGGGTAAGTAAGACCAGTCGATCGTTCAAAACGTCTTACAGCATTATCTAGTTTGAATTTATTTTTATATGTGGCTGGATTGTCCAAACCAAGCTCAGACCAGGTTTGAAGGTATCTTTTTTCGCTTTGTAAGACCTTTGTAAAAGAATCAACTTGAGATCTAGTACCACGCACTGTTACAGGAACAGCTGGTCCACCAAACATTCTTGTCATAATTGCTTGAATACCTGAACCGAACATACGAAGAAAACTTTCATCAAGATCACCACGTCGTGATGAGCCTAAATCAATCACGATGGGCACTAAATCAGTAACTTGTCCGACGTCGCCATTCTCAGGATCGATATGAGCGTCTGCTCCGCCCATTCTAAAAGATTCTTCCATGTCTTCACCGCCCTTTTTGTTATATGTCATAAGCACTGCCGGGATTCTCTTAATTCCCATTGCATTGGCAAAGTTAACTCGTCCTCTGCCGTCGCCAATCTGAGTGTGTAGCTCATCTAACATGTCTCTTTTGCTAACTTTAAGCATCTTCTTCCCTCTTCATAAGTAGCTCACAATAAACAAAAGGCGCGGTGAGGCGCCTAATGCTATTGTCATTTCTTGCTCTGAACCTTTTCTACTGCATCATTTTCTTTTTCGATTTGCTTATTAAGCTTTTCTAAGAAGTATCTTCTAATAGTAATCGGCAAGTTGTATGCTTCAATGAAGCTCCAGTTTCCGTAATATTTTAGATAAAAGAACTCGTCATATACGCTTTGGATATATTTATTGCTTAGGCCAAAAAAATTCCGTACTAAACGGGACCTCCATTGATTCCTCATAGTCACAGTTACTGCAAGAGTATTCTTGAGTAAGATCGATATTTGGGGTGATTTCCTTATAGAGACTGCGAAGCTTCTTTGTGGTAAGCAGTGGCATGTTATCTACGAAATACCCAATGTCTACTGGTTTGTTCGAGCCAGCTACTGAAACAATAACCATTTTTAACTGGTCTGTAATCATAGTTGGTGGAAGACTATGTTTCTTTTTTTGTTCTGCGGCTTGTGCCAAAGACTTTTCATCTTGTCCGGTCATTAGACGAATTTCTACTGAACCCGTAAACCCAGGGAGTTTACTGAACATGAATGTCCCGGTCTCTGTTGATTCTACTCCATCAGGTAAATTAGTGCCGTCAATCGTTTTGTGATCGTTGAGATCGAACTCAAAGTCTTTAGTTTCTCCGCAACTTGGGCATCTTACCTTAGTGGCGTAGTTCGGACCAAAGCCTGTAATCCTTGCGGCAACTGTCAGTGCATTTTTGTCACCTGCGAGGAACTCACTTACTTCTACTTTTGGACTAACAAGAATGTTTTGAAGCATTCGGTCAATTGCCGTGCCTTTTTTTATTAAAGAGACATTTGTCAAAATGTCTTCTTCTTTAGCTGTCATATGTCGAATTTCTACTGATGTTAAACCATAAAGCGGGTGTCCTTCTGGGTAAAACTTACCTTGTGAGGGTAACTCAACTATTTCTGTTGGCGCTGAGAACTGTAGTACTGGTTTTCCCTCATCCGAGTGAGAGAAAGCGCCCAGGGGCGCATCAACTGCTGCTCCTGAACGCTTATCGTTATCTCTGTCTGTCATTTTTTAACCTCTTGTTTAGAATTACGATCCGTGGAGGTCAAAGGTGTCCTTTCCTAGCGGAAGAAGGTTTCTCACCAAACTCGCAATCGGATCCTGAAGTGCATCAGGAGATGAAAGTGTAGCATAATCGTAAGCAAGTGTTAACTCAATACTCGTCAGATCATCTGATTCATAATCAAGTTCGCCAAAGTCAACATCCATAATCCATGGGTTCTTTAAAGTCCAAACTTCAACAGCACGAGGACCTGAAAGTGGGGCGCCTTGTTCAGTGATGCTTTCATCAAATTGGATAATCAGAACTTCACCACCAATCATCTCAATAGCGCGAGCCTTAGAGATAGTGGTAACGTCGTTAAACGTCTTCGGAACGATGTAACCAGAACCCTGAATGATGGCAGCTAAATGCTGTGCAGCATCAGGAGAAACTGGGTCAACCAGAGTTACTGAGACATCATCCCAAGTCACTCGACCTGGGTATTTGAATGTATGGTTCAAATATGTGTGTTCAGTCTTGCTCACATTAATTTTTGGTTTCTTTACCTTTTTGGCGTACCATGTAGCACCATTGGGCATATTGGGAAACATAACAAGCCAACGATACGCTCGCTTTGGGTCTCGCTGAGGTTGGGTCCAAAACCCGTCTACTTGATTAGCCATTAGATATTATCTCCTTTTGTTCTTTAACTAGGTGTTAAATTATTTTTTGACCTAGAGGTCTTCGAATGAAGCACCAGTTCTTGCAACAATAAAGTCAAGTGCGATGAATTCAATTGAGCTAGCAGGCTTCAAGAAGATCTTCGCGTACATAATATTTCTGTCAATCAGATCATCAGTAGTTGTAGTCTCATCAAGAATCAACCTGTGATCCTTAAGACCGAAGTTAGTTTGAACTCTATCAAGGAGAGGTTTAACCTGCCCCTTGAAACGTGCCCAAGTTACCTTGAGGTTTTGGTCAAACAAGATTCTAGAAGCAATCTTAGAAATTTCTTTCTTAAGAAGAATCAGAAGACGACGGACATTGATTCTGTCGATAGCTGATGGGGTTGCTTGCAAAGTCTTCTGACCGAAAATTACAACTCCCTCTGCTGGGAAAGATGCAATCGGGTTAATATTAACTTCGTAAAGTTTATCACGTTGTGGAGCAGTTAGCTTCTCACGAACATCGGAAACTGAAATTCCCGCTGAGCCATCAGTTAGACCACCACGGTTGAAACCAGCAGGAGCAAACCAAACAGCACTCTTTTCTTGTGAAGAAGCCATTGTCCCAAGAGCCACAACTGAAGGAGGCATCCAAAGTGGGAAACCTGAGTTAGAGTCTTGGACGCGAACCCACGGGTAGTAAGTGCAAGCGTAACTAGAGTTGAGAGCGCGAGCTTTCAAAGCAGTGATAGTTGCGTCTACTGACCCAAGTCTTGAAGACTCAGCGGCAGTACTTTCATGAGAAGGAACATAACCACCTTCGATATCAATGATTGCCAATGCGTCAGCACGACGTTCAACAGTATCCATCAGATGGTTTGTCAAACCTGGGTTAGTAATACCTGGTAGAGCTGCAAGGTTAATATCCACAACTTCTGGGTCTCTAAAAGAATCTATAGCTCTACGAACTGAGTATACAGCGTAGTTAGCGTCGCGGTCAGAACCACCCTTAGACAAGTAAGTGTTTCGGAAAGGATCTCGTTCAGTGATATCCAGACCATCAAAACCACCAAACAACGGCATGGTGAATTTGTTATTACCACGTCCTAATACAGCTTTGTAGCCCTCTTCAGCGCCCGAAGAAGCAGCTGCAATAGCAGTTACCGAAGTACCTGATGCACGAGAACCACTCAACCAGTAAGACTGAGTAGTCGAACCAGAAACAGCAACAACATCATCAAGAGTGAAGACAAATTGGTATTCAGTCGCAGTTGCAGGAACATGCGAGTCTACCCCATCAGGCTTAATTCTTACAAGGTCTCGGACATCATCATCAAACTTTTGAGCACCGACTTTTTGAGTGACAACACCAAAGTAAGCTTCTTCAGGGTTAAGGACACCAGCATCTGAACTTGAAACTCTCATTTGCATTTTTGGGAATTCCAAAGAAGCAGTGAAGTCTGAAATACCTGGAGTAGCAATAGTGCTTGTGCCGTCACCGGTGAAAGCATCAGGCATCGAACCAGTTCCGACCATAAGGGAAGTTGCTGAAACAGCAGAACCGCTAATCAGGTCAATCGCTTTGAATCTAACGGGACCGAGGAATCCGAAAGGAAGAAGTTCAGGATCTAAACCACCTTGTTGAATAACAGGGTTCATTTCAACTCTTACGAGATTTGATACATTTGGGAAATCACCATATTCGCGGTGGCGTCTTTCAGTCTTATCCCAAGCAACATTCTTATCACCAATTTTCTTAGCGATGTAGTTGTTTGAGTTTGGGTCAAGACTACACTGTGCGTAGACTTCAACAACTTCTTTCGAATTGTCAGTGTCTTCGATGTTTCGAAGTTCGACAGTAAAAGTACCGTAACGATCGTAAGTGCTAGTAGAAACTTTTACTTCAGAGATTGAAACTTTGATATTGTTCTGTTCATATTCACCAGAGCCGTCACCTTTGTTTACAACAAAGCGGAACAAGTTAGGCATAGACTCGGCAACGAAACTGCCAGTAACAGTATTCAAGTCTTGACCAAGAACCCAACCAGTCTTAGCGGCGGTTGATTCAACACCCTTAAAGTCAGCGTGGTTAATGGTGCTGTTTTCAACAGCAGCAAGGAAACCAAATACCGAACCTGCAATGTTACCACTGTTCTCGTTAACAATTTCTTTCAAGTGGCTTTCAAAGGTTTCCCCAAGGAAATAATTTTCAAGAGAAGCAGCAGGAGTAACTTCATCATTAACCAAAGTTGGGTTAGTGTTAAAGACTTTGCGGATGTACTTCGAAGAATTCGGATTGAAGTTAAAAGCAGTATCTTTTACAGTAGCTTCAGTCTCGTCTTCGACAACAAGTCTAAACTCATATGAACTACCAATATTCTGTACCAGAACAGCAGCACCAGCAGTACCTACATCAGCACCTGAAGGATCAGCGCCGACAAGACGTAATGAACCTTTGTCAAGATAGAACACAGCTGCTAAAGCACCAGTGACGTTAGCAGAGTAACCCGCTGAGGAAGATGGAACAACCCAAAGACCAACAGCGCCGCCGTTGCCAGAGTTCAAAACATCTGCCGAGGTGTTTTCAGTCGTCCAACCAGCTTGAGCAGTCAAAGCTGAGGTTGCATTGTCACTTTCCGAACCAAGTAATCTAACGAAAGTAAGAGGACTAGAATTCTTCAAGTATGCTTCGGCAGCATAAGCAGCGTACGTCGGCGAAGTTGTGTTACCGTCTCTCCAAATATCACCAGTACCGGCGCCGCGAACAGGGAGACCAAAAGTCTCAACAAATTCGAGATAACTGTTTACCGTAGTAGGAATAAGGGCGGGACCCTTAAGAGCACGACCAACAACAACTGGTCCGATTGGATCAGGGGTTCTTACTCGTTGTGATTGGTCAACTTCCTTGATTTGCACGCCGGGCGAAACAAAGCGGTATTTTTTGATTGATGACATTTCTGGGGTCTCTCCTTAAAAACTGGCGACTTATGTACTATTGGCGCTTTCTCAAGTAAATAGTGTTGCGATGAACCAACGGAAATTAGCTAGAAAGTCTTTTTTGTATCAATCTCGTCTAAATCGCCGACCATGACACGTTCTCTGGGTATTTTCACTTCAACAATATTTTGTCGAACGGCTACCTGTGGTTGTTTTCTATTTAAACCTTCTCCCACAAGCTTTCCAAGCACCTCTACTTCAATTTTTGTTATAAATTGTCTTTGTTGATCATCTAAGTTATCACCATTATTCTCAGTTGAAAAATTTGGTTTAAAAAAAGCTTCATAATGCCAACCGTCTCTTTTGATGGTGAATCTATTGATTCCTCCAGAGGTTGTCATAAATGGTTGAGACAATTGGTTCATCTGCTGCATAAACTCTGTCTTAACTTCGATTTCGTATGTAAAAACAGTATAGATAGGTAATGGGATGATCGCTGTTTCATATACAATCTTCTTATTTTCTCTAAGGCTGAATTCTTTTTCGTTTCTATTGAAGAGCGCCGCGTCTGAGTTAGCAAAATTTGATGTCTTTTCTTGATTGATTCTTCTTGATATTTCGTATGAACCACCTCTGGCATCTCCGGGAGGAACAATGTTACTCCAGACAGAACCTTTTCTAGAAGGATTCTTTTCGATATCTTTCCGCTCAAGTGTCAGAACTGGCAAGATAAATGTTCCGGTCCTGTCTCTCAAATCTCTGTTGTTCTTCACGGCAAATGCACGCTCATGACCAACCCACACGACAGGAGTCTTTTGCCACCCTTTATTAGTGTCACAATAAAGATCCATTGTCTTGTTTAGCCAATCGTACATAGCAAGATCAATTGTCTCAATGGTAGAAGGGGTGAGAGGATAAGATTTCCTTCCACTCTCTCCTCCATTAACCATTCCTTGTAATAGTTCTTTACCGTTTGCCATTTATAAACCCAAGAAGAAAGGACTCTCAAACCAAGTTCCTCCTTCATTAAAATAAAATTTATTTACTTGTTCAAAAGGAGGATATAATGTACTTCCTACTTGTCTGATGTAAACAATACAACCTACAAAATTGAGAGGATTATTGATCATGTTTGAAATAGTAGAAAAATCAGATGATGTATCACTTGCTGATAAGATTTTAATCTTTCCGTCACAACCAGAAGATATAGCTCCAGAGACGTCCTCTGCGGCTGTGGGGTCTGCTCTAAACAACTCTCGTGCCGTGGTAACCTCTTCTGGTTCATCAAACTGACCGCCTCTCACGCGCAAACATTCTGCGGTAATTTCAAATCTTTGGTCAGCTTGAGAAAACAATTCATCAGGTTCTCCAATCTTTTGAATTTCGTAGAATTGGTTACCATAGAAGATAATATCTCCCTGTCTCACAAACAGATCTAAGTCTTCAGTAATACGCCTCTTTTGAAACCTTACAATAATCCTTGATTCTGAATCTATATTATGTTTCTCTGTAGTAGTTACTCGACCGTCGCCCCAGTAGACTCTTGTTGCCACTCTGACAGGTGGCAAAAATGTCTTCTCGATAGCTTCGCCATACAACTCATGAAACTTAGAGTGTTTCACACTGATTGGGTAATAGATGATGACCTGAGGTACAATACATTCAGTAATCTCATCATTAATCTGCTTAACAAAATTTCTTTCCTTCTCGCCAAAGAAAAGAGGTGCAGGTGGCGACGCGGGACGGGACCATGTTATGTTCTCGTTAGACATTTATTTACCCTACGAAGATGCTCATTGGAATCTTCTGATTTACTCTGTCAGCATTCTCAACAAGTTCAGCTCTCTGTTCTGCCAAAGCATTGTAAGTAACCTTATCAAGATATTCTGCCAAAGAGTCTCTTAATTTATCTTGTTCTGCAACCCCAGCTTCTACAAGAGCAGGACCATTCAAAGTCACTTTATCACCTGGAAGCGGGATACTATCAAGTTTGCTTCTGACCAATCCAAGCTGCTCTTTGGAGATAGCTAAAGCAAACCTTCTAATCCACTGTTTGCCCATTGAGTTAATGTTACAGTAAGGAATATTTGCGAAAGGAACAGTATTGATATTGTTCACACCTCTATTTCTAGCCTGACCGACACTACCTGAAGTATTTAAATTATAAACATCTGCATCATCAATAGTAAATTCAAACCACAAGCGGAGAAGCTCGCTTGTCGAAGGCATTGGGAACACTCTAACTTTGTTGTCTCTCAACTCAAAAGAATAATGTGAAATGCGAGTCCAAAGATTGTCCTCATAAGCCATTGCTTGAGCTTTATTCTGCCAAGCAGGAATTACTTCAAAAGTTGAATCATCAGAATATTGTCCGTACGTTGACATATTACCAATAGCATTCAAACCACCATAGTAACCATAGAATCTCCACATCGCTCTAGGAGTTCTATACCAAACTCTACGAATTGTGATTCTATTGTCCCCAACAAGACCTTCAAAACGCTCACCAGAACCTGATGCCGCTAATGTTTCTACTCTTGCTTGAAGATCATAGTCTTGTGTACCTGCGTTGATGGGAACAGAAGCTGAATAGAAAGCCTTTGTTCCTCCGACTCCCGCTTCGGTGGCAATAGCTCTATTAATACCTAAAGTTGCATGTAAGCTAAAATCAGGATACATGACTGCTAAACTAGCGCCACTAAGACTTGAACTGAGTTCAGAACCTGCTTTAAGTTCACCATCTTGATCAAAAGTTCCTGTTGGAAATCCTAAAACATCCGAAAGTACGTTTCTTGCTTGGTGACTATTAATCATGGAAGAATACTCTAAAGTAGCATATTCATATGCTGCATAGACTTGGCATTCTGTGATTTCAATGTCGAGGACTTCGCCACCGAACATTTTGTAAGTGAAAGCAACTTGATCAGTTGCGCCGGACAAAAAAGAAGTATCGGCAATGTACTGCGGAACTGCGAATGGTAGTGAATCTGCTACATTTGTCAATGTGCCAGTCGCTGGCAGAGTAATTCTGCTAGTTTGCGAGATGGGCGTTAATGTTGTAATAGACATTTATTTTCCTCAGTTGTTCAATGTAAATAGTATCAAATCCAATGATAAGAAACTAAAAGAAAAAGAGACCCGTTAAGGTCTCTTAATCTAGTTACTCGTTTTTCTTTAAGGCTTAGCCTTTAAGGTCTTGGACAACTACGACACCATACATGTCGGGGCGTACCATCTTCTTAGCGTAACGAGTCATTACGCCTTTACGAGGAACAAAGTCCTCAGTACCAAAGATGGTAGGAGTTACTTGAAGAGGAACGTAAGGTGAGTAAACAAATCCACTTTCGAGGAATGAACCACCCTTACGACCAATCAAGATAATGTTACGTGGGAAGTAAGGATCTACAAAGACATCCCACTTCTTGCTAAGTTGACCGCTCTTGACCGCGCCAACATCACCTTTACCATCATCATGGACAACGTTTGCACGGAAGCCAGAAGTGAATTCAAGGATGTTTGCAACTTCCGGTCCACAAACCAGGAAGTTGGCGCCGCCGCGAAGAGTCTTACGGTGAATCTGTGCGGACACATCATTCAAAGTTTCGACAAGGGTTTCGTACCATTCAGATACAGTACCAGTGAAATCAGCACCAAGTACAGATTCATTAGCAACAGACGTGATAGGCAGACCGGTATCACGTACCAGGAAACGACCTGGACGACGGGACCAGTAATAGGTACCAGCAGAAGCACCTTTCAACAGGTCTTCAAGGATTTCTTGGTCAATTTCAAGACCAATTTGTTCCGATAAGATGCTAGTCAGTTCGACTTCAGCGTCAAGGTTATGGTAAGCGTTCAAGTCTTGACCAAGTTCTGGAGTCCACTTAGCTTTCAGTTTCTTAGTCTTGGCAGTAACGGATACTGAGTCAACTTTGATATCGATTTCAGGAATAGCAGTCTCGTTTTCCAGACCCCATTCGACAACACCACGAACCGAACCAAGAGCACTTCCGTTTTCAAGGTTATCATCCATGGCGAACGTAACAGTCTGCGAACCAGTGACACCTACAGAGGCAGTCAGCTGAGCAACAGTCAGTGTATCAGAAGTAACATAAAGCAAAATGTCGTTGTAAGTAACACCTGGGTTTGAACCAGAAGGCTTAGTCAAACGACGAAGCTGCGACGCACCAGCGGCTAAGCCGTCAATGGTAACAGTAACAAGGTTGTTCTTGTTAAGAGGTTGACCAGATGCTTCAAGGGCTGCAACAGAAGCTGTAACAACAGCGATTGCAGTAGTACCTGAGACCAAGTCAGGATCATGACGAACCAAACGATCCAACGCTCCACCAGCACCAAAGATACCAGAGTCAGCAAGCTCAAGAATTACTGCGGTTGAGCCAGTAGGTGAACTGTAACCGTTGTTCAAGTTGTAGAATGAATCTTCAGCTGAATCACCAGTTAAAGAAACACCACCAGTGATTTGGGAAGCCACTCGACCACCACCAAATACGGATTCATCAGCTTCAGTACCAAGACGGTTACGATCAGTCGTAAAGTCAAGGAAGAAGATCAGACCTGAGGGTAAGCTCATCGGCTGAACAGAAACAAGTTCGTTAGCGATAAGTGCACCAAAGACACGACGGACAATCGGGAACGCTACAGCTGCAAAGCCTTCAACGTCACCGCCAGCCATTGTTGAAGCTTCACGAAGAAGTTCCATAGCTTGGTTTTCTAAGAGGCGAGCCATTCCAGCCTTGGTTCGTTCAGAATCAAGTCCTTCGAGCAAGCCAGTTTGCTCCCACTTAGATAGAAGGGCAGCGCCTTCCTTTTGAAGGTCACGGTTTACGATTCCTTCAGTTAATGATTTTAGTACAGACATTTGTTTTCTCCTTTTTAGAATAAATGTTTGGAATTATTTTTTAATTCCGGCTAGTTCCCGCATCCGTGCCCTTATAGGGTCATTAGATACTTTTTCTGGTTTGTTGCCTCTAGCAATAAGTGGCGTACTACGACGTTCAACAGCTTCTCTCAGTGACTTTGGTTTCTTTCTATCATTAGAAGAAGAGGAACCCACTGAGACAATAAGTGTTTCGTAAATCACCTTTGCCTCTTCAACAGAACCAGCCTTTGAAACAGCTTCGACAATTTTAGATTTTTGTCGCTCATTCAAGGAGACGCTTTCCAGAGTCTGGTTTGTGTAAAGCAACCGAGCATTTGAGAGGTTAGTCTCTTTAACCTGTTCGGTCAGCTTCAGAAGATAAGATTTAAGTTTTTCAATTTCTTTATCTTTCTTCGCTTGTGATGTAAATAGATCTTTCGTATGTGAATTAACTATTTCCATAAGTTTTTCTTTTGTGACAATCATTTCGCCTTCTGCGAGTTCGAGAGGCGCATCGTCTCCCGTATCCAGATCAAATTCTTGTCCAAGTGATTTGTGGCGGGGACGTTCCTTTTCAGGAGTCGCAGTTGCTTGTTGTCTCTTATAATCTCTATGGGCATCAGCAGATGCAGCAGCTATCATGTCGCTAGTCATTTTTGCCTCTTCGACAGGATCAACTTCTTCGTCGCACTCTTCTTCTTCTTTAAGAGCAGATGCAATTTCTTCAGCGAGATATTCTTCGTCAATATCAAATTCGTCTTCTTGATCATCTTGACCCATTTCAGCACCAAGCTCGTCATCAGGAGGACTAAGGTTAAGATCTGCTGCAAGGTCATCTTGACCCATTTCAGTTCCAGGCTCTCCGCCTTGTTCGTCAGCAGCCATTTGACGTTCTAATTCACCAAAGTCGATTTCAATTTCTTCTTCTTCGTCTGGACAAGCACACATTTTTTCGCCAGCAGTAATTCCCATTGTAAGGTTATCCATTACTCCACCGACTTCTCCGGGACCAGGGTCGCCACCGAGCGGGTCGGCGAGGGGATCAACTCCAAGTTCGTCATCACCTAAGAGATCTTCTAATTCATCTCCTTCAGCTTCGAGAAGAGCTTTCAATGTTTCTTCAATTTTAGGTTTAGCTGCTTCGAGAACAGCTGCTTCTGCTTTTTTCAGTGCTGCTTCTTTTAATGCAGTCGCATCCACTAAAGCTTGTTCCAGCATACTTGACATTTATGATACTCCAATTCTTCAAAGATGGTCGATTCCACTCTCTTTAACTAGTATTCTGAATAAGGAGAATCCTTTAGGGTGGTAAAGACTCACGTCTATAGACGTAAAATCATGCATTTTACTACCCCAGAGTCGCCGTCATATGGTTCTAAAGCTTGTCCTATTATTTTTCCTGTTAGATTTTTTTTAAAGAAAAAACAATTTCTTAACTTAGCTGCTTTAGCATGACCTACAACTTCGCTAGTGACTAACATGTCTCCGGGTCTTATCTTTCCTGTCACTCTCACGGGTTCTGCACCGAGAATAATAGGTTGATCTTTTCCTTTCTTAACAACTCCAATAACTCGTGAATCTTCTGATTCACAGCATGGAGTTAAACCTTCGTTCCATACTAAGACTGTTCCAGTAGGATACCTTCCAATACCTTTTGTAGTTAAACCAGTTTCAAAAATAGCACCTACAGTTGTTTGGACTGCATATATATCATTCCATCTAATACTGTTTGTTCCAAAATCACGAGAAGCATCAGTATCAGGACCTAACGTACCTGTTATTTCGACAGAACCACTAAAACTAGCTCTGCCTAATTCTGTTAATTGATGTATAACGGCATTTGAGCCGCTAACAACAGAAAAACCTTTTGCCATTTCACTTACCTTCTCGTTATATTAATTAAGAGTTACTGAAAAAGCTCTTGTGCCACATTCCACCTTCGTTGTGGTACCACTTATTCGCAGTTCTAAAGAAGTCGCCGTTGGGCAGACCACTTCCTGTTAAGTAGAAAGAGTAACCATGATACAACTCAGGAGAAGATGAAAACGCTGCTGGAATTTGTCCTGAAGTAAATACGGGAATTCTAAATTGACCCTGTACTTCGATGATATCAGTAGCCGCGTCACCAAGGTAGGTACTTCCAGTAACACTTAAGATTCCGCCAACATTTAAATTGTTTGTGATGGTAACATCATCTGGAAGACCTATTGTTAGGATGCTTCCCGTTCCAAGAGGAACAGCTGCTGTCAAACCGCCGTTAACTGTCACTTCATTGGTACTGCCTGTAATTTGCAAGACATTGTCGCCAGCGGCTACTTGACCAGCACCAGTACCGAAATCAACTGCCAATCCAACAGATGTACCTAGTTCAGTAGAACCACCACCTGTAAGACCGGTGCCAGGAGTTATGTTATAGGTACTGTTAACAAGTTCAGCATTCGTAATAGAGTTGTCAGGCAACAAGACTGAGCCGGTTACTTTAATACCACCAGCAGTAACAAGGACACCCGCACTTGCTGTAACGTCAATAAGTCTAGAAGAACCTGTTACTTCTAGATCTCCTGTAACTTTGGCGTCACCGCCGACAGTCAAATCATCGTCTGCGATTAAAGCACCAGCGTGCAATGGGACATAATCTGCAATGGTCACATTGCCAGAAACAATTCCTGATTCAGCTGTATCGATGACCGCGAATTCATCACCTGATTCATCAAAGATAAATCCTCGATTGTTGGCGCCGCCGCGTTGCATAATAAGACCAATATCGAGAGATGTGCCAGCGTTGCCGCTAGCAAGCAAGATAAGAGGATCTTCTACAAAAAGATTATTGGTGTTAATGAAAGATGCTGTTCCATTAACAGTCAAATTCCCAGCAATTACTGCATTTCCTGTTACATCAAGGTCGCCACCGACGTCAAGGTCGTTGACAATGCGGACATCGTCAGTAAGAGCAAGCGTAAAAGTATTGGTGGCGGAAGCATATGAAGAGGTGATATTTTCAGCTGTACCTTCCCAAGTTACAGTAGACACACCATCAGCCTGGATTACTTCAGTGTTGCCGCCGTCACTAACACCGAAACTTCCTGAGCCGCTCGCTGCTGCGGCGATGGAGGCTCTAATCTCTTCAAATACATCTTGAGCGTTTGTACCAGTGACAGTAGAGAATGGAACTACTACAACTTCAGAAGCTGAGATTTGGTTCCAAGAAGCACTATTATTAGCATCACTTCTTAAGAAGAGACCATCTCCTTGTTCGCCTACAAGGTCAAGAACAAGAGAACCAGAAAAGCTTGAAGACGCCGGAACATCGACACCGACTTTAAAAGTACCATCTTCTAAAAATTTATGAACGACAGTTGAACTGCCTGTGACTACTGCTAGACCTTTTGCCATTTTTTATTCCTCTCTTCTGTGATTCGCTTTGCGATGTTCTCTATAACTAGTCTAAGAATTTTCAAATTTAGTTAACTTATGCCTCTTCCCAAGTGTCCGTTCCTCCCGCTGCTATCTGACGTCTATAAAGAATACCATCTTCACCTTCTCTAATTTCTGCTTTGATTGAATCAGGTGTAATTCCAAGAGTAAGAGTCTCATCATCCTGATTAATAATCGATGTTGTTGTGGTGCCACCTTGTGAACGAATAATTGGTACGTATCCTTGTGTGCCATTCTGGACAACAACAGTAATCGGCACGTCCGCGATCACAACACCAGGAGCGAGCGCCCCGACCAACAAGACAGAACCTGTGGAAGTTTCGTTAGCTACCAATCCAGCAGATGGATGTTTTTGATCTTCTTTTGTAACGACTGTCACTCCATTACGATTGAGAGGCACGGTATAGGCAAGATCTAAACTCTTTGTACTGTCGTTCCATTCATAAACCCTTGCGGTGCCAACAAACGGAGAAGCAATAGCGACTCCTGAATCTCCACCGTCGCCGGTGTCGTCGATGTGAAGAGGTTGGGCGACGATTTGCGACATTGCTGCGGTTGGCATTAAAGGAGAAGCTTCAAGACCGGCAGAGTCGGCGCCTGAATAAGCTGAGATAAGACCGACGGCGATTACTCGTGTGGCGCCGTTAGGTTCGTAATCGCTGTCGTTCGCGCCGGTTCCTGTTGGTGGAGTAGCATCAAAGTCAATCGGAGATCCAGGACTAACGCCGGAGCCACTATTAATATAACCATCAACATTATCACGAGTATAAAAAGCAACTTCAGTGTTGTCATAAGGAGCGGACACGAAACCGGACCTTGGCCAAGTAATTCCATCGTTTGTCAACGGCATAATCAAACGTGAGTCATAGAAGCGACCTTGTGGGTTGTTGTCCATGTTCGCATTATGACAAGCCATCACTGGGTTAGTAGCATTGATAATATATTCTTGATTACCAGAGGTATAAAGACGAACGTATTCCCATGGAGCAAGTGCTATATTAGTTTGCGATTGTACAACGACACCGGCACCATTTGTCAACTCGACCTTACACGGTAATGGACCATTGATGACATGAATCCATCCTTGGTTTCCTGAGGTGCCTCCGGGGTCATAGGTCTGACAGTTTCGAAATCCATAGAAAAACGTCGACTTGAAACTGAGACCGTAAGACAAGAGAGGCATTGGACTTTCGTCACTACCCTCAACAGTTTCGCAAAAACCATAAAATCCTTGCGTCGACGTAATGATTGCCCCAATGGATAATCCTGTGAAACAAATTGGCTCTCCGAGAGACATAAATTCACGATGAAGAACCGTCCCGGCGCCGAAATCGATTCCAGAGGCATAGACCTCAATGACGTTGCCATCACCTAAGGACACGCCTTGGACTTTTCCGTTACTCGTTATATAACCAACAGCGAGCACTGTAAGTCCAGGTTGACCAGCTCCTGCAAGAAGAGCTTGTTGAAGTCCTAATGTTGAACCAGCAGAAACACTTCCAATGGTAGTCGAAGTGACAGTACTACCACTGATTTGGACAGCTCCACTTGGAACATTCAGATTACCAGAAGCATCAATGTTGATACTTGAACCAGTAAGTGAATTCGTTATCGGATCAAAGACTAAGATATTTCCAGAATTTGAGGAACCCCGACCAAAATAAATAGGAGTCAAGAGATTTTCAGATTCACTTTGCGAGAGAGTGTTTGTACCGTCGTTCAACAAAACACTACCAGCTTGTACGTATCCGAGGAGTTGCGTGTCCTCTTGAATCTCTGTAACACTATTGAAGTCTGTAAGAACGACAATTGATCCTGTTGCTGGTACAACTGCACCACTAACACTCAATTGAACGAGGGCAAGAGGAGAACCTGTTTGGTTAATCGCAATAATTGTAGTCATCTATTTAAGCCCTCAATTTGTAGTAAACAGTACACTGGAGATTGGTAGTGGTTGCGGATGCCGCTTTGTTGCGGCAAGCGAAAATACCTTCGGCTACATCTACGTCAATCGTATAATCAGAAACAGTAGCTGCGCCGCCAGAAGCTAATTCGGCAACGGCGACACCACCAACCAAAACTTCAAGCGTATGAGTCACAGCGTTAGCGTCGAAATTGATTCCGATTATAGTGCACTTTGGCAAAACTGAGCCAACTGTAGCTGTCATAACCATACCGTTGAAACGACGATAAAATGATGAGGCTCCAGTAGTTCCACTACGTCCAGCACCATCCCATAATGTTGTTATTGACAACCACTTACTACGTGTGCCGTCGTAAACCATTTTGTGATTAATTGCCGTATTATAATATTCGTCGCCAGCTTGAGGAGTTGGACTTGAAGGATCTGTTGCTGAAGCTCCATAGTGTCTTACTCCTGCGCCTTCAATTATCTTTCCTGTTGTTCCATTGAACCTAACAATTTCTTGATCTAATACAGTTCCTGGTCCGGTGACATCGCCAGCGCCAGAACCGGACACTGCGGGAGAAGGAATCCAGTCGGTGCCATCATAAGATAATACGTTGCCAGATACTGGAGAAGTGGTTGTTAAATCTACGTCACTTAAATCGTTTAATGCGGATGCTCCTCCAGAAGAGCCTGTTACGACAGGAATCCAATCAGTACCATCATAAGATAACATATTGCCAGAAATTGGTGTTGTAGTTGTTAAATCTACGTCACTTAAATCGTCTAGTGCGACAACATTGGCGTCAATGGTCATAACCGAACCAGTACCACTGACAGTTATGTCCCCGTAATCTCCGTCTGTAATTTGTCCGCCAACACTAATAGTAAGTTCTTCTCTTATCATTCCAAGAGTAATTGAATCGATCTCAACGGTTGCTGCAACACTGCCTGCAACTTTGCGCAAACATACACCAAAGCTCATTGATGCTGTCGGTATGTTAGTCGTGTGGGTGGCGACGGAAACGTTGTCAATGAAGAACTCAACCGTTCCGCCGTCAGCCGCGACTTCAAAACGAAGAGTAACCCATTCGGATGCGCCTGAAGTAAAAGCCACACCAGAATCGGTGTTAGTTGCGGTGCCCGAAGATAAAGTAGTAGCAATCCAATTAGTTGTATTGATCGAGCGGATTACCCGGAAAAGAATAGCATCAAAAATGGAGCCGCCGTCTGCCATATCGTCGCTGAAACCGCTTTCAACAATAAAATCGTTGGTGCCGTCGGGGAGGTCACGAAGACGAATCTCGGTCTCCCAGATAATTTTGGTCGAGCCACTGACAGCAACTGCGTTCGCGCCCACCGGACCGGAACGGAGAGCGTAGGCGGCGGTCGCACCCGTTCCGGTGTTTATCTGATAGATCCCGCTGTGCCCGGCTTCACTGGCGACAACGCTGACACTGCCGCCACTCGTGGTCGAGGCTCGCCAGCCCATCGCGGAGAACGCGGTGAAGGCGTCGATGTACCCATTGAAGTCGTCGTGCTGCCAAGTGATCCCATCGAAAAGAGGGGTCGGATTAATAGTTGTCGATCCGCTTCCAGCAGTTGCAGAAGAAGTAACAGGAATCCAACTAGTGCCATCATAAGACAAAACATTGCCTGAACCTGGAGAAGTAGTTGTTAAGTCTACGTCACTCAAATCGTCTAAAGATGTAACGGAACCTGTTCCGCCAGTTGAAGCTGTTATTGGGATCCAATTAGCGCCGTCGTAAGACAAGATGTTGCCAGAGATTGGAGAAGTAGTAGTTAAGTCCACATCACTCAGATCATCTAAGGATGTAACAGAACCTGTTCCACCAGAACCTGTAGGTGGAACATCCCAAGTACCGTCAGCACGTAAAAAGTTAGTTGTACCGCCGCCCGAAGCAGGCGCCAAACCTTTTAGTGACGTAGTGAATACATTTATGTTTTCTGTAGCTTGTGTTGTTGTTAAGACTTCTGGGACCCCTGTACCAGCAGTAGTTCTTCCAATGAAAGTATCGGTTGCAATGTCTGCCATTTTAGCAGGTGTAACAACGCCATTGTCGATTGTCATCACTGAACCTGATGAACTAACCGTTATATCTCCATAATCTCCGTCTGTTAAACTTCCACCGCCTCCGGCGCCGCCAGAAGTAGTAACGTCTCCTCTTTTCATTTCAAGAGTAACAGAATCGATGTCTACGGCGGCGGCAACTGTGCCTGCTACTTTACGGATCTGCCATCCATATGACATTGAAGAATCTGGAATGTTTCCGGTCTGTGTTGCAACTAAGGCATTGTCGATATAAAATAGAATCTCAGTAGCATCTTCATTAACATCGAATCGAAGAGTAAACCAAGTGTTGGCAGCAAATGCGACTGATGTATCAGTGGTCGTCGTTGAACCTGTTCGCTCTGTTTCTGTGTACCAATTAGTTGTACTGAGTGTGCGATCAATTTTAAATCCAACATAATTGAATTGGGCACCGCCGTCGCCCATATCATCACTGAATCCAAACTCGAAAATAAAATCATCAGTACCGTCAGGATCATTTTGCAAACGAACTTCGGACTCAAAAACAATTCTTGTTGAGCCGCTTAGGGCAATGGCATTGGCGCCAGCAGGACCAGATCGTAAAGAAGAGAAGGTGGTCGTTCCAGTACCTGTTGTGAGTCTGTAAATACCACTATGACCAGCTTCCGAAGCGATGACTGCAATGCCGCCGCCAGTTCCATTACTAAATCTCCAACCCATTGCGGAATATGCCGTAAAGGCATCAATATAGCCATTGAAATCATCATGTTGAAAGGTAATGCCGTCAAACAGCGGCGTTGGATCAAAAGTTGAAGAACCTCCACCTGATGAAGTAACAGGAATCCAACTAGTGCCATCATAAGACAAAACATTTCCAGAACCTGGAGAAACAGTTGTTAAATCAACATCAGTTAAATCATTTAAAGATGTAACGGAACCAGTACCACTAGAACCAGTCTCTGTCAGATTATACACATTTCCTGCGTCGTTCTTCCAATAAAGAAAGCCATCACTTCCAGAAGCGTAAAGTGCTCCTTTAGAAGACGCAGGTGTACCGGGAGCATTGACGCTCTCTGATAAAATTAAATATGAGGATGACAAAACAAGAGAACCAGTTACACCTGCCGAAAATGTAACAGCAGCGGAACTGGAAATTTCACCATTTTTTGTAGTTATTAAAGACACGTCATACCCTTAGTTTTGATTACTTCTTTTGTTAAACTCACGAGACTCGTGTCAAAGAAGTTGCATCGCCTACAGGCGCGGCAGAATAAGGCTGGGGGGCGGTTGCACCAAGAGTGAAGTCTCCTAGAGAACTAGATAATGCGGTTAGAGATGCAACATTTGAAATGCTACAATCTTCTTCAAGCACCCAACTAACACCAGCTGTCACACCATAAAAGCCTCCATTAACCTTAACTCTAGAACCATTGCCAACTTGAGCAACGTTTAATTGACTTGGGTCACATGCAAAAGCATCAGTGCCGTTGAAAGTGATAGTGGTATTACGAATCAACATACAGCGATGAGTTCCATCTACGAAATCAAGCCCGTAAGCGTTTATAACATTGATATTGCCATATTGGTTATTCGAGAGTCTGATTTTATCAGCGTGGTTTCCTCTCATGAGACAAGGACCAAGATTCAAAACTTGATTACCTGTGCTTTCGTTTCGATATGAACTAGGATCAATTCGTAAATTGTTTCCACTTCCTCCAATTACTTCAATAGTAGTGTCTAAGGGGGATAAACAAAAAACGTCACCGTTACCAGAATTAACAAGTTTAATATCTGATTTGCCATATGCATACAGATCACCTGAAGTAATACGACAACGATTTAAATTAACTGAATTTGTGATTGTTTGGGCATCGAATGTGCAACCGCAATATGTAAGGGTCAGCCCGCGACTATAAGCAGTGTTAATTAATTCAATGTTACCAAGAACATCGTTGGGATCAGCAGTGATGCTGGTGCCAAATTTACAGATATCGTATGTGCCTAATGGCGGTGCTGCGACAAGAGATGATAGAACTGCTAACTTTTTATTTGTTCCATCGGATTCATGAGTACTTGTACCAGCGACAGTTCCTACTAACTGATATGCAGTTGGAAAATCGACTCCTGAAAAGTCAAGTCCTTGGTATAACCAATGTTCATTTTCGTTAATTGAAGCAGAGAACATTGTATCTGTTGAACATAAAGTTGTGCTAACGTAGTGATCAGCGCCCAGTGAAATTTGAGAATTTGCGCCATTTAAAGTGGCTGCTTCAACTACATCCAGATAACTAAGAACAATAACATTAATGCCAGCCGCGCCGCCAGCATGTTCAAAAAATTTAGTTGAAATAAGCTGTTGACTGCCCGCGTCTAATGTTTTGATTATCACATAACCATACGCACCACGAGGGATTTCATCAAATGCCCTTTGATATGTAGCATACGGTAAGCAAAGAGTTCCGTTGCCAGTTTCGTCATTACCTAATGTGGAATGAACAAACAATTCAATAATCGAAAAGGCATTATTGAGGTCCGCTAAACGAGCTGGGTTTCCTGTTTTGGTTGTCTGCCAAGATACTCCAGTATATACTTGTACTTGAGAGAGTGATAAAACGCGAACACTATCACCACGCTTTGCAGTGAGAGAGTCGCGCTCGGTCGTATCTTGAACAACGTGTTCTACAGATGTAGAAATTTCCATTTTTATAGTTGTAGACACTTCATATCCTCAGTTCGTTATTCAGTAATCCCAGAGCCAGTCAGAATTGGCATCTCTTCTGTTCCAATAGTCGTAAGTTCTGCGAATAGATCAAATTCTGTTGCTGCTCCAGGTGAACTAATATAAATTTCTTTACATTTACAGTTAATCTCTACAGTGTTACCAGAACCAGTAAGTTCTAAAAAGTGGTTACCAGAAATTACATTACCTGGGGCAGCAAGGGGAGCAAAATGAATATTTATTTCTCCTGCGCCGCGTGATGTAACTGTAACTTTTTTTGTGATCAAAGGAAAAACAACACGCTGCTCGGCACCGGCGCCAGCCAATGTACTTCCAGTTATAAAAGGATATCCAGCAACTTGGTATGAACCAACGTTACCAATCCCTGCTCTACTAAACACACCGTTCTCTGCACCCATTTTAGTTTCCCCTTTGTTTAACTAGTCTTTTCTTCGACATTGTTACTTTCTCTTTCAAGCTTCTTTAAGACCGATTTGCGTCTTCGTTTCGCTTCTCGGCGTTTATCAGATGGCTTCTTAAAAAATTGTCTTTCTCTCAATTCTTCCATCATTTCACTTTTCTTAACTTTCTTGATAAATCTTCTAATAAGTTTATCTACTGATTCGCCTTTCTCTGCTTTCACTGCAACCATCGGTTACTCCTTGATGTGTCTTTTGAAATCTAATGTTTTTAAACCTGGAATCTTAGCTAAATTAACTCCCGGATCGTTAGGACTTACCCCGCCCAGAGGGCTATTCTCGTTTGATTGGGACTTTGATTGGGACTCAGTAATGATCGGTGCAACGTTTTCAAAGACGTTGACCCCTAGCTTCTTTTCAAGAGAAGCTTCAAAACTTCTTCTGGTAGCTCGCTTTGTTTCCTCAAGTTCTGCTCGTTGGATTCTTAAAGCTTCTTGTGCTGCTGAACCACCATTAACAATAGTCGACATTTGAGGAAGTGATGACTCAACTAGCTCTACTGGTTGAGGCACGCTTCGATTACTGTGTGTTGGTACAATTGATTCTACTAATCTAGGGATATTGACTCCTTTAATAACTTCTGCAACAACACTGGCAACGATACCAGAATCAAACAAAGCTGCATGGATGTTTTCTTCAATACATTCTTTAATGCATTCTTGCACAATTGGCTTAAGCATTCTTTTTAATTCTTCTTTTTTCATTTATTTCCCGAATTCTTCTTTCATGACTTCAGAAATAGCATCTGACAATTCTTTCTCATTAATTTCACCATGAAAAGGCTCAACAGACGGAACTTCAAGACCAATCATTCCTTTCACAATAGCATCTTCTAGAGCATACTCAAAATGAACAAGTTTTGCCTTGGAGTGTCCCATTCTTTTCATGTGTTGCATCGCGGCGTGAATCATTACAGACTGTAGTTCATCTTTAGCGACTTCACCAAGAGACAACGGAGCATCAAGTTCATCTGGTTCTGATTCTTGTTCCTTGACACGATTCTGTTCATGAAAATTAAACTCTTCTTTAATAATTTCTTTGAGTCTTGCCTTTTTAATCTTCATCTTCATTTTAAAATTCTCCGATTATGTTGTTTAAAGCTCTATTGATTCTATCAGCTTTAGTAAAAATATTTGGAGAATTTTTTGATTCTCTCAAATTCATGAAGGCATTTTGTGTGCTAGGCTCTGAAACCATATCGAAACAAAGAAGTTGGAAATCGTCTTCGACCATTGTATTTCCCATTTCCTCTCTGACGCTCCCTAAGCCTCTGCTAGAGATTCCAAGTTGAACTCCGTCCTTGATTAAACCTTCTAAAATTGCGCCGTTTGGAGTGTGTTTGAGGATCTTAATTTTTCCCATAACATCTTTACCTTCCCACCAAATTTCAGTTACCATGTGAGAAGCATTTTTTAATGCGACCACTGAATCTTCAGGATGATCGAGTTCTCCAAGGGCACGATTTTCTTTAATCAACTTTTGATAGTTTTCTATCTCTCTTCGGAGAATAGGTTCAGGGTACACGCGACCGTTGCCGTTTCTAGCATCGGCGCGTTGCATAATCCCCGTAAGATATAAAGTACCATTGTTGCGCACTTCAAGTTTTTCAGCTTCTGTCAAAAAATCTTGACAAACGCCTCCTTCGCACAATCCAAACCACTCTCTAAGTAATTTTGCCATAATATCTCACCTTTCCTATTCTTACAAAAATTTGTGCAGGCGCAACCTGCACGGGTATGCTTCCTGAGCAGCAGCGTCTGCAAACAGGTAACATCCATTTTTTAGTTACTAGTCCCATTTCATTTACTCCTTTGAAATTTGGATTCCGTTATCTTTAACAATCGAACTGATAAGATAAGACGTACCAGCACTCAAGCAAGAAAGCAAAAACGCATTTACTACGTTCAACTCGAAAGTAAATAGTGAAGTATATTTACTAAGCACAAGAATAAACCAACCGGCGTGAAATCCTGTGCACAAAGGGCAGTTAAACAACTTACCAAAGAAACCACTATCTTTTTTTGGTCTTATTTTATTAAAAATAGAACCGTATACAATCATAAAAGTCATTCCATAAGTACAAAGAATGAAATATAACAGTTCGAGCATTAGAAGCTCCCTAGATATCTTCTTACTTGTCCTGGGATAATGCTTCCTTTTTCTTCTTCATGTGGAATTTCGCCTAGCTCTGTTGAATCCTCAACCTCTGGCTCGGTAAGTCTATCTTCTTCTTTTTCTTCGAGAGCTTTTTCATAAATATATGAAGGGCGTTCCTCTTCGATGAATTTTCCTACTGAAAATACTCCAATTTCATCAATCGAAATCTTTTTTGTCGGGGTGCCGATTGTTCCTTCTAGTGCACCATACACGTTACCCCCACGGACTGAGTCTCTTGTGATAATGCCACCTTTTTGTAAGAAATCAAACAATCTATTTTGAGTTGCATATACTTCGTCGTTCATGATTGTTTTAGGAAACGCTACAATCTTCATTTTATTTGGTTGAACTACTATATCCACATCAGGATGATCAGAAATTATAATATCGCCATCCAAAGAACGACGAATTAAGAGTTTCATTTTTAAATCAGAAGGAGGAAGTTCTTGTTCTGGCTTATTAGGAAGTTGTTCTTCTGGTTCTTCCGCAGAAGAACCAATTTGGATGTTAATAGCCATTAGTCTTGAATCTCCTTAACTAGGGATTGAATCTTCAACACTTCACCAATTACTTCGTTGTCGATCGGCTTAGTTTTATAGGATTCTATTCTCTCTAAAACCAAGCCAGTCTTCTTTCTCATCGCAGAATCTTCACTAATTTCTTTTTGTTCAAGAGCTTTTGTAACATGTGTTTTAAGTCTTCCGATTTCTTCGTTTAGAAAAGTTTTTAATTCTACTCCATTATCGGAAAACGACATGACAAATTTCGTTACTAATTCTTTTTGCTCAGGAAGAAGTGATTTACCATATACAGAATTGTATTTCTTTACAAAGGTATTATATTCTAAATTATCAATAACTTTAAGATTTATTTCACTCTTCTTTTCGGGTTCTATTTTTAAGGTTTCAACAATCTTTTGTTCAAGCAACACCTTCTCTTTAACTGGAGTCGACTTTGAAAAAATTTGAGAAATACTTGCTAAACTTTTGTAATCTGGAATAAAGTTAGTAAACACCGTTTTAGGCAACTCGGTATTCATTTTTTTCAACAAATCACTTTGTTCTTTGAATATAACTGCATTATCTAAATCACCATAGGCTTGAATCACTTTATCTAATAACCTTCGTGCTGTCTCGTCACTTAAGCCAGATGATTCACTCAAGTTTTTGTAAAGTTCAAGTTCTTTAGACAGAATTTTTCCTTTTTTGAAAAACTTCTTAATCAAAGAGAGGCTAGCTCTTTTACCGGGTTCATTACCCTCGACGATACACTTAGTTAGTTCTGTGACTAACACCTCATAAAGAACAGCAGTATTGCGCTTTTTGTTATGCTTCGTCTTTATCATCTTTACTCTCCGTCGCGGGCGATTTTTTAGAAACTACGTTCTTCGAGAATGAAGTTTCTAGATCACTCATTAACTTCGTTAACTCATCTTCGTTTTTGAATAACTTAGATTCTTCTAGTTTATATATCTGTTTTGAAACTTCAAGAGTCTCTTCGAGTATTTCTCTCTCTTTTTTATAATTAGCTTCATAGGCTTCAAAAATTCCACTACCTAACGATGACAGCTCAGAAGAGCCCGCAAAGACATTTCTCTTAGTGTTTTTTCCTTTTTCGTTTGCCGCTTGTGCTAAATGATGACGCTTTCGGGCACCTGCTTTGCGACGGTCTCCACCAGTGTGTTTCACAGGAAGATAGTTTTTACCTTTCGAACGAGAGGTAGAAGTCATGCGACTATCATCTCTTTTTCCAGGTGCAGCTAGAAGGGTTTCATCGTCAGTTCCATCAGAACCGCCGCTGCCGGAATCATCACCACCAATATCCCCAAGATCAATTTCGCCGTCGGCGCCTTCTTCACCTTCGTCTCCTAGATCTATCTCTCCATCAGCCAAACCAGTGTCATCTGAGCCGAGATCTAAGCCTCCTCCGCCTGCGGCACCTTCAGCAGACAAACCTTCTGATTCAGCATCAAGAGCAGCTTCAAATTTACGATCGTAAAACATTTCTCTCTGGTTTCTCATAAACTCTTCATCAGTTAATCCGAAGATGTTCATAGCGACCCATCGTTTGCTAAAGAAACCATCTGTTGCAGCGGACGCCACGTCAAAACGTGTAGACCAATGTTCTAACTCTTGCAATTCTGCAATCTTAGAAGGATTATTCAATGTCAATGTGTGGGCAATCAAGTCATCGCCGCGAAAACCTAGTGAATAGAGATGAATAGTTCCAATTTTCTCTAATTCTGAAACAACTGAGCGCTGTAAGCGTTGAATCGTTCTAGCAAATCTGATATCTTTTTGTGCAAGAGTCGCTTTGTCTTCGTCAGCACCTTCACCACGGGACAAATAAGATTGTGGAACTTTTAAAGCCGAAAACAATTTATCTCTTAGATATTTAACATCATCGATGTCGCCAGTGTAAGTTCCTCCAGGAAGGGTTTCGATTTTTGTTGAAGTATTTGCACCGTGCGTAGGAAGGAAATAATCTTCTTCAATACTCAAAGGATTGTAACGAAGATCCACTCTACCAGTTTGATCATCAATTACTTGATTTCTCTTCATAGTAGTAATAACTTTTTGCATGTATTGCTCTACATCTTCAGGAGGAATGTTTCCAATATCAATGTAAAAGACACGACGCTCAGGTGACCTAACAATACGATACGCCATCATAGCGTCTTCTAGGAGCGTTAATTGACGCCAAATTCTTCTGGCGGGCTCAAGAACAGAAGTTCCATAAGGAGCGTACTTATCGTTTCCAAGAATTCTGAAATGTGCCATTTGCCAGTTTTCAAATGTCATTCCGCCAGTGTTCCATTGGAATTGAATGTAGTTTGGATTGGTTTTATCTTCACCTTCTAGACGTTCGACTTCCTGTGCAGGTAAGCCGATGACATTCGTAATTCCGTCGGTGGCGTCTACATCAAGATAGAGAAAGAAATCGCCGTACTTGCACATTGTTCGT
>Ga0306866_1000170_pt1 | contig 25566 bp, 28 predicted proteins | sample AntRauTorckE5432_FD_190450 | JGI IMG/M metagenome (GOLD analysis project Ga0306866, IMG submission 190450) | Saline lake microbial communities from Rauer Islands, Antarctica - Metagenome Torckler E5 #432 (v2) (version 2) | ecosystem: Environmental > Aquatic > Non-marine Saline and Alkaline >...
TAGCCCGATTAGAACCAAGCTCAAGCTACACAGAGGCATGAAAAACGAGCACCAAATGGTGCTCGTTAATTGGTATCTTTATAGTCGGACTGAGATGCCAAAACCTCCACGATATTGCCTATAACCCCGATACTTATTAACCCATCGTATGCATGGGGTGATATTGGGTGGCTGTTATCTTTTATGTCATTTGTCGGGGTGATCATACTGTCCCCACTTATACATGCTTATTTCTGGGGCGCTCAGAAACCAGGAAATATACGTCAGGTGTTTATAGAGACCTTGTCAGCTCAACTACTAACGCTGCCATTAATCATGTACGTATTCGGGCAATACTCTCCGCTTGCTCTACTTGCCAATGTATTAATATTGCCACTTATTCCACTAGCAATGTTGCTGACATTTGTCGCTGGAATAGGTGGGGTATTTATAAGCAGTGTTGCGCTTCAGATAGGCTGGCCAGCAGAAACATTGCTGCGCTACATGACACGAGTAGTTGACTATTTGGCCAGACAACCACTGGCTGGACAAGAAATTTCACTACCGATTGAAGGAGTACTGTTTGGCTACAGTTTGCTATTAATTCTTGCTGTTTTCTTGTGGCGACGCACAAAATATCAGTTCCGCGACTACAATATTGTCGAATAATAGTGTAAAAGTAGTTACATTTGACTTTTACATACAACTGGAGAATACTTCAGAGTAGAGAGAGGGCAAGAATGCATGTAAGGTTATTTCGATCTATCTGTCTGAGTATTATACTGGCGCTCCCTTATGTCGGATTATACTCTTCTCAAGCCGATGCAGTTTCAGATGATATCGTTATAGCTCAAGTGCAAACAGGCGGTGCCTTGTCTGGTAGCGCAAGTGCAGAGATTGTTTTGCTTTATAACAATTCGCTCGTGGATAGTGATATTACTAATTGGTGTGTTGAATACAGCTCTGCTGCCGATAACAAGAGCTTTGAACATTGTTTTACTCCACCAGATTCAACAACAGAACTGTGGGTGAGCGCCTACACCTATGTCTCTATAGCAACGCAATCGTTTTTGGATACTAATCCGTTGTTTATTGCAGATTTTGTATTTTCTGGTGGTATGGCTGCTGGTTCTGGCCATCTTCGGCTGTTTGATGCCGATGGTATTGAGCAAGATAAAATTGGCTGGGGAGACGCCGTTAGCCCTGAAGGTAGTGCTGCAGTTGCGCATGTGAGCGGCGATTCAATGAGTCGAGATGTGGACCAACAGATAGTAGATACAGATGATAATTATACTGATTTCTTATCGTTACCGTTAATGACAGATGTGATGAGTGGGGTGTATGAAAAAGAAATTATTATTGACCTGTGCGTCAATATAGATGATCTGCAAATAGAATTACCTGATGAATACTTGTCAGACACAGAAGGTAATTGTTACAAAGATTTTTGCTTAAATATAGAGGGTCTGCAGATAATAGTACCTGATGGGTATGAGAAACTAACCGAGCTAAGTGAATGCACATCAATACCACTAGAAAACGCGATATTATTCATAACAGAATTGCTACCGAATGCACCGAGTGTTGACACGGGCCAAGAGTTTATTGAGTTGTATAATCCGAATACTACTGACATTTCACTGAAAGGCTATGTTATTGAGGTTGGTCCAAGCTTTACGAAGCGTTTTGTATTCGACTCTGGAGTGATTGCTTCTGGCGCATACAAAGTATTTTCTGATAGCGAAACGTCACTTGTGTTACCTAATACAAACGGTGTTTCGCTGCGTCTTATCGCACCCGACAGCACAATAGTTTCCGAGAGTACTGTTTATCCCCAAGCAGAGGATGATGTATCTTGGGCATTGATTGAAGATGTGTGGATTTGGACGAACCAAATAACTCCAGGCGCAGCGAATAAACCTTTTCTACTTCCAGCCGTAGAAGAAGTTTTAGGTGTAACGACAGTGTTAGCACCATGCCCAGATGGTAAGTACAGAAGCCCGGACACTAATAGGTGTCGAAATATAGAATCAGCTGTCAGTTTATTGCAACCTTGCGATGAAGACGAATACAGAAGTACAGAGACTAATCGTTGTCGAAAAGCTAGCACAACATCTAGCAGTAGTTCACTGACGCCGTGTCGTTCTGATCAGGAAAGAAACCCGGCAACTAACCGGTGCCGTTTAATAGCTGCGAGTAGTAGTGCTCTGCAACCTTGCGAAGAAGGCAAAGAGCGTAATCCTGAAACTAATCGTTGTCGAAACGTCTCGTCAGTGTTGAATCTTCCTGGTGATGATCTGCCGCTAGTATCGGACGTTGCTGTCGCTTCAACGAGTGGAAGCGTTAACTGGGGAGTTATAACAATTGTCTTGTTTATGACACTCGGCTACATGCTTTATGAATGGCGTGTTGAGTTCACTAGAAAATTTCATTATGTAAGAGCGCAGATACAGTCAAGATAAACGTTCTGGCGGTGCATAACTAAATATTCATTTCACACCTAGTATGTATTTATTCGTTGTCACTAGAAATCCACTTCACTTCTCTATACAATAGACAGTAATGATTTTAGATATTGTAATATTAATAGCCGCACTTGCCGGTGTTGTTAAGGGAGCTGACTGGTTTCTTGGTGCCGCAGAAAAAGTAGGCGTTAGTCTGCGCTTGCCTCCATTTATACTTGGCGTGATATTGGTGGGGTTCGGTACGAGCTTGCCAGAGCTTGCTACATCAGTTGCTGCAATTGCTGACGGGGTTGATACAGTCACAATAGCCAATGTTGCTGGATCTAATATAGCGAACATTTTGGTGATACTCGGATTGTCGACCATCGCTCTTGGTACAATAAAATTCGATAAAGACCTGATAGATCTTGATATTCCACTACTGGTAGGCATTACGGCACTGTTTTCACTGTTACTCCTAGACGGCGAGCTAGGCAGGGGTGACGGAGTGCTGCTCCTGATTGGTTTTGTCGGCTACATCCTCTATTCTCTTGGATATAGAGAAGACAATGCCCACCACAAAGGGCTCATAAGTCTTGTCGCTTCTATTACCAAAGGCTCAAAGAATAGCGTAGAAAAACGAAAGAATTTAATTGGTCCATTTACTATACTTATACTACTTGGGTCTGTTGCGCTACTCGGCTTATCGTCTAAGTTTGCAGTCGATTCGCTATTGTCGATCGTCGAGCAAGTAGATATTGGGGTTGCTGTATTGAGCTTTTTTGCATTGGCAATTGGTACGTCGCTACCCGAGCTGACGGTGTCTATTAAGGCACTCAAACAAGGTAAAGGAGATCTAGTTGTTGGAAACGTTATCGGATCAAGCATGTTCAATATATTGCTTATCGGTGGAGTTGCCAGTATCTTGAAGCCCCAAGTAGTCGATCTAAGTATATTACCCTGGATAATTACCGGACTAGGGTTGTCGGTCCTGCTACTGATGGCTGGAAGTATATCCAAGCGAATCCATTTGTGGGAAGGAATGGTATATATACTCATTTATCTGACAATCGCTGGCAAAATAATCGGCGCCTAGCACTATGCCTACGCAGCAAATGAAGACATTTTTGATCGTCAATCAAGACAGTAGCAAAGTGCCGTCCAAAATGGCAGAACTTCGTAAAATAGCACGTCAGCACAAGCTTAAGTTACACATGTGCGAGGGATCAGATCTAGACTACGAAGTGCGACAAGCACTCAATGATTCACAGATAAACAGAATTATTATTGGTGGCGGCGATGGAAGTGTCAATACAGTTGTCGGGCTAGTTTTAAAAAATAACAAAAATATTGAAATAGGGATTTTGCCATTGGGAACAGCTAATTACTACGCAAAATCTTTGGGTATTGGTAAAAAACTAAGTAGAGCTTTCGACGTTGCTTTAGGCGATCAAAAGCAAGAACGCCATGTGTGCACTGCTAACGGCCGAGAGTTTTTGATTGGCGTTAATGTTGGAAGTACTTCGATGATGTTCGCTGAAGTCACCGATGAAGAAAAGCAGCGTTTCGGTAGGTTGGCGTACTTTAAGGGTGTTTTCCGGACACTACGCAAAACAATACCACCTGACGTCACGATTACAGCAAACGGTGAAACTAAAAAATACGCGAGCACAGAACTGGTTGTTTTGAATCAACACATAGATGAGCCAATTAAGATCACTCCACAAGTAGACGGGAGGAAGCCATATTTTGAAATTATCACTTATGGGCTAGGCAATAGTAAATTGTCGCCTTTATTTGCGGTAGCGATATTTGCGCTTACATTTGGAAAAAATCAAAAGTATCTTAAAAGAATCAAGACAACACACGCTGTCATTACGAGTACGTCTAAATTACCGGTTGGCATAGACGGGGACCTTTTAGAAAAATTGCCATTGACTATAGATTTAGTCAAAAAACCAGTCACGTTTATGAGTAAAAAATAAGCTAGCTATTTTGTAGTTTGTTGACGACTTTCCGAATAATAAATCTTGGAAGTAGTCTTGGCATGACAAGTGAAGAAATCTTATTTTTGAAACCATGGACAGCAACCACTTTGCCATCTTTCATTGCATTGTAGCCGTACTCTGCGACAGCTGCGGCAGTTGGAATGTTTCCAGAAAATAGTCCAGACTTTTCCGCACCTGCACTCTGAGCAAAATGAGTTTTTGTGGGTCCAGGGCAAAGAGCTGTCACGCTGACACCAGTACCTTTTAGTTCTTCAGAAAGTGCTTCAGAAAAACTAAGCACATAAGCCTTTGTCGCATAATAGGTCGCCATGCCTGGTCCAGGAATAAAAGCAGCTACACTGGCAACATTAAGTATCTGGCCCGTTCCTGCTGACTTCATTTTCTGTGCAGCTAGTTGCGACAAGTGCGTTACGGCAGAAATATTCAAGGTAATCATATTCTGTAATTTTGCAAAATCGGCGGCCACTACAGGAGAGAGATCTCCAAATCCTGCATTATTTATGAGCACATGAACGTTTCTTTTTCCGACATGTTTCCATAGTTTTTCGACAGCACCATCTTGTGTGAGGTCAAGTGCAAGAAGATCTACCTTGGCACCGAAAGTGGTGTGGATCTCTGCTGCAACGTCTTCTAGTTCCTTTTTCTCTCTTGATACAATAAGCAGATCGTAATTGTCTTTTGCGAGTTGGTTGGCGAATTCTCGGCCTATACCACCCGAAGCACCTGTAATAATAGCTAATTTGTTCATAAAGTATAGTATAGCTTTAAGTGACAAACAATTCAGCATGACTTATGCAACACTTCGGGTCTTTGCTGCATATATGATTCAATATGAATGACTATAATTCACTAGAATGTAAAAAAACCAACATATAGTCTCTAAAAGATATAAAATAATACATAAGATATGAAATTTTTAAGAGATTCAGTGTTATTCCCTCCAGCGATTGTCTTTGTAGCGATTATGATAGTTGTGTTTAGTTCTTTTTTGGTTTCCCTGGATGATCGAAGACGAGAGCAAGAGATCGTTGCCGCAGACTATACAGAAATAATTGAGAACAGTGTCAGGCAGCGAGTAGAAGTATTTGAAGAAGCGCTTCGCTCAGAAGTAGGATTTGTGACAGTAAACGATGCTTTTTCTAAAGAAGATTGGAGACTTTCTATTGAGGCATCGCAGGTACTTGATAGGTTTCCTGGAATTCAGGGGATTGGCTACGTGGATGTCGTCACCCCAAGCCAACGAGAAGCCTACGAGCAAGAGGCAAAAAGAACAGTTGATTCAGATTTTTCCATTTATCCAAAAGGTGAAAGAGACGTCTATGCCGCGGTTCGTTATCTAGAACCACAGAGTGAGCGTAGCAACGCTGCAATAGGATTTGATATGTTTTCTGAGGAGACGAGACGTGCTGCCATGTCGGCGGCACGGGATAATAACGACGTTTTTATAACGAGCCCTGTTGATCTCATTCAAGAATCGGGGGACGATAGGCAGCTTGGCTTGCTGTTGTACGCGCCAAGCTATAAAAACTCAGCCAAAATCGACACCATTGAGCAACGCAGAGATAGTATTGATGGATACGTTTACATAGTTTTGAGAACAAGAGATTTCTTATCAAACCTTCTCAGCGATAAAGAGCTAGATTCAATAGGATTTAATTTCTACGCTATAGACAAAAAGAACGAAAACCATATTCTCTACGAGTCCAGTAAATATCAAGAGCATGTTGGCAAGCAGAAAGTTAAATCTGATCGACTTATGTCTATTAAAGGAGCTCAGTTCGGTATTACCGCCGCATATGACCCATCGACGGTACTACCAGAAAGCTTTACTGCTCGGTCTTCAACAATATTGTTTTTTGGAACATTATTAGCGTTACTGATCACTGGAGTGACCTATTTATTGCTGCGTGGCAAAGCTAATGAATTAGCACTTTCGCAAGAGAGGACTATTAACGATGCAAAAGACAGTCTTCTTTCGATAGCATCACACCAATTGCGAACTCCTGCTACTGGAGTAAAGCAGTATCTTGGCATGGTGTTGCAAGGATTTGTCGGTGACGTATCTACTCAGCAAAAATCAATGCTTGAAAAAGCTTATGAAAGTAACGAACGACAACTAAAAACAATTAACGACGTTTTATTTTTGGCTCGCTTAGAATCAGGACGCATAGTGTTGTCAAAAAATAATATCGACGTGAAAGCAATGATTCATTCAATCGTTGAGGAACAAAAAGACAATGCCGCTGCTGCTGGACACACTGTTAAAGTTCAACTTCCAGAGAAAAAAGTTGAAGTAACAATGGATGAGCATATGATGCGTATGACATTTGAGAATTTACTTTCAAACGCTATAAAGTACACAAAAAATGGTGGCAAAGTATCGATAGCAGTAAAACAAACAGCAAAAGATGTTCGAATCGTGGTTAAAGATAACGGTGTTGGTATCGCGGTCGTTGATGAAGATAAGTTATTTAAGCAATTTAGCCGAATAAAGAATGCGCTATCTAAATCTGTCTCTGGCACTGGCATTGGACTATACCTTGCAAAACACATTGTAGACTTGCATGGCGGTGAAATAGAGCTAGAATCAGAGCAAGGCAAAGGATCAGTATTTACCGTAATCTTGCCACGCTAGGGCATCTGTATTGTAATAAATTTCACACTAGACTTAATAGGCAATTCGTATACTGACAAGTATGGATAGAAAAAAATCAACAATATTGGTCGTAGAAGATGAAAGCAACTTGAACGAAGCCTATCAGGTTATTCTAGCTAACTCTGGGTTTGATATTCTTACGTCATTTGATGGTCAAGAAGCTTTAGATATTCTTGCCGATAATCCTGTTGATCTTATACTGCTCGATTTACGCATGCCTGTTATGGATGGCATTGAATTTTTGAAAGAATATAGTCCAGATCCGAAAAAAAGAGCCAAAATAATCGTATTTAGTAACTATGATATGCAAAAAGAAATTGAAGAAGCTTACTCGCTAGGTGCCGACAAGTACATCTTGAAGTCATGGGCCAGCCCAAAAGAGCTCATAAAAGTTGTCAATGACGTTTTAGAAAGCCAGTCTTAAGTAGCGTTTTCAATAAGCTCTGTAAAGCCATCTTCACCGATAGCTTTCTCCAACCGTTTCTTATTTATAGTGTATTGTTTTTTACTGTAGCGTAATACTTCTTTTTTCTTTAGCTTATTCAATTCTGTTGCAGTTGTTTCACGAGTAAGCCCAACTAACGCTGCAATAGTGGCATGAGTCAATTTAGTCTCGATTATATATTCGTTTTCATCACTTGTCTGAGTGCCGAATTGGTAGAGTAGATAGTAGAGTGTAAATAAGATTTTTTCTACTGCACGAGATTGTTCCAGTGCTGTAATTCGCATGAGATAAGCAGCTTGGTCTTCGACTAATTTATGAAGTAGAGCATCTTTAACCTCTTCATCTTTCCAGACGTACTCTTTTATATCTTGTCTTGTGACACTAATAGCTTGGCAAGATTCAAGAGACTCATGGTAGTAAATTGATGAAGATATTTTTTCAAATAACCAAGGGAGCGGAAAAAAGTCACCAGGTCCAAAAAAAGCAACTATTTGTTCTTCGCCATTAGATTGTAGCGTGTAAGCTTTCACCGTTCCAGACGTAATGTAGTAACCGTTTCTTGGTGCTTCTCCCTGATAAATAATTGGCGTTTTCGGCTTGAAGCTACGCGGCGTACCTGGCAATTTATTGATAAGTGTTTTATGTATTCTCATGTAAGTTTCTCTATAAAGTATACTATATTGCCATAATACTGTTAGCGTAAAAATTCTCACAGTAATTTTGTTTGAAACATTACCGCATCGAATAGTATAGATAGCTATTATGTAGTCAGTACGATAATAATCGTGACTTAAATAAAAATCAGGGGTGCGCAACTATGAACAACATTTTATTGAACGATGTCCAGTTAGACGAGAAAATAAACAATTTATTAACAAGAAAAAATAAGTTTTACAAAGGTGAGCCTGCTCGCATGGCACAAAAAAATATTGCCATTAATAGAGTGAACAACACGGCAACAATCAACTTTTAATAACACCGTATTGTGAACCGTGCGAGAACTCATAATAACCGTTTAGAATTGCAAAGAAAGGCAACATGTTTCTACTGATCAGCTCATGGATTATTTTTGGAGCTTTGGCTGGCTGGATCACAGCTCTCACGATACGTAGTGAAGATGGAAGTAGAATTGGACTCACAATGTCGGTTGGAATTGTCGGAGCACTGCTAGGAGGCTTTGTGCTGAAAAGTATGAATATGATGTATACCGGTTTTGGTGGATTTAATCTTGCTAGCCTTGTCACAGCAGTAGTAGGCTCCGTTTTGATGATAATTATTCTCAGGGGTTTTAATAGAGTTTAGTAAGGCAGATTTTCGCTACCTAATATAGTTCTACGACACTCTTAATAAAGTAGAATTGTCTTTTGAAATTAAATATTCTTAAACCATAAACCACAGATGTATTCTTCTGGAACATATTCCATATCTATAACTATCCGTTTGTTGTTTCTATTGAGAGCCTTGCGTTTTTCTAGCTCTACTAAGTGAGCAGAGACGGACTCTCTGGTGGCACCAATCAGTTGGGCTATTTCTTCTTGTGTAATTTGGTAACTAAGTTCGTATTTTGTGCTAGATTTTTTAACACCAATTTTTGCAGCCAAGTAAGGCAAAAGACGGAGCAGTTTTTCTTGAGTATAGGGCATTTGAAGGCACTTAATTCTCTCCATGAAGTCCCATGTCAATTTAACTGAAGCGGTATGTGCAGCTTTTGTTGCTTCGTGATCGTCGTTTAGTTTATTTCTGATCTCATTACTGTCTACAGAATATGTTTCCACATGACCCATTGCTTTATAGTAATAGAATGTTCCTGACGAATGCTCGAAGCTCCAATTAAGAGGAAACACATCGCCACTTTTTAATAGAGCAATAGTTTTGATATTTCCATCTGCATTAAGACTATATACTTTTACGTGACCGTTTTTAATATAGTAACTACTTTTTTGTTTTCGTTCTGAGCCAACAATTATATCACTGCTCTTGAAACTTTCTTTTTTGGAAGAAGACAAGCTTTTTAGTGCTTTTTCGAGTACATTGTTCATATTTTTACTATACGTTTTTGAAAAAATTAATATGTAAAAAGTATTACAAAAATTATATTGCTCTCTACTTGCGCACTGAATTTTATAGAAAATTAATTTGAATTAAACCAGTGTATTTCGTTATTCGCCGACGAAATGTTCTACATACTTTGATTACTACTATTGTTTCTACTTCGTAAAAATCATTGGTTCGTAAACATTAGATATATTTGTCTTAAGTAAGACGCTAAGACTTTTATTTGTTATAGTTTAGAGTATGAATATTATTATGCTTATTCATGTTGCAGTCGGTATGGGAAGCTTATTGCTCAGTATTACGGATTTTTTCAATAACGCTACAGTTAAAAAAGTATCTTCATACGCTTTTGTTCCGAGTATCGTGCTAGTTATTGTAAGTGGAATTGGATTAATGATCAGCAGTGGAGAAATTGCACGATCATGTATAAGCGGTTTAATTCTACTGACGTCTATAATTTTCATACGAATGGCTTCGTTACGGTACAGCTTATACAGTTGAATTATAGTTAGGAAGATTTTAAATAAAGGAGTTACTAATGGCAGAGTTTCATGGATTAAAAGCAGTTTTTATTAACTGCTCAATTAAAAAAGATAAAACTTTGTCGCACACACAAAGGCTAATCAATCGTGCAGCAGCAATTATGGAGACAGAAGGAGTTACTGTTGAGCATATATATGCGCTTGATTATGACATTGCTTTTGGCATGGTCATGGACGGAAAAGACTCAGGCCAGAAAGACGAATGGCCAATGTTACATAAACAAATAATGCAGGCAGATATCCTCGTGCTTGCTACACCGATATGGCTGGGAGTGAAGTCATCAGTCGCAACACTTGTTGTCGAGCGAATGTATGCTTTTAGTGGAGAAAAAAATATAAAAGACCAATATCTTTACTATGGCAAAACCGCCGGCTGTCTTATTACCGGCAACGAAGACGGTGCAAAAGCTTGCGCCATGGATATGCTCTACGCAATGCAACATATTGGTTACACCATTCCACCTCAAGCTGATGCGGCGTGGCTTGGTGAAGCCGGTCCTGGGCCAAGTTATGGTGATACAGAATACAACGGTAATAAGCTTGATCCAGCAGCCGGGTACGATAATGACTTCACGAACAAAAACACTACCTATATGGCTTGGAATCTGATGCATATGGCAAAACTACTGAAAGATAACGGTGGGATAAATGCCAAGGGAAATACCGCCAAAGGATGGCAACATGTCACCAACGCACAGGATCAAAACCCTGAGTATAGATAAAAAAGTATAGAGAAAAACCCGTCCTATTCAGTAGCTATTTCCTAGAGCGTCTTTTGTTTCTTCTCGTGATTCTACGAGTTATATTATCTGAAAGTTCTTTTTCTTGTGTGTTTAAATAACGTGATCCAATACTTGTTAATGCGGCAATAACAATCCCAACTCCAACGAGGATAAATATAGCGGTAAATACTCGCGAGCTATCAGTCGTTGGATGAATATCTCCATAGCCAACTGTCGTCAAGGTTGCAACTGAAAAGTAGAAGCTTTCAGCCCACGTCCATTCTTCAAGTAAATGAAAAGCCCAGGTACCGAATCCAATGAGCACCGAAATAGAGAAAACAGCAGACATAACTGAGGTTTTGAATTTAATCATATGTACATTGTACCTCAAGTCATCACCGCTACAAGCAGTGGGCATCATGTGTGAGGTTGCTTACAGAATCAAAGTAAGATATATGGTTAAGTATGTCTAATAACCCAACGCAGAAAGAATTTAATATGAACTTACAATACATTCTAAAAGCACTTGTCAACCTTATGTTGGCGGTTGTTGGCTTCCTGCTTGGTTTGCGATTTATTTTGAAGCTATTCGGCGCAAATACTAATAATAATTTTGTTAATTGGGTGTATGAAAATTCTAGCGAGATTTTGGGACCATTTCGAAACATTTTCCCTTCTGCCAATCTGGATGGGTTTGTCATTGAATTCTCGACCATATTCGCTCTTATAGTTTACGGCTTGATAGGGATGTTTGCATTTTACGTCATAGAGATTTTAACCCCTAAATCGACAAAAAAGCGTCGTTAAATGAGTGACAGTAAACCTGCACTACCACAAAAAGACAGAAATAAAGCCGAGTTGATTGAATTACAAAATTCTGAAGATGTAGAAAAACTGAAGTCTATACTACACCCTAAAGAAAAAGTATATCGGATTGTCAAATGCATGAATGACGGTAGTGATGGCGTATTGGCCGCTACCGACAGAAGAATCATCTTCTGTGATCAGCAGTTTTTGTCGTCGGAAGTGATCGAGTTTCTTTACAGCGAAATCGCAGCAGTATTGTCAGAAAACCAGTTACTCATGAGCAAGGTTGCTTTAGTTGGCATAGATAAGGCATTGTATGTTGAAGGGCTCAATACAGAGCACGCTAAGACATTTATTGACTATATTCAGGATCTAATAGGACAAGACTTTGTTGCTAATGGAGATCACGGAAGACATTTTTCACACCGAGGCGAAATACTCAACACTGATGATATTGGCTCTGCCCAATAGGAGACAATAGAAAAGAACTAGCTTTTCTGCGTGAATCTGCCTTTCAGTGAAAAATCTTTGGGGATTATGAAGACCAATTCGTCACCCTTCGAAAGATCTTTGCTGTAGCTAAATCCGTCTTTTGTATAGTTTTGAATGCCATTTATATCAGTCAGCCTATTATCAATAACGAATCTTGCCAATGCACCACGAGCGTATTTAGCAAATAACCCTTTTTCTTTCAATCCATCTTCCGTTTCTTGCATAAACCTTGGTGTTACGACTCTAATCGAGCCTGACAAGTCTTTGGTTGCCGCTTTTGCATACTCTTTGCTGGCGCACATGAGAACAGTTTCATTACCCGTGTGTTTTATATAGTCCGCTAACGTTTTTGACCATGCTGAGTAGAGCGAATCACCCCAAGGACCGCTGTAATGAAGTTTCATCTCTAGTCGGTAGGGGCGAATTGCATCGAGAGGTCTTACAAAACCGTAGAGTCCACTCAAAATTCCGATATGTTTCTGCGCAAACGCGACGTCAGACTTATTCATAGTAAATGCATCTAGCCCGTTATAAACATCACCACTATAGAGCCACAAGGCCGACTTGGTATCTGTTTTTGTCCAGTTTTGAAATCTTTCATAATTAAGATTGGCTAAAGATTTGCTGACATCTAGAGTTTTTTGTAGTTTGCTTGCTGAGTGTTTTTGTAGGTCGTGAATCAGATCGTCTGTCTGATCAGTAAATAAAGCGTCAGTAGAACTAACACTGAAGGGAGGAGATTTATCAGTGATAGACTTGCTGGGTGAAATAAGTACTAACATTATCCTGAAATGACCAGTTCGCCTTCCATTCCTTGGGCTCGGTGGTTACCAATGCTGCAATAGAAACTGTAAGTTTGGCCGGCTGCGTCTTCTGGAACAGTAAAGGTGATTGTATCGGTACCCGAGCGGCCAATAACTTCACTCTGTACGTTAAGCTCATCAATCACAAAATCATGAGAGCCAGAAGCTACCGACAAATTAACTGTGACTATATCGCCAGGACTCGCAGTGATTGTATCTTGTGAGTATTCAAAATTAGACATGACTATATCAATTGTTTGGTCAGAGTTTTCGATCATATCTTGTTTTTCTGCGTTGTTGGCAGGAGTCGCTGTCACGGCTTCTGATTGGCTTGTGTTTGGTGTCTGACTGACTGAAGAATCATCATCGCTATTTGCTGTTAGCGCGTAAACTCCAGCTCCTGCAAATATAATGACCGCTCCGATAATAACTACTGTTTTGTTCATATAATTCTCCGGTTAGTTTACTTAGTTATAGGTTAGTATGGACAGCAATTGTCAGATTGACTGTAATAAATGTTACTTATGAAGATAGATACATTAGCGTGGTTAATTTAGAATTTTTTGAATACACTAAACTCTGAATATAATTGCAATAATCGAACTGTCTCAGGTTTATCGACAGCGAGTGAACGACATGCGTAAGTGAAAAGTTGAGCTGAATATCCTTGTTGCTGCTTTTGGTATATTTCTATTGGGTCAGCAGAGAATTGCACAATAGCGTTTTTTGATAATCGGTACAAGCGTGAAGATCCAAAATAGTTTTCTTCGCAAGCGTGTAGCCGTGGAGTATCGCTAAATGATAACCCATATCTCATACTTGGTGATTGCGCTAGTAATGGACGCGAGAACGATCTAACTGTATCAATTCCGCCATACCCCAGAAAAGCGCTGTGTGTTGTCACAGTCGGTATCGACAGACGATTAGTGTTTTCAGTGATAATGGCGATGATTTCATTACTAGATAGTTCTGGATATTCTCCAACAAGTATTGCTAGTAACCCACTCACTATAGGAGTTGCTAGTGAAGTGCCCGCAATACCGCTTGCATATGCTGACGTCTGATTATTTTGTGACCAAGATGCGGTGTATAGCTGTGTGCCGGGAGCAACGATATCGACGTTTTCTCCATATGAACTAAAGCTCGCACGCTCATTGTTTTGGTTAAGTGCTCCAACAGCAACCACTTCTGGATAGTTTGCTGGATAACTAACACATTCACAACCGTCGTTACCTGTTGCGGCAACGACTATCACACCCGCAGTAATCGCTTCTTGGACAGCTTGTCTGATGTAGCTATCAGGGTAGGTTCCGCCAAGACTAAGACTGATAACGTTAGCTCCGCGTGCAACTGCGTAGCGTATACTACGGGCAACGCTGATTGATGTTCCTGACCCATCATCACTTAATGCTTGAATAGGCAATATACGTGTTCTCCAGTTTACGCCAGCGATGCCGACATTATTGTTCGCATTTGCTGCAGCAATACCAGTGACGTATGATCCATGGCGTACGCCGTTGCCGCTTGGGTTAATATCGCCAGCCTGGACAGAATTATCAAAGTTCATAAAATCCCACCCGCGCCAGTCATCAATGAGCCCATTACCATCATCATCAATCATATTGCATGATTTATCTAATGGTCTTCCTTGGTCAGTACAGTTAAGCTGTGATGGGTTCTCGACTGTTGTTGGGCCTGATTCATTATCGACAATGCCGTCAAAATCATCATCTATTAAATTACAGCTAAGGTTAAGTGCTAACGATCTGTCACTACAGTTGAGCTTGGAGGGCTGCTCGGAAAATCCGATGCCTTTTTCTGCACTATTTTCATGCCAACGTCCCTGAAATTCTTCGTGTTGTAATGCAAATCCTGTATCGATAATTGCTAATACGGTATCAGCTGATCCGGTTGTCTGGTCCCATAGTTCTGGTAATTTAGTATTTGTTGTCCACCATTGATTCGCAGCTGGATCGTTTGGAAGTGCTTGTGTCGTGTAGGTGCGCAATGGGTAGGAGTCACTTGAGTCACTTACTATAGTATTTTCTGATAGTTTTTCTTGTACGTATGGTGATTTCATTAGCTCTTGTATCTTATTATCTGATACAAGAATTTCAGGACTGGGAGCAGATTGTGTTGCGACTATGCGAGATGAAGGATTATTTGAAGTCACAGGAATCTCTTCTGTTGTGTCTTCTACAGTTGTCGTTACAGAAATAGGCGTCTGAGGACTATTTACTGGAGTGTTTTGAATTGGCAGAGGTGTGCTCAACCACATAATCGCAGAAATGGCTGAAAGAAAAACTGCCGATAGAGCTAAACTCTTTTTATTGTTCATACTTACTTTTTTTATTTTTGTGTAACGTGTATAAATACTAGCATAAAATTGCTAAAAAAGCAAGTAAGTATTGATAGATTATTCTAAATCTTGGAACTTTTCTTCATAATCAAGGCTATCGCGTTTACGTAAGGCTTTAGTTCGCTTGCGTGGATCAGAGTAGCTTTCTTCGCCAAAAAGAGCTGCATCGTTATGGTAGCGAGTTCTTTTATGGCGCATGATACGCTTGATGACTTTTTTAGATTGTTCGCGTTTTTTGTAATACATATTACATATATTCTATCTATAGAATTATAAGCTGACTGTAATGAATATTACACCAAGCTACCAAGCCGCACTGGCGCTGTTAAAAGGAGTAAATCCAAAGGTGTATGCTCGCGGTCGTAATTATGAAAACGGCGGCACGAAATTGTCGCCGTACCTTACGCGTGGTGTACTGACGCTGCCGCAGGTGAGAGATGCTATATTACAGGACTACACAACTGACGAGTCGTATAAGTTTCTATTTGAATTAGCCTGGCGGGAATATTGGCAGCGGGAATGGTGGTTCCGAGGAAATAGTATCAAGTTAGATATTAAGCGAGAACAGCCTCTGGTTGAATCGCAGCTTATTCCATCGTCTGTTGTTGATGCAACCACTGGAATTAACGCATTAGATACACACATAAAAAATCTCTACGACTCAGGATATATGTTCAATCACGCACGCATGTGGACAGCAGGATTGGTTTGCAATATAGCACATACACATTGGTGGCAACCGAGCCAGTGGCTCTACTATCACTTGCTTGACGGAGACCCAGCCAGCAATTCGTTGTCATGGCAGTGGGTAGCCAATACGTTTAGCTCAAAGAGATATTTACCAGCCCAAAGCAACATCGATAAATATACTAATTCCACGCAGCCGGGTAGCTATTTAGATAAAGAGTATAGTGAACTTGCTGATATGAAAACACCAGAGCAACTGCAAGAGAGAAGTGAGCTAAATTTGCACTGGTCGCCACCCGATAGCGTTAAACTAGGCATTGATACAGGGAAGCCAACACTTTTGTATCATTCGTTTTGGCTGAATCAAGACTGGCATAAAGACTTGGACGCGAACCGAATTTTAGTGCTTGAACCGAGCTGGTTTAACAAGTGGCCTATTTCTGACAAAGTAACGCAATTTATTATCAGTTTAGCGGAAGAAATTGATGGGATGCAGATATACGTTGGTGAGTTCGGCGAACTTGAACTCGGAGATGATGTGCGATTTATGAAACATCAGTCAATACGACATTGGGCAGGCAATGGAGAGGACGTTACACTCATGTTCCCGGATGTTCCTAAAAAATCATACAATTCATTCATGAGTTTCTGGAAGCAATGCGAAAAAAGTCTCAAAAAATAGTATCAAAGTCACCGAAACAAACCAAACTTTGCATTAGATGTAATAAGCCGTTTGAAAACCGTAAAAAATGGGAATCACGTGGTCAGTGGGAGCAGGTTATTTATTGCTCTAAAAGATGTCAGAAAAATAGAAATAGAGCAGCCTGACTACTCATAAAACTAGCTAAGAACGAACGCCTCTTGCAAACGGATACGCGCAGAATAGTCAATCTCGATAAAAATATAGTAAGAACAACTACAACGTTTTGAAGTGAGGGTTATAAATGAGTCCAATTAACTGGTCGTCATACAATTTCCTGACGACTGCCATGGCAATACCGTCACCGACTTCTTTCGGTTCTGTATGTATTTCACAGTCATGTTGCAGAAAATGGTTCATTGCGTTGTCGACGTTATCGACGCCAAAATAAGTTATTGGTCCGGCTTCTAGGTCTGCAGACGGATCAATGCCAAGCTCGTAACCACCAACGTTAAACCCAACGTAGAATTCGCTATCGTAGTATGGCTCTTTATGTAAGACATCTTCCCACCACACTTTGTCTTGTACCAAGTCACGTGTTGGGTAAATGATGCTGCGTAGACCGTGTAAAATGGTATCTGTCTTCATGGGTGTACCTACCGAAAGCTTACTGCCTCTAGAAGCGTGGCAAGTTCTGCTATTTGTTGATCGAACGTGCCGCTTATCGTGCTGTCGGTGACAGAAAAAACATAGGTCTTATTATTGATCGGATTGGGTTCTAACTTTGTCGTATCTGCAGCTAAGATTGATGATGAGGTGATACTTACCTTACCGTCACCTTTTGGACAAGCTGGATTCTGATCTTTGCTGCACTGCGCAGCAGACTTATTTGCAATAGAAATAGACAACCCTTCATTTGCAAAAGTATAGCCCAGGTACGCATCTGCTATTTTCTGCTGCTCGCAGACAGCAGTATTGGTGCTCTCTATGACAACGAGAGTTTTGCTGCCAGAAGTGTAAGTGGATGTTGTCGCTTCAGTATCCGGATTGCACACGTTTGGCTCGCTACTTGACCCAGTAATTGACCACGTAGGCGGAAGGACTATTTCGATATTTTTTGGTCGCGGTTCTGGAGTTTGTGCCGCTGCAACTTGTGGAGTGTTTTGCTGTTGCTGCAGGCGAGGATCAGCAAATGTATTGTTTCTGTCTAGACTTGCGACAACACCACCTTGGCTAGATATTTCATTGCTCACTTGCTCAGATGATTCATTGGTGGTAAATAGATAGGCTAAAGCAAGCGCAGCAAGCAAAATACCTATGCTAAAAAGCCCGACTATCGCCACTTGTTTGTTTGATATAGTATTCTGCACGATTATAATTAAGTGTAGTCTGTTGCCCACTCATGATCAAGTCGGATGAGACTCTAGAAAAAAATTGTAGATTAACAGCTCTATCTACTTGCTTGTAATGTACTCAAACGCTTCAAGTAGTGTCGATGCGAACGTCGCTTTATCATCTTCTGATAGATTGTTGATTTGATCAGTGTCATATTCAAATCTTTTTCCATCGCCGTCGGATGTTGATTTGAGACTGACATGAATCAGCAGTGGGGTAGTTGATTCGTCCATGAGAATCGTTGCTATAGATGGCTGCGTAATAGTTTTTCTCTTAGAGATAATTTCTGTAGCTTTAGTTTTGTCGGTATTAAAATGTAGTGTTATCAGCGTAAAGATTCCTTTATCAGCATCAGGACTATGGGCTAATCTTGCGCGAAGTAGTCCTGTATTTTTACCTTCTTCTATAAAAATATCTGCGCACAATTCAATATCACCAAAAGAAATAAACCCAGCACGATCACTGTAATTTTCATTACTATTTGTCGCTTGCTGGTCCCAAGTGTGCACTTCGTCACCCATTTTTGCGCTTAGCTCAATGATGTCCTGCGCAACTTGTTTAAGGGTAGTAATAAAATCCATAGAAGCATAATACATGAGCTGTGTATTTTTGCATATTTGAGCTTAATTACGAATAATTTAGACTCTACTTTGGGCTCACCACAATAGAGGGGTTATAACTGCGGTTAAAGACGATTATGTATCTGTCGAAAGCTAATTAATGTAGAATAGATACTAATGATTAAAAAAATAATAAAAGCCCTAAAGCAAAATTCAGCTGCTGTTCATCCCGATTACATAGATGAAAAGTATAAAACGCTTGTTAAAAAAGGACGGCCTGGAATATACTTTTTTGTTATGGCGATTTCAAGCGCGGCAATTGCTTCTATGGGATTCATTATGAATAGTCCTTCGGTTATTATCGGCGCCATGGTGATATCGCCGTTACTGTATCATGTTGCGCTTGCTGGATCAGCATTGTCGCAGCGGCAAATGCGTGAATTTATAAAGCTTATTAAGTTGCTTGGCTACGGCGCTATTGCAGTCCTGGCGACAAGCATCGTGTTATCATTGCTTATCCCATTTGAATACCAATCAGAAATTCAAGACCGCTTAGCTTCATCTCCACTGCAGTATCTGATAGTCGCCATATTTTCTGGTGTTGCTGGAACGTTTGCGTACTACTGGCCTAAAGTATCTGAAACTATTACGGGCGTTGGTATATCTGTGGCGTTGGTACCACCATTTGTTATGGTTGGCGTTGCTATTGGTAACGGAGACCAGTTGTTGTTTGCCAAAAGTTCACTCATTGTACTTCTAAACGTTCTTGGAATAATGCTGGGGTCAGCAGTAGCATTTACAGTTATTAAACGCTACGCTACAAAAGGGTAGGCTCGCCTGGTCAGATTTATACTGGTTGAATTTAACCTACGCTTTGTAGTCTAGTACCGAAGCTTGTTTTACTAGTGGCTCAAATATATTTTTATTAATAGCATCGGTAGTTTCAATAGGGATGTGTTTAACAAAATTTCCGTCTCCGTGAAGAAGCTGTTTAGGGTCGTCTAGCATAGTCCCACCGTAAAATCCGAACTGTACATAATTTTCTTTGCAGTGAACAAACATTACTGGCAACTTACCGTTCACCCAGCATGCGTTACCCCATTTTACCGACTCTTCCAAGTCAGGTGTCGTTTGTGAAACAAATTGCCTCAGTTTGCGTATTATTTTTTGATGCTCTTCTGATTGTGCATTTAGGTATTCGTCAAATGATCCATAGTTATTCATATATATATATTAACAAAAACAAAAACACTATGCTTCTATAGTGCTTATGGTTGGCTCTCCGTAGTGGAGGACGTTCGAACTATTGTGACTGTCTGAGTTTATTTCTAGCAAAATTAACTGCACCTATAAATGACAAGTTGTTCGCGGCATCTTCAATGATTTTATCTAATTCAGCCATATCGTCAATTACTATAAATTCAGCATCTCCACTCACGACATCATAAAAGTTTCCTGCGGGTGCATCCTCTTCTACATAATTTATCTGTACGTATAATATGCCACCGTACTCACCAGTAATCTCATCAAACGCTTCGTCTGCTTCCATTTCGTCATCGCTGGAGTCTTGTGTATAAAACAATTCTCTTTCTGCAGGTTCGCCTATAGTTATTTCTTCTGCAGGCAACACACCAGCAAACTGTATTCTTCTATGTGATTTATTCCCTGGTATACCTTGCAACCAGCTAGTACTAACTTCGCATGGCTCATTATCTCCGATTATTGGATAGTTAAATCCATCTCTAAGAATTGGATGTTCTGGAAATGATAACCCAGGAATATATACCTGATTACCATCACTGTCTAAATCTAAGATAATAGTATTTCTTGCTAATTTATCAACAAAAGCTATGCCATCTTCATTAATGTGGGTTTCAATTTTATACATAACAGTAATTTTAAACGGAAATAATTAATAGGCAAGCACAAGCAAGAAGGGAATTGCCAAAAATACAAAAACACTATATTTCTATAGTGCTTATGGTTGGCTCCGGAGGCGAGGCTCGAACTCGCGACAAGTCGATTAACAGTCGACTGCTCTACCACTGAGCTACTCCGGATTACAGAATGTAATTATACGGTTTAACTGATCAAGCGTCAATTATTAAATTCTGTAGCGACGGTAGTTTCCAGTTATACTTAAAGGGATGTCGATAATACAAGCAATTTTGCTCGGTATAGTTCAAGGACTAACAGAATTTGTTCCAGTGTCTAGCTCTGGTCATTTACTTTTGGCGCACGATATATTGGGGACAGACGGTGGAACATTGGCTTTTGATGTTGCATTGCACGTTGGCACTCTGATAGCGCTACTCGTTTATTTCAATAAAGATATCCTCTCTCTTGCCAAACAGGTGACGAAACAATCAAAGGAGGGAAGACTTGCACGTTTACTACTGATTGCAACTATTCCTGCAGGATTGGCGGGCCTATTGTTTGGCGGATTTATTGAAGAGACGCTCCGATCAAGTGTTGTCGTTGCTATTTCTCTAGCGGCAGTAGGGCTATTGATGCTATTTGCAGACAAGTATGCTTTGGAGGAAGAGACCAATGAAGTAACAACTAGACAGGGAATAAAGATAGGGTTTGCTCAAGTGTTAGCACTTGTTCCTGGTGTGTCCAGGTCAGGCATTACAATAACTGCCGGCTTTATGCTTGGGTTATCTAGAGTCCAAGCTGCACGATTTTCATTCTTGCTTGCTATCCCGGTAATTGCTGGGTCTGCATTGGGGGTGTTCTTGCAAGGAGATCTAGGCCAAACAGCTAACATGGCTATTTTGACCGGAATTATAGCGGCTTTTTTGAGTGGTATCGTTGCTATTAAATTCATGTTGCAAGTAATTGCAAAGGTAGGATTGAAGCCATTTGCCTACTACAGAATAGCCCTTGGAATTGTAGTATTTATACTCGTTATATAAAATATTTGCTTCAATGCTATAATCAGACATAAGAACTATGAAAAATAAAGGATCAACTACTGTGAAAAAAGCCCTCGTTATTTTAAACTTTGTTCTATTGATAGGATTTGCTGGAGCAGCAGGCTATTTCTTTATAGAGAACAGGGACTTGAATGATCAAATTACTTTGACGACAGAAGAGAAGAATAGGCGACTTGTCGAAGAAATCAACACAGTCTTTGACTTGCCTGAAGAAGAACCGATTGTCGCAGTCGTGACAGACGTTGAAGAGTTTAAGAAGACATATAGTACTTTTGATAATGCAGAAGCCGGTGACTACCTACTATTCTTCCGTAAAGCGCGACTCAATGTGTTGTACAGACAAGATGAAAGGCGAGTTGTGAAAACAGCAGACGTCGCTGTGCCAATAGCTGTGGAGCTGGTTGGTAGCCAAGCTGCTATAGATGAGGCAGAAGACAATCTCGCAGATTTTGGGAATCAAATTACTATTTCTAAAAATGTGACAGAAGGCATCACTCAAAGCTTCGTATTTGATATTGATTCTGATCAAATAGAAGAAGCTGGCAGCATAGCCACGCAACTAGGTTATGACGTCGGAGCAACATTGCCGTCTACTATTGTGCCGTCAGAACAAACAGAAATAATTATAGTCGTTGCCCCTTCTACAGCTCCAGCACCAGCTAACCCTGAAGAGTAAAAGATTTTTTAAGCAACGCGTTCAGGCTCAATGACTGGAATATCTCCGTCTTGGTCATAAATGTAAGTCACGCCGTCCATGTCAGATGCTGCTTTTGCTAATCTCGTTAGCGCACGAGTAATATCTTTCCTTTCACGTAAGGCGTGCAATTCGTCATCTATGTATACCTGTGATTCGCTTTGAGACATGCGTACAGCGCTTAGTACTGATACACCTAGTTTAGTGTAGATAGTTATACCATCACTGACTTGCCCAATGACATTCCGGTCTCCGTATTTCTCTTTTTTATTTACTGATCCAGGTAGAGCTAGTCCTAGAATCATTGGCTTGCGGTTAGATCTTGCTGGTCTTAGATCTGCAGCTATATCACCTAGAACCGCTCGGTTGTAGCGACTACGTGCTCCTGGTTCAAATTTATTTTTGCTTGTTGCTGTATTAGGAATTGGTAGGTACACCTTATCGAATCCCAGACTTAGCACATCTCGTACTGGTACAATAACGCCCTTATATTCAACACCAAGAAAATCAATCATTTTACTAACTACCATGCCAATTCTCGTGTCGTATTTTCGACGATTCTCTTCTAGGTCTTCATCCGATTCTGGTAGTCTTGTGAGTCGTGCTACTTTTAGTCTATTCGCAAAATGTAGGTGGTCAAATATAGTATCTAGTAACTCATTATGGTCAGTCCCATGAATAACGTGCCCACCGTTTAACGCTATAGCCTCTACATTTGCAAATCGACTATGAGTAGGTCCAGTAGGGTCACAGTAGGTATCATAAGCTTTCACTAACGATGAATATCTTGGATCTATTTCAACTGCTTCTGCCTCAACTTGACCGGGTGTTAGTACTGAGTCAGAAACAATAACTCTCTCAGTTAGGTCTTGCCCAGAGTATACATCTGGATCATTAGGGAGTAGGTGTAGTATATCTGTTCTTGCTGCATGCTTTGCTGCAATAGTGTGAAGACTATCACGAATTTCTTCTTGAGTTTTTGGCTGTATGTCTAATAACTGCATACTTGTATAGTATCAGGCTTTTTAAAGTAAAAAATACTATATGTAGCGTATGAAATTGGTGATAGACTACTAATAAGCTAAAGAAATTTAAGCTATTAAAATCAAAAAAGCTGGAATCTTGTGAGAATCAAGAACTGTGCCGCAACGGTAATAGCCATAGACGCTAAGTCCGATACAGCAAATTATAATAACGTTCCCGAGCAGGAAAATAAGTTAGCAAACTATTCATAGTCTTTTGCCCTCTTTATTGTCCGTTTTGGAACAAAAAAGAGGGTTTTTTGTTTGTGAGAGACGGGGTAATGAGTCAGTGTTTGAGAGCTGAAAACGTAGGAGAATTACCTGACGTTTTTGAAGTTTCACGCTTGAATCACGATGAAGTATTGAGGAAACAGGCCGATAGTCTAATCGGGGCGGTTGCGCTAAACCAGTCGGTACGTGTCGACAAGGTTGACGAACCTTTAGTTAAACAGCCTGACGTAAGCAATAATCTAGCTGAATCGATCGGATTAGCACAAGAAGGAGATCCAAAAGCGATAAAATTACTAAAAATTAATGCTAGAACGGACTATATTGAACGCGCTTTTAAGTCTGGTTTTGTTATGGCAGTTGATCTTGAAAGAAACGAAGATGGGAAATTAACTCAGAACGGTCAAACACTTGAATCCGTCCAGGTTAATAGCTTAAGGTATTTAGAAAACGAACGACTCAAGGAAAGAGCAAAAGTCGAAGCCTTGCACACAATACGTGATCAGTACTATGCGGATAAGGGCGTGTTCAAAAAATACGCAAGAGTAACGTTATCGCTTGTTGATGATCAAATGAGCGATGAAGAGGCAGCTAAAGCCGGGTTTTTTGTGAATACAAGGTCACTATCCATTCAACTAGTGACAGAAGACGAAAAGGGAGATGTCGTTATACAATCTGCCTTTGTCGCAGGTAAACAATCTGCAGACGCCGCTCCATTTGATATCAGGTCGGCCCGTGAGTTTGCAGAAAGACTTGGAGTAGACTACGAAGGACTTGGCAGTGAAGAGATGCATGCAAGGCCAATTTTAGTGGACAAGTCAATTATGCCAGATGTTTTGGTTGCTGCTCAGTTGTTCGATGAGTCGGCCAGCGAGATAACAGGAAGTTATAAATTTTTTGGAAAAAATAGAAATTCACCGCCCACACGTGCAGATTATATTCAACGTTATGACGAAAATAAAAAAATGGTTGATGATATGGATCACGACATCGATATTGTTGCGTGGGAGTTGATGTGCTCATCACCACAAAGTCCTCTTGAAGCAACAACCGAACTAGCACGCTTGAATGATAAACTTCTTAAGGATAGAATCATTACTGACGAAAGCATAGATGCAAATGTCCTTGGTGTAGAAGCTGCATACCGAGTAAATCATGCTCGTGATCGTTATCGAGAGCTGCAGTCTATGCCAATTGAAATGCAACAACAAAACCAAATTATGAGAGATATAGACATGCTTCAAAAAGAAATAAACGATCTAGGCTCTTCCAGCTCATGTCCGGGTGGAGCAACTAATAAAAAAATGGATTCTATTTTTGGGGAATTAGAAGGTCAAGATAAAAATGAGGACTCTAAAGAAACTGTTGAAGATTGCGAGTTTATTTCTGAAGAATGTCCAGAATGCGGAGATACTAAAGTTAAGACAACTGCTAAAAACGGAAAATATTACGGTGACTGCGGTTGCGAAAGTAAATAATGGACCATAACGATGACACACAAAAAGAAAAAGTATGCTCATTAGAGTATTTTTGTGAGGTCTGCGAATACTATCCACTTTATCCAGTCCACGGCCACTATCAATGTCCGAAGTGTCACTACAAAACAAAATGCTGCGAAGGTATGGCCTTGAATGAGTAATTTTATGCGTAGTTGGTTAGAAAAGTGGGATAGGGTCGTTATTTTTGCTGGCGTTTTTGACCCTGTGCATAAAGGGCACATTTCTGCAGCTGTGGCAGCCTTGCGATATGGCAAAAGAGTGGTGTTCATGCCAGAGAAAATTCCCCAACATAAACACGGAACTACTGACTATAGCCAACGACTTAAGATGTTAGAGATAGCTACCAAAGCTCACGATAAAATAGACGTAGTTGATTACCCTGGAGAGCAGCAATTTATAGTCCCCGTGTTTAGCTGGCTAAAAAAACAGTACTCTCAATCTGGATTTGTCTGGTTGGTAGGTAGCGACGTTGTTGATTATATTAGTGCATGGGAAGGAGTTGATCAACTTGAAGAGCTAGGGGTTAAAAGCATCATCTTTTTTGATAGAGAAGGTGTAGAAAAGCCAGATACTGTGCAAATATCAGATA